>Ga0181519_10000936_pt1 | contig 25823 bp, 29 predicted proteins | sample PEATcosm2014_Bin_26_FD_121102 | JGI IMG/M metagenome (GOLD analysis project Ga0181519, IMG submission 121102) | Peatland microbial communities from MTU Mesocosm Facility, Houghton, MI, USA - PEATcosm2014_Bin02_10_metaG | ecosystem: Environmental > Terrestrial > Soil > Wetlands > Peat | place...
CTGCTGGCGGACCTCTCGGGCATGGGGCGCTGACCCCGGGCGGGACCGGGTGCACCGAGCTTCGGATAGCGTGTCTCCCCGCGCCTGGGTAGCTCAGTCGGTAGAGCAACGCACTCGTAATGCGTAGGTCAGGAGTTCGATTCTCCTCCCAGGCTCCAGCGTCGGCGTCGCCAGCGGCCGTCGTCGAGCGCGGCGCGCCGACGCCGGTCGCCACCCGTGCTCAGTAGCCGGTGTCGGCTTCGTCAGCGATGAGAGGATGGCGGAGCCAGGAGATCATCTGATGCAGCTGCTCGTAGGCCTCCAGGCGGGCGGTGTCGGTCCCGTCCTGCTCGGCGGTCTGGACCGGAGCCCACAGACGGTGCACCATCGACGGCCCCAATTCGAGCAGCGCACCGCTTCCGCCGGATGCCCACTTGGCCAGCACGTAGTGCACCACCGCCCCTTCGGGGATCTCCATGGCGGCGGCCAGTCGACTGATCGTCTCCATCGGATCGACGCGGGAGTACAGGGCGACGTCCGCCTTGAAGTTGGCGTCCGGATCGTCCGGCTCCCAGGGTCCGGTCCAACCGGCGAGTTCGATGGTTCGAGGGTGATCCGGCACGCGGTCGAGGCTAACGCCCCCGTCGGTCGGCGATCCCCACGGGTCGGTGGCCTCCACGTCTCGGCGTCGTCGGATGCGCCCCGGCACGCAGGATGAACGACGCCGCGGTGGACCATTCGGAGGGAGTCGGGGTCGTCACCCCGGTGGCTCCGGTCGGCGATCCGGCGGTCCCGTCGCGGCGCCAGCGGGCGTCGGCCGTCGTCCGGGCCCATCCGGTGCTCTGCCTGCTGGGCGCCGAGCTCTGGGCGGCGTACGCCGCCTACCAGGTCTGGGTCGTGGTAACCGGGCCGATCGGGGTCTGGAACGACACCTTCGCCTACGTCTCGGTGGCCCGGTCGCCCCTCGTCAGCGCCGGGCTCCTGGCCGGCCGCCGGCCCCCGCTCCTGCCGCTGGTGTGGAAGGCCACCGGGAGCTGGTCGGGCTTCGCCGTCACCCAGACGGTGGTCTCGATCGCCGCCTGGACGCTGCTGGCGGCCGTGGCCGCCCTCGTCGTCCGCCCGGGGTGGACCCGGCTGGTGGCCTGGGCCGCGGTCCTCGCCTTCGCCTCGTGCTGGCCGGTGACCGAGTGGAACTGGAACGTGCTCACCGACAGCCTGGCGGTGTCGGCGACCGCGGTGATCAGCGCCGCCGCCCTCCTGCTCGTCCGCCGGCCCACCGTGCCGGCCGCCCTCCTGCTCATCGGCGCCTGCCTGGTGGCGGTGGCCGACCGCGACCAGGTGATCTGGGTGGTGGCGCCGGTCGGCGTGGTGCTCGGCGTGTGGGGTGCGGTCCGCATGGTCCGCCGTCGGTCGGCCGGCGATCGGGGGACGAGGATCCTGCTGGTACTCGGGATCGGCCTGGTCGCGGTGGCCGGTGTCGCCGAGGTGGGAGCGGCCACCGCCCACCGGAACGTCGTCAACATGGAGGACGTGTTCGTCGTGCGGGTGTTCCCGTTCCCCGCCCGCGTGCAGTGGTTCGCAGCCCACGGGATGCCCGAGGCCGACCGGATCGACACCGTGGCGGCCGCCACCCCCGTCACCCCGGGGAAGGCCGAGGTGGTCGGGCTGGACCTCGGATCACCGGAATTCCGTGCCCTCGACGCCTGGTTCACCGACCGGTCGCAGGCGGCCTACACCGAGTACCTGGTGACGCACCCGGGGTACGTGCTCTCGGCGCCGTTCGACCGTCCGGAGCTGACCTTCAACAACGCCGACGGGAACCTGGCCGGCTACGGCGGCCTCGTCCGCCCCGACCCCACCAACCACGCGCTGCCCCTCCTGCCCCGGCTGTTCTTCCCGGCGTGGCCGGTGGTGCTGGGGTCGGGCATCGCCGCCGCGGCCCTCGTCGTCGTCCGGCGGGGTCGCTGGCGCCAGCTGGGCGTCCTCGCCGCGCTGGTGGCGGCCGGCCTGTGGTCGATGCTCACCGCCTGGCACGGCGACGGCGAGGAGATCGGCCGCCACACGCTGGAGGGGATGGTGCAGGTACGGGTGGCCGTGCTGGTCCTCGTGCTCCTCGCCGTCCTGGGTCCGGCGGAGCGCCGTGTGGCGGCCCGGCCCGAGGTGTCCGACCGGGCCGGGCCGGTACCGGGACCGGCGGCCGCGGTCGTGATGGATCCGCCCGTGGACCCGTCGACGGATGCCGGGGATCGACCGGGCGCTCAGCCCTCCGCCACCCGGAGCCGGGCGCTCCACCGCTCCTCGACCCGCCCGTAGCGCCACACGCCCAGCGCCACCAGCCAGGTCACCAGGAACATCCCCACGATCACGAAGCCTGCCGTGTTGAGGTTGAACCCGGCCATGTCGTTCCAGAACCGACCGTGGAGGTGGAGCTCCGCCGGCACCAGTCCGAGGACCTCGATCGTCCCGATGAAGAAGCAGATCGCCACCGAGAGCCCGGTGACGGCCAGGTTGTAGAAGACCTTGCGGACCGGGTTGCAGAACGCCCAGCCGTAGGCCACGTTCATGAAGCAGCCGTCGAGGGTGTCCATGAGGCACATGCCGGCGGTGAAGAGGATCGGCAGGCACATGATCGAGTACCAGGGGAGCGAGCGGGTGGCCAGCAGGGCGGTGGTGGCCAGCAGCACGACCTCGGTGGCGGTGTCGAAGCCCAGGCCGAACACCACCCCGACCGGATAGAGCTGCCACTCCTTGGTGATGGACCGCATCCAGCCCCCGAAGAACCGGACCATCAGGCCGCGGTGCTCGAGCTGGCGTTCGAGCTCCTCCTCGTCGTAGCGCCCCTGGCGCATGGCGGTGCACACCCTGACGATGCCGGCCAGGATCACCAGGTTGAGCACCGCGATGAGGAAGAGGAACCCCGCCGAGACGAGGGTGCCGACCACGCCGCCGAACTGTTCGAGCCCGGAGTGGGGGTCGGAGACGGCGCCGTAGACGGCCTTCTCGGCGACGACGATGCCCACGCCGATGGCGACGACGATGGTCGAGTGCCCGAGCGAGAAGAAGTAGCCGACGCTGAGCGGCTTGCGGGCTCCCTCGACGTCGCGGCGCTCGTGCAGCAGCTTGCGGGTGGTGTTGTCGATGGCCGAGAGGTGGTCGGCGTCGAAGGCGTGGCGGAGGCCCAGGGTGTACGCCAGCACGCTGACGCCGATCCCGAGCCCCTTGTAGTGGCCCGGCACCACAACGAGCACGAACACCCCGAACCCGACGACGTGGAGCAGCACGATCGAGGCCACCATCCAGCGCACCTGTCGCCACTCGGCCGCGTCGAGCGACCGGCGGAGCTCCCGGAGGCGCCCGCCGCGCGCCGGTCGTGGGGGAGCGGCCAACGTCATACCGCAACCATGGCGCAGCTGCGAAGGGTTCGCAAGGACCCACCGGCATCGCCGCCGGGGACGGGGGCGTATCCTGGCCGGATGGGACGGACCGTGGCGGCGCCCGGCACCGGGGAGGTCGACTTCTCCTCGGTGGACGCGGTCCTCGCCTCGGTGCGGGCCCGGGGTGGCCGGATCACGTCGACCCGCCGGATCCTCCTCGAGGTCCTGTTCGCGGCCGACGGCCACCTGCGCGCCGAGGAGCTCTCGGACGCCGTGCAGGCACGGGCACCCGACGTGCACCTCTCCACCATCTACCGGAACCTCGAGGAGCTGGAGCACCTCGGGGTGGTGTCCCACTCCCACCTGGGTCACGGCCCGTCGAGCTACCTCCTGGCCAGTCACGCCCACGCCCACTTCATCTGCGCCGAGTGCGGCACGATGATCGAGGCGCCGGACGAGCTGTTCCGGGGCCTGGCCCGCTCGGCCAAGGCGAAGCTGGGGTTCGCCATCGATCCCAAGCACTTCGCCATCCTCGGTCGGTGCGCCGACTGCTCGGACCGGGGCCCGGCCGGCTGACCCCCGTGCCGTGGGCTCCTCCGCCCGCCCGTCGACCGGACGTTTGCATTGCCATAGAGTGGGCATCCGACACTCTCGACCGCCCCCACCAAGGAGTTCCCGTGGCTGACTACACCCTGCCCGATCTGCCCTACGACTACGCCGCCCTCGAGCCCCACTACTCCGCGGAGATCCTCCAGCTCCACCACGACAAGCACCACGCCGCCTACGTGGCGGGGGCCAACACCACCCTGGAGAAGCTGGCCGACGCCCGCGACAAGGGCGAGTACGGGGCCATCGTCGGGCTGGAGAAGACGCTGGCCTTCAACGTGTCCGGCCACGTGCTGCACTCCCTCTTCTGGAAGAACCTGTCCCCCGACGGTGGCGACAAGCCGACCGGCGAGCTGGCCTCGGCCATCGACGAGCACTTCGGCTCCTTCGACGCCTTCAAGGCCCAGCTGACCCAGGTGTCCACCACCATCCAGGGCTCGGGCTGGGGCGTGCTGGCCTGGGAGCCCCTCGGCCAGCGCCTGCTCATCGAGCAGGTCTACGACCACCAGGACGGCGTCGGTCAGGGCGCCGTACCGCTGCTGGTCATCGACGCCTGGGAGCACGCCTTCTACCTGCAGTACAAGAACGTGAAGGCCGACTACGTCGCCGCCCTGTGGAACATCCTGAACTGGTCGGACGTCGCCGACCGGCTCACCCGCGCCCGCTCGCTGTCGATCTCGTAACCGGAGCCGGGCGCCGCGGCGCCCGGGCCCCGGGCCGACCCGGCGCCCCTCCGCCCTACCGGGGCGAGTGGGGCTCGCGGTCGGTGGCCGGGTGGTCCTGGCGGCGGTGGTCGGCCAGGACGTCCTCGACGGCGACCACCCACTCGTGCGGCCGCCACCAGGCGACCTCGTCCCGCTCGGCGAGGTCGAGTTCCAGCGGGACGAGGACGGACCGCTGCAGCTCCCCGAGCGGACAGCAGGTGACGGTCAGCTCCAGCACGTCGTCGGCGAGGAACGACCGGGCGGCCCTCCAGCCGTCGGTCCGGCCGTCGTGGTCCTCCCGGGAGGGCTGGCGACCGTAGGCGGAGCGCTCGGCCTGGAGGTCCGTCTCGCTGCCGTGGGCGAGCAGGTTGGTCCAGGCCCAGACCGGGACGTGCTGTCCCCGCAGCGCCAGGTACTCGGCGAGGTGGCCGGCGAGGAACGCCTCGAGGTCCACCGTGCCGCCCGGTTCGTCCGCCCACCGCGCCCGGCGCCGCCCGGCACCGGCCGGGGCTCCTCCCGCCGCCGGTTGGCGCCCGGCGCGCCGCCTACGACGCCACTCGGCCCAGGCCACCGTGTCCCCCGTCGTGACGGTCGGTGCGCGATCGGTCGCCCTCCGGCTCCCGTCCGCGGCCCGGCGTCGATCGCTCCGCGGGCCCCGGCCCGAACTGCTCCACCATCGCACGCACCTCCCTCGAGCACGGTGGGGCGCCCACCCCGCCCCCGGCAGGGTCGAACGTCCCGACGCCACGTCCTCCGGCCCCATTCTGCGTCCCCACCGACGCCGAGTGCACGCCGGACCCGTCCGCCGGCCTCCAGGCCGCTTCCCCGGGCGGGCGGGTACTGTGCCACCTGGACCAACGCCGCCGACCAGGGAGCCCCGGATGACCGAGACCTACCGCCGCATCCTCCTCGCCTCCCGGCCCGAGGGCCTGGTGACCGAGGGGAACCTCGAGGTGGACGACTCGGCGACCGTCCCCGAGCCGGCCGACGGCGAGGCCCTGGTCCGGGTGCGCTACCTCTCGATCGACCCCACCATCCGGACCTGGATGAACGACGCCCCGGGCTACCTGCCCCCCATCGGCCTCGGCGACGTGGTCCGCAGCGGCGGCATCGGCGAGGTGGTGGCCAGCCGGAGCCCCGCCTACCCGGTCGGCTCGCAGGTGTTCGGGCTGACCGGCTGGCAGGAGTACGTCCTGGCCCAGGGAGGTGCGATGACGGTGCTCCCCGAGGGGGTCGAGCCCGGTGCCGTCCTCGGCGTCTACGGAACCACCGGGATGACCGCCTACTTCGGCCTGTTCGACGTCGGCGGGATCACGGCCGGGGAAGCCGTGCTGGTGTCGGGCGCCGCCGGAGCCACCGGCTCGGTGGTCGGCCAGCTGGCCAGGATCGCCGACGCCTCCCGGGTGGTGGGGATCGCCGGCTCGGCGGAGAAGTGCGCCTGGCTGGTCGACGAGCTGGGGTTCGACGAGGCGATCAACTACCGGACCGAGGACGTCGCCGCCCGGGTCCGTACCTCCCTCCCCGGCGGCGCCGACGTCTTCTTCGACAACGTGGGCGGCCCGATCCTCGACGTCGGCCTGGCCAACCTCGCCATGCACGCCCGGGTGGTGCTGTGCGGGGCGATCTCGCAGTACAACGAGGACCGGCCGACCGGCCCGCGCAACTACACCAACCTCATCTTCAAGCGGGCGCGGATGGAGGGGTTCCTCATCCTCGACTACATGGACCGCTTCCCCGAGGCCCAGCTGCAGATGGCCGGGTGGGTGACCGAGGGGCGCATCAAGCACCGCGAGCACGTGGTGGACGGACTCGAGCACGCCGGCGAGGCACTGAATCTCCTCTTCAGCGGGGGGAACACCGGCAAGGTCGTCGTCGCCCTCTGAGCCCGGCCGCTCGGGGACCGGCCAGGGCGCGGTGGCGGTAGGTTCGGGCCCATGGCGGACGGCCCCACCATCGTGGCCACCTCGGGCGGCATCCGCCGCAGCGAGCGCGGCGACCCCGAACTGGCGCCCCTCGTCCTCCACGCGGTGGCGCTCTCCGGGGTGGACGGGCGGGCCCCCCGCCTCTGCCACCTGGGGACGGCCGGCGGCGACCAGCTGTGGTGGAACGCGCTGTTCACCGCGGCGGGCCGGCGGGCCGGGGTCGACATCGACCACCTGAACCTCTTCCCCATGCCCTCCGTCGACGACGTGGAGGGGTTCCTCCTCGACCACGACGTGGTGTGGGTCGGCGGGGGGAGCGTGGCCAACCTGCTGGCCGTCTGGCGGCTCCACGGCCTCGACCGGATCTTCGAGCGGGTCTGGCAGGCCGGCGTGGTGCTCGGCGGCGTCTCGGCCGGGTCGATCTGCTGGCACGTCGGCGGCACCACCGACTCGTTCGGACCCGAGCTCCGGGCCGTCACCGACGGGCTCGCCCTGGTGCCGTACTCCAACGGCGTCCACTACGACTCGGAGGCGCGCCGCCGGCCGCGCTTCCAGGGGCTGGTGGCCGACGGCACCCTGCCGGACGGGTTCGCCACCGACGACGGCGTCGGGCTCGTCTACCGCGGCACCGCGCTGGTCGAGGCGGTCACCGAGGTGGCCGGAAGGGGCGCCTACCGGGTGGTCCGCGAAGGCGAACGGGCGGTGGAGGAGCGCCTGGAGCCCCGGGTGCTGCCCGGCGCCTGGTGACCGACGTCCCGGGGTTGGTGCCGCTGCCCGCCCAGCCCGACGGGGTGCCCTGGCCGGCGGGGGGGCGGGCCGATGACGTCACCGGAGGCTGGCCGGTCGGCGGGCCGCCGGCGTCGGCCACCGCCGCCCTCGCCGCCGCCCTCGACGAGGCGTTCGCGCCCGCCGGTCCCCTGGGTCCGACCTACGCGGTGGTGGTCGTCCACCGTGGTCGCCTGGTCGCCGAGCGCTACGCCGGCAGGCTCCCCCACCGGGGCGGTCCCCCGGAGCCGGTGGGCCCGGCCACCCGCCTCCGGTCGTGGTCGATGGCCAAGTCGGTCCTCCACTCGGTGGCGGGCCTGGCGGTGGCCGACGGCCTGGTCGAGCTGGACACCCCGGCGCCGGTGCCCGCCTGGGCCGACCCCGCCGACCCCCGGCACGCCATCACCCTCGAGCAGCTGCTGGCGATGCGCGACGGCCTCGATTTCGCCGAGGTCTACGAGGACGTGCCGGGCTCCGACGTGGTGACGATGCTCTACGGTGCCGGGCGGGCGGACATGGCCGCCTACGCCGCGTCCCGCCCCCCGGCCGCCCCGCCCGGCACCCGCTTCTCGTACTCGAGCGGGACGTCGAACATCATCTCGGGGATCGTGGCCCGGGCGGTGGGGCCCGGGGAGCCCTACCGGCGGTACCTGGCGGACCGGCTGTTCGGGCCGACCGGGATGACCTCCGCGGTGCCCGGGTTCGACGGGTCCGGCACCTGGGTGGCGTCCTCGTCGGTCCACGCCACCGCCCGCGACTTCGCCCGGTTCGGGCTGCTGGCGCTGCGCGACGGCGTGTGGAACGGCTTCCGGATCCTGCCGGAGGGGTGGGTGGACCACGGCCGCCGCCCCCGGTCGGTGGAGGAGCCCTCGGGCCACGGCTTCGGGGCCCATTGGTGGGTGGACGGCGACGCCGCGGGGACCTTCCGGGCCAGCGGCCACGAGGGTCAGTCGATCACCGTCAGCCCGGGGGCCGACCTGGTGGTGGTACGGCTGGGCCGTTCACCGGAGGAGGCCGGACCCGCCCTCGACGGCTGGCGGGCCCGGACGGTCGGGGCGTTCGCCTGACCCCCGACGTCCGACCCTCGACTTCCGTGCCGGCCGGACGCTGTGATAGCACCCTGTGGCACGAATCGTCCGTCGTCACCGACACACCGCCGGGGGGAACCATGAGCGACACCGCAGCCACCGAGTCGACCGACACGGTCCTCGAGGAGCTCGACGCCTGGTTGACCGACAACTGGGACCCGGACCTGACGGTGCGGGCATGGTGGGAGCGGCTGGGTCTGGCCCGCTGGTCGGCCCCCAACCTCCCCACCAACGCCTACGGCCGCGGGCTCCCCCGCCAGGACGCGGTGCGGGTGGCCCAGGCCATCGAGCGCTTCGGGGCGCTGCCGGCACCCGGCGGCCTCGGGCTGCTGCTGGCCGCTCCCACCATCGCCACCCACGGCACCCAGGAGCAGATCGACCGCTACGTCCGCGACATCGTCATCGGGGCGCAGTCGTGGTGCCAGCTCTTCAGCGAGCCCTCCGCCGGCTCCGACCTGGCCGGCCTCCAGACCCGCGCCGTCAAGGACGGCGACGAGTGGATCGTCAACGGCCAGAAGGTGTGGACCTCCAACGGCCAGAAGGCCGACCTCGGCATGCTGATGGCCCGCACCGACGCTTCGGTGCCCAAGCACCAGGGGATCACCTACTTCGCCTTCGGGATGGTCCAGCCCGGGGTGGAGGTGCGGCCCCTCACCGAGCTGACCGGCCGGGCCCTCTTCAACGAGGTCTTCCTCACCGACGCCCGGGTGGCCGACACCGCCATCATCGGGGGCCTCAACCAGGGGTGGGCGGTGGCCAACACCACCCTGGCCAACGAGCGCGCCGGCCTCGGTTCGGGGGGCGGCAGCGCGGCGGCCAGCGTCGCCATCCCGGGCACGGTGGGCGGCGACCTCGACAAGCGGGCGGGCGACTTCGTGGCCGCCAGGGGCCCCGGAGGGGGCAAGGGCACGGCCAAGCTCGACGACAGCAACCAGGACGAGTCGACCATGCGGGCGGCCATGGGCGGCGGCGCCAGGCTCCTGATCGACGTGGCCCGGCGGAACGGCAAGATCGACGACCCGGTGGTCCGCCAGGGCCTGGCCCGGCTCTACACCTGGGGCGAGCTCGGACGGTTCAACGGCCTGCGTATGAAGGCCGCCAGGGAGGCCGGCACCGACATCCCCGGCATGCCAAACATCTCCAAGCTGTCGATGAGCCACATCATGCGGCTCTCCCGCGACCTGGGCATGCAGATCGCCGGGGCGGCCGGGATGCTGCACGCCTACCACGGCGAGGACCGGGCGTCCCTCGAGGACGCCCTGCCCGATCCGGCGGTCAACTTCATCACCGAGCTGGCGCTGCTGGCCCAGGCGCCCCCCATCTACGGCGGTACCGACCAGATCCAGCGCAACATCATCGGCGAGCGGGTCCTGGGCCTCCCCAAGGAGCCCAACAACGACCGCACCACCGCCTTCGCCGACCTGCCGAAGAACGCCTGAGGCCTCGGGGGTGGAGGTCGACCCCGGGGCGGCCGGCCTGGATGCCGGGCGGCTGGAGCGCATCGCCGTCCACTTCGACCGCTACGTCGAGCGGGGGGCCATCCCCGGCTACCAGGTGACCGTGGCCCGCGGCGGCGAAGTGGCCTACGTCCGGTCCGCGGGACACATGGACCGCGAGCGGGGCACGCCGGTGGCGGAGGACACCATCTGGCGCATCTACTCGATGACCAAGCCGATCACCTCCGTCGCCCTGATGCAGCTCTACGAGCGGGGCGCCTTCCTCCTGACCGACCCGGTCCACCGGTTCATCCCCGAGTGGCGCGACCTCGAGGTGGAGGTGACCGACGACGACGGCACCACCCGCCTGGTGGCGCCCGAGCGGCCGATGTCGGTCCGGGACGCCCTGATGCACACGACCGGTCTGGCCGGTGCGGTGGTCCCCGACCACCCCGTCGACCGCCGGTACCACCGGGCCGTGGTGGCCGATCCCTCGGGGATGACCCTGGAGCGGGCCGTCACCCTGCTGGCCGATCTGCCGCTCAAGTTCCACCCCGGCACCCGCTTCAATTACGGGCTGTCCACCGACATCTGCGGTCGGCTGGTCGAGCTGCTGTCGGGCCGTCGGTTCGACGAGTACCTCGACGACCACGTCCTCGGTCCCCTGGGCATGGTCGACACCGGCTTCTCGGTGCCGGAGGCCTCGGCCGGCCGCCTGGCCGCCTGCTACCGCTACACGCCCGGCGCCGAGCCGGAGCTGTTCGACGACCCGGCCACCAGCAGCTACCTCCGCCGGCGGTCGTACCTGTCGGGGAGCGGGGGCCTGGTCTCGACGTCGGCGGACTACCTCCGGTTCTGCCGGATGCTGCTGAACGGGGGGCAGCTCGACGGCGAGCGGATCATCGGCCGGAAGACGCTGGAGCTGATGAGCAGCAACCACCTCCCCGGCGGTCGGGACCTCGCCGCCTTCGCCACCGGGGGGTTCGGCGAGTCCGGCTTCGAAGGGGTCGGCTTCGGGCTCGGCTTCGCCATCGGCCTGGGGCCGGCCGCCACGGCCATGGTGGGCTCCTACGGCGAGCTCTCGTGGGGCGGGGCGGCCAGCACCGGCTTCTGGGTCGACCCGGTCGAGGATCTGACGGCGGTGTTCATGACCCAGCTGATGCCGTCCGTCATCTACCCGTTCCGCGCGCAGCTCCGGGCGCTGGTCTACCAGGCGCTGGTCGACTGACCAGGGGTCGGGCACCCGCGACGTCGTCGGTCGCACCGTCCGTGTACGGTGCAGGCATGGCTGATCAGGCGGCATTCTCCGACCTCGCCATGGAGTACATGCCCGCCCTCTACACGGCGGCGCTCCGGATGACGCGCAACCCGTCCGACGCCGAGGACCTGGTGCAGGAGACCTACCTGAAGGCCTACCGGGCGTTCGGGAGCTTCGAGGCCGGCACCAACCTGAAGGCGTGGCTCTACCGCATCCTGACCAACACCTACATCAACAGCTACCGCGCCAAGAAGCGCCGGCCGGAGATCGCCGACGTCGAGGACGTGGAGGACCTGTACCTCTACCACCACCTCAGCGGTGACGGGGCCGACGGCCTCGGCCGCAGTGCCGAGGACGAGGCCCTCGACCGGTTCACCGACGACGACGTGAAGGCCGCCATCGAGTCGCTGCCCGACACCTTCCGCATCGCCGTGCTCCTGGCCGACGTCGAGGGGTTCTCCTACAAGGAGATCGCCGAGATCACCGAGGTGCCCATCGGCACGGTGATGAGCCGCATCCACCGTGGAAGAAAGGCGCTCCAGAAGGCGTTGTACGGATTCGGGATCGAACGGGGCCTCGTAGCGGCCACCGGTGACGGCAGGTAGGAGAGCGTGGCAGTGGGAGCACACGGGTCACACGGAAGTGGATCGGACGGCGTACCCGCCCTCCCGACCGACGGTCGCCCGTCGGGGTTCATCGACTGCGACGAGACCATCGAGCGCCTGTACTTCTACCTCGACGGGGAGCTGACGGACGAGCGTCGGCAGGAGATCACGCGCCACCTCGACCTCTGCGGTCCGTGCGTGGACGTCTACGGCTTCGAGGCGGAGCTCCGCAAGGTCATCGCCAACCGGTGCCGGGACCACGTGCCCGACGCCCTCCTCGACCGCGTGGCCCGGGTGCTCGACGACGAGCGCTCGCGTCAGAGCAACTGAGCCGGCGTGACGGTCACCGCCGCGCCCGGCACCGGACCCGCCGGGGACGCCGGCGCCGGCCCGGCCGGTCCACCGGCCGACCGGGTGCAGGGGGCGGTCGCCTGGGACGTCGCCGAGCGGGTGGCGGGCTGGGTGAGCAGCCGCCGGCCCCTCCCCGCGCCCTACCGTCCCGACCTCCTCCAGCGCGACTTCGACGAGCTGACCGCCCAGGCCGAGGAGCTGGTGGCCGAGGCCACCGGCCTGCGGTCCGCCTCCGGCGACGCCCGTGCCCGGGTGACCGACCGGGCCGGCTGGGTCCACGCCAACGTGGCCTCCTTCCAGCGGCTGGTCGGCCCCCACCTCGACCGCCTCAGCCCCTCGCGCATCGCCGCCACCAACCCGATCACCGAGCGTCTGGCCGGACCGCTGGCCACCGCCGGCCGGACGGCCACCGGCACGCAGATGGGCGTGGTGCTGGGCTGGCTGTCGACCCGGGTGCTCGGACAGTACGACCTCCTGATCGCCGAGGAGGCCATCGAGGACCAGGACATCGTCTACTTCGTCGGCCCCAACGTGGTCGCCCTCGAGCAGCAGCACGGCTTCGACCCGCGCGAGTTCCGCCTGTGGCTGGCCCTCCACGAGGTCACCCACCGCTGCCAGTTCACCGCCATCCCCTGGATGCGCGACTACTTCGTCTCGCTGGTGGACGAGAGCCTGGGCTCGCTCGAGCCCGACCCCTCGCGGCTCGCCGAGGGGCTCCGGCGGCTGACCGAGGAGCTGGTGGCCGGCCGGAACCCGCTCCGTGACAGCGGCGTGCTGGGGTTGGTGGCCTCGCCGGAGCAGCTCGAGGGGCTCCAGCGGATCCAGGCCCTGATGAGCCTGCTGGAGGGCCACGGCGACGTGACCATGGACCGGGCCGGGGCCGCCGCCATCCCCAGTGCCGCCCGCTTCTCCGAGGTGCTCCGCCAGCGGCGCAACCAGACCCGGGGCCCGGCCAAGCTGCTCCAGCAGCTGATCGGCATCGAGGCGAAGATGCGCCAGTACGAGGAGGGCGAACGCTTCATCGAGGCGGTCGAGGAGCACGGGGGGACCGCCCTGCTCGACCGGGCGTGGCGGGGACCCGAGTGGCTCCCCACCCTCACCGAGATCCGGGACCCCTCGGCCTGGATCTCCCGGGTCGATGCCCACCCCGTCGTCACCGGATGAGGGGCTGACCGCCGGCCTGCTGGCCCGGTGCACCTTCCCTCCGTCGGGCACCGCCCTCACCTGTGCGGTCTCCGGCGGGGCCGACTCCCTCGCCCTCCTGGTGCTGGCCACCGCGGCCGGCTGCCGGGTCACCGCCGTCCACGTCGACCACGGCCTGCGCCCGGGCTCGGCGGCCGAGGCGGGGGTGGTGTCCGCCGCCGCCGCCCGCTACGGGGCGGCCTTCCGGTCGGAGCGGGTCTCCGTACCCGACGGTCCCAACCTCGAGGCCCGGGCCCGTCGGGCCCGCCTCCGGGTGCTCGGCCCGGGTGCCGCCACCGGGCACACCGCCGACGACCAGGCGGAGACCGTCCTGGCCAACCTGCTGCGCGGGGCCGGCGTGGACGGGATGGCGGCCATGCGGGCCGGGCCCGGCCACCCGCTGCTCGGGTTGCGCCGGGCCGAGACGGAGGCGCTCTGTCGGCGGGAGGGCCTCGATCCGGTGGTCGACCCGTCGAACCGGGACCCGCGCTTCCTGCGGAACCGCATCCGGGCGGAGCTGCTGCCGCTCTGCTCGGCGGTCGCCGGTCGGGACGTGGTGCCGGTGCTGGCCCGCCAGGCCGGGGTGCTGGCCGGCGATGCCGACGTGCTCGCCGCGGTCGCCGCCCTCCTCGACCCGACCGACGCACGGGCCGTGGCCGCCGCCCCCGACCCGGCGGCCCGACGGTCGGTGCGTCGGTGGCTCACCGGCGACGGGCCGTACGCCCCCCCGCTCGACGCGGTGGAACGGGTGCTGGCGGTGGCCCGCGGCACCCGGGCCGCCACCGAGCTCCCGGGCGGGACCCGGGTGGTCCGGTCGGGCGGGCGGCTGTCGACCGGGGCCCCGGCGGAGGAGCCGGAGGCCCCGGTCGACGAGCTGGAGGGGCCGGCGGACGAGCGGGAGGGGCCGCCCGCCCCCGGCGGTGCCGCCGCCCCCGGGTCCGACCCTGCGGTCGCCGCGCCACCCGGACGTTCCCGGGCTGGGTCGCCCGGGGCGCCAACCGGTACAGTCGGCCTGTGACATCAGCCGGAGAGGAGTCAGTGGGGCAGCTGACCCGGCTCGAGGCGGACCCCGCGGTCGGACCCGTGGTGGTCGCCGAGGCCGACCTGCAGGCCCGCATCGCGGAGCTCGGCGCGCAGATCACCGCCGACTACGCCGGCCGTCCCCCCCTCCTGGTCGGGGTGCTGAAGGGCGCCTTCATGTTCATGACCGACCTGTCGCGTACCATCCAGCTCCCGGTGGAGGCCGACTTCATGGCCGTGTCCTCCTACGGCAGCGCCACCCGCACCTCGGGCGTCGTCCGCATCGTCAAGGACCTCGACGTCGATCTGGTCGACCGGCACGTGCTGGTGGTCGAGGACATCGTGGACAGCGGGCTCACCCTCAGCTACCTCCAGCGGTACCTGCTCGCCCGTCAGCCGGCCAGCCTGGAGGTCTGCGCCCTGCTGGTGAAGGAGGGCCAGCAGCGGACCGCCCTCGACCTCCGCTACGTGGGGTTCACCATCCCCAACGAGTTCGTGGTGGGCTACGGCCTCGACATCGCCGAGCGCTTCCGCAACCTGGGGGCCATCCACCGCTACAACGACCCCGGGACCGCCGCCGTCGACGGCGACGGCAGACCCCGTCGGTGAGCGTCGACCTCACCCGCATCGAGCGGGCGGTGACCGAGCTTCTCGAGGCCGTCGGCGAGGACCCGTCACGCGACGGACTGGTCAAGACCCCCGCGCGGGTCGCCCACATGTACCAGGAGCTCTTCGCCGGCCTCGACGAGGATCCGTCGGAGCACCTCGAGGTCACCTTCGCCGCCGAACACGACGAGATGGTGATGGTCCGCGACATCCCCTTCGCCTCCCTCTGCGAGCACCACCTGGTGCCCTTCATGGGCCGGGCCCACGTGGCCTACATCCCCGGGAACGACGGACGGATCACCGGGCTGTCCAAGTTCGCGCGCCTGGTGGACGGCTACGCCCGCCGCCTGCAGGTCCAGGAGCGGATGACCACCCAGATCGCCGACGCCATCGAGTCGGCGCTGGCCCCCAAGGGGGTGCTGGTGGTGGTGGAGGCCGAGCACCTCTGCATGTCGATGCGGGGGGTCAAGAAGCCGGGCACCCTGACCATCACCTCGGCGGTGCGGGGTCTCTTCCGCACCGACTCGGCCACCCGGGCCGAGGCCATGCAGTTCGTTCACGGCCGGTAGGCCGGTCGATTCCGTGCCGCGGGGCGGTCGTCCCTGGTTTACGCTGTGACCCCATGCCCGGACCGTCGATCGAGGAGCGACCCCTGGTGATGGGGGTCCTCAATGTCACGCCGGACTCGTTCTCCGACGGCGGCGAGTGGTTCGACGGGGCGGCCGCCGTGGCCCGGGGCCGCCAGATGGCCGCCGAGGGCGCCGACATCGTCGACGTGGGCGGGGAGTCGACCCGGCCCGGGGCGGTCCCGGTCGACCTCGACGAGGAGCTGCGCCGTGTGGTCCCGGTCGTCGAGGCCCTGGCACCCCACGTCCGGGTGTCGGTCGACACCACCAAGGCCGAGGTGGCGACCGCCGCGGTGGCGGCGGGCGCCTCCCTGGTCAACGACGTCTCGGCCTCCCTGTGGGACGTGGCCGCCACCGCCGGGGTCGGCTGGGTGGCCATGCACCGCCGGGGCACGCCCGCCGACATGCAACGCCGGCCCGCCTACGGCGACGTGGTGGCCGAGGTCACCGCCTTCCTCGTCGAGCGGGCCGCCCGGGCGTCGGCGGCCGGGGTCCCCGAGGTCTGGATCGACCCGGGCATCGGCTTCGGCAAGACGGCCACCCACAACCTCGAGCTGCTGGCGGCGGTGGGCGGCCTGGCCGCCACCGGCTACCCGGTCCTGGTGGGCACCAGCCGGAAGAGCTTCCTCGGCACCCTGGCCGCCGCCCCCGACGGGACGCCCGCCCCGGTCGACGCCCGCCTGCCCGGCTCGCTGGCCACCGCCACCTGGGCCATGCTCCAGGGGGCCGGGATGGTCCGGGTCCACGACGTGGCCGCCACCGTCCAGGCCGCCACCCTGGTCGGTGCCACCACCACCGTCCCCGCCCCCGGTCCGGACCCCCGGTGAAGGGGAAGTGGGCGGCGGGCATCCCGCCGAGGAACTTCACGTGGGTGATCAAGGACCGCCTGGCGGTCAGCGAGCGGCCCGGGGGGTTCGCCCCCAACCACCGCAAGGTCCGCCGGCAGGAGGAGATCATCTGGCTCCAGGTCCAGGGGTTCACCTGCGTGGTGTCCCTGCTGCCCTCGTCCCACAACCTGAAGGCCTACGAGGAGCAGGAGCTGCCGAGCATCCAGTTCCCCCTGCCGGCCTCCGGTGACCCCCGCCCGGTGCTGCTCGACCTGTTCCGTGACGTCCACGGCCGGCTCCTCGGCGGGGAGCGGATCCTCATCCACCAGGACGAGCTCGGCGACCGCACCGTCGGCGTGGTGGCCGGCTACCTCCTGTGGTCGGGACGGCTGCCGAGCGGCCCCCAGGCCACCACCGCCCTCGAGCACATGACCGGCCACGCCCTGGGGCCGGTCGGCCGCGAGCTGGTGGCCGCCGCCGCCCAGCTCCCCCCGAACGGCGCCGCCGCCCGGCCCCGCGTCCCGGCCAACGGGACCGGCTCCCCCAAGCCCGCGGAGTAGCGGTGTCCGCCCCCGAGCGGCCCGGCGGGACCGACCGCATCGAGATCCGGGGCCTCCGGGTGTTGGGCACCCACGGCGTCCTGCCGGAGGAGCGGCAGCGGGCCCAGCCGTTCGAGATCGACCTCGACGTGGAGGTGGACCTCGCCCCGGCCGGTGACACCGACGACCTGGCCGACACCGTCGACTACGCCGGCACCGTCGAGCGGGTGGTCGACATCGTGGCCGGCCCCCGCTCCTACCGGCTGCTCGAGACCCTGGCCGGCGTGGTGGCCTCGGCGGCCCTGGTCGACGAGCGGGTCACCTCGGTGACGGTGGGGATCCGCAAGCTGCGGCCCCCGGTGCCGTCCGACCTCAGCTCGGTCGGCGTCCGGATCACCCGCAGCCGATGAGCTCGGCGGCGGCGGGTCCGCCCGAGGTCCGGGCCTTCCTCGGCCTCGGGTCCAACCTCGGCGACCGGTGGGCGCACCTCCGCAAGGCCGTCGACCAGCTCCGGGCGGGCAGTGCCCTGCCGGTCACCGCCGTCTCCCCCGTCTACGAGACCGAGCCGGTCGGCGGTCCCGAGGACCAGGGCCCCTACCTCAACCTGGTGGTCGAGCTGGCCGTCCCGGCCTCCCTCGACCCCTACCGGCTGCTGGTCGAGTGCCGCCGCCTCGAGGCGGCGGCCGGCCGGGTCCGGTCGGTGCGGTGGGGCCCCCGCACGCTCGACGTCGACGTGCTGTGGATGGACGGGGTCACCCGGGACGACCCGGAGCTCACCGTCCCCCATCCCCGCTGGCGCCAGCGCCGGTTCGTACTGGCCCCCCTGGCCGACGTGGCGCCGGACCTGGTCGACCCGTCGGACCTGGAACTCGCTGGTGGCGAGGCCGCCGTCGTGGGTACACTGTGAGGGTCTCACCGCAGAGTCTCTGAACCGAACGGCACCCCCCGGGGGCCGGAACGCTGCAAAGGGGTCTCGTGACCACAATCCGTGTCATCGGTCCTGGACGGGCCGGACGCTCGTTGATGGCGGCGCTCGACGCCGTCGGGGGGTACACCGTGCTGGACGCGCGGGGTCGTCGCGACCCGGTGCGGGCCGCCGCCGACGGTGCCGACGTGCTGGTCATCGCCACCCCCGACGCCGAGGTGGCCCGAGTGGCCGCCGCGGTGGAGCCCGCCGAGGGGACCGTGGTGGTCCACCTCTCCGGCTCCCTGGGACTGCACGCCCTCGCCCCCCACCCGCGACGGGCCTCGCTCCACCCGCTGGTGCCGCTGCCCAACCCCGAGGTGGGGTCGGTCCGGCTCCGGTCCGGGGTGACCTTCGCGGTGGCCGGCGACCCGACCGCCCGGACCCTGGCCGAGGCCCTGGGCGGCCAGCCGGTGGCGGTGGCCGACGACGACCGGGCCAACTACCACGCGGCGGCCACCATCGCCGCCAACCACCTGGTGGCGCTGCTCGGGCAGGTGGAGCGGGTGGCGGCCACCGCCGGGCTCCCGCTGACCGCCTTCGCCGGGCTGATCCACGCCGCCGCCGACGACGCCCTGGCCCTCGGACCGCACGACGCCCTCACCGGGCCCGCGGCACGCGGGGACTGGAGCACCATCGACCGCCACCGGGCCGTGCTCGGGGGGATGCCCGGGGCCGGCAACGAGCTCGCCGCCTACGACGCCATGGTGGTCCTGGCCCGCCGGCTGGCGATGGCCACGCCGGAGCTGGACCTCCCGTCGGACTTCGGGCTCGACTGGGAGGCCGTCTTCGACGGCGGCGCCCTCGAGGCGGCGATCTTCCCCGGCGAGCCGGTCCTCGACGCCGCGGTGATCGACGGCGCCGGGGTGGAGCAGGTGGCGTGAGGGTGGCCACCGCCCCCGGGCCCACCGGCGCCGACGGCCCCCCGGCCGTCCGGGCGGCGGGCACCGGTGTCGTCCGACGGGCGGCCTCCGGCGGGGTGGACCCCGGCACCTGCCGGGTGGTCGACCGGATCCGGGAGGTCGCGTCCCTGGCCGACCGGGCGCGCCGGGCGGACCGGACGGTCGGCTTCGTGCCCACCATGGGCGCCCTCCACGAGGGCCACCGGTCGCTCATCGCCCGGGCCGCCGCCGAGTGCGACCTGGTGGTCGTGAGCGTGTTCGTGAACCCCCTCCAGTTCGGCGACCCGGACGACATCGCCCGGTACCCGCGGACCCTCGAGGACGACATCGCCCTGGCCGCCGGCGCCGGCGCCGGCGTGGTGTTCGCCCCGCCGGTGCGGGAGATGTACCCCGGCTTCCCCGCCCCGGTGGCCACCTCGGTGTCGGTGGCCGGGGTCAGCGACCGGTGGGAGGGGGCGTCGCGCCCCGGCCACTTCGACGGGATGGCCACCGTGGTCGCCAAGCTGTTCGCGGTGGTGGGCCGGTGCCGGGCCTACTTCGGTGAGAAGGACTTCCAGCAGCTGGCGGTGGTCCGTCGCATGGTGGCCGACCTGTCGCTGCCGGTGGAGGTGGTGGGCTGCGCCACCGTCCGCGAGCCCGACGGGCTCGCCCGCTCGAGCCGGAACGTGCGCCTGTCGGCCGAGGAGCGTCGGGCCGCCGCCGTGCTGTGGCGGTCGCTCCGGGCCGGCGCCGAGACCATCGCCTGGGGCGAGTACCGCACCGAGGTGGTCGAGTCCCGGATGGCCCGGGAGGTGGCGGGGGAGCCGCTGGTGGCGCTGGACTACGCCGTGGTGGTGGACGCCGACGACCTGGAGCCGGCCGACTCGGTCCGGCCCGGGCCCGGCCTCCGCCTGCTGATCGCCGCCCGGGTCGGCCCGGTCCGCCTGATCGACAACCTCGACCCCGGAGACCTCCCGGGCGGCGACACCGCCCCGGGAGACGGAGCCACCGTGAAAGGAACCCGCTGATGCGCCGCCGCATGATGAAGTCGAAGATCCACCGCGCCACCGTCTCCGACGCCAACCTGAACTACGTGGGCTCCATCAGCCTCGACCCCGAGCTGATGCGGCTGGCCGACATCCTCGAGTGGGAGCAGGTCACCGTGGTGGACATCGACAACGGCGCCCGCTTCGAGACCTACGCCATCCTCGGGCAGCCCGGCGACGTCTGCCTCAACGGCGCCGCCGCCCGGCTGGTCCACCGCGGCGACAAGGTCATCATCATCACCTACGCCGACTACGAGCGCGACGAGCTCGAGGGGTTCGAGCCAACCATCGTCCATGTCGACCGGGCCAACCGGGTGATCGACGAGGAGACGGCCCGCCTCGACGTCGAGCTCGACACCCTGACCCAGGCGTGACCGACCCGGGCGCGGCGGCGCCGGGCGGACTCGACGTGCTGGTGCTGGGGAGCGGGGTGGCCGGCCTGTCGGCGGCCGTCCGATTGGCCGCGCCCCGGGCCGGCGACGACGCCTCCCCGGCCGGGCTCCGGGTGGGGGTGCTGACCAAGGCCGAGCTCTGGAGGTCGGCCACCCGCTGGGCCCAGGGCGGCGTGGCGGCGGTGCTCGGTGGCGACGAGGACTCCACCGACCTCCACCTGGCCGACACCCTGGCGGCCGGGGCCGGGCTCTGCGACACCGACGCCGTCCGGGTGCTGGTCGACGAGGGGCCGGCCCGGGTCCGTGAGCTGATCGCCCTCGGGGCCGAGTTCGACCGCCAGCCCGGCGGCGACCTGGCCCTGGCCCGTGAGGGCGGGCACTCCACCGCCCGGGTGGTCCACGCCGGAGGGGCGGCCACCGGTGCCGAGGTGGAGCGAGCCCTGGTCGACGCCACCCGGGCCAGCGCCGCCGCCGTCCTCGAGGAGTGGTTCGCCCTCGACCTGCTGGTGGAGGGCGGCCGGTGCCGCGGCGTCCTGGCGCTCGACGCCACCGGACGGGTGGTGGAGGTCCGGGCCCACCACACGGTGCTGGCCACCGGGGGCGTCGGGCAGCTCTTCTCGGTGACCACCAACCCCGCGGAGGCCACCGGGGACGGGCTGGCGATGGCCCTGCGGGCCGGCGTGCCGGTGGCGGACGTGGAATTCATGCAGTTCCACCCGACGGCGCTCCACCACCCGGCCATGCCCCGCCCGCTGCTCTCCGAGGCGCTCCGGGGCCACGGGGCCCTGCTCCGTGACGCCGACGGCGAGCGGTTCGTGGACGAGCTCGCCCCCCGCGACGTGGTCAGCCGGGCCATGGCCGAGCGGATGCTGGCGCAGGGGGTCGAACACCTCTGGCTCGACGCCACCCACCTCGAGGCCTTCGACCAGCGGTTCCCGACCATCGGCGCCGAGCTGGCCGCCATCGGCCTGGACCCGGCGGTGGACTGGCTCCCCATCGCCCCCGCCGCCCACCACCTCTCCGGCGGCGTCGTCACCGACCTGGCCGGGGCCACCGCGCTGCCGGGACTGTGGGCGGCCGGCGAGGTGGCGTGCACCGGCGTCCACGGAGCCAACCGGCTGGCGTCCAACTCGCTGCTCGAGGGGATGGTCTTCGGGGCCCGGCTGGCCGAGGCCATCCGCGGCGGCGGGGACGGACCGTCGCCCACCGGGGTGATGGCGGCGGTCCTGGCCGGACCGGCCGAGCCGGTGGGGCCGGAAGCGCTGGCCGAGGCCCCCGGGCCCGCGGTGGACGGGGCGGACGGACCGGAGGAGGCCGACGTCGACAAGGCCCGGGACCGGCTCCAGCGGGCGATGTTCGCGGGGGCCGGCGTGGTGCGGAGCGCCTCCTCGCTGGCCGAGGCCCGGGCGGTGGTCGACGCCGTCGGCCGGGCCACGCCCCCCGGCGTCGCCGCCGACCGGCCGCACGGCGAGCTGGCCAACCTGGTCACCGCCGCCGGTGCCCTGCTCGATGCCGCCACCATCCGCACGGAGACCCGCGGGGCCCATGCCCGGCGGGACTTCCCCGAGCCCTCGGCGCGCTGGCGCCGGCGGATCGTCCACGAGGGCGGCACCGTCGGCGTCCTGCCGGGGACGGTGGGCCCGTCCGGCCCCCACGCCGGAGGGGGACCGGAGCGGTGACCCTGGCCCCCGACACCGGGCCGGTCGACCCCTCGCTCCTCGACCCGCCGCGTCCGGCGGTGGTGGAGGCCGTGTCCCGGGCGCTGGCCGAGGACCTCCTGCCGCTCGGCGACCTGACCGCCGCCCTGGTCCCTCCGACGGTGACCCGGCGGGTGGCGGTCGTCAGCCGCGCCGACGGGGTGGTGGCCGGCCGGGCCTGTGCGGTGGAGGCCCTGGCCCAGGTGGACCCGGGGGTGTCGGTGGCCTGGCTCCTGCCCGACGGCTCCCGGGTGGCCCCGGGGTCGGTGGTGGCGGTCCTCGAGGGCCCGCTCCGGTCGATCCTGACCGCCGAGCGGACGGCCCTCAACTTCCTCGGCCACCTGTCGGGCGTCGCCACCCTCACCCGTCGGCTGGTGGACGCGGTGGCGGCCGCCAACCCGGCGACCCGGGTCATCGACACCCGCAAGACCACCCCGGGCCTCCGTGCCCTCGAGAAGGCGGCGGTCCGCGCCGGGGGCGGCCGGAACCACCGGGGCAGCCTCTCGGAGGCGGTGCTGGTGAAGGACAACCACCTGGGCGGCGTGTCCATCACCGATGCCGTGCTCCGGGCGAGGGACCGCTGGCCCGGGCGCATGGTCGAGGTCGAGTGCGACCGGACCGAGCAGGTCGACGAGGCGGTGGCCGCCGGCGCCACGGTGGTCATGCTCGACAACATGACACCCGACCAGGTGGCCGCCTGCGTGGCCCGGGTCCGGGCCACGGGGGCCCCGTCGCTCATCGAGGTGTCCGGCGGCGTCGACCTGGCGTCGGCCCCCCGGTACGCGGCGGCCGGCGCCGACCTGCTGTCGGTGGGGGCGCTCACCCATTCGGCCCCGGTGCTGGACCTGGGCTTCGACCTCACCACCGACGGATCCGCCCCGGCCGCCGGGGACCTGCAGGGAAAGGGCTGACCATGCTGCTCGCCATCGACGTCGGCAACACCGAGACCGTGGTCGGTCTCTTCGCCGACGAGGCCACCGACGACCCCGGGGACACCGGCCCTCGGGACGGGAGCGAACCCTCCGGCCTCGCCCACCACTGGCGGCTCTCCACCGTGGCGGAGCGGACGGCCGACGAGCACGCCCTGCTGCTGACCCAGCTCCTCGACCTGGACGGCCTCGACATCGACGACGCGGTGTCCGGCATCGCGGTGACCTCGTCGGTGCCGCTGGTGACCGCCAACCTCCGCCAGATGGTGACCCGCTGGTTCGACGTCCCGTCGGTGGTGCTGGAGCCCGGGGTGAAGTCGGGCATGCCGATCCTCTACGACAACCCCAAGGAGGTCGGGGCGGACCGGATCGCCAACGCGGTGGGGGCCCACGACCTGTTCGGCGGGCCGTGCGTGGTGGTGGACCTGGGCACGGCGACCACCTTCGACGCCATCTCGGAGTCGGGCCAGTACCTGGGGGGTGCGATCACCCCGGGGGTCCAGATCAGCCTCGACGCCCTCTTCGCCCACGCCGCCGCCCTGCGGCGGGTGGAGCTGGTGGAGCCCCGGAGCGTCATCGGCAAGTCCACGGTGGAGTCGATCCAGTCCGGCGCCCTCTACGGCTTCGCCGGCCAGGTCGACGGGCTGTGCCGCCGCTTCGCCGCCGTCCTCGGGGAGTGCACGGTGGTGGCCACCGGCGGCCTGGCCGAGCTGATCGCCCCCTACGCCGAGGAGATCGAGTACGTGGAGCCGTGGCTGACGCTGCACGGACTGCGCATCATCTTCGACCGCAACGCCGCCGGGCGGCGCGCCTGAGGGTCGGGTCCGGTCCCCGACGGGCGCGACCCCTCACAGATCCCTAACACCGGCATGATCGACCGCACATGCCGGGGCGGGAACATGGTTGCAGTGGCCGGGACCGTCCGGCCGGAGCGAGGAGGAAGTATGTCGAACCAGCACGCAGGACGCACCACGGGGATCCGCACCCTGGCCCGCCGGGTGGCGGTCGGGACGGTGGCGGTGGGGGCGCTCTCGGTGGGGGCGCTCGGGATCGCCGGCACCGCCGGGGCCGCCACCACCGTGCCGAAGGTGGGCACCCACTTCAACTGCTCGAAGGCCGACGCGGTGCTGACCCGGATCGCCAAGGGCGAGGCGCAGATCAAGGCCGGGCTGCCCAAGCTCACCGCCGCCGAGCAGAAGGCGGCGACCGCCGGTCACACCAAGCTGGCCGCCGCCCTCCAGAAGCGCATCACGCGGTTCGAGAGCTCGACGTTCCAGGGCCGGCTGACCGCCGCCACGCAGAAGATCGAGGCGGTGTGCCCCGGCAGCGCCCCGACCGGCACCGGGACCACCACCGGGTCGTAGTCGGGACGGGAACGGCCGACCGGAACGGGTCGGCGGGGACGGAGGGCGCCGGGGACGGCGCCCTCCGTCGCGTCCGCAGGTCGGTGGGTGGTGGCCCGCGGTGGTGGCGGCCCGTGGGTTCGGGCCGGCGGGCGGACCGGGTGCCGGACCCGAGGCTCAGGCCCCGGGGAGGCCGTCGACCAGCGAGTGGGCCAGGCGGGCCAGGCCGTCGGCCAGCTCCGGGGTCGGGCACGAGGCGGCGGCCTCGGCCGCCTGCTCGGCGTAGCGCCGGCCGACCGCCCCCGAGGCGGCCACGGCCCCCGAGGCGGCCACGATGGCCCGCGCCTGCTCCCGCTCGTCGTCGCCCAGGGGGCGCCCGAGCAGCGGCTTGAGCTCGGGCCCCGCCTCCGGGTCGGCGAGGGCCAGCAGCACCGGAAGGGTGTAGATGCCCTCGGCCAGGTCCTGCCCGGCGGGTTTGCCGAGCTCGGCGGCCGTGCCCACCACGTCGAGGATGTCGTCGCGCACCTGGAAGATCATGCCGAAGCACCGGCCGAAGGTCGTGAACGCCTCGACCTCCGGGCGGGACCGCACGGCGGTGAGGGCGCCGATCCGGCAGCTGGTGGCCATCAGCGAGGCGGTCTTCCCCGAGATGGCCCCGGTGTAGTCGTCGATGGTGCGCCCGACCTGGAAGGCGGCGTGGACCTCGGAGACCTGGCCCTGGCAGAGCTCGCCCAGGGTGGCGGCCAGCAGGCCGGCGATCTCCGTGCCCAGACCGGCGGCGATCTCCGCCGAGCGGGCGAGCAGGAAGTCCCCGGCGACGATGGCCACCAGGTTCCCGAACCGGGAGTTGACCGACTCCACGTTCCGCCGGATGGTGGCCTCGTCCATCACGTCGTCGTGGTAGAGCGAGGCCAGGTGGACCAGCTCCACGCTGACCGCCCCGAGGAGGTCCTCCCGGGTGGCCGCCCGGGTGCCCCCGGTGGCCGTGGCCAGGGCAAGGACCGGCCGGAGCCGCTTCCCCCCGGCGGCGATCAGGTGGGTGGTGACCTCGTCCAGGAAGTCGTCTCCGGTCACCACGCACTCCGTGAGCATCGGCTCAAGGAGGTGGAGTTGATCCTCAAGTGCGGGAAGACCCAGAAGCTCGACGACGTTCACTTCTCAGAGACGATAGGCGCGGAAGCCGCACCTTGAGGAACCGGGTGGGTGCGGGTGCGTGTCGCACCCGCACCTGTAGACTCCGGGTTGTTACTGAACCGCGGATGGAGGCGGTGTCGAGTGTTCGAACGATTCACTGACAGGGCTCGCAGGGTGCTGGTGCTCGCACAGGAGGAGGCGCGCCTGCTCAACCACAGCTTCATCGGCACCGAGCACATCCTCCTGGGCCTGATCCACGAGGGCGAGGGCGTCGCCGCCAAGGCCCTCGAGTCGATGGGCGTCTCCCTCGAGGCGGTCCGCGAGAAGGTCGAGGAGACCATCGGACTGGCGGGTTCCGCCCCGACCGGCTCGCCGCCCTTCACACCCCGGGCGAAGAAGGTGCTCGAGCTCTCCCTCCGGGAGGCTCTCCAGCTGGGCCACAGCTACATCGGCACCGAGCACATGCTGCTCGGCCTGGTGCGAGAGGGCGAGGGGGTGGCCGCCCAGGTCCTCCAGAGCCTCGGCGCCGACCTGCCCCGGGTCCGCCAG
>Ga0181519_10000938_pt1 | contig 25787 bp, 8 predicted proteins | sample PEATcosm2014_Bin_26_FD_121102 | JGI IMG/M metagenome (GOLD analysis project Ga0181519, IMG submission 121102) | Peatland microbial communities from MTU Mesocosm Facility, Houghton, MI, USA - PEATcosm2014_Bin02_10_metaG | ecosystem: Environmental > Terrestrial > Soil > Wetlands > Peat | place...
ACAATCACGACCGTCCGCATCGCGGACTCCACGGACAAACCCCGCACGATGCTCGTGCCCGGTTCGTCCAAACCCTTACTTCAAACTTGGCCCCATGTGTCTAGTTCTGAGGGGTGCACTACAACCGCAACCTTCACTATCAGCACCGAATCAGTACGGATTGCTGTCCACCAGGCGGGATATAAACTGCACACTTTTTCATCTCCCATTTCCGATATTCACTAAGATGCATGAATGCATGCGCAAACCTGTGCGCGGGTTGGCAGTGCAATTGCGCTGACCTCTAGGTCTGCAACCTGGCAATTCCCCTAGGGCGAGAATCCTGAAAATCGCCCCTTCCCCGATTGGCTGGTGATGATGATCGGGCCCTGCTCGCCTTGGGCATAAAGGGGGCGCTGCCGATGAAACGATACGCATTTCTCTTCCTGCTTCTTACGCTTGGATTTACGGTTTTTGCGCGCACTGCACACGCGGCGGATTTTACGCTCACGCCCAGCAAGCTGGCCTTTGGGAATCAGGTGGTGGGCACCGCGAGCGCCAGCCAAAACCTAGCATTGAAGAACACCGCAGCCGGACCCATCACTTTTACCCTTAGTTCCCTTACTGACTATGTCACATCTTCGAGTTGCTCGGGGACGGTTGCCAAGGGTGGCACTTGTACCATCTCCGTCAGTTTCGTTCCGACCGTAACGGGCGGCCGTCCGGCGACCCTGACGGTGAGCGAGGGTGTCACCAGTATCCCGGTCGCGCTGTCGGGAACCGGTGTGCTGGATACAACGATTTCTCCCACCACGCTGGCTTTCGGCAATGTCGCGGAGCATAGCTCGAGTTCGACCCGCACGATCACCCTTACCAACAACCAGAGCGTCGCGCTGAATCTGATCTCGGCAAGCAGTCCGAACTCCGACTACACGGTGCTGAGTCCCGAGAGCGGTGGATGTAGTGGAACTCTCGGGCCGCGCGCTTCCTGCAAGTTCACGGTCGTGTTCACACCGCAGAGGCTGGGCACGGACAACGACACATTGGTCATCACGCATGACGCGGCAACCAGCCCGCAAGCCGTGGCGATCACCGGAGCGGGCGTTCTTGCCCTGACGGTCAGTCCCACCAGCGCAGTCTTTGCCGCGCAAATCGAGGGGACGACCAGCACGGCGAAAACAATCACGCTTTCCAACAACCAATCGAACCCACTAAACACGCTCTCGTTGTCCGTCCTGGGCAACACCAGCGATTTCTCCGTCAGCGGATGTCCGACTCCGATCGCGGCACTTGGCTCATGCAAACTGTCCATCAAGTTCTCGCCCCAGGGTTCCGGCACGTTCACCGGAACGCTGGTGATCAGTTCGCCCAACGCGCCTGGAGGCGCGATCCAGGTAGCTCTGTCGGGAGGTGGGGAACCGCCCGTCACGGTTTCGCCGGCGTCTCCGACGATCAGCTTCGCCGCTACCGCAGTTGGACTGCAAAGTAAGTCCACGGTCATCACGCTCAAGAACAATCAGAAAACGGCGCTTACCTGGGGCACTGCGAGCCTGACCGGAGACTACATAATTAAGAGCACCACCTGCGGCGCCCAAGGGACAACACTGGCCGTCGGAGGGAGTTGCACCTACACGCTGCTGTTCCAGCCCGTGGTGGCTGGGCTCCGCCCGGGAACCCTGACCCTGAACGACAACGCCCCCCTCAGCCCGCAAGTGGTTTCGCTAAGCGGCATCGGAATTGATCCGGTCTCGGCGAATTTGACCAGCCTTGCGTTCGCGACCCAACTGGTGGGCAGTCCCAGTCCGCTGAAGCAGGTGATTCTTACAAATCACCAGACAGTTACGGACCCCATCACCGAATCCATCACCGGAGATTTCACGGCTAATGACGACTGCGGCGGCGTGATCCCGGCCGACTCGAGTTGCAATCTGTGGATCGCCTTCGATCCAACCGCAACCGGGAAGCGCGCTGGCAATGTGACGGTCACAGAGGCATCGAGTTCCAGCCAGATTGCCATTGCCCTTAGCGGAACGGGCACGAACACTCCGCCGGCGGCAGTGGTCGCAAACGTTTCGCCGGGCGCAGGCTCGGCGGGCGCCTCATTAGCCCCGGTAGTGATTAACGGAACCAATACACACTTTTCATCGGCTTCGATCTTGAATTTTGGTACGGGCATTACTTTTTCGAATCAGCAATGCCCCACCCTCACGCAATGCACGTCGACGGTCACAATCGCCGCCAATGCCACGCCCGGCGCTCGCACGGTCACGGTGACAACTGGCAACGAGGTTGCCCAACTGACTGCCGGCTTTGCCGTCGCGACCTCGGCGGGTCTCTCTTTCCAGACCGTCAGCCCCGCCACCGCTGCACAAGGCACTCAAAATCTTGCCGTCACTCTGCACGCCAATGGGGCGCACTTCGCACAGGGGACGACCTACGGAAACTTTGGCGCGGGAATCACCATCAACTCACTGACGGTGAGCGACAGTACAGACGCGGTCGCGAACATCTCGATCAGCCCCTATACACCGGCTTCGCTTCCGACCGCAATACCGGACATCGGCGGACGGCAGATCACGCTGGTTACCGGTGGAGAATTCGTCATCTCCGCTCTGAATGCGTTTCAAGTCACTCCGGACACTGCGCAGATCGTCTCCGTTTCGCCCAATAGCAGGCAGCAAGGCGCCAATCTTCTCTCTGTCATCGTGACGGGAAGCAACACGAATTTCCTGCCGGGAGCGACGCAAGTCTCCTTGGGAAGTGGAATCAATGTTGGCGCGGTGAATGTACTCAGCCCTTACCGCCTGCAACTTGACATGGCGGTCAGTCCGCAGGCGACGGTGGGTAGTTACAACCTGAGCGTCTCAACCGGTGGCGAAATGGCTTCCCTCGCCAACGCCTTCAGTGTGACGCAGGCGACGCCCTCGATCAATACCGTTGTACCCAGTTCGCTTGCCCAGTGTCAGTCGGGCAATATCACCATCACGGGAATCCTCACGAATTTCGTCACCAATCCTCCCACGGTCACGTTTGGCAGCGACATCACCCAGACGGCTTCTCTGACAGTGAACTCCGCCACTAGTGTAACGGTACCCATCCAGGTCTCTTGTACAGCCCAGACGGGCCCTCGCACAGGCGATCTGACGTCAGGGAGTTCGAGCTTTCCGTTCCCCTTCACCGTGCCACCGTCCAGCGCAAGCATCGCCAGCATCGTGCCCGATAGCGGTCCGCAAGGCGGAGCCCTCATCAGCCTCAAGATCACCGGAGTCAATACACACTGGGTGCAGGGCTCCACCCAGGCGGTGTTCCCGTCGCCCTATCCGCCAATCTGCCCGAGCATCACTGTCAATCGGGTGACGGTGATCGATACCCTGGACGCCGTTCTTGACATCACCATTCCCGCCGGAGCTTGCCTGGGCGCCAACAATTTCTACATGTCAACGGGCGGGGAAATCCTGAACGGGCCGTTCTCGGTTTATGCGGCGACCCCAAGTGTTGCGGTTACTCCTTCCAGCGCGATGCCGGGTCAAAAAGTCCCCGTGACCTTCATCTCGCAGTTTTACCAGATTGTCTGCCCTCCAACTTCCGGCGCACTGACTTTGGCTACGATTAGCGGCACCGGGGTTTACTTCGCGGTTCCGGGGGAGAGTCTTTCCACCTCGGCGACATTGAGTGGTTGCATGGGAGGAACAACCGGCACGGCGAACGCCACGCTGTTGGTGGCTGCGAATGCGCTGCCGGGTCAACGTACCATCACGCTTACGACGGGCGACCAGATTGTCACGACGTCGTTTAATGTGGCGGCGGCACAGATCGTCAGCATCACTCCGTACTACGCGCCTCCCGGAAGCAGTGCGACTCCGGTTGCCATCGTTGGCCAGAACACGCATTTCGGCTCGACCACCACTTTGAGTTTTGGGCCGAACATCACGGTTTCGTCGCTCAGTGCTGTGAACTCCACGATGCTGAATGCCAACATCACCGTCGCTTCGGCGGCCGCGTGCGGCTGGCGCTCGGCTTACGTCAACACCGGCTCGGAACAGCTAACCGTGTCGTTCCTGGTGAATTGCCAAGTCCCGCTGATTGCCGGCATCGTGCCCGCAACCGGCGACCAGGGGCAAACCTTAAGCAACGTCCAGGTGAGCGGCGCGGCCACCAATTGGGTGCAGGGCCTGACCACCTTCATCATGGGCGCGGGTGTGACCGTCGTAGATACGGAAGTGACAAGTGCCACCACCGCGACTTTGACACTGGCGGTTTCCCCAACCGCGCCGATCGGACCGAACTCCAGCACAGCCATCACGACCGATACGAACGGGAATATCGTCGAAGTCGCCACCGGCCAGGGCTTTTCGGTGACGGCCGGAGCCGGCTCGGGAACTCTGACTTTTCAGGCCAGTCCGCAGACAGCTGCGCAAAGCGAAACTCTGACGCTCACTCTGGTCGGCACGGGCACGCACTGGCTGCAAGGCGAAACCACCGCCGCGTTTGACTCCGGCATATCGGCCGACGCCGTGACTGTGACCGACGAGACTCACGCGGCGATCCAGATCACGGTTCTTTCGACGGCCGGGCTCGGATTCCACACGCTTACGGCTTTTACAGGCGGCGAAGCAGTCGCGCTCAGCCAGGCGCTGAACATTGTTTCGACGACGCCGGTCCTGTTGAGCACGGTTCCCAATCAGGCGCAGCAAGGCGCCACGCTCAATATTCAGGTGCTCGGCGAGTCCACTTTGTGGAACAGCAATCCCGCCAATGGCGCGGTGACGACTGCTAGTTTCGGTCCCGGAATCACGGTGAATTCGTTCCTGGCGCAGGATTCGGTGACAGGCCTGGCGAACATCACGGTCGATCCGCTGGCCTACGTCGATGCGCTTGTCCCGCAGCCCTGCCAGACCGCGATCGTCACCACTGGAAACCAACAGGTTCAACTGGCCAATCAGTTCTGCATCGTGGTGGGACCGGCCGTCGTCACCAGCGTCTCCCCAACACAATCGCCACTGGGAAGCACCCTGACGGTCGCCGTGACCGGCCAGAACACCCATTTCCGGGCAGGGGTGACCACGGCGAACTTCGGTTCCGATATCAACACTTCGAACGTTCAGGTCATTGACACGACCCACGCCACCGTGCAGGTCGCGGTTCCGACTACCGCTTCAGTCGGGCTGCACACCGTCACCATGACGACGCTGGGTGAAAATGCGACTCTCGCCCAGGCATTCACCGTGACCCCGCAAAATGGGCCCACCTTGAATGGCGTCGGCCCGATTTCCGGCGAACAGGGACAGACACTCACCGCGGTGCAACTGATCGGCCAGTTCACGCACTGGACCAGCGCTACTCCCACCGTCACCTTCGGTCAGGGCATCACGGTCTCGAACGTTGTGGTACAGAGCGCCACCAGCCTCACCGTGAATCTTGCCATCGATCCGCTGGCCCAGATTGGCGTGCGCACCGTAACCGTCACAACCCAGCTGAGCGGGGGCGCGGAAATCGTATCTGGACCGTTATTCAGTGCGCTCGCAGGTCCCGCAATCATCAGCGCGATTACGCCGTCGAGCGGCAATCAAGGCCAGCAGGTCGTTCTGCAAATCACCGGGCAGGACACACATTGGCAGCAGGGACTGACGCAGTTTTACATGCCGGGTGTTTTGGATTATCTCAACGACATCCAGGTGAACTACGTCGCGGTGAACAGTGCCACCAGCGTGACCGTCAATATCACCGTTTCGCCGACAGCCGTGCTGGGGCTGCGTTCGATTTACCTGACGACGGCTGGCGAAGCGCTTACCGATGCCGGGGCTTTTCTCATTACAGGCGGCCCGGCTGTGTTGTCGGTTGTTCCCGGAAATGCGCAACCGGGCGCGACGAACTTGAACGTGGCCATCACGGGCGCTTACGCACACTGGTCAAGAGGCGTCACCACGGTCAGCTTTGGCGCGGGGATCACGGTCGAAAGCGTTACCGTCAACAGCGACACGAACCTGACGGCGGTCATCGACATCGATCCAACCGCAGCCATTGGCTTCCGCAATGTGAGCGTGCAGAACGGCTCGCAGTTGCTCAGCAACACGTTCCAGGTCACGCCGCCGCCAACTCCGTTTATCGGGTATTACACTCCGAATTCCGGCCTGCTTGGTCAGACGCTGACTCTTAGCTTCAGCGGTGTCTACACGCAATGGGATCCGTCCGTAACTGCGTTTGATATCGGCTCGGATATTACGGTCAACAGTTTCCAGGTCACGAGCCTGACCTCGGCGATCGCCAACGTCTCAATTCCGAGCGGCGCTGCGCTCGGTTCGCGCACGATCACGTTCACCACCAACACGGAAACCGAGCAGGTGCAGTTCACGGTACTCAATCCCAACAGTGGCGCCGTCCAAACGATCTCCATTGTGGACCCATCTTCGGGCATGCAGGGTGCTTCCCTGACGGTGAATGTCATCGGTCAATACACCACCTTCGACTCGACGACGGTGTTCGACTTCGGACCCGGAATCACGGTCGGAACTCCGACGATACTCGGTTCTACGATCGCCAATGTGCCGATCGCGGTCGGCCAGCTTGCCACTCTCGGTTATCGGGCGGTTACGGCCACAACCGGTGGTATTACGGTCCAGAGTTCGTTCCCTGTCGGGTTTACGGTCACACCCAGCACGGCAACGATTGCGTCGGTGACGCCGAACACGGGTAACCAGGGAGACAATGAAACTCAATTGCAAGTTGTGGGACTGAATACGCACTGGGGTTCCAGTACGATTTTCAGCTTTGCGAACGGGATCAGCGTTACAAATACCGTCGTCACAGACGAAACCGACGCCACCATCACCATCTCGATCAATCCGCTGGCCACGGTCGGAGCCTACAACCTGACGGCCACGACCAGCGGCGAAATTGCCACCCTCAATAATGCCTTCGTAGTGCTGGCGGCGACTCCCGTCATCCTCTCGTCGGGACCGGCGTCCGGCCCGCAGCAAGGTAGTATGACCTTCACCATCCTCGGACAAGCTACCAATTGGCTGCAAGGCACAACCAGCGTCAGCTTCGGTGCCGGGATCACGATTAACTCCGTCACGGTGACCAGCCCAACCTCGATCAGTGCGAGCGGACAGATCTCGCCCACGGCCTATTCCGGATATCGGACCGTGACGGTCGCCACCGGCACGCAGATACTCACGCTACCCAATGCGTTCCTGGTGACCTCTGGCCCGGCTACGATTGCGGCCTTAACTCCAGCCACCGCCGAGCAAGGCGAAACGCTCAACGTGGAAGTGACCGGGGCGAATACGAACTTTAATCAAAACTACACGGTTCCATCCTTCGGGCCGGGAACTTCCATCAACAGCATCACCGTAAGCAGCGCAATCGACGCGACCGTGAACATCACGGTCGCACCCTCGGCCACCGTCCAGCAAAACACCGTTACCATGACCACCTTGGGCGAGGTCGCTACCGGTGCGCAGGCCTTCACCATCGGGACGGGCCCTTCGATTACCGCGGTGAGTCCGATCAGCGTAGCGCAGGGCGCGACGCAGAATGTCACGGTCACTGGAACACTTACATCCTTCAGCAGCAGCACAGTCTTTAACTTTGGCGCCGGCGTAACCGTAAACCAGGTGGTTTCCATCAACAGCGCGGTTTCGGCAACGGTGAACATTACGGTCTCGCCGATTGCGGCCGTGGGCCCGCGCACGGTCACGGCAACCATGGGAAACCAGGTTGCGATAAGCTCGGCGACGGTATTCAGCGTAGCCGCGGGACCGGCGAGCATTGCCTCGGTCACGCCCAATACGGGATCGCAAAATACCAACAACCTCGCGGTTACGGTCACTGGCTATAAGACGCACTTTACGCAAGCATCGCCGGTGGTTTCCTTCGGCCCGGGGATTAGCGTTACAAATGTTGCGGTGAGCAGCGACACTGTCCTGGTGGCCACCATTACTATTGGCCAGAACGCGCCGGTCGCATCGAATCCGGTTACGGTGACAACGGGCAGCGAGGCCGCCACTTTGGCCGGCGGCTTTACCGTGCAAGCTCAAGGGTCGACGCCGAGCGCCACGCTCAATCCTGCTTCGGCGCATGAGGGCACCTCGCAGACAATTGTGATTACTGGGGCCAACACCAATTTCGGCCCGACCACCATCGTCAGCTTTGGAGCGGACATCGCCACCGGCACGCTCACCGTGAATGGTCCGGCGAGCGCATCGGTTCCGATCACCATCGATAATGTGGCGGCTGCCGGACAGCGCACCGTGACCATCACCACCGGCTCGCAGGTAGTGACCGCACCGTTCACCGTGATCGCCGGAGTGCCGGCCGTAACGTTGATCAATCCGAATACGATTCAGCCCACGGCGACCCAAAGCGTGGCCATCACGGGAGCATTCACGAACTGGGTCGGCGGCACGACGACCGCCAATTTCGGTCCCGGAATCTCGGTCGGAGGCGCGCCTGCGGGCACGTTTGGTCCGGTCGCCGTCAACAACCCCACGAGTCTGACCGCCAGCCTGGTTACCTCCGGCGCTGCGACGGGCTCCCGGACCGTACAGATCCAGACCGGATCGCAAATCCTGACCGTGAGCAATGGATTGTTTGTCGAGACCTGCACTTCGACCGCCCCCACCATGCTGCACATCAGCCCCGTCAACGGCAGCTCCAACATTCCGCTGAATACCCGGATTCAAGTGCAGTTCAGCGCACCCATGAATCGCAGCACACTCGTCCTCGGGAACCCGGGAACCGTTCTCTTTTTCGATACCATCAACTACTACCACGAAGTCCCGGGCACGATCAGCGTGGATGCTTCGGGTACGATTGCGACGATTATCCCCAGCGAGTCGCTGCCGGCCGGCCATACCTTTGTCACCTATCTCAGCTGGAACTCACCGTATGTGCAGGATACCTGCGGGAATAACCTGCCCGGCCAGGAATATTCCTTCACCACCGCCTTCAGCCCCAACACGGCGGGACCGGCTCTTACAGGCGCCAGCCCGATGAACGGCGATACGAACATCCCGCTGAGTGGGAACTCGAGTGCAACGCCCGTCGTCTTGCAGTTCAATGCCCCGATCGATCCGATCACCGCGCAGAACGGATTCTCGATGACGAGCGGCGGCAACGCGGTGCCGGGCAACTTCACCTACTCCGCCAACGACCAGAGCGTTACCTTTACTCCGATCAGTGCACTCACAGCCAACACCAGCTACACCGTCAGCTACAACGCGCAAATCACCGACACGGCCGGCAATCCGCTGACCAACCCAGGAAGTTTAAGCTTCACGACCGGAACCAACCACGACACGACCACTCCCACTATAATGCTGGCCGACCCGCCCAGCGGGACGTTCGGCGTAGGCTTGAATGTGACGCCCCACATCACGTTTAGCGAACCGATCAACCAACTGACGATTCCCGGGGCGCTAGAATTGGTGTACGGCGACTCCGGCAACGTCATCCCCGCCACCGTGACGGTTTCGGCCAACCGTTTGGTGGCCACGCTGACGCCTAGCGCGCCGCTCCTGCCCAATACCTATTACTACATAAGCCTCTGCTACTACTGCTATTCCGACATCGCCGGCAATTACGGTTACGGCGGTAGCGCCAGCTTCTACACCGGCCCCGGCGCCGTTACCAGTCCCGCCACCGTCACCACGATCACTCCCACCAACGGGCAGGCCGGAGTCCCGCTCAATGCGCAAATTACCGCCGTGATCTGTAACACCGTCGATCCGACAACGGTCACCAACAGCTCGGTTACCGTTACACCTTCGGGCGGCAGCGCGATTGCGGGCACGGTCACGCTGGCGAGCGACAATGTCACGCTGACCTTTGTTTCAAAATCGGTGTTAACCGATGCCACCGTCTACAACGTGTCAGTCGGAGGCTTCAACGACATAAACGGCAACGCCGTCGTGACGTTCACCAGTTCATTCACTACCGGCACGACCTCATACGGCAGCGGATCGTTCACTCTTTCTTCCACAAGTCCGGTCAACGGAGCTGCCAATGTATCGGTGACCAGTCCGGTGACCTTCACCATGAGCAACTTGATCAATCCGGCATCGGTGAATTCTCAGACCGTTGAGGTCTGTATCGGTAACTGTGGCAGCGAGTATGTGGCTGGAACCTTCGCCGTGAATGGCGCTACCGTGACCTTCACCCCGCTCAGCCCTTACCCCGCCAATCAGGTCATCGGCATGTATATCTATGGCCTGACCGACGAGGCGGGCAACACGGCTTATAACAGCGCGGGCACTTTTGCCACCGCCAATATGGTCGACCAGACCGCTCCCACAGTGACCATCTCACCGGCCAACGGGGCCAGCAATGTCGGCCTTAATAGCCAAGTCGTGTTGACGTTCTCCAAGTCGATCAATCCATCCACCATCAGCGCGACTACCGTATCGCTGTTCAATGGCGATACTTCCCTCAACTACGGCTACAGCATCTCACGCGATAACCGCACGGTTGTCATGAATCCCAATGGCAACGCTTTCAAGTCGGGCGCAACCATCACCGTCGCGCTCAGCAGCGGCATAAAAGATATGTCGGGCAACGCGCTCGCCAATACCACCAGCCAATTCACGGTGGCGGCGGAGCTTTCGAATTCGTCACCTTCGGTGATCGCGATGCGGCCCGCCAACGGCGCAACCAACGTCCCTGCCAGCGCGGCCGTCACGTTGTTTACGAATCTCGCGATGAATCCTTCGACGATCAACGCGGCCCTGAATGTCACCGATAACGGAGTCGTGGTTTCAGGATCGGTGCAAGTGTCCAGCAACGGCCAGGCCATTGAATTTACGCCGAGCGCGCCGTTCAATGCGGGCGACCTGATTCAGGTCTACCTCAACTCCAGCGCCCTTAGCGCCAGCAACGTCGCGCTGTCGAGCTTCTCGGGGCAGTTCACCGTGGCCGGATCTCCCGGCAATACGGCGGCTACCGTGCAAGCCGTCAATCCGATCCAGAGCGCGACCAACGTGCCACTCAACACCGTCATTCAGATTGAGTACAACCAGGCGCTGGCTCCCGGCACGATCACCAGCTCCAACGTGAGTCTCTACCAGTACAGCACTGGAACCTATCTGACGCCGGCGCTGTCGCTGTTGGCCGGCGGGCAAATCATCAACATCGCTCCCAGCGGCAACCTGGTATCGGGATCGCAGTACCAGGTGTGTCTCAACAATTTGACGAATACCGGCGGCGTGGCGGCGCAGAACTACTGTCTGTACTTCACTGCCGGTACAGCCGTCGACACCGCCGCACCAACCATTCTGTCGCAGGCGCCCACCAACAACTCCACCGGCATCGGCACGAACACGCTGGTTGCGGTGACCTTCAACAAGGCCATCGATCCGATCTCCGTAACCGGCAGCACCATCCAGTTGAGCGGCGGTTCGACCACGGAAGTGCCGTCGAGCATCAGCTTCAGCCCCGATTACACTCGCGTGTCGATTACGCCGCTGGCTCCGTTGCCCGCAAGCACGCAGATGACAGTCACGATCAACGGCGTTACCAGCCAGACCGGCGCCGCCGTGGCTGCTACAAGCACGCACTTCACCACTGCCGGGCAACCAGACTTCACCGCACCCTACGTTATCAATTCCAGCGTGCAGAGCCAGCAAACCAATGTTCCGGTAAACTCCCCGTTCAGCTTGCAGTTCAGCAAGCCCATGGACATTGGCAGCCTGGACGATGCAACGGATGTCGGCGTCTCATCCAACTACTGCTATGGTCCATATACGCCAGCCACAATTTCCTGGAGCACCGACCAGACCACAATATCCTTTGTACCGGCGGGTCCGCTGGCCGTCGGAGCCACCTACTATCTGGCGAGCTTTAACCTGACGGACCTGGACGGAAACCCGCAGCAGAACTTCTGCATCAGTTTCACAACCTCGTTCAGCGCGAATACGAATCCGCCGGCCGTCATCAACACCAGCCCGGAAAACAACGAGATCCAGGTTCCGACCAATGCCCCGGTCCAGATTCTGTTTAGCGAGCCGATCAACCCCGCAACCATCAGCCAGATCGCGCTCGCGACCAGTGGCAACCCGGTCGCCTTCACGCCCACTTTCAGCGATGCCAACCAATTGCTCACTCTCACGCCGATGCTGCCGTTGCTGCCCAACGCCAGCTATTCGCTGACGATCGCCGGAGTCCAGGACGCGGCCGGCAACAAAATGACGAGCGCGGTTACAAACACCTTCGCAACCGGACCAACCTTCGACTTGCTCACTCCGCAGGTATCTCTTACGGATCCGCCCAACGGAGCCACCAACGTCGGGATCAACGTCGCGCCCCGCATCGTCTTCAATGAGCGGCTCAATCCGCTCAGCATCGTCAGCAGTTCGAACGAACTGTATTACAACGGGTCCATCGAGTTGTACAACCAGGCGACCAATCAGTTCGTGCCCGCCACGGTCGGCATGAGTGCGGATCGGACGACGGCGATCCTCACTCCCGCTTCGCCCCTCGAATCGAATGTCTCCTACCAGATCAGAGTCGGATATTACGACTACTTCGACGTTGCCGGTAATGCCGGGTATGGCTCCAGCACCAGCTTTGTGACCGGCGCTGGCTCGGACACGACCTCGGCGACAGTCACCACCATCAGCCCGGTCAACGCCCAGACGGCAGTTCCCCGAAACGCGCAGATTGTCGCGATCATGAGCAGCGCAATCGATCCCACCACCATTACCAGCAGTTCGATCACGGTCACACCTTCGGGCGGCAGTGCAATAGTCGGATCAGTCACGCTGGCGAGCGACGGTGTGACTCTAACCTTTGTGCCGGCCACGCCCTTAGGCGCGTCCACCGTTTACAACGTCTCGGTCGGGGGCTTCAAGGATGTCGAGAGCAATGCGGTCACAACCTTTACCAGCGCATTCACGACCGGCACCGCCAGTTACGCCAGCGGATCGTTCACGCTGGTGTCGACCAATCCTGGTAGCGGCGCCAGTAATGTGCCGGTGACAAATCCGGTCACATTCACGATGAGTAATCTGATCGATCCGGCGTCGGTGAACTCCCAGACCGTGGAGGTCTGCATCGGCAACTGCGGCAGCGAATATGTGGCCGGAACATTTAGCGTAAATGGCGCGATGGTGACTTTCACGCCGCTGACGCAATACCCGGCCAATCAGCTCATGGGTATGTATATCTACGGGCTGACCGACCAGGCCGGCAATGCCGCCTATAACAGCGCGGGCACGTTTACCACCGCCAATACGATCGACCACACCGCTCCCACCGTAACCATTACACCGGGGAACGGCGCAACTAACGTCGGATTGAACACCCTGGTCGTCCTCACCTTCTCCAAGTCCATCAACCCGGCCACCATCAGTACCAGCAGCGTCAATCTGCTCAATGGAGACGTGCCGCTCAATCCGGCCATCTCCATCTCTCGCGACAATCGGACGGTCGTCCTCAACTACAACAACACAACGCTGCCCGCGGGCGCCACCATTACCGTCACGGCTACGAACCTCATCACGGATCTTTCCGGGAACGCGCTGGCCACTACGACCGGCCAGTTCACCACGACGCCGGCAGTCTCGAATACGGCCCCCACTGTGATCAGCATGCGTCCCGGCACCGGCGCGACCGGTGTGCCCGCCAACACGGTGATCACCTTATTCACCAGCACTCCCATGAATGCCGGTTCGATTGCCGGTGCGCTCTACGTTTCACAGAACGGAGTGCTGATCTCCGGCGCCACCACCGTTGGCAGCAACGGACAGAGCGTCGAATTCACGCCGAGTACGGCGCTCAGCGCGGGCGCCTCGATCCGCGTCTTCCTCAACTCGATCGCGCAGGATATCTACGGCAACTCCCTGACGTCCTTCTCCGGTCAGTTCACCGTGGCGGGATCGCCGGCCAACACGGCGGCGACTGTGCAAGCCGTCAATCCGTTCCCGAATGCCAACAATGTTCCGCTCAACATCGTCCTTCAGGTGGAGTACAACCAGGTACTCGCAGCGAGCACCATTAACAGTTCAAACGTGCAGCTCTACCAGTACAGCACTTCAACCAATCTGGCTCCGGTATTGTCGCTGGTGGGCAACGGTCAAATCATCAACATCGCTCCCGTCAGCAACCTGGTATCGGGCTCGCAATACCAGCTCTGTATCTACAATGTCACGAACACCGACGGCGTAGCGGCGCAGAACTATTGCCTGTACTTTACCGCGGGCACAACTGTCGACACCACCGAGCCCACCATTTTGGCGGTCGCTCCGCCGAACGCGTCCTCGAGCATCGGAACCAACGCCGTCGTCAGCGCGACCTTCAACAAGGCGATCAATCCCGTCTCGGTCACGGGCAATTGGATCCAGGTCAGCGGCGGCTCGATCACCGAGGTGCCGTCGAGCATCAGCTTCTCGCCCGATTACACTCGTGCCATAATCATTCCGCAGGCTCCACTTCCCGCCAGCACGCAGATGACGATCGCGATCACCGGCGTCGCCAGTGAGGCGGGAGTGGCCGTCTCCAGCCAGACCACCAATTTCACCACGGCGGCAGGCGCAGATTTCACCACGCCCTACGTGGTCAATTCCAGCGTTCAGAGCGGACAGACGGTTGGCACCAATGCTACATTCGCGCTGCGGTTCAACAAGCCGATGGATAAGGGCAGCGTCGATGGCGCTACCTATCTCGGCATCTCATCCAACTACTGCTACGGGCCATTTATCGCGGCCACCGTCTCATGGAGCACAGACCAGACGACCATCTTCTTCGTGCCCACGACCGCCTTGACTGCCTCAACCACGTACTACCTGTCGAGCTTTAACCTGACCGACCTCGCCGGAAACCCGCAGCAGAACTTCTGCGTGAGCTTCAATACCGGAACCGGTACTGAAACAGCCGGGCCGGTGGTACAGCAAGTGAGTCCCCCGAGCGGCTTCATGGGCGTGCCTGTCAATGCGCCCGTGCAGATCCTGTTCAACGAGGCGATTTCTCCCGCTTCGCTCGCAGGCGTGACGCTGAACGAGGGCAGCTCCGTCGTCCCAACTACGATCTCCCTGTTCGACGGCAATAAGGGACTCCAAGTGCTGCCGCAGCTGCCGCTGGCTGCTGGCACCGTGTACACCATCAACATAACGGGAGTCGTCGATTTTACCGGCAATGCACAATCCAGCTTCGCCTCGCAGTCATTCACCACGGGAGCGGGAGTTGATTTGCTCGCAGCTGCCGTCGTATCGACAAGTCCAACCAACGCTCAGACCACGGTTCCCGATAACGCCACCATCCAGGTCGTATTCAGCGAGGCAATGGGTCCGGCGTCATTTGACCCGAGCACTAGCTTCACGCTGCACGATTCCTCCAACAATGTGGTACCGGCGACCATCACCTTTTCGGCCGATTACAAAACGGTAACGTTGCATCCAACCGCGAACCTGACGGGAAGCGGCGCAACCTACACCATGTATGTCGGGTGGCCCTACGTGAGCTCTCATTTGTACGATTTGGGAGGCAACAGCTTGTACGGAACGTATTTCGAATTCACGACCCAATGAAGAGCGGTAAAGCTACGAGTCGCCTCAGCTTCCCTGCGTCTTGGTACGTGCCACCCGAGGCGCGTCCGTGATCTTATCCGGCAGAGTCGGGAACTGCTGAAGCAAATGTAATCCGTCACTTCCCAGGTATCAGCCGGCATCCGCCTCGAGCACTTTCTGGCTCACCGTTCCAACCGCGGATGCAGCCTTTGTAACAGCCCGGACTTTACTGGTTTGGACTGACGCGCCCGGCGTTAATGCCTTTTTCTTAAAAATCGCCCTTTGATGAAACACTGCGAGAGGGGGTCATGAGCGACCCTAAACTTGCATTCATCGCTACCGAGAAGGCACCGCCTGGTCGCGAAGCGGAAGGGCAGTGTCCAAGATTGGGAAAAGAAAAATCTGGAATCGCGCGATTGTGCATCAAATCTCTCTAAGGGCGGATTGCCGACACTTCTACATTGTCCGCGCGACCAACTTGGCTGTCATGGCTTCAGAGAGTAAGCAGAGTATCGGGTAAGCGAGACCGAGGTCCTAGTGGAACGGAGGTGCTCGATGAAACCTTTCATTCCTTTCCGGAGATTCCGACTCATCCGCCGGGGAAACATTGACCTGCAACAACGTAGGTCTTCTTGGATCCTGTCCTGGATCACGCCAGTGTGGCTCTCGATTCTTGGACTGTCCGGCTGCAGTACCTGTCCTTCGCCGTCCTTGGGGCCGCCGCCCGCCTTGTCGATCGCAACGGTACAAGATCTCGGCGTCATCCCGACAAACCCGAATATTCTAGGAAGAGACGGCGGCTACGGCGCCCTATTCCAGGGCTACTCGGTTTGGGTTTATGGCGACACATTTCTTTCCAAGCCGAACGCGCTGGATCGCACGTTGATCAGCGATTCATGGTCGTATACAACCGACCTCGACGCGCAGGACGGCATAACCGGGTTTCAAGAGCGACTGGATTCGGCGGGGCTACCTTCCATGATTTTACCGGAGACGGCGGCGGAGCTGGCGTTCAACCAGGCGCATATCATCAATGGTTGCCAGGCGCAGCCTTGCGGCGCCCGCTGGGCGCTTTGGCCGTCGTCGATTGTCGGAGCGCGTCGACATCATCGGCAACCGGAAATTTCTCGAATTCGTGGATGACCTTGAGAAGCTGGAGGAGTTGCAGCTTGATACGTTCGAGGTCGGCAAGGACAAACTTCGGATCGTCACTATTATGCCGCTCGATGAGCGCACGCAATTCGATATTGGTCTGCCTTTGCTTACGCCCACGCTCGTGCGGAAGAAGAGCCTGGCGGAGGAAATCACGTCACTCGATGTGATGGCGTTCCAGACTATGCTCTTACCGCTCGGCGCCGACGACCCGAACAACAAGACCTTCCGCTACGAAGGCCACGACATTATTACTCTCCAGAAAATTGTTGAGCGGGATTACAAGGTTCCCCAGCCACCCTGGGGACGCGATAAGCCCGTCCCAACGCGCCAGGAGTTTCTTGGCATCCGGGCCCTCCAAGGATGGAGTCGGTAGCCAGCGTAGTTCAAGCGGAACCTTCAGCTTTGTGGCTGCGTCATAGAGCGCGGCATTGGTCGCAAAGTGTGAGTGATACGCTGGCTCGAAGTCTCCCATGATCCCAATTCGAATTGCCTCTCCCATCCGACCACCTCCCCTACATCACGGACAGCCTCGCAACTCGGCGGTTAACTCAAGCTCAGGATAAAGCAAAGTTTCAGAAACTGGAATGCCTGGGGACTGCTTTCCGCCGGGACGACAGACTTGCGCCACAGGCTGCTAAGCATGCCATGCTTCCTGCTCTTATTTCTTGGCGGTCGGCGGCAACACACCGTTCAAGCGCGGATACATTGCAGCTTGGGCGTAGTGGTCGGCCCAAGCACCTGCGAGGATCATGCTGGCCCAGGCACGGGAACACTGGCGCCCGGGGAAGATTTCCGTGGTCTCGGCTGATCTTGAGTCGTCCATTTTCGCCAGCGCGTCGGAACAGAAATCGAAGGAGGCTTTGAGCGCGGCCACGAGCTCGTCTTTCGAGTCCGTCTCTTTCACGTCGTCGACCTCGGGCGCGGGGACAGCGGCGGCCTTGCTGCATAGCAGATCACTTGTTTCGGCCATGTGGACGAAGAGATGGCCGAATCTTAATCTGGTCGGCGTCGGCAGTCATGCAGTTGCCAACTCTTTCCGCTTGCCTGGGGACTGGGAAGGGTCTATGATTCCGCACAAAGTTTGGTTTACGGTCCCGGATCAAGGTTTTCTTGACGCGTCGGGTCGTACCTACAAACCCCTCGGTGGACCGAACCCAATCCTTTCTTCGTGATTCAGCGAGGTGTGGCTATGCGGCTGAGATGGTCCTGCGTCGCTACCGGTTTCTTTTTCCTGTTGCTTAGCGTATTCGGCAGCCCGGCGGCACATGCGGCGGGCGTGGTCAGCGTCTGCGACGAACCGCACCTGCAGGCCGCGCTGGCGGGGGGCGGACTGGTCACTTTCTCGAGCAGTTGCGATATCGAGTTCGGCTCGACCATAACGATCTCGACCAATACCTCGATTGACGGCGGCGGCTACACCGTAACTCTGGATGGTCAAAACAGCCGTCCAGTGCTCACCGTCAACTCGGGAGTCAAGCTGGCGCTCAACAATCTGACCGTCGCTAACGGCAGCTCCGCGGGCCTTGCGGGCGCCATCACGAACGGCGGTACGCTACTCATCACCAACAGCACCTTCTCCAACAACACGGAAACCTCCGCTTCCGCGTACACCGCGGGCGCGATCTTCAACAGCGGCACGCTCTTCATCAGCAACAGCACATTTTCCGGCAATAGCGGCGACAACGTAGCGCCGACCTCCGCTGGCGCCATCTGCAACCTCGGTCAGGCGATCCTGACCAGCGACACATTTTCCGCCAACACCAACAACCCGGCAAGCGGCGCGGCCTTCCTAAATGCGGGTACTGCGACTGTAACCAACAGCACATTTTCAGGTAACACCGGCGGCGCCATTGAAAACGGGGGAACGCTGACGGTAATTAATTCCACATTTTCCGGCAACTCCCTCAACAACGGCATGGGCGGCACCTTTGAGGGCGCCGCGATCTACGCAGTTTACGGCACCGCCACGCTCAAAAATACGATCCTCGTGGACAGCGACCTCGATAACTGCGCTTCGAACGGGGGTACCATCGTCGATGGCGGCTACAACCTCGACGATGACGGCACCTGCGGCTTAAAATCCGCGAACCATTCGTTGAGCGACGACCAGAACGCCAACCTGGGCTCGCTGGGTGCTAATGGCGGGCTCACTCAAACCATTCCACTGAATTCCCCGAGCGATGCCATCGGGGTAATTCCTCCCGGAGTCAACGGCTGCGCGACGACCGTTCCCAACGATCAGCGGGGAGTTGCCCGCCCCGGCAGCGTGACCGGCTACTGCAGCATGGGCGCGTATGAATATGTCCCCACTGCCGCCGCTACCATCACCGATTGCAGCGCCGACACTCAGCTGCGAACAGCGATTGGCAACGGCGGCCGCATCGTCTTTGAATGCGACGGCACGATCACGCTCACAAGTACTCTCCCGAACGCACATGACACTGTTCTCGACGCCAACGGCCGTGACGTCAGCATCAGCGGCGGCAACACCGATCAGGCGCTATACAACAGCTCGAACACCATATTGATTCTTCACGGCCTCACCATCGAAAACGGGAGCGGCGACGATGAAGGGGGCGGCGCGCAAAATGCGGGCACGCTGATCATCACCGACAGCACCTTTGCCAACAATTTCGCCACGGCCGATTACGGCGGGGGCATTCTCCACGTAGGCGATCTGCTGATTGTGACCAACAGCACGTTTTCCGGGAATTCCGGTACGGATGGATCCGCGATCTATGCCAACACCAACGGACCGATCATCGTGACGGGCAGCACGTTCTCCGGCAACACCATCACAGCCTTGAATGGCAGCGGCAATTCGGTCATCTATGCGCGCGAGACGCCTGTGTACCTCCAGAATAGTTTGATCGCGGGAAACGCGTTAAACGGTGGCAGCGAGTGCCTAACCTCGAACGGGTCCTTTACCGATCTCGGCTACAACCTCGACGACGATGGTAGTTGCGGCCTCAGTTCCGCGAAAGGATCGCTCAGTAACAATCAGAATGGGAATCCCGGTTCGCTGTCTTCCAACGGCGGCCCGACGCAAACCGTTCCGCTCACTTATCCGAGCAGCGCCATCGACGCGATTCCACTGACCGCGAGCGCGTGCGGGGTATCGCCCGACCAGCGAGGCGTGGTCCGTCCGCAAGGCCCCGCCTGCGACATCGGCGCCTTTGAGGCGAAGGAAATTCCCGTCCCCTTCACGACCAACCCGGCGAATCTTTCCTATACGGTCGGCAGCAGCACCTATAGCGGCGCGCAGGTACCGTTCCTGGTTGCCGGGGGCGAATACCCGTTGTCGACCATGTTGGCGCAATCCGGCGGCACGGGCACGCAGTATGTCTGGGAGAACTGGTCCGATAGCGGCGGGATAGAGCACACGATCACGATCCCCTCGACACCGGTCAGCTACACGGCCACCTTCGGGACGCAGTACTACCTCACCATGAACGCCAGTCCATCGAACGGCGGGAACGTCAGTCCCAGCTCAGGCTGGCAGGATGCGAACACGGTCGTCGTTATCAGTGCGTCCCCAAGTTCGGGTTTTGAATTTTCGGACTGGACGGGGAGCACGTTCGCCAATGCCAACAGCGCTGCGACCAACTTCAGTATGACCGGTCCCGAAACGGTGACGGCGAATTTCCTCGAGCCTCCATCCATCACCAGCGCCAATAACATCACCTTCACCGTCGGCATGCCGGGTACACTTACCGTGACCACGAATGGCTATCCCACCGTTACCTCGATCGGCGATGGAGCCGCCACGTTGCCGAGCAACGTCACCTTCACCAACAACGGCGACGGAACGGCGACCCTGAGCGGAACGCCCGCGACAGGCACGGGCGGAGTCTACAAATTCACCATCACCGCGAGCAACGGCGTATCACCGAACGCGAGCCAAAGCTTCACGTTGACGGTGGATCAGGCTCCGGCGATCACCAGTCAAAACAACACAACGTTCACGGTGGGCACGTTCAGCACTTTCACGGTGAATACGACTGGCTATCCAATGCCGAGCATCGGCGAAAGCGGCGGGCTGCCCGGGGGAGTGATGTTCGTCGATAACCACAACGGGACGGGCACGCTGAGCGGGACACCGACGTCGGGTGGATTGTTCGGCATCACCTTCACGGCGTCGAACGGCGTGGGCACGAATGCGGTGCAGCCGTTTACGCTGACGGTCGATGAGGCGCCGGTGTTTACGAGCGCGAACAGCGCCGTGTTCACCATCGGGGTGGCGGGATCGTTCATGGTGACGACGGTGGCTTACCCAACGGCCAGTTTCACGGAAAGCGGCCATCTGCCAACCGGACTTACCTTTGTTGATAACGGGAATGGCACGGCGACCCTGGCCGGAACTCCGCTGATATTGGTGGGAGGAGATTTCCCGATTATCATTACGGCGAAAAACGGGATTGGATCGCCGGTGACGGAGAGCTTCACGATTATCGTGCAACAAGCGCCATCGTTTACGAGCGCGAATAATGCGGTCTTCGTATATGGGGTGCCGAACTCGTTTACGGTAACAACAGCGGCGTTCCCGGCGGCGAGCCTCCACGAGGCGGGGACGCTGCCGCCATGGCTGACGTTCGTCGATAACGGGAACGGCACGGCTACACTTGCCGGGACGCCGAGCTATGCCTCCGGCACATTCCCGCTTGTGCTCACGGCGACGAACGCGGTGACGACGGCTACGCAGAACTTCACGCTCAGCGTTTCGGGGCTCGAGCTGACGCCCTCGAATCTGAGTTTCGGGTCTGTGTATCTGAACAGCTCGACGACGCTGCCGGTAACGGTGACGAATGTGGGTTCGTCGACGGTGAGCCTCAGCGGGGTCAGCATTACTCCGGGCACAGAGCCTGCGGGTACCTATACGTTCGTCAACCATTGCGGAAGCCCGCTGGCGGCGGGCAAGAGTTGCGTGATCGATGTGACCTTCAAGGCCAAGGCCGAGGGCACGCTGACCGCGACTTTGAACCTTACGGATAACGCTGTAGGGACGCCGCAAACCGTGGGCCTGACGGGCAACGTGCTCGATCCGATTGCACAGTTCAGCCCGACGAAGCTGGCGTTTGGGACGCAGCCCGTTAGTAGCACCACAACCCTGCCGGTGCAACTGACCAACAGCGGGCTAACGCCTCTGGACATCAGCGGCATTGGGATTAGTGGGTCGGGCGAATTTACGGAGGTCAATAACTGCCCGGCGATCTTGTCATCGACGATGAGCTGCACGATCTCAGTGACCTTTGCACCGACGGTGACGGGGGCACGCACGGGGACCTTGATCGTGACTGACAATGTTGCGGGCGGACTGAGCACGATCCCGCTGACAGGGACAGGCCACTAAAATGCTCGAAACATCGAGATATGAGACGTTGGGAAGAATCCATTGAGGCCTCATTAACTCACGCACGACTCGAAGACGCGCGTCACGCAAGATCGCCTGTCTCGGCCGCTATCCGCAGTGGATACGCCCGAGAATCAAGCTTGTAGGAAGCGTCCGCGTTTCCGGACGCGGACAAAAGTCAAGGATGCTTTCGCCAGATCCTCGGTTTTTGATCGCAAAGCATTCGCCTGTATGGAGTGGTTGAAACCGGACTACCACTTCAGCGCCCAGAGAAAGTAAAGCGTCCGCGCGCTCAGGAGCTCCCTGATTATGAACACTTGGCACCTGACAGCGACGGCAAGCTCGACCCGTACCGAAAGAAGCGGATACAGCGAATCGGCGCTCTGATGCTTAAGATTCGCATGCAATCGAACTAAGCAGATGCCTGACGACTCCGCTTGCGCCCTCGCCAAACTTGAAGACGCGCTGCAAGAGCGCCTTTTCGTCGGCACCCGGAACGTGGACAATCTTTCACCACCAGTGCAAGATAGGATGCGCTGTCCAGCATTGCCCATAAGGTGTCATGGTCACCTGTCAGACCCACGACTCTAGGGTCTTGGACATTGGCCTGCCTATCGGCTCGTTTCCGTGGTCGTTGAGCGCATGCTTCAGCATCGCCTGCGCTGCCTGCGTGCGACGACTTCCCAGCCTGTCATCAAACGCGTTGACGCGCTCGCTGTGAGAGCACACTCTGCATTTCAAGACCACACCACCAGATTTGCCGCGTTCGATGTTGTACATGATTGGAGCTTATCCCTTTCCAGTATGGAACTCATCTTTTCTAACTGTCCACAATTCTAGTACCGTACAAACGCCTTCATTTATCAATGCGCTGTCGTGAGTTCTCGCATCTTCTTATGGTGCGTGACAATTGCCAGCATGTCTGCGTCGCATTCCATCCGGATAGCCCACAGATCGCCGAGTAGTTTCATGTATGCGGGATCGGATAAGCCATGATGCGGACTTAGTAGTTTGCAGGCGGCAGCATGCTCTTTGGCGCTCGACGCCTCATAAGCCCCAAAAAGCCGACATTCTTCTTCGTGTCGCGGGAGTGCGATGGCTGGCATCATTTAGTTCCCCTATTACAATGATATGCCGATAACCGATGTTAGTTCCGCACTATAGTCATATTGGTGTATTGGCTTTAATCCTACTCTCGCTCCTTACACCGAATGGTCAAAATTGACCAGACATAGGATCGCTCGCTCGATAAAGTGGGGCTAATCATTAAGGAGAGCGATGTGAAGGAGCCGCCGTCCCATCCTCGATGTGAACGGTGTGAACTGCAACTGACTCCTCTGGTGGTGCAGTCCTCTGACTTTGGTTGGACGGCTGCACCACATCTTCCTCAAGTGCCGGATCCAGACCAGTCGTTCAGATCGGTCTGAGGCGATACGTCCCGTCGTCCCTCCCAAGGACGATATCGTGGGATGGCCTGACGAACTACTCATCGTCGAGCGTTTGCGCCTGAGCTTGAGACGGGAGAGCGATTGTGGCGATGACGAGGTAGCACAGAATACCAAGCAATCCGTTCATATCCTTCCAATTATACGAGCGCATCGTTGAGACATCGGTCAGTAATTCAAGAGATGCGTCGGATCTGGGCACTGATCAGAATTGACCAGTCTTGCGCCTAGCTCGGAGGCTAAGGTGGCATTCGTGGGGAAATTCCTCGCCACGCAGAAATCATATGAGGTACTCAGGCAGCAACAGGAGAATGCCATGTCAAGCAAACATTCCCTCACCAAACGCCACCGCGGCCCGAAGTCGGGAAAACGTATAGACCCTACCGCCCGCACGATGGCGGCTGTGAAAGTACTGGAACAAGCAGCGGGGCTAAAGGCTAAGTGACCCTCCGAGGCTGCCTCAAAGTGTCCCATATTGAACAGACCACACTGTGCGCCCTGCGCTAAGCTTCACCTTTCATAGGGTCAAAGAGGTTCTGCCGAGTCAACCTCCTCGGAGTAGTCGGCAGGTTCTCCTCTTGGGCGGTGCGGTACCGTGCTCCTCTCTCCAAGGGCTTTGAAGCCGCACCGCTTCTTTTTTCCAGAGCGACACCTAGTGGAACTAGCCCGGACGCAGGATCGCCCATCTTCATAGCACGAGACCAATGACGAACTCAAACGTTTTCATTGCCATCACAAGAGTACTTGACACCACAATTCCGGGCTACTAACCTGAACCTCATTTCCCGAAAGACCAATACCCGTGAGGCATCTCATGCCCAACGTTGGACCAGCCGGACGCGTAGCGGATGTAGTCGAAGCCATATCCGGGCTTCGAAGACTCCAGCGCGAAATGGCTCGCGTGTCGCAACGAGACGAAAACTACGAGGGCAAGAGGCGTGCTCTTCAAACTACTATTCGAGAACTACGCAAGATGATTTCTGCCAAAGTGCATTGAGCGCGGCACGATATCTTTGCCTTCCAAAGTGACCTTCGTTCGTTTGTGAAGTTTTCTCGTCGGCTTAACATTGTTGACGAGGTGCTCAAGTTGCGAAACAAGGGCAATTCAAATTGGGGCAAGACTGGTGGAGACATCCCAATCGTCCCTTCTTCTTTCGAAGAGATGGCGCGGCGCTTGAAGCTATCAAAGAATGAATATCGGGGTTCGACTACCCTGAAACAATGGGCGCAAAAGCATAAAAACAGCAAGTATGTTCCGCAGGATTTGCTGGAAGCGTGGGGACTCAGGGCGAAGCTCTGATCCCGACTCAGCCCTCCCGATTCAGTGTACGCCGGGCGCACCGTTGTGTCGGTACCTATTGTCTTTACACGTGCCGCTACCGTCGATGATTTCCGTGGGTTGATCGAGAACAGCGTTGTCTTCGATCAAGTTGCCCACACCTCCCCGCTCCACAGCGATCCCGTAAAAGCGGTTGTACCTTACGTAGTTACGTTCGAGGGTGTTGTCCGTGTTTACACAGGGAGCCGTGGATTGTATATCGCCCGTAGCCGAGCAGCCGACGTAGAACCCCGCAATGCCATTGCTCAAGGCATTGTTATCGTTGTATATGTTGTCTTGGCTGAATGTGTTGGTCTTCGTACCGTCGATCCAAAAGCCATAGTGCGCATTGTTCTCAGCGTCAGCACGAGCAACAAAATTCTCCAAACCCCAGAGGACTCGGACACCAGTGATGTTATTGGAGGCGGCGATCTCAGACGTGTTGTTAAATTCGGTGTTGTTGAGGAACAGGCCGATGCCGTTTTGGTAGAAGCCAATTTGTCGCCAATATACGTTATAACCATCGCTCTCCGCGCCGTAGTTACAACCGCAGAGGTTTGCGGCTGGCCCCTCCGATGCGCCTTTAACTTCCCCTTCAACCAGAATACCGCTTGCCCCCGGCAATACATGGATGCCGACGCCTGACCTCGGACGTGACACGCTCTCGCAGCCTGAGCCAAAAATGTTGTAACTATCCAAGAAAAGGCTGACGCCAAAGGATTTGATGTCGATGCAACCGTTCTTTGAGGTCAGCCCCTGCGAGGCATAGAGGTCATTTGCCACCGTGTAGGTAACCCGGTGTCTCAATGGTGCAACCGCAGGCTGTAATCGTGTTGGAGCATTGGGGTGACTGGGCGTGTGCCAGTCCTGACACTAGCGTGGTCAAAATGGCGAGAGCCATCGCTGTAACAGCGAGACGACTGGGGATGAATCTCATATTTTCTCTCTATCTTAGAGGCCGAATGCACGATGAGTAGAAGAACTTCTCGGATTCGTTCCCCGGTATGAAATGTCGCGCCAATGGTACTGCGCTATTTGCGGCT
>Ga0181519_10000939_pt1 | contig 25765 bp, 27 predicted proteins | sample PEATcosm2014_Bin_26_FD_121102 | JGI IMG/M metagenome (GOLD analysis project Ga0181519, IMG submission 121102) | Peatland microbial communities from MTU Mesocosm Facility, Houghton, MI, USA - PEATcosm2014_Bin02_10_metaG | ecosystem: Environmental > Terrestrial > Soil > Wetlands > Peat | place...
CTGAAAACGCCATGGCATACGCCGTCACATGATCAGAACTGAACAGCCCTGCTCAAGCGGTGCACTCCAAGCGCTCCCGTTCGATGAGCTGACATACCAGAACCCGCTGCTCGGGCCATAGTAAAGGACGTAAATGCTTCCGTCGAATACTACAGAGCATGGCGTCCCGGAGAGGCCGCTCACAGACGAAATCTGCTTGTCTCCCGCCCAGTTTCCTGCCGCATCCAGAACATTGTACCAGAGCTGACCATTGTTTCCGCCGCCTTGGTGAAATAGATACAGTTCGGTCTGGCCGCTGGGATTGGTGAAGACCGTGGTCGAAGGGGATGCCGACATGCCGGTATTCGGCACTTGGGTACTAGCGGACCAGGTGCCACCCCCACCGGAGCCTGACTGCGTATACCAGGGCACTCCGTCCGGTCCCGGCCCTTGATAAAAGACGTAGATGGAATTATTGAAGACAATCGCGGAAGGGCAGCAGGACATGATTACTCCCGCAGAATACCCCGGAATAACTTGTTCGGATTGGATCTGCCAGTAGTATGGCTGGTCAAGGATCATATAGAACAACTCGCCGTTGGGCGGCAGGCCGACCGCGTCAAGGCCGACATTCTGCCAGAACACATAGACCTGACCGTTGAACGTCGCCGCTCCAGGCCCAGTGTCCGTCGCCGCCCCTGATAAACAGTTTTGACCTGACCATGTAGACCCAGTGCAGGTATTGTAGAATATGTATTGAGTTTCTTCTGACTTACTGGCATAGAAGATGTAAACGGTACTACCGTTGACCGCGACTGCCGGCGGATTGTTTGTTAGAATGTTGACCTCAAACGCCTGCCAGAGCCGTTGCCAGATCGGCAATTTCGAGACCGCTTTCTCCACAATCCAGATAATAAGATCGGTGCCGCTCGTTGGCGGGCCAAAAATGGCCATCCCCGGCATGACGCTGTCTGACATGGATTTCTCCTTGCGACTCTGATCGGCTGTCCGATTGTCGGATCTAGCCCACCGTCTCTGCACAAGGTTGTGTTTATATGCCGTTTTGGCGGTCTTAGAAAGAATAATAGATTGTATATCCGATTGTACTAAACCCCAACTCTACGCCGCGTAGCAGCCATCATCCCGATCTGCGTTCCTACCGTCCTCTAGTTTGGTGTTGGGCCGACACTCCGCTGGACGCCTCTGTTGTCTGCGGCCGGTGGCGCCGGCAGTGGTCGACTGGCAGAACGAGCGGTTTGGGGCGCAGCCGCTTGGCCCGGGAACCGCGTGAATTCGGCGCTGTGCTGCCGGAAGGGCAGCGAAGCGAAGGGCCGCTTGCGAAACCGGCGAAACCGACCCGGAAGTACGCCAATCGGGCCGTAACCAGAAACTCACACCCCGCCGCCTTCCCAACGCCGCCGGCTTGCATCCGATCCCCCAGTAATTTAGTTTGACAAAGCAAACTTATCGGGAGGGACGGCCGATGAGCCGGTTGTGCGAGGGGCGGGTGGCGATCGTCACCGGGGCGGGGCGGGGCATCGGGCGCGAACATGCGCTGATGCTGGCCGCTCATGGCGCGAAAATCGTGGTCAATGATCTGGGCGCCAGCGCCGACGGCGTCGGCGCGGATGCCACGCCCGCGGCGCAGGTGGTCGCCGAGATCAAGGCGGCCGGCGGCGAGGCGGTGGCCAATGGCGACGACGTCAGCTCCTGGGACGGCGCCAAGCGCATGATCGATCAGGCGGTCGAGAGCTTCGGCAAGCTCGACGTGCTGATCAACAATGCCGGCATCCTGCGCGACCGCATGCTGGTCAATATGAGCGAAGCGGAATGGGATGCCGTGATCCAGGTCCATCTCAAGGGCACATTCGCCCCGGCGCGGCACGCCGCCGCCTATTGGCGCGGGCTGCAGAAGGAGACCGGCCGGCCGGTCGGCGCCCGCATCATCAATACGACCTCGGTGTCCGGCATCTACGGCAACCAGGGGCAGTCCAATTACGGCGCGGCCAAGGCCGGCATCGCCGCCTTCACCATCATCACGGCGCGCGAGCTGAAGCGTTTCGGCATTACCTGCAACGCCATCTCGCCCTCGGCCCAGACCCGCATGACGGAGGGTTTGCGCGAGTTGACCGAAGCGCAGCGGGCGCAGCGCAACCCGCGCTGGGTGGCGCCGATTGCGACCTGGCTGGCCAGCGAGCAATCCGGCCATGTTACCGGCCGGGTGTTTCAGGCCGGCAACGGCATCCTCGCCGTGTGCGAAGGCTGGCATCGCGGCCCGACCGTCGATCTGGTCGAAGACCCGACCCAGCTCGGGCCGGTCGTCGACGACATCGTCTCGCGCGCGCGGCTCAATGCCGGCATGAACGGCCTCGATCTGGATTAGCGGAGAAACACGCCGATGGGCATGAACTACGACGATCTGATGTCGCGCACCGCCGAGGGCGAGCGGCATAGTTATTCCGACCGCGAAACGATCCTCTACGCGCTTGGCGTCGGCATGGGGCGCGATGCGCTCGACGAGCAGGAGCTGGATTACGTCTTCGAGCGCGGCACGCTCAAGACCGTGCCGACTCTGGCGACGGTGCTGACCCGCTCGGCGTTGCTGCGCGATTGCGGCTTCGACTACGCCAAGGTCCTGCATGGCGAGCAGCGCCTGGTGCTGCACCGGCCGCTGCCGCCGGCCGGCCGGGTCATCGCCGATAGCCGGGTGGTCGCCGCTTACGACAAGGGCCGGGACAAGGGCGCCGTCATCCTGACCGAGACCAGGGTGCGCTCGGCCGAGGACGGCGAGCCGCTCTATACTTTGGGCAGTACGACCTTCGCCCGCGGCGATGGCGGTTTCGGCGGGCCGGCGGGTTCAGGGCCGGAGCCGCATCTGCTGCCGGAGCGCGCGCCCGATCTGGTCTGCGCGCTCGAAACCCGGCCGGATCAGGCACTGCTCTATCGCCTCAGCGGCGACCGTAATCCGCTCCACGCCGACCCAGCCCTGGCCAAGCGGGTCGGCTTTCCGGCACCGATTCTGCATGGGCTCTGCACCTACGGCACGGCGTGCCGGGCGGTGTTGCAGAATGTCTGCGCCTATGACCATACGCGGATCGTCGGTTTCGACGTGCGCTTCTCTTCGCCCGTCTATCCGGGCGAGACGATCGCGACCGAGATCTGGGTCGACGGCAAGACCGTCTCGTTCCGCTGCCGCGTGCCGGCGCGCGACGCGACCGTCATCAACAATGGGAAGTGCCTGCTGCAGTGAAGACCATACCGCGTGCAAATCAGGAGCCTCGCCCGAGCGGCGCCGCCTATCCGGTGCGCAGCATCGTCGCGCTCTCGCGCGAATTCGAGCAGGTCGGCCGCCAGGGCGAGATGAGCCTGACGCTCTATCGCTTCATGCTGTTCCTGCGCAACGGCCCGAAGCGCGCCGGGGAGATCGCCGCGACCAGCCTGGTGACCAAGGCGACGATCTCCGGCCAGATCACCCAGCTCAAGGAAAAGGGCTGGGTCGCGGTCGAGACCGAGGAATCCGACCGCCGGGTCAGCCGCGTCGTCCTGACCGCGGAGGGCCGCGCGGCGATGGACCGGTTCGAGGCGGCCTTGCTCGCCTGCCTGGAAAACCTCATCGGCGAGGCCGACCGGGAGCGCATTCTCGACGCGCTGCGGGATCTCTACCGGGCGCTCGGCGCCACCCGCGAATCCCGTTTCGCCCAGGCGCTCGGCGGGGCTTGAGCGGCCGGGCGATTTTCCTTCGCAACTGCGAAGGCCGATCGTCCAACTTTAATGGTTGGGCTGCTATTTTCACCCGGCAGGCCGCTGGCGCCCGCCTCGAACGAGGAAGATTCGACTGATGAACGACATTCCGCCCGGCCCGAGCGTGGTGCCGGCGCCGCGCGAAGCCGTCCCCGACGGCTTCCAGCCGATCCCGCTGACGCCCAAGGGCAGCTTCGCCGAGGTCAACGGCCCGCTCTACGCCAAGGTCGTGGACGGCAAGCTCATCGTGGGCTTCCGGGTCGAAGCGCGGCATTGCAATCCCGCCAATATCTGCCATGGCGGCATGATGATGAGCTTCGCCGACATGCTGCTCGGCATCGGCTCGAATTTCGCGGCAAAGCTCGGCCGGTTCCTGCCGACCGTGAACATGACCAGCGATTTCCTGGCGCCGTCGCCGCTGGGATGCTGGGTCGAAGGCACGGCCGAGGTGCTGCGCGTGACCCGCAACCTGGTCTTCGCGCAAGGCCTGATCACGGCCGACGGCACGCCGGCGATGCGGGTCAGCGGCATCATGAAGCTGGGCGTGCCGTTCGAGCACAATTTCTTCAAGCTCGCGGACGGCGCCTGACCGGCGCCGCCCATTCCTAAGGCCGCGCCGGGATGGCGAGGCCGCGCTGCACCGCCGGCCGCGCCAGGCCGCGGTCGAGCCAGGCCGGAACATGCGTCAGCGTGTCGAACGCGACCAGATCGCGCGCCTCGTAGAAGCCGACCAGATTGCGCACCCAGCCGAGGAGCGCGATATCGGCGATGGTATAGGCCTCGCCCATGATCCAGTCGCGGCCGGCGAGCCGGGTTTCGAGCACGCCCAGCAGGCGCTGGCTCTCGGCGCGGTAGCGTTCCAGCGGACGCTTATCCTCGTATTCGCGGCCGGCGAATTTGTGGAAGAAGCCCAACTGGCCGAACATCGGCCCGACCGCGGCCATCTGGAAGAACACCCATTCGATGGTCTCGTAGCGCAGCGCCGGATCGGCGGGCAGGAATTTCCCGGTCTTTTCGGCGAGATAGAGCAGGATCGCGCCCGATTCGAACAGGCCGAACGGCTTGCCGCCCGGCCCGTCCGGATCGATGATCGCCGGAATCTTGCCGTTCGGGTTCAACGACAGGAATTCGGGAGTCCAGGTCTCGTTGGCCATGATGTTGATCATGTGCGGCTCGTAAGGCAGCCCGATTTCTTCGAGCAGGATCGAGACCTTGACCCCGTTCGGCGTGGGCAGCGAATAGAGCTGCAGGAGGTCGGGATGTTGCGCCGGCCAGCGGCTCGTGATCGGAAAGGCGGAGAGATCGGCCATGGCGGGTCCTTCAAGTCATGAGGATCGGGAAATTAGCCCGGGGCGCGCCCGGCGAGCAATGGCGCGGCCACATCCTCGACGCCGTTCAGCAGGATCTGCGTGCCGATGCACAGCAGCAGGAAGGCGGTGATGCGCGTGACGACGCGGGCGCGCGCCTGGCCGAGAAACGCCACCAGAATGTCGGCCCAGCGATAGGCGATCCACACGATGATCGCCGTCGCCAGCGCCGCCGCCGAGACGCCGAGGAAGAACGGGATCAAGACCGGCTCCTGCGCCGGCCGGTTCGAGCCCAGGGCGATCGCGACGGAGATCGTGCCGGGTCCGGTCGTAAACGGCATGGTCAGCGGGAAGAAGGCGACATCGTCATCGGCGGCGCTGGCGGGGGCCGCCTGTTGCTGCTTCGCCGCCTCGTTCTTCTCGGGCTCGGCCAGCAGCGCCCAGGCGCGCACGGCGACCACCAGGCCGCCGGCGATGCGCAAGGCGGCGAGGGTGATGCCGAAGAAATTCAAGACATAGGCGCCGCCCCAGAGCGCCACCAGCATGACCAGCGACGAATAGATGCCGATCCGGCCGGCCATCGCCGTGCGCTCGTCATGGCTCCTTCCGGCCGTGACCTGACTGTAGATCAAGGCGCCGCCGATCGGGTTGACGATCGACAGCAGCGCCGGGAATGCCAGCAGGAAGCTGTTGACCGCGCTGCTCCACTCGATGGTCATCGGTCAGGGTCGCCGTCTCCGTGGAAGACGGCGACAGTGGCACGAGGCCGACCGGCGCGGCAAGCCGATCGGGAACAGCGGCGGGGCTATTCGGCGACGGCCGGCTCGGATGGTTCGGCGATCGTGACGTCGATGGCGCTCGCGACCGCGGCGAGTGCGCGCCGTTCCAGCGTGGCCCGGTTCGCGCGCTGCCTGGCTTCGTCGAGCGGGAAGTACCACAGCAGCAAGGCGGTGCCGGCGGCGATGAGCGAGGTCGGCACGACATAGACCAGGCGGAATCCGATCAGCGCCTCGGGCGTATTCTCGGCGCCGGGGTGGAATCCGACCCAGTGCAGCAGCGAAAAAGCGATCCAGATGGCGAAGGCCTGGCCCAGCTTGTTGGTCATGGTCAGGAACGAGAAGAACAGCCCGGTACGCGCCTGGCCGGTCGCGACCGTGTCGTGGTCGGCGACGTCGGCCATCATCGACTGGTAGAGAAACGGCCCTGCCGTGTAGTTGAGGCCGAGTGCGGCGAGCAGGATGAAGGCCGGGACTGCCGAGCCGGTCGGCAGCAGCCAGATCGCCGGCTGCAGGCACGCCGTCCACAGGGCCGACAGCGCCGCGGTGCGGTGCTTGCCGAAGCGCTTGCTGATCTGCAGGATCGGCGCCGCGAAGGCGATGCCGGCGAGGAAATAGACCAGCAGCGCGATACTGGAGCCGGTCTGGCCCAGTTGCAGCACATCTTGCGCCAGATAGAGGAAGAGGGTGGCCACGATGCCGGTGGCGACGCCGCTGATCAGATCCGCCGCCAGCAGAATTTGCAGCGGATGATTGCGCAGCAGCACGCCCCAGGCGCGCCGCAAGCTCACATGCGGACGCGGCGGGGTCGCCCGCTCCGGCACGCCGACCAGCGCCCAGAGTGCGGCCAGCGGCAAGGTCATCAGCACGAACCAGCCCATGGCGCCGACTTGCGTCGCCTCGGGTTCGGCGGACGGGTGCAGTTGGACCGCCACGGTCGGCACGATCAGCACGACGACCAGCCCGATCACCAGCACCGCCTGGCGCCAGCTCTGGATGCGGCTGCGCTCGTGATAATCATCGGAGAGTTCGGCGCCCCAGGCGACATGGGACAGCGTCAGCAGCGACCAGCCGACATAGAGGACCAGCATCCAGACGACGAGATAAAGGTTGCCGACGCCGCGCTCCGGCAGGAAGAGCATATAGGTCGCGAGCGCCGTGATCGGCACCGAGAGCGCGATCCAATGGCGGCGGCGGCCCCAGCGCGTCGGGAAGCGGTCGGAGAGCACGCCCAGAACCGGGTCGACGAAGACATCCCAAAGCCGGATGATCAGGAAGATCTGCCCGATCGCGACCAGACCGAACCCCATATACCCGGCGTAGAAACGCGGCAGATAGACCAGGAGCGGCAAGCCCAGCGCGGCGATCGGCGCGGCGGGGAGCGCATAGGCGAAAAGCGTGGCTCCCGAAAGCGGCTTTCCCGTGTCCTGCGTCACTTCAGGCGTCCCATCCCGTTGTGCCCCGGCGCGGTTTGCGGCGGACGCGAAGCGCCGGCCCGACCGTCTTGCTTGACGACCGGCCCGCGATCCGGCTCCGGCGCCGATATTCAGCGCATGCTCGGCTCGACAGCGCAATATCGGGGGCGATCGCGTTTCGATATTCTCGCCCGAAATCGCCCGCCGCGAGCGCCGCCATCGGGGTGCGTGCCCGGCGGGTTGTCGCGGCCTCGGCGGCTCCCGCCGAGGTGCTCTGCCCGCCGGGCGATACCGGCGGGCGAATCACAGAGAATTGGCGAAAATGCGGGCGCCGACTAAAGGCAGAATCGCCCGCGGCAAACCGGCTATGCTGAGGCTTTCGCAGGGAGGGGCGACAATGATCCAGTTGAGCGTCAACGGCCAAAAACATGAGGTGGGTGTCGAAGACGACACGCCGCTCTTGTGGGTCCTGCGCGATTCGATCGGCTTGACCGGGACCAAATTCGGGTGCGGCATCGCCGCCTGCGGCGCCTGCACCGTGCTGCTCGACGGGCGCGCGATCCGCTCCTGCATGGTGCCGGTCGCCGCGGTCGGTGCCGGCGAGATCACCACCATCGAGGGTTTGTCGCCGCATCGCACCCACGTGCTGCAACAGGCCTGGATCGCCGCCCAGGTGCCGCAATGCGGCTATTGCCAATCCGGCATGCTGATGGCCGCGTCGGCGCTGCTGCAGCAGACCAGGCGGCCGAGCGACGCCGAAATCGATGCCGCCATCACCAATATCTGTCGCTGCGGCACCTATCAGCGTGTCCGTCAGGCGATCCACATGGCGGCGGAGGCGGCGCCATGATTGCGCTCGACCGGCGCCGTTTTCTTGTGCTCGGCGGCACCGCCGGGCTGGTGCTCGGCGCGCCTGCGCTGGGCGCCGCCGCGGCCGAGACGGGGCCAGCGGTCTTCAACCCCTGGCTCAGCATCGATCGCGACGGCACGGTCACGCTTTATTGCGGCCGCTCGGAGATGGGGCAGGGCGCCTTCACCGGCCTGGGCCAGCTCGTCGCCGAAGAGCTGGGTTGCGGCTGGCAGGCGCTCAACGTCGAGACCGGGCCGGCCGACGACGCCTTCGTCAACATCTATGGCGGCGAGGAGCTGCTGACCGACGGGCACAGCGATCCGGACGAGATGGGCGAGTGGCAGAACTGGATGCTGACCACGGTTGCCGGCAATCTCAGCATGCAATTCACCGGCGGGTCGAGCAGCGCCCGCGACGCCTTCATCCGGCTGCGCCAGGTCGCGGCGACCGCGCGCATCATGTTGATCCGGGCGGCGGCGCAGGAATGGGGCGTGCCGGAAGCGCAATGCATCGCGGCAGCGGGCGAGGTCAGCCACATGCTGAGCGGCCGGCGCCGGCGCTTCGGCGATCTGGCCGCGGCCGCGGCCAAGCTCGATCCGCCCGATGACGTGACGCTCAAGCCGCGCGCCGCCTGGACGCTGATCGGCCAGCCGGTCCCGCGTCTCGACCTCCCGGCCAAGACCGACGGCAGCGCCGTGTTCGGCATCGATGTCCGGCGCCCGGGCATGCTGTTCGCGGCGGTGGCCAATTGCCCGGTCTTCGGCGGCGCGCTGAAGCATGCCGATGCGAGCGCGGCGCTCAAGCTGCCGGGTGTCGTGTCGGTCGAGGCCGTGCCGGGCGGCATCGCCGTCGCCGCCGACACGACCTGGCATGCGATGCAGGGCCTGGCGGCGCTCAAGATCGAATGGGCGGAGGGGCCGAACGCCGAGCTGAACTCGGCCGAACTCACCAAGCGCTATCTGGCGGCGCTCGACGGCAGCCTCGATCGGGTCGCCTCGACCGGCCACGCCGACCGGGCGCTCAAGAGGGCGACGAAGACCGTGAGCGCGGATTACCAGCTGCCCTTCCTCGCGCATGCGCCGATGGAGCCGATCAATTGCACGGCCGAGGTGACCGCGTCGGGCGTCGAGGTCTGGGTGCCGACCCAGGCCCAGACCGGCGTGCAGCAGGCGGCGGCGGATGCGGCCGGCGTGTCCGTCAGAAAGGTGAAGATCCACACGACCCTGCTCGGCGGCGGGTTCGGCCGGCGCGCCGAGACCGATTTCGTGGCGCAGGCCGTCAGCCTTGCCAAGGCGCTGCAGCGGCCAGTCCAGGTGCTGTGGTCGCGCGAGGAGGATCTGCAGCATGATTTCTATCGGCCGATGGCGATCAGCCGGATGACGGCCGGGCTCGACGAGCACGGCATGCCGGTCGCCTGGCGCCACCGGGTCGCGACCAGCTCGATCTTCGCCCGGCTGTTCCCGCCGCTGCTGTGGCTGAAGAACGACCCGGCGATCTCCGAAGGCAGCGCCGAGATGCCCTACGCCATCGCCAACCAGGCGATGGAGACGGTGACGGTCGAGAGCGTGGTGCCGGTCGGCGCCTGGCGCTCGGTCGGGCATTCGCTGAACGGCTTCTTCAAGGAATGCTTCCTCGACGAGGTCGCCGAAGCCGGCGGCATCGATCCGGTCGAACTGCGCCGCCGCCTGCTCAAGGACCGGAAGCGGGAACTCGCGGTGCTCGAACGTGTCGCGAAGGAGGGCGATTGGGGCCGGCCGCTGCCGCCCGGCCAGGGCCGCGGTGTCGCGCTGCATGCTTCTTTCGGCAGCATCGTCGCCGAGATCGCCGAGATCGCGGTCGAGGATGGCAGGATCGCGGTCAAGCGGGTCGTGGCCGCGGTCGATTGCGGCACGGTGATCAATCCCGACATCGTCGAGGCGCAGATCCAGGGCGGCATCGTCTTCGGCATGACGGCGGCGCTCTACGGCAAGATCACGATCGAGAAGGGCCGGGTGGTGCAGGCCAATTTCCCCGATTACGACATGGTGCGGATGGCGCAGATGCCGAAGATCGAGGTCCATCTGATCGAGAGCACCGCCTATCCCGGCGGCGTCGGCGAGCCGGGCACGCCGCCGATCGCGCCGGCCATCGCCAACGCCGTCTTCGCCGCCACCGGCAAGCGGGTGCGGGCGCTGCCGCTGGTCGATATGGGGTTCACGGTTTAGGGCGGGCGGGGCGATCCGTGCTTGCGATTTGCCGGCCGCAACAAACGGCATGGTAGAATTCTTGCTGGGCAACCGCCGGGTCCTACCGCATATGGGCCAGGATCGCTTGAACCCTCCGTGGATCGAGAGCATTTTGGACTCATGAGCAATGAGCAAACCGACGACGTCGCCTCCTCAGCCGCCGCAGCGGCCGGAACCGATTCGAAAAGGGTACCCGTTACGCGACGCCCCCACCGTTCGGCCGAACGCGCCGGAGCCGACGAAGCCGCCGCCGCCGAAGAAGTGACTGGCCTGTATTATTCGACTCGTTTCGGCGTCCTCAAATCGTTGCGCTATCTGGCGAAGCGTCGTTCGCATTTTGATTTCTTGCATGCCGCATCGAAGGCGGTCTCCGCGATATTGGGCGGAGCAACCTTCGTGGCGCTCGTAGGCGGCAAGGACGCCGATTTGGCAAAGTGGTCGGCCCTCGGGGTCGCAATCGCGTCAACGCTCGATGTCGTTGTGGGATTCGCCGACAGGGCGCGAAAGGCCGACCGGCAGTACCAGCGTTTCGCCGAGCTGGCGGCAACGATCGAGACGATGGACACTGCCAATCTCGATCCGAAGGCGGTTCGCCAAGCTGCGGCCAAGCGCCTGATCATTGAGAAGGACGACCCCACCGTCCTGGTCGCCCTCAATATCATCTGCCACAACGAAGAGGCGGAGGCCGAAGGCTACGGCAGCGACCAGCGCTATCGCGTCGGCTGGCTGCAGAGCGTTCTCGCGCAAGGCATGACCTTGCCCTGGTTCAAGCTCAGGCCCATGAAGCCCGACGATCCCGGAGCGGCTGCGGGAATATGAGTCCGGGTTCGACAGGTCAGCTCGACGTCCGGCGTGAAACCCCCTTTATCCGCGCCAGACCGAAAATCCGCCTGAGCGGCCGGCCGCGGTCGCCGGCTGTGCGCGTGACGTCGCGCCAGAGCGAGCGCGACAATTGCGCGTGGTGCCAATTGCCGAGTTCGGTGCGCGGCGGCAGGCGCAGCGTGGTCTGGATCGGCGGAGTCAGCCGCCGGTAGCCGTGCCGGGCGAGCAGGCGCCGCTCGTCCTTGGCGAGGCCGTCCGGCGAGCCGGCGCGGTTCACTCGCTCGATGATCCGGCGGACGGTGCGCAGCTCGTCCTCGGCGCGGTCGAGCTTGTCGAGATAGGCCGGCAGATCCTGCTCATGCCCGTCGAGCCAGGTTTCGACCGCGGCGAGATGCGCGGTGCCGCCGGTCTCGAGTTCGCGCCGCAGGCTGCGGCCGGCGGCGATCAGCGCGGCTCCCATATCGCGCTTGATCATGATGTGGCGGGCCGCGAGCGCGCCGCCCAGCAGCACTGCCACGGGTCCGCCCAGCATCGAGCCGCCAAGCACGGCGGCCAGAGTGGCGAAGCTGATCGCGGCGTTGTGGTTCGTCACCATATCCTCGGCGACATAGCGGGCGAATTCCGGCATGAAGCGCCGCTTGAATTCGGCGCGGGCGGCTTCCGCATTCCAATTGCGCAAGAGCGAAGACGCGTCTGTCTGCGGCGCATCCTTCGGCGGGAAGAGCGCGCGCCAGCGGCGCCGCAGGAAATCGAACGCCATTGCGATGTCAGACGAAGAAATACCGGGCGATCACGGTCTTGACCTCGGCGACGACGCGGTCGCGGGCGAATTCCCGCTGGCGGAAGGCGAATTCCAGCAGATGCCCGGCCGCTTCGACGCTGACGACGATGCGCAGCCAAAGGTCTTCCGTGTCGGCATGGTCCAAGCGCTCCACCAGATGACGGCGCATGGCGCGCGCGAGTTCGAGCGCCGCCGCCTGATCCTCGGCGACCGTCTTCACGCTCGCATAACCGGCGGCCGCCAGCGCCTGCAGCCCCGGCTCCTGCTCCATGAAGCGGATATAGACATCGATCAGCCCATTCACCAGGGCCTCGCGCGTCGCCGGATCGGTCTCCTCGATATGAGCGACCAGGAGGTCGCGGAACCGCTCGACGCAGCTACGCAGAATGGCGTTCAGCACCGCGTCGCGATCGGGGAAAAACCGATAGACGGCGCCGATGGTCAGCCCGGCCGCTTCGGCGATCCGGCTGGTCGTGATGTCGTCGATCGGGATGGTGGCGGCCAGCCGCGCCGCCGCGTCGAGAATCCGCCGCACCGTTTCCTGGCTGCGCCCCTGCACCGGCTGGCGCCGTGCGGAGACCAGCGGCGCCGCCTCATGCCCCGGCGATTTCGGCGAAACCTCGTTCATGCCCATCCCTTTGCCGCCGGACTTGTAGCGCGTCGCCGCACGTCGCGCGAGCCCGTTGACGGGGTTGCGCCAATCCCGTAACGATAACGATAATATCGATATCGTCTAGCGTGACGGAAAATGGGGGGAAGATGAGCACCGAGCTGCGCTATGCCTTGCCGGTCGATCAGACCAATTGGGTCGTCAACGGCCAGACCGAAACCGTGCTGCGCTGGGAATATGAGGATGGCCGCGATTCGCTGCTCTCGCTCTACGACAAGGGCAAGAAGAACCAGTGGGACGCCGCCGACCGCATCGACTGGAGCCAGAATCTGGATCCGGAAAATCCGATGCAGATGCCGGAACACGTGATCTCGATCTACAACACGCCGATGTGGGACAAGCTGACGCCGAAGGAGAAGGCGAATTTCCGGCGCCATGCCCAGGCCTGGAACATTTCGCAATTCCTGCATGGCGAGCAGGGCGCTCTGATCTGCACGGCCAAGATCGTGCAGCAGGTGCCGAATATCGATTCCAAATTCTATGCCGCGACCCAGGTCATCGACGAGGCGCGCCATGTCGAGGCCTATTCCCGGCTGCTCCACGAGAAATTCGAGCTGGCCTATCCGATCACCCCGCCGCTGAAGGCGCTGCTGAACGACGTGATCGCCGATTCGCGCTGGGATTTCACCTATCTCGGCATGCAGGTGCTGATCGAAGGGCTGGCGCTGGCCGCGTTCCACGGCATCCGCAACGATTCGCGCAATCCCCTGGCCGCTTCGGTCAACGCCTATGTCATGCAGGACGAGGCGCGGCACGTCGCTTTCGGCCGGTTGGCGCTGCGCGACTACTACCCGCAACTGACCCAGCATGAGCGCGACATCCGCGAGGAATTCGTCGTCGAAGGCTGCTACCACATGCGCGACCGGTTCCTCTCCGAGGAGCTGTGGGAGGCGACCGGCCTGCCGAAGAAAGAATGCATGGAGTACACGGCGAATTCCGAGAACATGAAGATGTTCCGCCGTTTCCTGTTCAGCCGCATCGTGCCGATCGTCAAGGATATCGGCCTGTGGGGGCCGAAGGTGCAGAAGGCCTTCACCGATATGGGCGTAATCGAATTCTCGACGCTCGATTCTGGCGCGATGATGGCGCAGGATGAAGAGATCGCGCGGGCCTTCGACGCCGGCGGTGGGGAGTATGTCATGCCGCAGGTCGAATTCCCGTTCGGCAACGCGGATTGACGACAGCAACAGACGGGTGGCGATGGCAAGCGTAAGGCAGGGCGGCGGGATCGTCGGATTATTCGCTCGCCCGGCCGTGCGCGCCGATCTGCCGGCGATCAGCGCCATGCTGGCGCGCGCCTTTCTCGAAGACCCGGTCATGGTTTTCATGTTCCCGGAAGAGGCCGACCGGCGGCGCAAGCTGCCGCGCCTGTTTACGCTTTTGCTGACCAGCAGCCTGCCGCTCGGCGGCTGCGACGTGCTGGCCGGCGCCGAGGCGGCGACGCTGTGGCGCCCGCCCGGCCGCGAAGGCATCCCGTTCTGGGAGATCCTGCTGCACATCCAGAGCTTCCTCGGGATCTACGGATTCCGCGGCACGGGGCGCGCGCTGACCCTGCTGGGCGCCATGGACAAGCACCATCCGCGCGAGCCGCATTGGTATCTGATGGTCATCGGCACGGAGCCGGCGCTGCAGGGCAAGGGCTGCGGCGGCGCCGTGCTGCGCCATCGCCTCAGCCGGATCGATGCGCAGCATCTGCCGGCCTATCTCGAAGCCAGCAAGCCGGAAAACGTCTCGATCTATCGCCGCTTCGGCTTCGAACAGCGCGCCGAGCTGCAGATCCCCGGCGGTCCGGTGATCTTTCCGATGTGGCGTCCGCCACGGTAAGTATCAGTTGTGGCGCCCGCCACGGTAAGTATCAGTTGTGGCGCCCGCCACGGTAAGTATCAGTTGTGGCGCCCGCCACGGTGATTATTGGGCTCCGGCGGTTCCAGCCCCTGGAACAGATCCGGCGGGTCGGCCTGTCGTCCGGGGACGAGCTGGGTCGCGGTCACGCCGACGAGGCGGAACCGTGATCCGTCGAGTTCCGCGGCCAGCACCGGCAGCACCGCCTGCCAGATCGTCTCGGCCTGTTTGGTCGGGTCGTGCAGCTTGCAGGCGCGGGTGATGTTGAGCCAGTCGGCGCGCCGGAGCTTCAGCGTCAGATGCGAGGCCGCCAGATCGGCCCGGGCCAGCCGCGCCGCGACCAGCTCGCAGAGCGGGCGCAATTCGGCGGCGATCTCGTCGAGCCCGGCCAGATCCTGGTTGAACGTCGTCTCTGCACCGATCGTGACCGATTGCCGCCGGCCGCCGCCGACCTTGCGCCGGTCCTGGCCCTGGGCGAACTCGATCAGCCTGCGCGCCCAGATGCCGAAGCGCAGGACCAGGTCGGCCTCCTTGGCGGCGCGCAGATCGGCGATCCGCACCAATCCGAGCTCTTCCAGCCGTCCGGCCATGACCGGTCCGACGCCCGGCAAGGTCCGGATCGGCATCGGCCCCAGCACCTCGACCGCATCGCCGGCGCCGATGATGTGGAAGCCGCGCGGCTTGCCCAGATCGCTGGCGATCTTGGCCAGCAGCTTGTTGGCGCCGAGGCCGATCGAAACCGTGACGCCGACCTTGCGCTCGACCTGCAGCGCCAGGCGCGCGAGGCTGCGCGCCGGCGGCTCCGGCGCCGCGGCCTCCGGGCTCGACAGATCGAGATAGGCCTCGTCGATCGAGACCGGCTCGACCACCCGCGCCGTCGCCTGCATCAATTGGCGGATCGCCTGCGAGGCCTGCTTGTATTTCTCCATGTTCGGCCGGATCACCACGGCGTCGGGGCAGAGCGCCAGTGCCCGCCCCATCGGCATGGCCGAGCGCACGCCGTAGCGGCGCGCCACATAGCAGCAGGTCGCGACCACGCCGCGCTGCCGCCCGCCGATCAGTACCGGCTGATCCGCCAGTTCCGGCCGGTCGCGCTTCTCGACGCTGGCGTAGAAGGCGTCGCAATCGACATGGGCGATCCTGAGCGCGCCGAGTTCCGGATGCGCAAGGGTGCGGCCCGAGCCGCAGGCCGGGCAGGGTGCGGCGGCGCCGGTGCCGAGCCGTCCGCAATCGCGGCACAGCCACGTCGCTTCGCCCGACCCTGAAACCAGCGCCGACATGGCAAGATCAGGTGCCGGTGAAGTTCGGCTTGCGCTTTTCCAGGAAGGCGCGCCGGCCTTCGCGGTAATCATTGCTTTCGAAACAGGCCTTGACCAGGCGGGCGCAGAGTTCCGTGTCGCGTTCGCCTTCATCCTTGAGCACTTCATCGACGTTTCGCTTCAGCGACGCCACGGTCAGCGGCGCATTGGCGGCGATCATCCTGGCGTAATCGGCGACGAATTCCTCGATCGCGTCGTCCGGCAGCACGCGGTTGACCAGGCCCATGGCGAGCGCCTCCGCGGCGCTGAATTGCCGGGCGGTCAGCAGCACCTCCTTGGCGAAGGCCGGACCGATCAGATCGACGACGCGGCGTACCGAACTCAAGCCGTATCCGAGGCCGAGCTTGGCCGCCGGCACGGCGAAGCGCGCCGCCTCGTTGCAGATCCTGAGATCGCAGCACAGCGCCAGATTGGCGCCGCCGCCCAGGCAATAGCCCTGGATCAGCGCGATGCTGGGCCGGCTGAATCCGGTGATGGCGGCATAGGCCGCGTCGATCGTGCGCTCATATTCGGCGACGGCGTCGGCGCTCGACCGTTCCGTCTCGAATTTCGAGATGTCGGCGCCGGAAACGAAAGCCTTGCCGCCGGCGCCGCGCAGCACCAGCACGCGCACCGCGGGATCGGCCGAGAATTCTTCGAGGGCCGCGGCGACCGCCTGCCACATCTCCAGCGACACGGCATTGTGCCGTTCCGGATTGTTGAAAATCAGCGTGGCCACGCCGGCGTCGGCGCGGGCGATTATCTTGTCGGTGGTGGTCATGCGAGGTCCCGGTCTGGAAATTGAGCGGCCAGGATACCGCATCGATCCCGGCCGCGGCACCCCGGTTTCGACCGCAAGAAGCGGAACGACCGGCGCCACGCCCGCCCGCTATGCCTGGGCCCTCATGACGACAGGAGCATCAAGGCCATGCATCGACGCAGCGAACCCGGCATCCTCTATTTCGGCACGCCGGTCGTGCTGATCAGTACGTTGAACGACGACGGCAGCGCCAATCTGGCGCCGATTTCCTCGGCCTTCTGGCTGGGATGGCGCTGTGTCCTGGGCTTCGGCGCCGCCGCCCAGAGCGTCGCCAATCTGATCCGGTCGCGCGAGGCCGTGATCAACCTGCCCTCGGTCGATCTCGCACCGCAGGTCGACCGTCTGGCGCTCACCACGGGCCGCGACCCGGTGCCGGAGACGAAGCAACGCCGCGGCTATATCTTCCGGCCCGACAAATTCGAACTCAGCGGGTTGACGCCGGAGCAAGCCGAGACGGTGGCGCCGCCGCGCGTCAAGGAATGCCAGGTCCAGCTCGAAGCCGTGGTCGAGCATCTGCATCCGCTGGCCGAGGCGGATCCGGCGCAGCGCGGCCGCGTGGTGTGCGTCGAGCTGCGCATCCAGCGCGTCTGGCTGGCGCCGGAGATCCTGATGGCCGGCGACCCCGACCGCGTGGACCCGGACAAATGGCGGCCGCTGATCATGAGCTTCCAGCATTTCTATGGCTTGGGCGAGCGCGTGCACCCGTCGCGCCTGGCCCTGATCCCGGAAGCGCTCTATCGCGGCTCGGATATCGAGACGGCGCGCGAGGTGCCGGCGCGGCGGCAGGCGCTGCCGGCGGAACCGGTGTAGGCGCGGGGCCTGCGCGGCGCGGAAGGTCGCCCGCCGCGCACCACTTCACCGCCTCAGGGCGGCTGGCGCGGTTCAGATCCGGGAGATTAGCCAGATCACGGCCGCTGCGACGATGACCAACGGGAGCAACCCTGCGAAACGGTGGTCTGACCGCGATTTTCCTCAGATTTTGCTTAACGAGATGATGAGTTCAGGGTCCGATAATGCCGTAGCAAATACCAGATGATCGATCCTAGCGAAAAATAGATCGCTGCATTGCAAAGGACCAGCAGCGAGACCGTCGACCAAAAAACAAACATACTTTGGCCGAAGATTCTGGAAAGAAATCGTAACAGATCTATAAATAAAATATTTGGCGGAAACATAAAAATCTCAAGGGAATCTAAGGATTCCCTGCTAAATTCTATATGTAGTGCCTTATGCGTGGCCCGGAGAGCGATTATCGCTATTGCAAATAAAAGCCCTATACCTGATGATATGGTAGAAAATTTCATATATGTCATAGAGTATATCCAATTATTGGCCGATCTTCAACTCAAGGAGCTGACGGTTTACTGTTGTTGTCGCGCAAGATCTGTTCTGCGGATCTCCCATACTTCAGAGGCCAGCGCATCATTGGCCCGAAGTCCTCATGATTAAAAGGGACCTCCGCGTAAACTGTAGCATAATTTTTCGGAGTATCATCCCAATCATCGCCTATTCCTGCAATTATATTTGAGAGATTGAATGATGACACGCCCTCGGCGTTGATATCAACCCAATACTTGCAGTTACTTTTGATCAGTACCATCGTCGTTTCTTTGGTTTTTCCAACTGGATCTACCGTAATTAGAAGTTTTATAGATCGTTTATAATGAGCGCAGATATTGCCGGCCGAATCCCCGCCGTAACTGTGGCCGATCAAGTTTATATCTTCTGAATCGGGCAGGCTATCCAATAATGATATAATTCCACTTGAATCGTTCCAGTCATAATATTTAGAGTTTTTCTGCGTTTCTTTATACGTCTCAAAATAATTCACGACGATCCTGTGTCCTGTATAGCCATCACCAAACCCGCCAACAAATATATCAACCATTTCTTGCCTTCCCCAGCGCTGAAATCCATGGTAAATCCTAAATTATCTCTCCACTAATACGAGTGTCAATGCCGAAGGCGCCGCGGAGCTGGCCCGCTCGGCGCGAGAAGGCAAGACCGGGCAGATTCGAACGAGGACAACGGTCTACACCGCCTCTACACCAGCGCTGAAGATCACCACGATAAATTCAGGGTTTGCCAGCGCGGTGGTGCACTCGCTCGCTGCCTGGCGGTGGCGACAGCTTGTCATCAAGTTGCCCAGTCAGCGATTGCCGCAATGCCGGGCTGCGGCTTTAGCTCGCGCGCTGACCGTGGCGCCTCAGCCGCCGGTAGCGTAGGTTTACACCACCCCCCGCGCCCGCAGCGCCGCGATTTCCCCCTCGCCGAACCCGAACTCCGCCAGTATCTCCGCCGTATGCTCGCCCCGTTCCGGCGGCCGGCGCGTCACTTCGCTCGGCGTGCGCGACAGGGTCATCGGCTGGCGCAGCAGCCGCAGCTCCCGATCGGGCGCGGCGCCGGGGATCGTCGCGACGACGTCGAGCGCCTGCACCTGCGGATCGTCGAACACCTCGTCGATGGCGTAGATCGGCCCGCACGGCACGCCGGCCGCGTTCAGCCGTTCGATCCATTCGGCGCAGCCGGCGCCGGCCAGGCGCTCTTCGATCAGGCCATGCAGCGCAGCGCGGTTGCGGCTGCGCAACGCCGCCGTGGCGAAGCGCGGGTCGGCGGGCAGATCCTCCGCACCGATCGCCGCGCACAGCCGGCCCCAGATCGCGCCGCCGGCGACCGCGATGTTGATCGCGCCGTCAGCGGTCTTGAACACGCCGGTCGGCACGGCGGTCGGGTGGTCGTTGCCGGCCTGGCCCGGCACCTCGCCTTCGTTCAGCCAGCGCGCGGCCTGGAAATCCAGCATGAAGATCTGCGCCTGCAGCAGCGAGGATTGCACCCATTGCCCGCGCCCCGAGGCCTCGCGTTCCAAGAGCGCCACCAGAATGCCCTGGGCGGTGAAGATCCCGGCGGTGAGGTCGGCGATCGGGATGCCGACCCGCATCGGCCCGCGGCCCTGCTCGCCGGTGATCGACATGAGGCCGCCCATGCCCTGCGCCACCTGGTCGAAACCCGGCCGGTCGCGATAGGGGCCGATCTGCCCGAAGCCGGAAATACTGGCATAGACCAGACGCGGATTGAGTGCCGCGAGGGTCGCGTAATCGATGCCGAGGCGCTCTTTGACGTCCGGCCGGAAATTCTCGACCAGCACATCGGCTTGCGCCGCCAGCCGGCGCAGCACGGCGATCCCGTCCTTGTGCTTCAGATCGAGCGTCAGGCTGCGCTTGTTGCGCTGCAGATTCTGGAAATCCGAGCCGTGGCGCGGGCCGCCCATCGGTTCGCCGGAGTCGCCGGCGGCCGGCGGCTCGATCTTGATGACGCGGGCGCCCCAATCGGCGAGCTGGCGCACCGCGGTCGGGCCGGACCGCACCCGGGTCAGGTCGAGCACGGTGAAGCGCGACAGCGCGCCTTCCGCCATGGTCAAAAGCTCGCCGTCCGGTCGCGGACGAATTGCCCGAGCTTGCCGATCGCCTGGCGGCCTTCCTCCAGCTGCGGATGGAAGAAGTGCCAGACATGGATCATGTCGTCCCAGATCTCGAGGCTGGTCGCGACCCCTTGCGCGCGGGCGCGTTCGTCGAGGCGGATGGCATCGTCGAGCAGCACCTCTTCCGTGCCGACCTGGATCAGCAGCGGCGGCAGCCCGGCGAGATCGGCGTAAAGCGGCGAGGCCAGCGGCGTCGCCGCGTCGCGCCCGGCGAGGTAGAGCCCGGCCCAGTCGAGGAGGCCGTCCTTCTGCACGATCGGGTCGCGCTCCCGCGCCGTCTCCAGCGAGGCGCCGGTCGCGGCCAGATCGACCCAGGGCGAGATCAGCGCGGCCGCAGCCGGCAGATCCAGCCCCTTGTCGCGCGCCGCGATCAAGGTCGCGAGCGTCAGCCCGCCGCCCGCCGAATCGCCGGCGACGACCAGGAGATCCGGATCTTGCCCGTTTTCGAGCAGCGATTCATAGGCGGCGAGCGCGTCGTCGAGCGCGGCGGGGTAGGGGTGTTCCGGCGCCAGACGATAATCCGGCACGATCAGCGTTGCCCCGGCGGCATCGACGAGGGTCGCCGTGAGGTGGCGATGCGAGCGCGGCGAGCCGATGACATAGCCGCCGCCATGGAGATAGAGGATCGTCCGCCCCGGTGCTGCGGCGCTGCCGCTCAGCCGCTCGGCCGGGACGCCGCCGGCTTCGATGGTTTCGAGCGCCACCGTTCCGGGCAGCGGCAGCGGCGCGAACAGCCCGTCATAGAGCGTGCGCAATTCCGGCAGGCTCGGCTGTCCCGCCTCGCGCATCGCCGCGAGCATTGCGCGGATGTTCTGCATCTCGTCGCCGGCCATCCGATCCTCCCTGGTTGCTTGCCCACAGATCTCGCCGAAACCGGGCGGAGGTCAAGCGGCAAGTCGAACGGGGAGCCGGCTCACTTCACCGGGCTGAGCACGATGGTCTGGCAGGAGCGGCCGAGCGGCCCGGTCGTGTCGCGCACCGCCGCTTCGGTCAGGCCGTAGCCGGCGGTGCGCCAGTCCGAGCGGGCTTCGACGCCGATCCACTCGCCCTCGCGCCGGCGGGAGAGATGCAGCGTGATGTCGATATTCGGAAAGCGCAGCCGCGGCCGGCGGGCGGGGAGGATCGAGAAGGGCTGGCTGTTGTCGGCGATGGCGAAGGTGCCGGCGAGGGGGGCCGGGAAATCGACCACCGGCCGCAGCAGCCTTCCCCATTTCGTGCCGGCGCCGTCATCGCGCAGATCGAGCGCGTCGAAGAACGACGGATGATCGAGACCCGTGTTGAAGCGCAGCTTCGGCAGCGGTTCCGGATCGCATGGCGCCGGTGCGGCGATCGGCACATGCTCATCCGGCAATTCCGGAATGGCGGCGACGAAGGTCGCGGTCGCCCGGGCGATCAGCCGGTCGTCGACCCAGAGCGCATTTTCCAGCACGGCGACGCGCCCGCCGGCGCGGATGACCGAAAGCCGCGTCTCCAAGGGCGCCATCGGCGCCGGGCGCAGGAACATGACACCGGCGTTGAGCGCGACGCCATAGCCGTCCTGCTGGGCCTTGCGTTCCATGCCGGCGACGAGCAGGCCGGACACGCCGCCGCCATGCAGGCCGCCGAACGGGCCGGCGGCCTGGGGCGAGGGGTGCCAGCGCCCGCCATCCTCGCGATAGATCGGTTGCGCGGTCTCGGTCATCGCTCGGAAGCTTTCGGCATGGGGGAACGGCTCGATCTCGTGCGGGCAGGCGCTGCGGTGCCGGCCATGCAAATACCAGAGAGTCGGCGCAGGCGCGACAGCGCCGTTGTTCGAGACGCGGGGGGACCCGATCTTCGGACTCCGTCGTCGCTGAACGGGCGGCGCCGCTCCGGGGACAGGCTGAATGGCCGCAAACCGTCCGTGCAGCGCCGTTCTCCACAACTGAAAAGAGATTGCGTGACGCCTATAAATTGCCCTATCAGTGTGTTCGGCGTTGCCGGCAGAAGGGGAATTCCGTTCGTCCTTGACGAGACGCCCTGATGCTTCAGTTCTGGAATTATACGGCGGCGAAGCCGCACTGCCCTGGATTGATCGAAAGAGGGGGGCCAAATGACATGGGTTTATAGTCAGTCGACCGGTGTCTTAAGTCGCGATAATACCCCTGTGGCGCAGGGGTATTCCGGGAACGGCAATGGCAAGAACAATCCGGCCGCCGAATCGGTGCACGACACTGGCCCGACACCACGAGGCCAGTATACGATAGGCGCACCGGTCAATCATCCGCATACCGGGAATTATTCACTGAGACTGACTCCTGCACCGGGTACCAATACCTTCCGGCGCAGCGGCTTCCTGATTCACGGCGATAGCGCCGCTCATCCGGGGCAGGCATCGAACGGATGCATCGTTGTGCCACTGCCGACGAGGCAGCAGATCTGGAATAGCGGCGACCACCAGATTCAGGTTGTGCGATGAGATCCTTGGCGCTTCTAGCTCTATTGGCGGTGGCGGCTGCGCCGCCGGCCAAGTCGCCTGATTGTGCCGACTGGCCGCTCAATATCGCGGAAACAAAGCTGAAGAATGCAGGACTCTTGAACATCGATTTGCTGGATAAAAGCAAAACAAAGTTAGTAAAACTGGCGTCTGAGAAGATCGGAAAAGATCTGTATCAACAAATATATGATATAACGCTGTTCCAGACAGACGGAAAAGCAGTAGAGGTGATCACGAACAGCCAGTCTTCGAGCAAAGAATGTTCGATGAGCGGCGTCCGGGTTTTCGTCGTAGCGAAGGATTTGGGTGATTTGTAACACCAGCCGTCAATACCGTCGACTCTCTCCGGCTTCGTTCCCGGCAGGAAACCAGCCGAAGCGGGGCGGGCGAGACGCCGGCCCTTTCTTCGGCGGTAAGACCATGACGATCGATCCGAATCGGCTGCAATTGGTCGATCGCATCTGTGCCGGCGCCTCCGTCGAAGAGAAGCAGTCCACCCTCCGGGATCTCGTGAAGCGGGAGACCGGCCGCGGCGACCCGAAGGCTCTCGGCCTCTCGCCGCGCCCCGGCAAGCTTCGCTATCTGCAAGTCGATTGCGGCAAGAATCTTCTGGTGCTGTTCGGCCAGGAGAACGACGCACCGCCACCCTTCCCATGGAACATCGTTCCGGTCTCGCACGATTTGCTAGAAATGCCGTTTCTTTACGGCTCGTATCTCGAATTGCGAAAGCTCGCTCCGGCTTCGTGACCGCCGATGCGGCAATCGTCTTGATCCTTTTGGCGTTCCCGGAGCTCCCGCGGGATCGGGTCGCAGGACCGATCGGCCGTGACCGCGATAATGACGCGTTCGAGCGGGGCGGCCGGGTTTGGAGAAAAGTATGGTGTCCCCAGAGTTAGATAGTATCCCACGATCTTCAGAAATGGAGGATACTCTAGAGATGTGGAATTGCCCATTTCATAGTGACCCAGTAAATTAGCAATACGATGAAAATACCGATCAAATTACTGGCGGTGGCCCGAGATTTTGTGCCGTAAAGTTGGATTGTGGAAATTGTCGTTACATCCCTATATCGCTCGATGAGACCTCCGATAAATAAAAATCCAATCATCGTCAGATAAGGATAGCTTCTTAATGACGAGTTCATCTTTACCTCGAGATTACCGGAGAGAAGCCACGGCAACAAACTTACAGATCCAGCAAAAATATAGGCGATAATAGTAAAGATCGCGTTCACCTTAAACCGGAAGTAACGAAATCCGGGGTACATCGCGCGCCGACCGAAGAGCCGATCCAAGATCCCAGCGAGAGCAAAATGCCCATAATAACCGAGGGTCGAGAGAAAATAAATTAAGAAAAACACAACAAGAAACGAAACAACATATGTAGAAAAATAAATTTCCCATGGACAATCTAAATAATAAGATTTGCAAATCTCGTTGAGAAAAGCCGTCATGGCATATGCAAATAAAATGGCTGGCATGCTAGGAGACAGCACTCCATTCGTTCTGAAATAAAATCCCTCCGTTCCTTGATTATTCCAGCGTACTGCAGTTACCCAAAATATACCGATCGAATTATAGATGCGTTCGACGTGTTCATTTTGCATAATTCGCTCGGAGGCCGAGGCCAGAGATTTGTAGAATTTTTGTTTTAATCCGTTAAGATTATTCCTGCGCACTTACAGCCCCCGTTGGTTGAGAACCAAGCCAACGTTTAGGTATGATGACCTATTCATCGTTCAAGGGGGTCGAACGAACTTCTAGCAAAATTATACGGGCGCTGCAAAAGCTGTAGTTGCTCACGGGGCTGTCTGCCGTCCGGCGAACGAAACCTTGCTTAAAGGCTCGTTCACCAATCGGGAACGCACTCCACTCGGCTTTTGGGGTGATCCGATCGAGGAGACGATGACCAAAGCGCTGAAAACGCTGAGCAACGCACTGAAGGTTCGGTTTCCGATCAGGTATTTCGGCGGGCATATCGAATATGGCGATACATATGTCTGTCCGGGCAGTAATCTCCTACCGATCGTGCAGAAAATGCGCGAAGAGTTCGGCCTGTCAGCGCTGATACATCGGAGCCTATAGATGCGTAAGATCGCCATCTTGCTCATGGCGGCGGCGATCGTTTTGATCGGCCTCAGAGTCTTTACGGGAATCGTCCATGCGCGTGACGCAGAGACGGCGTTTTTCGTCATCAAGCATGTGCCGAGCCTGGTGATCGAGCGGAAGGAAAGCGATGCCGACCCGGTCGAGGACGATGTAATATTATACGCCGATGAATTCCAGGTGCCGTTTGGAGAGGATTATACCAAGCTGATGGAAGTCTCGCTTGTGACCATTCCGGTGTTGCTGATTGCGTCGGCGTCGCTGCTCTATCGAGCGCGGCGAACGAGGCGGGGGCGAACTCTCCACACCCGTTAGGTTCAACCCTGCCCGCCGCTCGATTGCGCGGCCCGCTACCGCGCGGGCACGGGTGCCGCCGGTCCCACGATCTGCGGCGGTACAAGTTGGTCGTTCGGGCGCGGATGCGGTGCCGCCGGTCCCACGATCTGCGGCGGTTGAAGTTGGTTATTCGGGCGCGGGTGCGGCGCCGCCGGGCGCGGCGAACGCGCAACCGATCGGATGATCGCCGGAACTTCCGGCAGGACCGGTGGAAGAATGACAGGCATGTGCGTTCCGCCTTCTTGTCGTTTCCGTCAGGGCCGGTTCGGCGCGGTCGAAGGAGCGTCCCGGCCTTCGCCGTCGCGGCCCGTCACGGCCGGACGCTCCACGGTTGGGGACTTCGTTGCCGGCGCGGCCGGCGGCAGCACGGGATGCACCGGTCCCACGATCTGCGGCGGTTCAAGTAGGTCATTCGGGCGCGGGTGCGGCGCCGCCGGGCGCGGCGAATGCGCGGCGGGTCGGATGATCGCCGGGACTTCCGGCAGGACCGGTGGAAGAATGACAGGCATGTGCGTTCCGCCTTTTTGTCGTTTCCGTCAGGGCCGCTTCGGCGCGGTCGAAGGAGCGTCCTGGCCTTCGCCGTCGCGGCCCGTCACGGCCGGACGCTCCACGGTTGGGGACTTCGTTGCCGGTGCGGCCGGGGGCAGCACGGGATGCACCGGTCCCACGATCTGCGGCGGTTCAAGTTGGTCATTCGGGCGCGGGTGCGGCGCCGCCGGGCGCGGCGAATGCGCGGCGGGTCGGATGATCGCCGGAACTTCCGGCAGGACCGGTGGAAGAATGACAGGCATGTGCGTTCCGCCTTTTTGTCGTGTCTGTCCGTGCCTTCGCAGGCGTCTTAGAGCGCCAGCGATATCAACCGCAA
>Ga0181519_10000944_pt1 | contig 25622 bp, 20 predicted proteins | sample PEATcosm2014_Bin_26_FD_121102 | JGI IMG/M metagenome (GOLD analysis project Ga0181519, IMG submission 121102) | Peatland microbial communities from MTU Mesocosm Facility, Houghton, MI, USA - PEATcosm2014_Bin02_10_metaG | ecosystem: Environmental > Terrestrial > Soil > Wetlands > Peat | place...
CGGCACCGGCACCGGCACCGGCCCACGTTTCATGACCTCCGCCCCAACACCCACCGAAGGAACCACCATGACGTTCTCCGTCGCTTCCGAGGTCGGCCAGCTCCGTCAGGCCATCATCCACCGCCCCGGCCTTGAGCTCAGCCGGCTCACACCCGACAACATCGAGAGCCTCCTCTTCGATGACGTCATGTGGGCCGCCAAGGCCAAGGAGGAGCACGACGCCTTCGCCGAGGCCCTCCGGGACAAGGGGGTCGAGGTCCACTACTACCGGCACCTGCTGGCCGAGGTGCTCGATCGGCCGGAGGGACGGGCGTTCGTGCTGGACCGTCTGTGCACCCCCCAGATCCTGGGGCCATCTCTGGTCGACCCGGTGCGCCGGCTCTTCGAGGACCTCGACGGTCCGGACCTCGCCGAGCACCTGATCGGTGGCGTCCTCAAGGCCGACCTCCACCCGATCCGGGCCCACGGCCTGAAGTGGGACATGCTGCGGGCCGACGACTTCGTCCTCACCCCGCTGCCCAACCACCTCTTCCAGCGGGACAACTCATGCTGGATCTACGGCGGTGTCACCGTGAACCCGATGGCCATGCCGGCCCGGCGGCGCGAGTCGCTCCACACCCGGGCCATCTACCAGCACCATCCGATGTTCGCCGACGCCGGGTTCACCACGTACTACGGCGGAGACGACCGTGACTACCAGCCCGCCACCATCGAGGGCGGCGACGTGCACGTGATCGGCCATGGGGCGGTACTCATCGGCATGGGGGAACGGACAACGCCGATGGCGGTGGAGGCGGTGGCCGGCGCCCTCTTCGCCAGCGGCCAGGCCACCACCGTGGTGGCCATCGAGCTGCCCCACAGCCACGCCTTCATGCACCTCGACACGGTGATGTCGATGGTCGACGTGGCCACCTTCGTCCTCTACCCGTACTTCGACCGACACCTCCGCAGCTGGACGCTCACCCCCGGGGAGGAACCCGGTTCCCTGGCCGTCGCCCGGAACCGCAGCCTGTGGGAGACCCTCGCCACCATCCTCGAGGTGGACGAGATCCACGTGCTCACCACCGACGAGGACATCCGGGCCGCGGAGCGTGAGCAGTGGGACGACGGCACGAACTACCTAGCCGTCGCACCGGGCGTGGTGATGGGGTACGAGCGCAACGTCGCCACCAACACCATGCTCCGGAAGCAGGGCATCGAGGTCGTCACCATCGCCGGCAGCGAGCTCGGCCGGGGCCGCGGCGGCCCGCGCTGCATGACGTGCCCGATCGTCCGCGACGCGGCCTGAGGCATGGGGACCGTCGGGCAGACCGTCGAGCAGACCGTCGAGCAGACGATGGACCACTTCCGGGGTCGGAGCCTCCTGAAGGAGGTCGACCTGACCAAGGAGGAATTTCTCGGTCTGATCGACCTGGCCGCCGAGCTCCGAGCCGCGAAGCGCTCCGGCACCGAGCAGCCGCGTCTGGTGGGCCGGAACATCGCCCTCATCTTCGAGAAGGCCTCAACCCGCACCCGGTGCGCCTTCGAGGTGGGGGCGCACGACCAGGGGGCGGAGGTCACCTACCTGGGGCCCGAGGGCTCCCACATCGGCACGGACGAGACCATCAAGGACACGGCCAGGGTGCTCGGCCGCATGTTCGACGGCATCGAGTACCGGGGCTTCGCCCAGGCCTCGGTGGAGACGCTGGCGCAGTACTCGGGGGTGCCGGTGTGGAACGGACTGACCGACGAGTGGCACCCCACCCAGATGCTGGCCGACGTCCTCACCCTCCGCGACCACACCTCCAAGCCGCTCGAGGACGTCAGCCTCTGCTACCTGGGCGACGCCCGGAACAACACCGGCAATTCCCTCCTGGTGACCGGGGCGCTCCTCGGCATGGACCTGCGCATCGCCGCGCCGGAGACGCTGTGGCCGACCGACGAGGTCCGACAGCTCGCCCGCGGGTTGGCCGCCGGGTCGGGGGCCCGGATCCACCTCGGCGCCGACGTGGCCGCCGCAGTGGACGGCGCCGACTTCCTCTACACCGACGTCTGGGTGTCGATGGGCGAGCCCGTCGGTGCCTGGAAGACCCGGATCGAGCAGCTCCTGCCCTACCAGGTCGACGCCGGCATGATGGCGGCCACCCACAACCCGGACGTGCGGTTCATGCACTGCCTCCCGTCGCTCCACAACACCGAGACCGACCTGGGCCACCAGCTGCACGACGAGTACGGCCTCGACGCCCTGGAGGTGACCGACGACGTCTTCGAGTCGCCGGCCTCCATCGTGTTCGACCAGGCGGAGAACCGCCTGCACACCATCAAGGCGGCCATGGTGGCCAGCCTCGGGAGCTGACGTGCGCCTGGTGGTGGCGGTCGGGGGCAACGCGCTGCTGGAGCGTGGCGAGGTGCCGCTGGCCGAGACCCAGGAGAAGCACGTCGGCGTGGCGGTGGACGCCCTCGTCCCCCTCGCCGACGACCACGACCTGGTGATCGCCCACGGCAACGGCCCCCAGGTCGGCATGCTGGCCATCGAGAGCTCGCTCGACCCCGACCTGCCCGGTCCCTACCCCCTCGACGTGCTGGGGGCCCAGACCCAGGGGATGATCGGCTACTTCCTGCTCCAGGCGTTCGAGGACGCCCTCCCCGGTCGGGAGGTGGTGTGCCTGGTCTGTCAGACCGAGGTGGACGCCGACGATCCGGCATTCGGGTCGCCCACCAAATTCGTGGGCCCGGTGTTCACCGGGGACGAGGACCGCCGGGTGGCCACGCGGCGGGGCTGGCAGGTCCGCCCCGATGGCGGCTCGTGGCGGCGGGTGGTGGCCTCGCCCGAACCGCTGGCGATGGTCGAGCTCCCGACCATCCGTCGGCTGGTCGCCGATGGAGCCATCGTGATCTGCGCGGGTGGAGGGGGAATCCCCGTGGTCCGCGGGGCGGACGGCAGGCTTCGGGGGGCCGAAGCGGTCATCGACAAGGACCTCGGTGCCGCCTTGCTGGCCCGCGACCTCGACGCCGACGCCCTGGTGATCCTCACCGACGTCACCAACGTGCAGGCCGGGTTCGGGACACCGACGGCCCGGCCGATCGGTCGAACGACCCCGGCCGAGCTGCGTTCCCTGCGCCTGCCGGCCGGGTCGATGGGGCCCAAGGTGGAAGCGGCCTGCCGCTTCGTGGAGTCGACCGGCCGTCCCGCCATGATCGGGCGCCTCGGGGACGCCGTCGGCCTGGTGGCCGGGACGGTGGGGACCATCGTGGAGCCCGGCGTTGCCGGAACGGGACCGGGTCGACGTCCCACGCGTTAGCCGGCACCACCAGGCCCAAGCCCGCCGCAGGGTCAGCCCAGCTGGACCCAATTGAACCGCAGCCCCTGGTCGCCGCTGAGATCGTCGGCCGCCCGACCCTACCGGCGCTCGGCAGGGCCACCGGGGACACTCCCGTGGTGGGGAACCAGGATGGCGGCGTCGGGTCCGCCGACCGGCGAGGCGCGGACCCCTGGGCCGTGACGCCTCCGGCAGGGGACCCGTGCCAAACCGTTCGCCGGGGCCACCCTGCGGAGTGACTCCGTCCACTGCTCCGGGCCGTTCCGGTCTGACGAATGGGTCCATCCGAGCAGGCGCAGATGGAACGGGTCACCCTCTGCTCGGTCGGAACACGCCGGGCCGACGTCCGACGCGTCCGAGACCTCCCCTGGGAGCCGGCCGTTGCGCGGAGGTCCGTCGGACTCCTTGTCCCCTCCTCCCCCCAACCGCTCGTCAGCGCCGGCCGGCCGACCACCATCCGGTCGGCGGGCGGGCATCGACCACCATGCCACCCGGCCCTCGCTGACAGGCCGGACCGGTGAACTACGAGGAGGTGGCCTTCGACGGCAGCCGGTCGAAGTACCGGCCGAGTACATAGCTGGGCACCGCGGCGATGGCGATGATCACCAGAGCGAACGGCGCCGCCTGCCCGTAGGAGAGGTTCTGCTGGTACTGCCAGAACTGGGTGGAGAGCGTCTGCACCCCCGTGGGGATCAGGATGAGGGTGGCGGTCAGCTCGGTGACGGCGGCCAGCAGCACCAGACAGAACGACGCCGCCAGGCCCGGGGCGATGAGCGGGAGCGTCACCCGGCGAAGCACGGCGAGGCGCCCCAGTCCCAGCGACTGCGCCACCTCCTCGAGGCCCACGGGGGCGTGGGCGACCGAGGCCTTCACACCGACCAGCGCCAGGGGGAAGAAGAGGATGGCGTAGGCCACCACGAGGAGCGGCGGACTCTGGTAGAGGATGCCGTGGGCGTAGTGCTCGGAGAAGTAGCTGAGGGCGAAGGCGATCACGATGCCGGGCATGGCCAGCACCAGAAACGTGCTCCGGTCGAGCAGACGCACCGTCCGGTCGGGGTAGCGGACGGCCAGCAGGGCGACCGGGAGGGCCATGGCAGTGGCCACCAGGGCCGCCAGCCCGGAGTACGCGGCGGTGGTGCCGGTGGCGCTCAGGATGCTGACACCGGTCAGGGCGTGGGCGCCCCCCTCGAACGTCCAGTAGATACAGGACCCGATCGGCACCCCCAGGGCCAGGCCGACCAGGAGGACGAATCCGAGGACGACCGGGAGCGTCGCCCGGCCGAGACGCTGGGGCGGGACGACCCGCTGGGCCAGCGAGGCGGTCCGGGAGACCCGGTTCTTCCCCCGGAGGATGCCTTCCGCCCCGAGAATCACCATGCCGAGGACGACCAGCACCAGCACCAGGGCCGAGGCGTCCGGCACGTTGAAGGAGACGTTGTACTCGGTGAAGATCTCCGTGGTGAAGGTCTGGTAGCCGAGGATCTCGAAAGCGCCGTACTCGGCCAGGATGACCAGCGCCACCAGCAGGCAGCCGCCGAGGATCGCCCCCTTCGACTGGGCCACCGTCACCCGCAGGAAGGTGCGCAGCCGGCCGGCGCCGAGACCCCGGGCTACCTCCTCCTGACCCGGGTCGGCAGCCCGGAGGCTGGCGGCGACGGGCAGGTACACCAGGGGGTAGACGGCCAGGGTCATCACCAGCACCGCCCCCTGGAACCCGTGGACCCAGGTGGAGAGCGACGCCCATCCGAAGCTGACCACGAAGTCCGGGATGGCGAAGGGGACCACCACCAACACGCCCCAGAGCCGCCGACCCGGGAGGTCGGTCCGCTCGACGCACCAGGCGGCCAGCGTGCCGATGATGCAGCACAGGATGGTTACCACGACCGTCAGCCGGACGGTGTTCCACAGCAGGGTGACGGTGAGCGGGCGGAAGACGAGGTGGGCGACCGTCGACACGCCGGCGCCGGCCGCCTCGATGAGGAGGAACGCCAGGGGGGCGAGCAGCACCACGGCGACGACGATGGCGAGGGCGAAGAGGAGGCGTGGCCGGCGCGTGGCACGGGCGGCCCCGTGGTCGGCCGATGCCGGCACGGGCGCCGGCGGCTCGGCCACCCTCCGGTCGGTGGTGACCGTCACGGCCGACGGGGCCGTCGGCCGTGACGCGGTGACAGGGTGGCGTCCGTCACAGCAGGCCGGCCTGCTTCAGGAGGTCGATGGCCGTCGAACCGTCACCGAGCTGCTCGACGGTGATCGGGTTCGGCTGCAGCTGGTCGAACGGGGTCTCCGGCTGGTCCGTCGTCACCCCGGAGGCGATCGGGTACTCGAAGCTGATGGAGTGGGCGATGATCTCCTGCCCCTGCTCCGACACCAGGAAGGCCACGAACTTCTGGGCGTCCGTCTGGTGCCGGCTCGATTGCAGCACCGCGGCGGGCGAGATGTCGAGCACGTAGCCGGGGTCCTCGGGGGCGAAGGTGGTGATCTCCGAGTGGGTGTTGGAGGCCCCGATCTCGGCGCGCATCCGGTACCAGTAATACTGGTTGACCACCCCGAAGGCCACCGCCCCGCGGTTCACCTCACTGGAGACGGTCTCGTTGTCCGGGTAGATATTGGCCCCGGCGTTGGCCTTGACCCCCTCGAGCCACCTGAGGGCGGCGGCCTCGCCGTAGGTACGGTCGACGGACGTCACGATGGGCTGGAAGTCGGTCTCCCCGGGGGCGAAGGCCAGCTTGCCCTGGTAGCGGGGGTCCGCCAGCTGCAGCACCGAGGTGGGCAACTCGCGCTTGGCGATGAGGGACGGGTTATAGATGAGCACGCTGACCCGGGCCGACACCCCGACCCAATATCCGTCGGCCGAGTTGAACCGGTTGGGCGTCAGCGCCAGCGTGGACGGGTCGACCCGGGACAGCAGTCCCCGGTCGGCCAGGTACTGGATCGCCGGTGAGTTCTCCGTGTAGATCACGTCGGCCGGCGAGCGGCTCCCCTCGGCCACGATCTCGTCGGCCAGGGTGTCCTCGTCGTCGCTGCGGACGTTGACCTGGATGCCGGTGTCCTTCTCGAAGGCGGCCACCAGCGCCTGGGTGGTCTGCACGTGCTGGCCGTTGTAGAGGGTGATCGAGTTCGCCGAGCCGGACGAGCCGCTGCAGGCGGTCAGGAGGCCGCCGGCCAGCACACAGGCGATCACCGGAGCCACCCACCTCGAACTCCGACGCCGGGTCATGCGCCGGTCCCAACCTCCGGGCACCGTCGGACATCGATCGGTTCCTCCGGCACTATTCTCCGCTGTGACCTGGTCATACCCGATGAATTTAGGTGCACCTAAGATACGCTGTCAAGAGAGCCTAACGACGGCCTCCGGGCCCGGTCAGCGTCCCGGCCGGGCACGACGACGCCAGGACACCGGGAGGCGCGGAACGGGAGAACCCGGTCGGCCCGTTCGCCACCGACGGGCCGTCGTGAGAGGGGACGCTCGGAAGCGCTCACTCGGCAGTGTGCTCGGCAGTGTCGTGGTTCAGGACAGAGGAGAGGCATCTCTCGGGAGATAGGAAAGTCTGATTCCTTGATGATCGGGCATGTCGAAAGCCCGATTGGTCATCACAGCGGTCATCGTCGAAGGTCGGAGCCAGGCTGAGATTGCCCGCACCTACGAGGTCTCACCGGGATGGGTCTCCAAGCTGGTGGCTCGGTATCGCTCCGAGGGAGAGGCGGCCTTCGAACCCCGATCCCGACGGCCAAACACCTCGCCCAACGCTGTGTCGGCGACAGTGGTTGGTCAGATCGTCGAACTCCGCACGACGCTGGTGGCGGCCGGCCTTGATGCCGGACCGGACACCATCCGGTGGCACCTCGAACACCACCACGGAGTCCGGGTGTCGAGCGCCACCATCAGCCGCTATCTGGCCAAGGCCGGCCTGGTTACCCCGCAGCCCCAGATGAAACCACGTTCGTCCTCTGTTCGCTTCGAGGCCGATCAACCCAACGAGTGCTGGCAGTCCGACTTCACCCACTATCGGCTCGTGACGGCGTCTGGTGCCCCCGGTGCCCATGTGGAGATCCTCTCCTGGCTGGATGACCACTCCCGCAAGGCTCTGTCGGTCACGGCTCATCGGCGGATCACGGGACGGACCGTCCTCGGCTGCTTCCGGGAAGCCGTTGCCATCCATGGGGTTCCAGCCTCGACGTTGACGGACAATGGCATGGTCTTCACGACGCGACTGGCCGGGGGGAAGGGCGGGCGCAACGCTCTCGAAGCAGAGCTTCACCGTCTGAGCGTGCGGCAGAAGAACTCCCGGCCGAACCATCCGACCACCTGCGGCAAGGTCGAACGATTCCAGCAGACCATGAAGAAGTGCCTGCGGGCCCATCCCCGTCAGCCCTCGTCCATCGACGAGCTCCAGGCCCTCATCGACGAATTCGTCGACAACCACAACGAACGACGGCCCCACCGCTCACTGGCCGGGTACTCGACACCATCAACCGCCTACCTGGCTCGTCCGAAGACCGGTCCAGGAGCCGGCGCATCCGACCCCCACGATCGGTGCGTCGGGACCGAGTCGATAAGGCCGGGACAGTCACCTTGCGCGTGCACGGCAAGCTCCACCACATCGGCGTCGGGCGGATCCACAGCGGAACCCACGTCATCATGCTCGTCCACGAGCTCCACGTACGGGTCGTGCAGGCCGCCAGCGGCGAGCTACTTCGGGAATTCACCCTTGACCCGACCAGGGACTACCAGCCAACGGGCGCACCGAAGGGGCCCGCTCGGCCCGGGAAATCGTGATCCGCGAGGGTTCGGATGTTTCCGATGTCTCGCGAGATCACATGGCGCGCTCGGCAGGATTCGAACCTGCAACCTTCTGATCCGTAGCGCGCCCTCGGGTCGTTTCAGGAGGTCCCGCCAAGTCCTAATTCGTCTCAAATATGCAGGTCAGATGGGGTGTGATTTTCGGACCCTGAAATCGTCTGGGACTCAATGCTACGCCCTGGGACCCAATTGTTGGCTTTTTTGTTGGCTTTTTTCGGCCTCGGAGGGACCGAATCAGAAGGTTTTGACAACTTCTGTTGCCCCCGCCGTGTGGCGCCAGTTCCGCTCATGCTCGCTATCGTGAAAGACAGAAAGCGTTTCACTCATAGATATGTTTCGTGTAGTGTGAAACAAACTACTTATTGAAACGACAGCGTGGAAGAGATCAGCTCTTCCCTTCTCTCGGAAGTCTACGGACATTGCCGAACAAGAGCCCTACTTCGACTGCCCAGATCCTCAACGGTGCCCAACAAACCGTCGCGGGCGCGCTCCCCAACCAGTGGACGTTGACATCCACGCGGCAAGCGAGTTCCAGATCTTCGGGTACTGACAGCAGCCTGACGATCACTTCTCCCAGCGGAGAGGAGGCGACGTTTGCCATCAAGGTCATGAGGTCGCCCAGCGCACAGACGCTCCTGGTCGCCGTCGATCGACTCAACCGCACGCCCGCGGTAGCCGAAGGGACGGCGCTACCCCTAGTGGCTGCCGCGTACCTGGGCCCACGGCCCATTGAGTGGTTGACCGAACGGGGTGTCAACTACGTCGACACCACCGGGAACCTCCGGCTCTCCGCCCAACGACCCGGCCTATTCGTGAACGTGATGGGTGCCACCAGGAACCCGTGGCCCGAGGGCCGGCCACTCCGTTCGCTCCGTGGTCGAGGCGCTGGGCGTGCGGTGAGAGCGCTGGTCGACTTCCGTGCGCCCTTCGGTGTGCGCGATCTCGGATCTCGGGCCGGTGTCTCTCCGGCGACCTTGTCTCGAACCATCGACCTCCTCGAGGAGGACGCTCTCGTGACCAGAAACGCACGCGGCGGAGTGGAGGAACTGGACTGGTCGGGAACCATTCGACGATGGAGCCGTGACTACGAGCTGAGGCGGTCCAACACGGCCAGCGCCTATCTCGAACCCCGGGGCCTTTCGGCGGTGACGGCCAAACTGAAGAAGGCAGACTGGCCGTATGCGGTCACCTCGTCGCTGGCGGCTCAGGGATTCGCCCCCATTTCTCCCACACGCACGGCGGTGCTCTACGTCGAGAACACCAGGGAGATCGCCGACCGCCTTGGACTCAGGCCTGTGGACGAAGGTGGCAATGTGCTCCTGATCGAGCCCTACGACCCCGTGGTGTTCGAGCGAACATCGGTTCGGGAGGACCTGGTGACCGCGTCACCCAGCCAGGTGGCAGTTGACCTCTTGACCGGGCCGGGCCGGGAGCCGTCCGAGGGTGAAGAACTACTGCTCTGGATGAAGGGGAACGAAGCTGCCTGGCGAACCTGATCCTCTCTATGTACGGGCACGCTCAGCACTGCTCGACGCGCTTGATGCACTGACGCCTCATCTGGACGCGGTGGTGCTGGTCGGAGCACAGGCGGTCTATGTCCACACTGGCGATGCCGACGTTGGAGGACCCGAGTACACGACGGATGCCGATTTGAGCATCACTCCCGGTGAGTTGGCCGACAGCCCACTCCTCGGCGACCTGCTGGCCGGCCACGGATTCACTCCCCGAGAACATCCCGGCGGTTGGCTGAGCCCGAGCGGGATCTACATCGACCTCATGGTTCCTGAAGCGCTCTCTGGTCCGGGTTCTCGAGGAGCCAGGCTGGGCACGCATGGCAATCGGGCAGCACGACGAGCGAAGGGTCTCGAAGGTGCCGCCGTGGACAGGGACCGGGCCATCATTTCTGCCCTCGACTCAGCGGACAGCCGAGAGACGGAGATCTGGGTGGCCGGTCCGGGTGCTCTTCTGGTGGCCAAGGTCCACAAGATCTCCGAGCGGGTCGGCGCCCAGGATCGGGTGCGCGACAAGGATGCCCTCGATGTGCTCCGGCTGCTCCGGGCGGTCGACACCGATCAGCTTGCGGCACGACTGGCGCTCCTCAGCGATACCGAGGTGTCGGCCAGCGTGACCCATGAGGCCATCGCACAGCTTCCCGGCCTCTTCGGGTCATCCTCAGCCGAGGGTGTGCTGATGGCGGTGCGAGCAGCAGGCGGCAGCGAGCCTGAAGAGACGATCGCCGGATCGCTCAGGGCCTTGGTGGACGATCTCTTGACCAGGGTCGCCGAGACTCACTGACGCCGACCTACCGGCCCATCGAGAAGGAGGATCTCACCAGACACGAACCTGGCCTTCCGGATTCCATTCCTCGAGGATCTGCCGGCCCCGACCGCGGTCCTGGGCCAGGTCCAGTGCGACCACGACATGATTGGCCACCGGGAAGTCGTGGTCCGGGAGCTGTGCCGGTACCGACCACCCGTAGCGGGACGGGCACACCGCCGCCCAGCCAGCCGAGGACTATTCGTTATTCGTGCGGGCACGAACGAAATACCATGAGACCCATCTCGGACTTCTGCCCCTCCCGACTCCCACAGCGGCGATGTGGCCGGGCAACCAGGCACATTGTGTTCGTCGCAGGGACAAGCGCTGCATACGCTGTCCACGATGACCGACGCGCTCGACCCACCCGAACGGCTCGGCGTTGAAACCGGATCGATCCGAGACATGAATGGGAACGGCCTCCCGCCGACCGAGACCACAGAGACCCCGGTGGCCGGCGTGCCGGCGCATGGCGGCATTGGCCGACCTCACCTGCACGAACGCCTCCTCGATGCCGACGAGCTGGACCAGCTCCAGGTCCTGCGAGCGGCCGTCGAGCCCTCTGCCCCGATCTACGCCGCCATCCTCTCCGTGCTGGTGGCGGCCAAGGAGCGCTACCAGGTGGAGGTGCGGACCGAGCAGCTCGCCGGTGAGCTGTCGGAGGCGGGACACGACGTTTCCCACCTGGCCCAACAGTTGGTCCAGCTCGAAGACTGGGGAGCGGTCACCTGGACCCAGGACACCAACCGGGTGGCCCGGCTGGAGGAGTTCCGGCGGCGGCGTGAGCTGTGGCACCTGACCCCGGCGGGACAGGCCGCCCACGACGCCGTCGTCCGCGTCCTGGGCGCCGCCGAGCAGTCCGGCTCGCTGCAGCGCGCCCTATTCCGGGACATCCGGGAGAACCTTGAAGACCTGGCCGCGGCAGTCGACGAAGGTGACGCCACCGCCACCTACCTCCGGCTACGCGACCTCGACGGCTCTCTGCGCGACCTGGCGGCCAACGCCCGGGACTTCCACGCCACCATGGGAGAGCTCCGGCGGGAGCACGAGGTCGCCCCGGAGCGGTTCCTGGCCTACAAACACCTCCTCATCGACTACCTTCAGCAGTTCCTCGACGAGGTGATCCGCCACCGGTTGACCATCGCCGCCCGGATCAGCGATGTGGAGCGGCGGGGAGTGGACCGCGTCGTGCAACTGGCGACCGAAGGGGACGACTCGGCCGGACTGTTCGTCGACGTCGACCTGGCGGCCCGCTGGAACGACCGGTGGGAGGGCCTGGTGGCCTGGTTCCGGCCCGGCCTCGGACGCCCGTCCGGGGTGGAAGAGCTTTCGGGAGCCACGACGTCAGCTATTCGCGATCTTATGGCCCTCCTACGGCGCCTGACCGAGAGCGCCACCCGTCCCATCACGCGGGCGTCAGAGCTCCGCCACCTGGCCCGGTGGTTCCTGCGGAGTGACGCCGACGAGGCCCACCGGCTGTTCGACGCTTCCTTCGGCCTGGCCCAGCCCATCCACCTGGCCGCCGCCATGATCGACCCCGACGCCGAGTCCGGTGGCGCGAGTTGGTGGGAGGCCGACCCGGTCGAGGTGCCGGTCACCCTGCGCCGTTACGGCAAGCGAGCAGCACCCCCTCCGCCCCGGCCGGCGGACGACTTCTCCGGAGTCAAGGAAGGACTCGCCGACGAGCACGGCCGGTACCGGGCCGCCCGGGCCGAGGCGGCCTCGGGTCTCGGGGCCCGCCCGGTGGAGGACCGTCGCCTGCCCCGGGGCGAGTTCGCCCTCCTCCTCGAGCTGCTGGACCGGGGGCTGCACCGCCGACCACTGGCCGGTGAGTTCGCCGTCGAGGTCGAGGCGGAGGGGGTCCGCCTGTCTCTGGCCACGGCGGATGTGACCACCCACGTGCACGGGCCGGGGGGCGCCCTCACCCTGGACGGGCTCGCGCTCGAGGTACAGCGAGCATGACGGTGGGGACGGCCCGGGTAGCCGCACAACTGGACGTCACCGAGCGGGAGGACTTCCAGCAGGCGGCCCGGACCCTGCTGGCCCATCCCCTGGTGACAGAGGCTTGGCCGGATCCCGGAGCACTGGCGCTGATCCGCCGGTTCGAGGAGCCGCTGCGTAACGAGTTCTGGCGGATGTGCCGCTGGCGGCTCGACCTCGGGGCCCGGTGCGCACGGCTGCTCCGACGGCCGGCCGAAGCGAGCGCAGCGAGACCGGCACTGTCGCGTACCGGCCGACCCTTCTCCCCCTGGGCCTACGCCTACTGGTGCCTCGTTCTGTCTGCGCTGGAGTCCGTCGGGATTCAGACCACCATCTCGGCACTGGCCGACGAGGTGACGAGGATCCGGGCTGGTGACGACACGCTTCCCGTGGACCTCACGGTATTCGAGCAGCGTCGGGCGTTCGTCGACGCCGTTGGCGCCCTCGAGCAGCTCGGGGTCCTGACCGTGGTCGACGGGGCGACCGACGCCTTCCTCACCACATCGCAGGAGCACGGGGGCGACGCCCTCTACGACGTCGACGCCGACGCCGCCGGCCACCTGCTGGTGTCACCTCCGACGGTGCTGGCCGGCGTCGACACCCCCGAGGACTTCCTGGTCGAGTCGTACCCGGCCACGCCCGACGGGGCAGCGGCCAGAGTGCGCCACCAGGTCATACGGCGCCTCCTGCTGCAGCCCACCGTCTACTTCGACGAGCTCGATGAGGAGGAGCAAGCGTTCGCCCGGCACCGGCGGGGGCGCCTGCGCGACGAGATCGAGCGGCTGACAGGGCGGTGGCTGGAGATCCGATCCGAGGGCATGGCCCTGATCGAGGCCCCCTCGGCCATCACCTTCCCCGGCAGCGGGGCCGTGGCCCACGCCGCCCTCCTCTTCGGCGGTGAGCTCGTGGAGGACGCCTTGCGACTCGCCGAGTCGGGTGGCGAGACCATCTCGGACACCCCGGAGCCCGGGCGGCGTATCGGGGCCACCGCCGGTGAGGGGGCGTGGGAACGGGTGGTCGAGGCGTTCGGGGACCGGTTCACCGCCGACTACCGGGACGACCACCCGCGGCTCCGCCGCGACGCCCTCGGACTGCTGGGCCGTCTGGACCTGGTCCGAACGGACGGCGATGACCTCATCGTCCGGCCCGCCATGGCCCGCTACCGGGCGGAGGTGCGGCTGCCCGACCCGGTGCCGACCCTCTTCGGGGTTGCCGGGACGTCCGGAGCCGACCATGGGTGACGTCACCGGTTCCGGGGACCGCGGTGCGGAGCGGTGGCGACCCACCCGGGTGGGGATCCGCAACATCTGGGAGTACGACGACCAGGAGTTCCACTTCGTCGACGGGCGGCTGATCCTTCGGGGTCCGAACGGGTCGGGGAAGTCCAACGCGCTGGCCCTGCTGGTGCCCTTCGTCTTCGATGCCATCATGAGCTCGGGCCGAATGGACCCATTCGGGGGCGGTCGGTCGATGAAGACCCTCCTGCTCTCCGAACAGAAGGAGGAGGGAACAGGTGCCCGCTTCCGGCGTGACCAGCGGACCGGGTACGTCTGGATGGAGCTGTCGCGGGGCGACCGGTACCTCATCATCGGCTGCGGCGCCCGTGCCTCGGTGCAACGGGACGCCGAGGCCTGGTTCTTCGTTACTGACCGGCGGCCAGGAGAGGACCTCGATCTGGTGCCGGAGGGCACTCCCATGACCAGGGCCCAGCTGGTCGAAGCACTCGGGAGCGACGCCGTCCACGACACCGCCGAGTCCTACCGGGACGCCGTGGACCGAGCGCTGTTCGGGATCGGACCCGCACGCTACCGCCACCTGGTCGACCTCCTGCTGGTCCTGCGCCGGCCCCACCTGGCCGGCAAGCTCCACCCCGAGGAACTCTCGGCCGTGCTCACCCAGGGCCTCCCTCCGGTCCCCGACACTCTGGTGGCCGAGGTGGCGGCCAGCTTCGAGGACCTCGAAGCAGTGAAGAACGACCTGTTGCGGCTCCGCCGCGCCGAACGAGCTGTCGACGACTTCTGCCCGCTCTACCGGTCTTACCTCCGCATCGTGGCCCGGACCCGAGCCGACGGTCTGCTCGAGGCCGTGCGGGCCAGCCGACGGGCCCGCTCCCAGCTGGCCGACTCGGAGCGGGCCCTGGCCCAGGCGATGACCGACCTGGAGGAGATCGAGCGGGCCCGGGACGAGTCCGGCCGACAGTTGAGCCGGGCCGAGGAGCGTTTGCGCGCCGTCCTCGAATCACCGGCCTTCCGGGACGCGGCGGCGCTGATCACGCTGGCCGACCAGGCCTCCGATGCCCGGAAGCAGGCGGACGGGGCCGCCGGCCTGGCAGACGAAGCGGTCCGGCTACGGGACGGAGTGGCCAACGAAGTTGAGCGGGCGGCGGGGGAGCTGCGCGCCGTCGAGGCCGAGGTCGACCGGCAATTCGCCGACACGGCTCGGGCGGCCGACTCGGCAGGAGTGTCGTGGTCGGCACGGCGGGACGAGCTCTTCGTAGCTGGTCTGGACATCGCCCTCCGGTCGCCGGCGACCTTTCGTCTGGACGAGATCAGCCAGGTCCGCCGGGTCATCGAGTCCTCCCGGTCCGCAGCCCAGAGGGCGACCGATGCCGAGGAGCGCGCCGGTGCCTCCGGCCGAGCGGCCGAGGATGCCGCCTCCCTGCGGGACTCGGCGGAGGGGGTGCTCAGTGACGCGGTGGCCACCCTGGTCGATGCGATCCGGGTGTGGAACGGGTCGATCGGTGCGCTGACCTTCGCTGAAGGGCAGCTCCTCATCGGCGTCGCCGGTAGCGGTGGCGGTGAGGCGAACGCCACGCTGTCCGAGGCGTTAACCGGGCTGTTGGGACCCAAACGGCAGGAGCTCGGTGTCGCCCTGGCCCGAATCGGTGATCGCCGTGAGACGACGGCCGACGAACGCCGAACGTTGGTGGAGGAGCGGAACCGGGTCGCCGACGATCCCCTTCCCGCTCCCGACAGGCTCGCCGTCCGACCGGCCGACCGCGCCGGCCGGTCCGGGGCGCCGCTCTTTGCCTGCTGCGACTTCCGGGAGGGAGTAACCGAGCATGACCGCTCGGGCATCGAGGCCGCACTTCACGCTGCGGGCCTGCTCGACGCCTGGGTGTCGAGGGACCTGTTGGGATCCGGGCCCCCTCCTGGCAGCACCGAACTCGATGCCTGGCTGGTTGCCGGCCCGGCCACGGACGGCCCGTCCCTCCAGGACGTGCTCATCGCCGTCCCGGCCCCGGGTTCGGGCCTGGACTTCGAGGTCGTCACCGCCGTGCTCCGGTCCATCCCCCTGTCCGACACAGGTATAGGCATCCTCCCCGACGGTCGGTTCTCGCTCGGGCCACTGAGCGGCCGGTACGCCAAGGGCACCGCGGAGTTCATCGGGTCGACGGCCCGGGAGACCCGCAGGAAGCATCGGCTGGCTGCACTCGATGCCATGGTGGCCGGCATCGACTCGGTGCTGGTGGCCCTGGACGAGGAGCGTCGCAGCGTCGAGGGCCGGCTCGCCGAGCTCGATACGGCCGAAGCGTCGCTGCCGAGTTCCGATGCGGTCGTTGCGGCCAGAGCGGACCGGGACCGTGCCGCGACCGTGGCCTCCGAGCGAAAGGTCATTGCCGAGCGTGACCGGAGCGCAGCCGTCGAACGCCGCACGGAGGCCGCTCAGGCCGCGGAGGTGGTGCGGACGGAGGCGGCTCGGCTCGGCCTGCCCACCGACGCCGACGGGCTCGAGGGCGCCACCTCGGCGGTCCGCGGCTACGAGGAGCTGGTGGGGGGGCTGCTGCGGCTGGTCGACCGGGCCGCCCATCTGGTCCGGCAGGCCGACGAGGTGACCGGTCGGATGCACCGATGCCAGGAGGCTCTGGACCGACGCCAGCACGAGCACCGGGCGGCCGAGGAACGGGCCGATGGGCTGGCGGCGCGGGTCACCGAGATGCGCCGCCAACTCGGCCCTGACGCCGAGGCACCCCTGCGACGGCGCCAGGAGCTCGAGGACGAGCTGGTCACTCGGAAGGGTGAAGTGGAAACGATGACCGAGGCCACCATCGCCCGGAGCGAGGGAGTCGGATCGGCCAGGTCCCTGGCCGTCTCGGCCAACGATGCGGTGGAGCGGGCGGACCGGAGCGTCGAGGTACAGCGGTCGAGCGCCGCCGTGCTGACCCGGGCCGAAATGTGGGACGCCGTCTCGGAGGGAGACGGGGACGACCGGAGGGGCGGCGATGCTGCCGTGGACGGAGAGGAGGCGGCGACCGCACCGTCGGGTGATCTGGTCGAGCTGTGCCGGTTCGTGGTTCAGGCCACCGCCAACGTGGAGGCGGGACCCGAGTCGGTCCGGGCCGCCACCAACCGGCTGGACATTGCCTACCGGGTCCTCATGGACGGCCTCCAGAACGGGTTCGAGCCCGCCCAGATCCACGACGATGGGGTGGGGATCGTGCAGGTGACCTCGGAGACAGGGACGATCTCGGTACTCCAGCTGGCCCGCGAGCTGGCCGCACAGGTGGCCCAGCACGAGGAGCTCCTCGACGAGCGCGACCAGGAGATCTTCGAACGCCACCTGCTCACCCGGGTGTCGGAGGCGCTCCGGGATCTGCTCAACAACGCGCACGAGCTGGTGGAGGACATCAACGCATGCCTGCGCGACACACCCACGGCCAGTGGGCTCCGGGTCCGGCTCCGATGGCAGCTCGATCAGACCTCGACGGCTCAGCAGGACGCCATGGAACTGCTCAGGAAGACGCCCGAGCTGCTGGGCCCCGACGAGCGCGAGCGCCTGCGCCGGTTCTTCGCTGGCGCCATCGCCGAGGAGCGGGCGGCCAACCCGGGAGCGGGCTACGAAGCGGTGCTGAGCAGGGTGTTCGACTACCGGGCCTGGCACTCCTTCGTGCCGTTCCTGGTGCTACCGACCGGGGGGAGCAGGCAGCTGACCCGGTCGGTGTTCCGCAGCCTCTCCGGAGGCGAGCAGTCGGTCTCCCTGCACCTCCCCCTGTTCGCCGCTGCGGCCGCCCACTACAACGCGGCCGGAGACGGAGCGCCGCGTCTGATCGCTCTGGACGAAGCGTTCGCCGGCATCGACGAAGGCATGCGGGCCGACCTCATGGGCCTGCTGGTCCGGTTCGACCTTGACGTGATCATGACCGGGCACGAGCTGTGGGGGGCCTACGAGCAGGTACCGGGAGTGATGATCTACGACCTGTTGCGGCGGCCGCCGGCCGAGGGGGTCAGCTCCATGCCCATGCGCTGGGACGGCGGTGCCCTGGTGGAGGAGCGGACGCTGACGCTGGTGCCACCGCGCCCAACCAAGACGACGGAGCTCTCCCTGTGAGCATCCCGTGGTGACCGGGTGGGAGTCAGTCGACCCCGAGGTCGCGGAGCTGCTGGCCGGCCCGGACCTCGACAAGCTGTGGCGGGCCGCCCGTCGCCGGCTGGAGGGAAACGGGTTGACCCTCTACGGGACGCCACTGGTGCTTAAGAAGTTGACCCGGGACGAAGCCTCCGCCGTGGCCGGCCTGCTGGGCGTCGTGAGACCACGGCGAGAGGCCCGGGTGCGCCTCGATGCCCTGGACCTCGTCCTGCGGACCAGCAGCGCCGGCCATGGGCTCATCGACGTCCTGGTGGCGCTCGGCGGCCCGCTGCGTGATCGGCGGGCCGAGAAGGAGGCGACCGCCTATCGACAGGCCACGACCTGGTCGGGGCTCGGCGCCCACCCGGCCGTCATCGCCGACCCCCGTCTGGCCGACTGGCTCTCGGACCTTCGGCGATCGGGACTGGCCAGCCGGCTGTCCGGAGTGGACGGGGTCGAGCGCATCGTCGGCCAGGCACTCGACGTGCTGGCCCGCCTGCCTGGGGACGGGATCGGTCTCGCCGTGCTGGCCGCCGAGACGACGGGTGACGCCCACGGCCTCGATCGCGGTCGTACGACGGGGACGCTGGTCCTGCATGCGCTGGGTCGGTTGGCCGAGACACCACCACCCCAGGACGCCGGCGAATGGCGGGCGGCATGGCAGACGGCCGGGGTCGTCTGCGATGACCTGTCCTGCCACGTCCTGGTGATGAACCTTCGCCCCCGGGGGTCGTCCGAATTGATCGGCGGCATGGTCCGCGATCATGCTGACTTCGGTGAGCCGATCCGGCTCACCCTCCGTCAAGTGTCGGCGGGCGAGCTCGAGCCCGAATCGGCCACCACCATTTTCTGCTGCGAGAACCCCGCCGTGCTGGCGACAGCAGCCGATCGCCTGGGCGAAGAGTCGGCCACCCTGGTGTGCTTGGAGGGGGTTCCGAACACGGCTGGCCTGGTACTGCTGGAGCGGCTGGCTGCAGCTGGCTGCCCCCTCCGCTACCACGGCGACTTCGACTGGGCCGGCCTCTCCATCTTCTCGACGTTGCGTCGCCGGTTGGAGGTCTCACCCTGGCAATTCGGTGCCGACGACTACCGGTCGGTGGTGCGTGACGGAGGAGGCGGCATCCCACTTACCGGTCGTCGGACCGAGTCGCCGTGGGACAGTGCCCTTGCGCCCACAATGGCCGAATCAGGCGTGGCCGTCTTCGAGGAGCAGGTCGTGGATCGACTTCTGGAGGACCTGTGAGGTCGGCGGGGGCCTCGGGCCAAGGAGATAGGGGGATGGGGAGATAAGGAGCTAACAAGGTGGGGCTCATCGGTCTCTCGTGACGCCGTGCTCGCCCGCGAAGTCAGAAGGTTTCGGAATCGCTCAATTCTCTCCCAGTAGCCAGTCTCCGAGGGACTGCCCTGTACGCCGTATCTGATCCACACTCGGAGTGTTCGATTCACCCACCCCGGATCGGACAATGATTCCCACCGTCCGGTCTGCCTCATCGATCATGCACCGTCTGATCTCCCGTTGACACCAGGAGCCGAGGTCGTGGGGAGCATGGCGCAACGCCTCAGCAATCGCTCGGGTCATTTCGGGGTGCGAGGTAAGTCGGAACAGATCGAGGTAGTCCCCTCCGGCCTTCTCCGCTCGCGCGGCACGGCGCTTCGGAGCGGACTGGAGCTTCATGGCCACCAGGCTTGCCGGGGTAGCGATTCGGCACCGAGCCTCGGCTACCACCTCTCCGCCCTCTTCGGCGATGAGCCTGAGGTCCTCAGCAGTGTCGAGGGCCCAACGATGAGCCAGAACGAAAATGCGGTCTGCCTCCCCCTCGGGCAGGAAGTCCGGTGGGATATCGGTCGCCGGCACGTCTCCAACGGCAATGCAGTCGATCTTCGTACCGAGCAGGAGGCCATCGACGCCGTCGGTGCTGATGACGGTCTCAACGGCGGTCAGCTCGTCACCATGCTGTGTGGCCACGGTGTCGAGGTCATAGGTCACCCGATGAGCGCCCTGGAGTCGGGCGAGAACGGCCAGACCGCCGATCACGGCGAACTCTCCGGTCGGCACCGCTTCAGCCAATGCGGCCAGTGATGTCACCAGCGGTGCCACCCCGGAGTTCGCCAGGCGGAGTTCACCAGACACGGACAGTCTCCTGAGGATCCCAGCCTTCGAGGATCTCGCGACCACGAGCCCGGTCCTGAGCGAGGTCGAGGGCGACGATCAGGCCGTTGGCCACAAGGAAGCCGTCTCGACTCTTCGAAGACGTCAAGGTGAACCCGTATCGGGACGGACACACCGCGATCTCCGATCCCGTCCAACCGGACGGGGCGCCATAGGCCCCCACCGCCGTGGCCAGGTCGGTGTCGTCGGCAACATAGAGCCTGGGCCACCCTGCAGCGGGGCCGGCGGCCACCGGTGCGCCGAGAGCGACGGCACCGAGGGTCCCGCTCAGTCGGAACCGCTCGGGCGGGTCGGGTGGTGGAGCTTGCGGCATCGGATGCCAGCGGGGCTTCCATTCTTCGGCAACAGCCCAGAACAACTCGGGCACAAACGGCCGGTTGTCCGAACCCACCAGTCCCTGGCTCCTGAGCTCGGACAGGATCTCCGACACCCGGCCCGGAGAGCGATCGATCTGTCGGGCAACGGCATGCACACTCTGTGGCTCCTCGGGGTTGACGAGAAGTGCCATGGCCACATCGAGACCTGTTCCTCTGAAGACGCTGACGACCCTTCGGGAAGGCACCACTGATCCTGAGGACACTTCGGCATTGACGAAGAGGCCAGGAGTCTTGACCCAGAGGTGCCCCCTTCGATCGAACCAGGCCAGGCCCGCCCGGCTCAGCTCCTCTCTTGCCGCTGTTGAGATCCGGTCAGCGACGATGATCGTCGCTGCTCCCCCGTCTTCCTCATGCATGTGAGCAAGGAGGCGTGCATCGCTTTCGCGCACGACCTTCCGTTCGTTGACGGCAAAAGGCACTCCGGCGATCTCGACACGGTCGCCGGCCATCTGAACAGGGGAGATGCCCGCCTGCTCAAGAGCCTCGGTTAGCCCGGGAGCGTTCGCTATTCGTGGCACCACGAATACAGACTAGTAACTTCTCCCAGGGGCACCGGTCGGCGTCGAGCTCGCGCTGGTGCCCGGTACTTGGGCCGGAGTTTTCTGCGTAACGCACCCGGCGGTCCGTGGCAGAACCCTGGTGGCCTTCACCAGCCCCGAGAGGCGACCAACGCGGCGTCGCTCGTTCTGCCACGAGCCTCGAACGTGCTCAGTTGGAAATAAAGTATTTTTTGTTATCACTAAACACACTATAATGTGATCTGGAGGTGATCCGAGTGAAGCGTACCCATGCCTACCTACCCCAGACACTCGACGCCGTCCGGGTACTAGGTCTGCAGGTTGCGGCGGCGCGCCGGAGCCGTCGCATGACAGCCCGGGACCTCGCCGACCGGGCCCATATCACTACGACAACCCTGAGCAAGGTGGAACACGGGGACCCGACCGTCGCCATCGGCACCGCGTTCGAGGTGGCGGGCCTCGTCGGCGTCAGCCTGTTCGCTCCTGATCCCGCCGAACTCCCGGCCATTCTCCGCCGCCAGGAGGACCGGCTGGCGCTACTGCCCGGCAGGATCGTCGACCGTCGCGACCCGCCGTCGAATGAGTTCTGAACACGACCAGGCATTCGTCTGGGTGTGGCTACCCGGGAGAAGCGAACCGGTTGTGGCCGGGCGCCTGGATCTCGTCGGGGATGTGGTCACGTTCATCTACGGCCGCAGCTACCTCGAGCGACCGGAGCGGGTACCGCTCTTCCTGCCCGAGCTTCCCCTCGGGGATGCGATCCTCTATCCACTGGACGGCATGCGCGCTCCAGGGTGCATCGCCGACTCCGGTCCCGACAGCTGGGGGCAGCGGGTCATCCTCCGCCGTCTGGGGGCTCAGGCTGCAGAGCAGGTCGGGCTTCTGACCTACCTCCTCGAGTCGGGCACCGACCGGTTCGGGGCGCTCGACTTCCAGGCCAGTCCAACTTTGTACGAGCCCCGCATCACCCATGCCCCGTTGGAGGAACTGCTGACGGCCGCTGATCTGATGGAGGTCGGCCTACCCCTGAGCCCCGACCTCGAACTGGCGCTTCTCCACGGTTCGTCGTTGGGTGGGGCACGCCCGAAGGCCCTCCTCACCAGCCCAGACGGCCGGAAGCTGATCGCCAAGTTCGCTCAGCGCTCGGACACCTACCCGGTCGTCAACGCCGAGGGGGCGGCTATGGACCTCGCCCGTCGCGCCGGGTTGCACGTCGCTCCCGCTGAGGTCGTCAACTGCCTCGATTCCGACGTTCTTCTCGTCGATCGATTCGATCGGAACACGAGTGAGGGTGAACGCAGGCTGGCCGTCAGCGCGCTGACCATCCTGCAACTCGACGAACGTTGGGCCAGGTATGCAACGTATACAGGGCTGAGTGAGGCGATCCGTCTGCGATTCACCGATGCGGCGTCCACGCTGCGGGAACTCTTCTCCCGGATCGCCTTCAACATCTGCGTCGGCAATACCGATGACCACGCCCGAAACCACGCTGCCTTCTGGGACGGCCGAACCGAGCGGTTGACGCTCACGCCCGCCTACGACGTGTGCCCCCAACAACGTTCGACGGGTGAGGCGAGCCAGGCCATGGCCTACGGCCCCGACGGTGAGCGGCGGTCCCGGCTGGCGGTCCTTGTGGACGCAGCTCACCTCTATCTCCTCGACCGAGTGGACGCCCAGGAGATCGTCGACCGGGTCGTGGCGGTGATCCGGGACGAGTGGAGTGACGTTGCTGACCAGGCCCGCCTCACGCACGCTGACCGGGATCTGCTCTGGGAGAGCCAGATTCTCAACCCGTCGATCTTCTACGAAGGGTGACTCCCACCAAGGCCCCCGCTCTCCCAGCCACCAGGTGTTGGGGCGCAGTGCTACTCACTCAGACCACTCGATCCGTGGAAGGTCCTTTGGTCCGCCCTCGATCAACGCCACAACTTCGTCGGCGTTGGCGACACGCCCGCCCCAGGCATCGATGCCGACGTTGATCTACCTGCCGGACTGCAGCCAACTCTCGTGGACATGCCCGTGGACCAACCATTCACCGGTGTCTACCGGTCGCTCCGCCGCATACCGCAGAACGTCGGTTGAGTCCCCCCTGTACGGGAAGTGGCAGGCCAGAACCTTTCGGTGACGGGCATCGAGATCGATGCGCATCGCTCCCTGATGGATCTCGGCGAAGCCACCTTCTCGGCGGTAGCGCTCGTCCCATCCGACGGCCTTGCGACCGTGGAGCACTGCGCACCGGTCGTGGTTCCCGGCGAGTAGAACTTTGTAGCCGTGTAGTCGCGCTGACACGCCCAATGTACGGTCGATCTTTCCCATGACCACGTCGCCGAGCACGAGCACACGGTCGGTAGGGGCAACCACCTCGTTCCACCGCTCCACGATGGATTCGTCCATCTCGTCGGCGTCGCGGAAGGGCCGACCCGAGTAGATGATGATGTTGGCGTGGCCGAGGTGGAGATCGGCGGTGATCCAGCGTTCCATGTTCGAGCCATCATTCCCGTACGCCGAGGTGGTCCGGTCGCCCAGTTTGGCCATGTCCAGGGCTAATGCAAGTTTCCGGCCAAAACTTTAGTTGGCTGAATGGGAAGGCAAGCTGGTCTTATCAACGTACGAGCTGGCGGTGGAGCCGCTGGCTATGGGCTCTAAACCGAATCCGTTCCATCCGTATCTTTCGTTTTGTTCGTTTGACCCTATAATCGCCTGCCGGTGATCTACGGAGAGATGGGAGGCACCATGACATCACTGCGAGCAGAGGTTTTCGCCGATCTTGTTATGCCTCCAGAGGACTTGGGGCAGGTCAAATGCCTCGACAGGATGCTCCATCGAATGAATTCGGTGACGTTGCGGGGAGTCGACGATGAAGAGATGCCGCTTCCCCCTGAGGTCTATGAGGTGCTCCTCGAGGTGGTGACGGCGATGAGCAAAGGCCAGGCGGTCTCGGTCGCCCCGAGGAGCCAGCGACTCACGACCAGCGAGGCAGCCGACTTCCTCGGTATCAGCCGGCCGACACTGGTGAAGCTTCTCGAAGGCGGTGACATCCCCTTTGAACAACCATCACGTCACCGTCGGGTCCTTCTGAGCGACCTTTTTGCGTTCAAACAGCGGCGGCGGGATGCTCGCAGAGCGACACTCGCAGAGATGACTCGCAGTGCAGCCGAACAAGGTCTCTACGATTCGAGCGAGTCTCCCGATGAAGTCGCAGTCGCGCTGAAGAAGGCACGCTCGGAGGTCGCCCGGTCGGCTGACAAGTAGCGGCCGATCCCAATGATATGGCAGTTCGCCCAAGGGCGGACTCGTCTCACGAAATCGAAGCGGTCCGCTCCGGTGAGCGGAAGACCTCCTTTGTGTGCCACAAGACGTGACTCGGGTCCGGCTGAGGCTGGCCGGACTGTGGTACGACCAGCGGTCTGCCGGCATGGGCGAGAACGAGCGTGTCGGCGGCGGGGCTGCGGCCGATGAAGTGCTGCGAGACGTTCACGGTGTAGTCAGCCTTGATCCCGATGACACCCCGATCCAGCAGCTTGTGGTGGAGCGAGCAGAGGGCGAGCGCGTTGGCCACCTCATCTGGCCCTTCGGCTGCCCACCAACGAATGTGGGCAGCTTCGATGCCGACCGTCTCCCGCATGAGCTGTCCGTCATACCCGCAGACCGCACACCGATATTCGTAGGCCAGCAGGACCTCCTTTCGGAATGCCGGGTCTCTCCTCCTCTCCTTGGACCCTGCATCCCCGGCTGCACCGAGCGCTGCTCCGTCGAGGTCGATTCCGACCGCGTCCACGATGTCCTGCTGAATGGTCTCTGGGAAGTTGGCGTCGAGCAGGGCCCGAACGACCGTCCCCAGGGTCTGCGGATCAGTCAGGGCCTCGGTGAACTCGGGGGTCAGCGACCCGATGGCGCCCGACTTCACGAGCTGTCCGATGCCGGATCCCGGACTTCCGATGCCACTGTCGGTACGGACCGTCCACAGGCCCTCGTCGTTCTCCAGATGGTGGAACGGATAGCTCGGTTTGGGAGGACGGGGAGGACCGAACTCCACCAGCAAACGAGTCAGATCCGACTTGGCATCCACGAAGGCCACCGCTGATGAGCCGGTCCGCTGCCACCGGCCGATGGCGTAGAGCAGCAGGAGGGGCTTGTGGGGTGCCCGCTCCCCAGCCTGTTGCCACTGGCGGAGCGCGGTCACCCGTCGAGCCCACTCGTTGCTGTCAGGCACCGAAATCAGCTCGCTGCCTTGAACTGCTCGTATCGGATCTCGAGGCGCTCGGGATCGGGACGGGCCGTCGCGGTCCGGGGGACGTCGATGATCGAGCCGTGCATCTCCTGGAGGCCGTGCTTGAGCATCGGGCCGTCCACCTCCTGGAGCAACTTGCTGTTGATCTGGACCTCGAGTCCGGGAGTAATGCCGAGGAGGCTCCGATCGAAGGCAGCGTGGTGTGTCAACGGTCATGAGTTTCTCCCCACAGGCGGCCACCGGAACTCCCCGCGTGCGGATATGAGAACTCCCCGCGCGCGGACAGGGAATTCCCCACCCAGCACCGCGCTCCCCTCTCACTGGTCCAGGGGCTTCACCCCCCTTCCGCTGACGGCGTCCTGAAGGCGTATCGACTCCCCTGACGTCTCGATGACATGGGCGTGGTGGAGGAGTCGGTCGACCAGCGCGGTGGCGATGCTCTTGCCCATGAGCTGGTCGAACCCCGACGGGTGGAGGTTGGAGCTGACGGCCAGCGAGCGCCGCTCGTAGGCGGCGTCCACCAGACGGTAGAACCCTTCGGCGGCATCGTCGGAGATGGACAGGAGTCCGATGTCGTCGACCAC
>Ga0181519_10000948_pt1 | contig 25566 bp, 14 predicted proteins | sample PEATcosm2014_Bin_26_FD_121102 | JGI IMG/M metagenome (GOLD analysis project Ga0181519, IMG submission 121102) | Peatland microbial communities from MTU Mesocosm Facility, Houghton, MI, USA - PEATcosm2014_Bin02_10_metaG | ecosystem: Environmental > Terrestrial > Soil > Wetlands > Peat | place...
GGGCACGATGCGCATCACCTCGATGGTGGTGTTCATCCTGATCGGCGCGCGCGTGTTCTCGCTGGTCTTCCAGGGCGTCGACGGGGCACGGTGGATCGAGCACCAGCTGTCCTCCCTGCCGGGCGGGCAGGTGGGATTCCTGGTCTTCGTGAACGTCTTCATCTTCTTCCTGGCGTTCTTCCTGGATTTCTTCGAGATCGCCTTCATCATCATCCCGATGATCGGCCCGGTGGCCGACAAGATGGGCATCGACCTGGTCTGGTTCGGCGTGATGCTGTGCGTGAACATGCAGACGAGCTTCATGCACCCGCCCTTCGGCTTCGCGCTGTTCTACCTGCGCGGGATCGCCGACACCTTGTACAAGGAAAAGCGCATCCCCCGTCCCGTGCCTTCCTCGGACATCTACTGGGGGGCCCTCCCCTGGGTGGCCATGCAGCTCATCCTGGTGGTCATCGTCATCTTCGTGCCTGCGTCCGTGACCTATTTCCTGGACAAGAAGGAGAAGTTCGACCTGGACAAAGTCCACATCGAGGCGCCCGAACCGGCGCAGCGGCCCGACGACTCCAACCTGGACGAGCTTTTCCACCGCAGCGGCGGCGAGCGGCCACCGAAACCATGAGGTCGTACGGGTGGAAAACGCGCGCGCGATCGCGAAATCGGTCAGAATCGCAGTATCGGAAAAGGCAACTTCATGAACGAGCTTCCATTGGGTGGTTCCTTGGGTGAATCGGGTGGCGGGGCAGGTGCGCCGCGGCGGCGCGATCGCAGCCGCATGATCGAATCGCAGGCCTTCGGCCGCACCGGCATAGCCATCGTGCCGCGCCTGCTGGCCACCCTGGTCAGCTTCACGGTCATCGGCCTGGGCCTGCTGGCCATGGTGACGCAGCATTTCCATGGCCGCGCACCGGCTCCCGGCGGCACGGAAAATGCCATGGAAGGCATGGCGGCCGTCGTCATGGGGCTGAGCACCGTGCTCGCCGGCATGACGCCGCTGGCGCTCTGGTTCGACCAGAAGCGCTCGGCGCTGATCTGGGCGTCGGCCTGCACCGCGGGTGCGGGAGTGGTGTTTTTTATCGCCCTGCGGATGATGTGAGCGGGCCGCCGGCCAGGCGCGCGCGGTCCGGCCAGGGGTACTAGAGCTTCTGCTCCTGCATGAAGCTGTCGAATCCCATCTCGGCAAAGCGGAACCACAGGTTCTCGTCGCGGCGGAAGGCGTTGTAGTCCGCATAGACCTTCCGCCACGCGGCATTGCGGGCCGACAGTTCCTCGTAGTACTCCATCGACGACTTGAACGCGGCATTCATCAGGTCGCGCGGAAACGCGTGCAGCTTGGTGCCGCCGGCATAGAGTTCCTTGAGCGCCTGCGGATTCTTCACGTCGTAATTGGCCTGCATGTCGACATGGGCGTGGGCCGCGGCAGATTCGACGATGGCCTTGTAGGTCGCCGGCAGGGCGTCCCATTCCTTGGTGTTGATGTAGAAGTCGAGCTGCGCCCCGCCCTCCCACCACGAGGGGTAGTAGTAATGCGGGGCGATCTTGTTGAAACCGAGCTTGAGATCGTCGTAGGGCCCCACCCACTCGGCCGCGTCGATCGTCCCCTTCTCGAGTGCCGCGTAGATGTCGCCGGCGGGAATGTTCTGGGGCACCGCGCCGATGCGCTCGATGATCCGGCCGCCGAAGCCGCCGATGCGCATCTTCAGGCCTTTCATGTCGGCCAGCGAGCGGATCTCCTTGCGAAACCAGCCGCCCATCTGCGCGCCCGTATTGCCCCCGGGGAAATTGACGATGTTGTAGTTGCGATAGAACTCGCGCGTCAGCGCGAGGCCGTTGCCGTGGTACATCCAGGCGGTTGCCTGGCGCGAGTTCAAGCCGAAGGGTATCGCGCAGCTCAGCGCGAAGGTCTCGTCCTTGCCGAAATAGTAGTAGCCGGCCGAATGCGCCATCTCCACGGCGCCCTGCTGCACCGCGTCGACCACGCCGAAGGCCGGGGTGATTTCATTGGCCGGATGCACCGAGATCTGGAATTTTCCTTCGCTCATCAGGGACACCTGCCGGGCGAAGAGTTCGGCGGTGCCGAATATGGTGTCCAGGTTGCGCGGAAAGCTCGACACCAGCCTCCAGCGGATGCTGGGTTGCGCCGCTATGGCCGGCGCCGACAGCAGCGTCCCGGCAGCGGCCAGGCCCGCAGATGCGCCTGCACCGGCCGTGGAGAGGAAAGTTCGGCGTTCCATGGTGTCTCCTTGTTGTCATTCGTGTTCATGCCGGAAGCGCCGTGAGGCGCACCGCAACGCGCAAATGGTGGTCGCCCCCGCCCTGCACCACGCCGCGCAAGGGGGCGACGTCGCCGTAATCGCGGCCCGTGGCCAGGCGGACGTGGCCGGTGCCGGGCACGGCATCGTTGGTCGGATCGAGCTCGACCCAGCCGAAGCGGGGACAGTGCACCGCCACCCAGGCGTGCGAGGCATCGGCCCCGATCACGGGCGCCTCCGGCGCCGCGGATCCGCCAGCCGAAAACCGGGGCCGCGTATAGAGGTAGCCGCTGACATAGCGCGCCGGCAGCCCCAGCGCGCGCATCGCGCCGATCATCACGTGGGTGAAATCCTGGCAGACGCCGGCGCGCGCCGCGAAGGCCTCGCGCACCGGAGTGGCCACGTCGGTGCTGTTGGCGTCGTAGCGGAAATCGGCATGGATGCGGTGCATGAGGTCGATCGCGCCGGCGAGCAGCGCACGGCCGGGCGCGAACGAGGCCAGCGCATAGTCGCGCAGCGCCGTGTCATAGGGCACGTAGGCGGAACTGAAGACGAACTCGGTGGCCGCGGCGAAGGGCGCGCCCGCGACGTAGCGCAGCGCGTCGCGCACGCTCTCCCAGGGCGGGCTGGCGGCCGGATCGACGTCGTCGAAACGCGCCTGCAATCGCACCCGGCTGCGCGTCTGCACCCGCAGGCCTTCGTGCGCGACCTGGAGCGCAAAATAGGTTCTCGCGTTGCCGAAGGTGTCCGTGCCGCCGTGGCGCAGGGACGGCGGCGGATCGATCGCCATCTCGAAATCGCGCACCGCCTGGCCCGCGGCCGACAGCGGCGTCAGGTAGGCCAGGTGCTGCGCGAAGGCGACCTGGGTCGAATACGTGTACTCGGTGTCGTGCTCGACGAGATATTCCGCGCCACCGGACGGCGCGTTCGACGCGGTCTGCGACTGCGCCTGGCGGCCGGCCCCCGCAACCGACACGGTGGGTCCGCTAGCGGGTCCGCCCGCCGGCAATCCGCTCATGGAAGGCTTCTCATACGATCTGGCTGCGCATCGGCTCGGAGTGGCTGAGGTAGCGCAGGCCGATGCGGTTGGACAGGTCGCGTGCCGCACGCACCAGGCCGGCGGTGAGCGACAGCAGGTGGGGGAAGCCCTCGTCCGCATCGCGCCCGCACAGTTCCACGAGCAGGATTTCGCGCGGCCGGTCGAAGCGCGCCGCCTCGGACCACTCCAGCCCCTGCTCGGTTGCCGCGGCCAGTTCCGCCAGTTCGCGCCCGATCAAGCGCGCGGCGCAGGCCAGCGAACGGGGATTGGCGCCCTCGAGCACGAGCAGGTCGACCAGGGCGGCCACTTCGCGCTGGCCCTGGTAGCGCGACCGGTAGGTGATCGTGCTGTTGAACAGGGCCAGCACCAGGTCGAACCCCGACTCGTGCAGCACCGCGCGCTTGTCGAAGAACGCATGCAGCACCTCGCTCATGCAGATGAGCCGCTCGATCTGCCGGCCGATGGTGAGCAGCCGCCAGCCATCGTCGCGGGTCATGCCGTCGGTCTGGGCGGCGGTGATCGTGCCCAGGCCGGCCACCAGGGTGCCCATCGCCGCGAGCGCCTGGTCGATCGGCAGGGCGGCATCGCTGTCCGGCGGCGGATCGGCCGGGAGCGGCGCGCCAGCGGTGGGGGGCGCCGCTGCTCCGGCGCGCGCCGCCGGGTCGAGGGCAGCGTCGGCCGCGGCCGCCGGAGCCGGGACTCCGGAATTGCCGATCGCGGCCGTGAAGCGCTCCACCGTCGCGGTGATCTGGTGCCAGTGCTCGAAGGCCAGGCGATCGCGGATCTGCGCCGCCGTGCTGGCCAGGCCCGCCAGGTCGAAGGCGACGCTGCTGGCGCGCTCGTCGCGCAGCCCGGCCAATACCGTGCGCTCGAACACGCGCAGGCCCTGCGCGGGTCCGGGTGCGCCCGGCGGCACCAGGCCGATGGAAAAGGCCGCGCGGCCGATCGCCTCGATCACCGATTCGGGCAGGGCGCGGGCGTTGCGCAGGTGGGTGAGGAAGAGCTGGGCCGCACGCACCGCGTTGTCGGCGCGCTCCGTATAGCGCCCCAGCCAGAAAAGGTTCTCGGCCGCGCGGCTGGTGACGATCCGGCGGCGGAACACCACCTCGTCGACGCGCAGCTGGGCGGGCAGCATGGAAAACGGGTTCACCTGCTCGCCGGTCATCACCCAGGTGTCGGCGCTGCTGCCACCGCGCTGCATGGATACCTCGTCCTGGCGGTCGGCGATGCGCGTGAGTCCGCCGGGCATCGCGTGCCAACCTCCGGAGCCGTCGGCGATGGCGTAGACGCGCAGCACGGCCGAGCGCGGCATCAGGGCGTGGCGGCTCCAGCACGGGGCCTTGGAGTACGGCAGGTAGGACTGGATCGTGTACAGGTCGGGGCGCCGCTCGATCTCGGCGCGGATGTCGTCGATCGCCAGCAGTCCGGTACCCCGTGCGATCGGCGTTTCGAACGACGCGCCGCGGTAGGTTGCGCGCACCCGCGCCGTGCGCAGCGACCCGAAGGCGCGCTCGCGCGCGGCCAGCTCGCCGCACCACCAGCTATCGCGCGGGGGCAGGACGAGTTCCTGGTCGAGCAGCCGCCGGGCAATGGCAGGCAGGAAACCGTGGATCGCCGGCGATTCGAGAAACGCCGTACCCAGGGCGTTGGCGATGAGCACCTTGCCCCGGCGTATCGCCTGGATGAGGCCCGGCACGCCCAGGGCCGAATCCGGCCGCAGTTCGAGCGGATCGCAGAAAAGATCGTCGAGGCGCCGGATGACGGCGTGCACGCGTTCCAGGCCATGCAGGGTCTTGAGGAAAAGCCGGTCGTCGCGCACCGTGAGGTCGTCGCCCTCGACCAGGGGCACGCCCAGGTAATGCGCCAGGTAGGCCTGCTCGAAATACGTTTCGTTGTAGCGGCCCGGCGTGAGCAGCACGATACGCGGCGGCGTGACGCGCTCGCCCGGATCGCGCGGCGCGTGGCGGATGAGGGTCTCGAGCAGGCGGCGGTAGCTCGCTGCCAGGCGCTGGACGCGCATCGCCGCGAAATTGTCGCCGAAAAGGCGCGAGACGATGACCCGGTTTTCCAGCGCGTAACCCAGCCCCGAGGGGGCCTGGGTGCGGTGCCCGAGCACCCACCAGCGGCCATCGGGTCCGCGGGCCAGGTCGAAGGCCACCACGTGCAGGAAGATGCCGCCCGGCGGCAGCACGCCGTCGAGCGAGCGCAGGTACCCCGGGCTGCCCAGAACCAGGGCCGGTGGCAGCAACCCCTCGGCGATCAGCCGCTTGGGGCCGTATACATCGTGCATGACCGCCGAAAGCACCGCGGCGCGCTGCACCACCGCGGCCTCGATGATCCGCCAGTCCTGCGCCTCCACCAGGAAGGGCAGCAGGTCCAGCGACCAGCGCCGCGGCGCGCCGTGCTCGTCGCTGTAGACGTTGTAGGTGACGCCGTGCTCGCGCACCTGGCGCTTGAGCAGTTCGTCGCGCCGCTGCAGGTCGGCCAGGCCCGCGGCGCCTAGGCCCGAAAAGAACGTCGCCCAGGCCGGCCGCAATGCACCGTCTGCGCCGAGCAGCTCGTCGTAGTGGCCGGGCGGCGCGGGCACCGCCAGGCGCAGGGCCGCGCCCGCGCTATCGGATTCGTCGTCGAACTGGAAAAGGGTCTGCGACACGGGGTCTTGGAAACAATGCGCCTACCGCCATCATCGCCGAAGATCCAGGGTAAAGGGAAATTCCAGGCTGCGGACAGGCGGCGCAACCTCGACGCGCCCGGGCGTATGGCCCATGCGGAAGAACCGCGCGAGCCGCCGCGATTCGGCCTCGAAGGCGTTGACCGGGAAGGTGTCGTAGCTGCGTCCGCCGGGGTGGGCCACGTGGTAGGTGCAGCCGCCCAGGGAGCGGTTCATCCAGGTGTCGACGATATCGAAGGTGAGCGGCGCATGCACGCCGATGGTCGGGTGCAGGGCCGAATACGGGTGCCAGGCCCGGTACCGGACTCCGGCCACGAATTCGCCCGCGCGGCCCGTCGGCTGCAGGGGTATGGCGCGGCCATTGACCGCGACGACGTGGCGGTTGTCGTTCAGGCCGCTCACCCGGACCTCCACCCGCTCCAGCGAGGAGTCGACGTAGCGCACGGCGCCCCCGGCGGCGCCCTCCTCGCCCATGACGTGCCAGGGTTCCAGGGCGCCGCGCAGCGACAGCGCGATGCCGCGGGCGGCGATCTCGCCGAACAGCGGGAAGCGGAACGCGAAGTGGGGCGCGAACCAGTGCCGATCGAAGGCATAGCCGGCGGCATCCATTTCGGCCAGGACGTCGTCGAGGTCCTGCTCGATGAAGGTGGGCAGCAGGAAGCGGTCGTGGAGCTCGGTGTTCCAGCGCGTCAGCCGTGCGCGATACGGTTCAAGCCAGAACCGGGCCACCAGCGCCCGCAGGAGCAATTGCTGCACGAGGCTCATGCGCGCATGCGGCGGCATCTCGAAGGCGCGCATCTCGAGCAGGCCCAGGCGCCCGGTCGGGCCGTCGGGCGAGTACAGCTTGTCGATGCAGAACTCGGAGCGGTGCGTATTGCCCGTCACGTCGATCAGCAGGTTGCGCAGCAGGCGGTCGACGAGCCAGGGGCGCACCTCCACGCCCGGCCCGGAGAGCCGGTGCAATTCGGCAAAGGCAATCTCCAGCTCGTAGACCTGGTCGTTGCGCGCCTCGTCCACCCGCGGCGCCTGGCTCGTCGGTCCGAGGAACAGCCCCGAGAACAAATAGGACAGCGCGGGATGGTTGTGCCAGTAGGCGATGAGGCTGGCCAGCAGGTCGGGCCTCCGCAGCAGCGGGCTGTCGGCGGTCGTGGGGCCGCCGAGCACGAAGTGGTTGCCCCCGCCCGTGCCGGTGTGGCGGCCGTCGACCATGAATTTCTCGGCCGAGAGCCGCGAGAGCCGGGCGGCCTCGTACAGGTGCTCCGTGCGGTCGACCAGTTCGGGCCAGTCGAACGAAGGATGCACGTTGACCTCGATCACGCCCGGGTCGGGCGTCACCGACAATCCCTGCAGCCGGGCATCGCGCGGGGGCGGATACCCCTCCAGGATGATGACCAGGTCCAGATCGGTCACGACGGCCTCGATGGCGGCCAGCAGTTCCAGGAAATCCTCCAGGCGCGCCAGCGGTGGCAGGAACACGTAGAGATTGCCCTCGCGCGGCTCCACGCACAGCGCGGTGCGGGTGAGATTGGCCGCCGAAGTGCCGCGCGCAGGGGGCGCATCCGCGCCGGGTGCGCCGGTGCCGCCGGACCCGGTGCCGGCATCGGCGCGATCGCCGGCCCGCCGGCCGCCATCGATGCCGGCGCCGCCGTCTGCGCCGCCACCGGAGGCGCCGTCATCCGGACGGCGATACTGGTTTTCCAGGCGCGCCGCCTCGGGAAGGTCGGGCCGCGCGGCGAACGGATCGCGCTCCTCTTCGCGCAGGCGGTCGGCAGGCGTTGACCAGGGCAGGGAATCGAGGGGCAGGCGCCAGCCCATGGGCGAATCGCCGGGAAAGAGGTACATGCGCTCGTCGCGGAAGAACCACGGCCCGGTCTCCCAGCGGGCGCCGGCCAGGGCCGGATCGCCCTCGGCGCGGCGCAGCGGCAGGGCAAAGCCCACCTCCGCGTCCAGGCCGGCATCGAAGATCCGGCGCAGCCGGGCGCGCTCCATCTCGTCATCGAGGCGGCTGTCGAAGGGGTCGACGTTGACGGGCAGGCGCCGTTCGCGCCACAGGTAGTACCAGACGTCCTCGTGGCCCGCGATGGCATATTGCGGGTCGAGACCCAGGCGCTCGACCAGCGCCACCATCAGGCGCCGTGCGTCGGCAATGCCGTAGCCGCGCGGCGCGCGCTCGTCGGCGAAGCGCGACGGATCGCGCCAGGCCGGCTGGCGATCGCGGCGCCAGTAGATCGACAAGGCCCAGCGCGGGAGCTGTTCGCCCGGATACCACTTGCCCTGGCCAAAGTGCAGGAAGCCGCCGGCGCCATACTTCTCGCGCAGGCGCAGCACGAGGTCGGTGGCATAGGCACGCTTGGTCGGGCCCAGGGCCGTCGTGTTCCACTCGGCTCCGTCGCGGTCGTCCACCGCGACGAAGGTGGGCTCGCCGCCCATCGTCAGGCGCACGTCCATCGCCGCGAGATCGGCATCGACCGCGTGGCCGAGGGACTCGATGGCGGCCCACTGCTCGTCGCGGTACGGAAAGGTGACGCGCGGCGATTCGAAGATGCGCGTCACGCCCATCTCGTGGACGAATTCGACCTCGCATTCCTCCAGGGCGCCGGACACCGGCGCGGCGCTGCCCGGCTCGGGCGTGCACGCCAGGGGAATATGTCCCTCGCCGGCCAGCAGTCCGGAGGTCGGATCGAATCCGATCCAGCCCGCGCCCGGCAGGTAGACCTCGCACCAGGCGTGCAGATCGGTGAAGTCGGCCTCGGCGCCGGAGGGACCGTCGATGGCCTTGATGTCGGGCTTCAACTGGATCAGGTAGCCGGAGACGAAACGCGCGGCCAGGCCGAGGCGGCGCAGGCACTGCACCATGAGCCAGCCGCTGTCGCGGCACGAGCCGGCGCCCAGGGACAGGGTCTGCTCGGGCGTCTGCACGCCCGGCTCCATGCGGATCAGGTAGCGGACCTCGCGTTGCAGCCGCCGGTTCAGGTCGACCAGGAAATCGATGGTGCGCCGGGGCGTGAGGTCGAGGCTGGCGACGAATTCCTTGAGCAGGGGCGTGGCCGGCACCGCAACGAGATAGGGCTGGAGCTCCAGGCGCAGGGCCGGCTCGTAGGCGAAAGGAAAGACCTCGGCGCCCGGCTCGAGGAAGAAATCGAAGGGGTTGAATACGGCCATTTCCACGACCAGGCCGATATCGATGCGCAGGCGGCGCGTGCGCTCGGGAAACGCCAGGCGCGCGACGTAATTGGCGAACGGATCCTGCTGCCAGTTGATGAAATGCTTCTCGGGCAGCACCGTCTGGGAGTAGGACAGCACCCGGGTGCGCGAATGCGGCGCGGGCCGCAGGCGAACGAGGTGGGGCGAGAGGGCAACCAGACGGTCGTACTGGTAGTCGGTGCGGTGGTGCAGTGCTACGTGGATGGACATTGCGGATCTTTGCGGGATGACTGCTGTGCAACGAGTTGAACGGGCGCGCAGCCCGCCGAAGCTGCGGACGCCGCATTAGCGGCGTCCGCAGCGAAGGCGGGAGGTATCGGCGCGCGCACCGGCGCCGTTTCCTGGGTCTCCAGGCGCAGGGCGCCGGTGCCTTCGGGCGCGTCGCGCCAGGCCGGGTCGGGAATCTCGCCGAAGACCTGGCGCAGGCGCGCACCCCAGGTCGAACGGATCATGCGCATGTATTCATTGCTCTCGTCGATGCGCACGAACTTGGTGACGCGCAGCGCATCGGCCTCGTAGACGAGCAGGTCCAGCGGCAGGCCCACGGAGATGTTCGAGCGCAAGGTCGAATCCATGGATATGAGCGCGCATTTGGCCGCCTCGCCCAGCGTGGTCTCGGGCGTGATCACCCGGTCGACGATGGGCTTGCCGTACTTGGACTCGCCCACCTGGAAATACGGGTTCTCGGGGGTCGCCTCGATGAAATTGCCCGCGGAATAGACATGGAACAGGCGCATCGTCTCGCCGCGGATCTGTCCGCCGAAGAGGAAGCTGCAATTGAATTCGATGCCCGCTTCCTTGAGCGCTTCGCCGTCGCGCTGGTGCACCAGGCGAACCGCATCGCCGAGGATGCGCACGGCATCGAAAAGCGTGCGGGCGCTCCAGACCGTGGCCGAGGCCGGATCGGCAGCCTCGCAGACGATCTGCCGCACCGCCTGGGTGATCGCCAGGTTGCCGGCGCTCATCATGACGAGCAGCCGGTCTCCGGGCCGCTCGAAAACGGTCATCTTGCGGAAGGTGGATATCTGGTCGACGCCGGCATTGGTCCGGGAGTCGGACAGGAAGACCAGGCCTTCGTTCAAACGCATCGCTACGCAGTAGGTCATGACGCAAAATCCTGTTGGTGGTGCCGACAGCCGCACGCTCCCTCACCCCGGCCCTCTTCCAAAAGTACGACTGCGAACCTACCGCGGCGTTTCCGGTGGCACGAGGAAATCCTGGCTGATGCGCTGGCCGATATCGTTCACGCGTTCCAGGAAGCCCGTGAGAAAGGCATGCGTGCCCTGGGCCAGCAGGTCTTCGACGCGCCCGAACTGCAATTCGGCGCGCAGCAGCCCCGCGCGCCGGGCCGTTTCTCCGGACCGGTCGTTCTTGAGCTGCTCCAGGTTACCGCATACCTCGTCGACGGACGCCGCCAGGGAGCGCGGCATGTCGCGCCGCAGGATCAGCAGCTCGGCAACGCGCAAGGGCGTGATCACGTCGCGATAGACGCGCCGGTAGATCTCGAAGGCCGACACCGAGCGCAGCACGGCGGCCCAGTAGTAGTAATCGAGGTAGTGGGGCGAGCCGCCGTTCTCCGCCGCATGGCCGTTGCCCAGGCCGTTGCCGGCGCGGGGGAGCGCCCCCTGCGACTGCGACTGGGACTGCACCTGCGACCCGGCGGCCGGTTCGGCTGCGACGGCCGGTGCCGGGGCATCGCCCTGGTCGTGGAATTTCACGTCCAGGATGCGGGCCGTGTTGTCGGCGCGCTCCAGGAAGGTGCCCAGGCGCGTGAAATAGAACGCCTCGTCCTTGAGCATGGTGCCGATGGTGACGCCGCGCGACAGGTGGGAGCGGAATTTCACCCATTCGAAGAACTGCTTGGGATCGCTCTGCAGCAAGCCCTCGCGCAACTGGCTCTGCAGCTGCAGCCAGGTGTAGTTGTGGGTCTCCCAGACATCGGTGGTGAGCGAGCCGCGCACCGCCCGGGCGTTTTCCCGGGCCGCCTGCAGGCACGAATAGATGGACGACGGGTTCTCCGGATCGCGCACCATGAAATCGAGCACGGCCGGCACGCTCATGGTGGCATGCAGGGCATCGAAGCGCGGCTGGAGCTCGGAAATGCCGAGCATGGCGCGCCACCCGCGCTCGGCCTGCTGCGGCGACTGCGGCAGCAGCGAGGTCGTCAGGGTGACGTCGAGCATGCGCGCGGTGTTCTCGGCCCGCTCGATGTAGCGCGCCATCCAGAACAGATGGTCGGCGGTGCGGCTCAACATGGTTCGGCGCTCGGAACCCACGTCAGGCCTCCAGCACCCAGGTGTCCTTGGTGCCCCCGCCCTGCGAGGAATTTACCACCAGGGATCCCTCGCGCAGCGCCACCCGCGTGAGTCCGCCGGGCACCATGGTGATCGTCTTGCCCGAGAGGACGAAAGGCCGCAGGTCGATATGGCGGGGCGCGATGCCCGAATCGACGTAGGTGGGGCAGGTGGAGAGCGCCAGCGTCGGCTGGGCGATGTAGTTGTCGGGCTGGGCGACGAGGCGCTTGCGAAACTCCTCGATCTCCGGCCGGGTGGCGGCCGGTCCGACCAGCATTCCGTAGCCGCCGGCGTTGTGCACCTCCTTGACGACCAGGTCGGGCAGATGGTCGAGGGTGTAGTTCAGGTCCTCGGCCTTGCGGCAGCAATACGTCGGTACATTGGCAAGCAGGGGTTTTTCGCCGAGGAAAAAATCGATCATGTCCGGAACGTAGGGGTAGATCGACTTGTCGTCGGCGATGCCCGTGCCCACGGCATTGGCCAGCGTGACGCGCCCGTTGCGGTAGACGTCGAGCAGCCCGGCAACGCCCAGGCTGGAGTCGGGACGGAACGCCGTCGGGTCGATGAAGTCGTCGTCGATGCGCCGGTAGATCACGTCGACGCGCACCGGCCCGCGGGTGGTGCGCATGTAGACCGTCGTGTCCTGCACGAAAAGATCCTTGCCCTCGACGAGTTCCACGCCCATCTGCTGGGCGAGGAAGGCGTGCTCGAAATACGCGGAGTTGTACATGCCCGGGGTGAGCAGCACGACCGTCGGATCGTCCACGCCCTGGGGGGCGACCGAGCGCAGGTTCTCGAGCAGCAGGTCCGGATAGTGCTCGACGGGCGCGACGCGGTTGCGCACGAACAGTTCCGGGAACAGGCGCATCATCATGCGCCTGTTCTCGAGCATGTAGGACACGCCGCTGGGCACGCGCAGGTTGTCCTCGAGCACGTAGTACTCGCCCGCGCCGGCGCGGACGATATCGACGCCGGCGATGTGCGCGTAGATGTCGCTGGCCACGTCCACGCCGCGCATCTCCGGCCGGTACTGCGAATTGCGCAGCACCTGCTCGGCCGGCATTCGCCCGGCGCGCAGGAATTCCTGGTCGTGGTAGACGTCGTGCAGGAAGGCGTTGAGCGCCCGCACGCGCTGGCGCAGGCCCGCCTCGAGGAAACGCCATTCCGGTTCGGGGATGATGCGCGGAATGACATCGAACGGAATCAGGCGCTCGGTGCCGGCGCCATCGCCGTACACCGCGAAGGTGATGCCGACGCGGCGGAAGACCTGATCGGCCTCGGTCCGCTTGAGGCGCATCAGGTCTTCGCTCTGGCCCGCGAGCCAGCCCTCGAAGCTGCCGTAATGCGACCGCACGCTGCCGTGCGTCACGTACATCTCGTTGAAGATCGCGCTTTGCGTCACATTTCCTCGGTCACGTTGCACCCGCCCGTATCTTCAAGCAATAAGCACGCCAATGGCACCATTGTGAACACGGCCACCCGCTTTTGGGTTGTCACTTCGCAGCAAATCCGCGGAAATTCCCCGCTTGCACCAGTTTGACGCAAATTCGCGCCGCGTGCGCCCCGCCGGTGTGCGCGAATCGACCGCGAGGCTCAGGCCCGGGTGGCACGCGCCAGGAAGCGCTGCTTGAGCTGCCATTCGTCCCATTCGCCAAGCGCGCTCGAATCCCAGGTGATGCCGCTGCCGATGCCGCATTCGGCCCGGCCGAGCGTGGCGTCGACCATCACCGTGCGGATTCCCACGCTGAAGCTGGCATGCCCTCCCGGACGGATCAGGCCCAGCGCTCCGCAATAGACGCCGCGCGGCTCGCCCTCGAGCGCACGGATGGCTGCCATGGCGGCGATCTTGGGCGCGCCGGTGACCGAGCCGCAGGGAAACAGCGCCGCAAAGACATCGTCCAGGCCCACGCCGGCGCGGCTGCGGCAAGACACCGTCGAGGTCATCTGCCAGACGGTCGGCAGGGCTTCGGCGGCAAACAGGCGGGGCACCTGCACCGAACCGGCCTCGGCCACGCGGCTCAGGTCGTTGCGCAGCAGGTCGACGATCATCAGGTTTTCGGCCTGCTCCTTGGGGCTGGCCAGCATCCGGCGCATCTGTTGGGCGTCGCGCTGCGGATCGGCATCGCGCGGCGCGGTACCCTTCATGGGCCGCGCCGTCAGCGTTCCGGCCGGCGTCCAATCGAAGAACAGTTCGGGCGACACCGACAGCAGCTGCCACGCCCCGCCGTCGAGGAACATCGCATAGCCGTCCGGCTGGGCGCGCCGCAGCGCATGGAAATACGCCAGCGGATCGCCACGGAAGGACGCGCGCAAGCGGGTCGTCAGGTTGACCTGATAGACCTCGCCGCGCGCGATGGCGCCGCGGATGCGCTCCATGTGCGCCATGGCCGTTGCGGCGTCGACGCTCGGTTCCCATGGCGCGCCGACGCAAAAATCCGCGCCATCGGCCGCGCCGGCGACCCGCAAGCGAACTGGCGCAAGATCCCGGGCACTTCCATAGATGCCAAAGCAGGCCAGGGGCAAACCGGGCATCGGCACGTGAACCGCCATCGCGGGATCGAAGGCCGGTGCACTTTCGTAGCTGACGAAGCCGGCGACCCAGGCGCCGGCACGGGCGCGGGCGTACGCCTGGGCCAGGACGCGCGGCACGGCGCCGGCATGCTCGGCAACGAGCAGGCACTCGAGGGCCCCGAGTTCATGCCGGCTCGGCGTGTCCGAACCCTCGCCCCGAAAATCGACTACAGCTTGCATGGTTTTAGCGGCGCTCGCGCGCTTGTGCGACGCCACATGGATGACGCTGGTTGCGGATCGTACGCGAGCGCAGAATGCGTCCCTGCCCGAGGGCCAACAAGGCGCTCGGCTCGCGGGTGTTTTGCACAGGACAACAGGTGTTGGTTTTGCTGTCGACGCCCGGTCCGGGTCGCATAGCGGAGACGGATCACCATGCCACCGAGCAAGAGACGCAAGAACGGTCCCGGCGATCCGCCGCCGGCTGAACCCGCGCAAGCCCAGGATCTTGCCGCCGCGATGTTTTCCGCGACACCGCCGCGACCGCCATCGCCAGCCGACGAGGCGTATATCGAGATCGACCTCGACGGCGTGGTCACGCGCTGGAGCGCGGGCGCCACCCGGCTGTTCGGCTATGCCGAGCGCGAGATGCTCGGGCAGTCGGTCGCCCGGCTGCTGCCGGCCGACCGCATCGGCGAGCCCCGCGCCCTGATGGCGCGCGTGGCGCAGGGGGAAACCATTGCCAACCTGGAGACCGTCCGCGTTCTCAAGAGCGGCGCGCCGGCGCGCCTCACGATCACGTATTCGCCGGTGACCGGGCCAGGCGGGCGCATCGTCGCCATGGCGGCGCTGGCCCGGCGCACCGCCCAGCCCTCCGCGGTGCATTCCCTGGATGCGCGGCTGGCCGCGATCATCGAATCGACCGACGATGCGGTGATCTCCAAGAAGCTCGACGGCACCGTGCTCTCCTGGAACCCGGGCGCCGAGCGCATGTTCGGCTATACCGCGGCCGAAATGATCGGGCGCTCGATCCGGAGGCTTTTCCCGCCGGAGCGCGAATCCGAGGAAGACCTGCTGCTCACGAGCATCGCCCGCGGCGAGCGCGTGGCCCATTTCGAGACGGTGCGCATCCGCAAGGACGGCACCCCTCTGCAGGTCTCCGTGACCCTCTCGCCGCTGCGCGACGAGAGCGGCCGCATCATCGGAGCGTCCAAGATCGCGCGCGACATCACCGAGCGCCAGCGCATGGTCAGCGCGCTTTCGGAACAAAGCGAGCGCTTCCGCGTGACCTTGCGCTCGATCGCCGACGCCGTCATATCGACGGACGCGCGCGGCAACGTCGATTTCGTCAATCCGGTCGCCCAGCGTCTCACGGGCTGGTCGCAGGGCGACGCCATGGGCCGTCCGATCGAGCAGGTCTTCCACGTCGTGCGCGAGCAGACCGGCAAGGCGCTGGAGAACCCGGTGCGCCGCTGCCTGGCCCAGATGCAGGCCGTCGGGCTGCCGGAGCACACGCTGCTGATGTGCCGCGACGGCAACCAGCGCAGCATCGAGGATTCGGCGGCGCCCATATTCGATTCGCACGGCGCAACGCGCGGCGCGGTGCTGGTGTTCCACGATGTCAGCGAGCAGCGTCGCCTCGCCAGCGAAATGCGCTTCCAGGCGACCCACGACAGCCTCACCGGCCTGCTCAATCGCGCGGAATTCGAAAATCTCCTCGAGCGGCGCCTCGCCGAGCCCGCGACCGGCGACGGCGACGTCGTCCTGTACATCGACCTGGACCAGTTCAAGCTCGTCAACGACGCCTGCGGCCATGCGATCGGCGACCGCCTGTTGCAGCAGATTGCCGCGCTGATCCAGGCACAGGTGGCGCCGCGCGATTCCCTCGCGCGCCTGGGCGGCGACGAGTTCGGCGTGCTGCTGGGCGGACGCGACGTTGAAGGCGCGCAGGCCGTCGCGTGGAACATCTGCGCCGCGGTCGACGATTTTCGCTTCGTCCACGATGGCCGGCAGTTCCGCATCGGCGCGAGCATCGGCCTCGTGCCCGTTCAGGGGCAATGGCAGTCGAGCGCGGCCGTCCTGCTGGCCGCCGATGCCGCCTGCTCGGCCGCCAAGGAGGAAGGACGCAACCGCGTGCACTCGTGGTACGACCTCGACCAGCTCGTGCGCACGCGCAAGGGCGAAATGGAGCTGGTCACGCACCTCTCCCAGGTGCTGGAAAGCGGCGCCCTGCAGTTGTACGCCCAGCGGATCGTTCCGTCTTCGGGCCAGGCCGGCGGGCAGCACTTCGAGGTGCTGCTGCGCGTGCCCGACGCCAAGGGGCGGCCGACCTCGCCGGCAAGCTACCTGCCCGCCGCGGAGCGTTACCGCATGGCGGTGCGCATCGACCGCTGGGTCATCGGCTCGGTCTTTTCCTGGATGGCCGCCAACGGGCCCGCGATGGCCGGGATCGAAACGCTGGCCGTGAACCTCTCGGGCCAGTCGATCGGCGACCGTTCCTTTCACCGCGTCGTCACCGAGGCCCTCGCCGCCTCCGGCGTCGACCCGCGCAAGGTCTGTTTCGAGATCACCGAGACGGCGGCCATCACCCACATGGCCGATGCGACCGAATTCATGGCCCAGCTGCGCGCCCTGGGCGCGCGCATCTCACTGGACGATTTCGGCGCCGGCGCCTCGTACTTCGGCTATCTCAAGAGCGTGACGGCGGACTATCTCAAGATCGACGGCCAGTTCGTGCACAACATCGTCAACGACCGCATCGACCAGGCGGCCGTGCGCTGCTTTTGCGACATCGCGCGCTCGGTGGGCATGATGACCATAGCGGAGTGCGTCGAATCCGAGGCGGCCGCCGCGTTGTTGCGCTCGCTGGGAGTCAATTTCCTGCAGGGCTTTCACATCCATCGACCGGAACCGATCGATCGGGCAGTTGCGGCGCGCCGCAGCGCCACGCGTGCGAGCTAGGGCGATATAGGCATGTTCAAAAAAACAGGCCGCCGCCGGGGGGAGCCGGACGGCGGCCTGTCCAGACAGTGGTACAGCCGATGCCGCATGGGATCGAGAATGGAGGAGAGAGCGATCCGGGATGCGAGGGGGTCGACAGGGCCTGGAGAAGAAGAAGCGCAGTTTGCCTTCGCAACTTGAACGCCCGCTGAACGCGGCGCGGTGGCGTGTCCCCAGGACGCGTGAGTCTCACTCGGCCGTCAGCCGTCCGGCCTGGTAGTCCGTCACCGCCTGTTCGATTTCCGCGCGGGTATTCATGACAAAAGGGCCGTATTGGACCACCGGCTCACCCAGGGGCGTGCCCGACAGCAGCAGGAAGCGCGCGCCCGCCGGGCCGGCCCGCACCGACACCGAATCGCCCTCTCCCAGCAGGCCCGCCGCGTTGGCCGGCAGCCGTTGTCCCTGCGGCCCGACCAAGGCCTCGCCCTCGAACAGGTAGACGAAGGCGTTGTCGTGCGCCCGCACCGGCAACTCGGTGCCGGCATCGGGGGGAAGGGTCACGTCCAGGTAGAGCGTGGCCGCCGATTGCGCCGGCGCGGGCCCTGTCCAGGACCTGCCGCCCTGCTCCAGGGTGCCGGCGATGACCCGCACGTGCACCCCATCGGCCAGGGTGGCCAGCGGAATCTCCCGCGCGGGGATGTCGCGCCACACGGGCGGCTTCATCTTGTCGCGCGCCGGGAGGTTCACCCACAGCTGGAAACCGCGCATGCGGCCCTCGAGCTGCTGGGGCATCTCCGAATGGATGATGCCGCGCGCCGCCGTCATCCATTGCACATCGCCCGGGCCCAGATCCCCGCGGTTGCCCAGGCTGTCTTCGTGGCGCAAGTGGCCCTCGAGCATATAGGTGACGGTTTCGAAGCCCCGATGCGGATGCGCGGGAAACCCGGCGAGGTAATCGTTCGGATCGTCCGAGCGGAATTCGTCGAGCATCAGGAACGGATCCAGCCGCTGGAACTGTGCGCTGCCCAGGCTGCGGCGCAATTTAACCCCGGCGCCGTCAGAAGTTGCCTGCGCCGGAATCGTTCGTTGCAAGAGTCTCGAGGCCATCGCCATCCCCTTTCCGAGGTCGTTTCGCCGCCGCATATGAGAAAGATCTCATATGCATATTCTCATGCCTGCTGAATTTCTCACTTTCCTAAGACGCGCCAATCCTCCCATGGTTCCAAACACCTGAACTTCCCGCAAAAAGCGCACGGCGCACGGGCCAATATCGGCCGCGCAAAGGGTAAGATTGCGGGCGTTGCGCGGCGCGCGGCGCGCTCTTTTCCCACCGATGGCCGGCGCGCCGCGCCTCCGGAGGCGTGCCAGCCGGCAGGCGCCCGCCCGGGCATCGCGCGCATCCCGCGCCGATGCGCAACGCCGCACCCCAAGAACCGCCTGTTACGGGACCCCTGCCCGATGTGGATCGTCCAGATAGCCCTGCGCCGCCCCTACACCTTCCTGGTGATGGCGCTCCTCATCCTGCTGGCCACGCCCCTGGCGCTGCTCAACATGGCCACCGATATCTTCCCGGAAATAAACATCCCGGTGGTCAGCGTGATCTGGAATTACGGCGGCCTCTCCGCCCAGGAAATGGGCCAGCGCATCACCGCCACGACCGAACGCGCGCTCACGACCACGGTGAGCGATATCGAGCATATCGAGTCCCAATCGCTGGCCGGCGTGGCGGTCGTGAAGATCTTCTTCCAGCCCACGGCAAATATCCAGACCGCGATCGCGCAGGTGGTGTCCATATCCAGCGCGCAACTGCGCCAGCTGCCGCCCGGCATCACGCCGCCGCTCATCATCAAGTATTCGGCCTCGAGCGTGCCCGTGATCCAGCTGGGCCTGTCCGACCCCACGCTCTCGGAACAGGCGCTGTTCGACGCCGCCACCAACAACCTGCGGCCCAAGCTGGTAACCATCCCGGGCGCCGCCGTGCCCTGGCCTTACGGTGGCAAGTTCCGGCAGATCTCGGTTGACCTCGACACCGAGGCCCTGCTCGCCAAGGGTCTGACGCCCCTGGATGTCGTCAACGCCGTCAACACGCAGAACCTGATCCTGCCCTCCGGAACCGCCAAGATCGGCGACACCGAGTTCAATGTCGCGGTAAAGGGCTCGCCCGAGACCATTGCCGGCCTCAACGACCTGCCCGTGCGCACCGTGAACGGCGCCACCACCTACCTGCGCGAGGTCGCCCACGTGCGCGACGGCTTCCAGCCGCAGACCAATATCGTCCGCCAGGACGGCCAGCGCGGCGTGTTGCTCTCGGTGCTCAAGAACGGCGGGTCCTCGACGCTGCAGATCGTCAACGACCTGCGCGCCATGCTGCCGGTGGCGCTCACCAGCCTGCCCGAGACGCTCAAGGTGACCCCGCTGTTCGACCAATCGGTGTTCGTCAAGGCCGCGATTTCGGGCGTGGTGCGCGAGGCGCTGATCGCCGCCTGCCTGACCGCGGCGCTCATCCTGCTCTTCCTCGGAAACTGGCGCAGCACCTGCATCATCGCGATTTCCATCCCGCTGTCGATCCTCTCCTCCATCCTCGCCTTGTGGGCGCTGGGAGACACGATCAACATCATGACGCTGGGCGGCCTTGCGCTGGCGGTGGGCATCCTGGTGGACGACGCCACCGTTACCATCGAGAACATCGAGCGCCACATCCACCAGGGCGTCGACCTGCACGAGGCCATCCTCACCGGAGCGGGCGAGATCGCGGTGCCGGCGCTCGTCTCCACCCTGTGCATCTGCATCGTCTTCGTGCCCATGTTCTTCCTCACGGGCGTGGCGCATTTCCTGTTCGTGCCCCTTGCCGAGTCCGTGGTGTTTGCCATGCTCGCCTCCTACGTGCTGTCGCGCACGCTGGTGCCCACCCTGGTCATGCTCCTGATGGATCGCGCGCACGCGCCAGCAGCCGACGCCAGCCCCAGCCTCCTGCAGCGCGTCTACCGGCGCTTCGACGCCGCCTTCGAGCGCATGCGGGGCGGATACGTGCTCATCCTGAGCCAGCTGCTGACGCGGCGCGGCCGCTTTGCCGGCCTGTTCATCGGGTTTTGCGCCCTTTCCTGCGTGCTCTACCCGTTCCTGGGGCGCGATTTCTTCCCGCGCGTGGATGCCGGCCTGATCCGCCTGCACGTGCGCGCCCCCACGGGCACGCGCATCGAGGAAACCGCCCGCCTTGCCGACCGCGTGGATTCGGCCATCCGCGACATCATCCCGCCGGCCGAACTGGCAACCATCCTGGACAACATCGGCCTGCCGTACAGCGGCATCAACCTGTCCTACAGCAACGGCGGGACGATCGGCACCCTCGACAGCGAGATCCAGGTTGCGCTCAAGCCCGAGCACGGCCCGACCAACGACTACGTGCGCAAGCTGCGCGCCGAGCTGCCCAAGCGCTTTCCCGGCGTCGAGTTCTTCTTCCAGCCCGCCGATATCGTCACGCAGATCCTCAATTTCGGCCTGCCCTCGGCCATCGACGTGCAGATCTCGGGCAATGCGCTCGCCACCAATTACGCCATCGCCAGCAGGATGCTGGCCCAGGTGCGGCAGATTCCGGGCGCCGTGGACGCGCGCATCCAGCAGCGGCTGGACGAACCCGGCGTGAGCCTGCAGATCGACCGCACGAAGGTGCAGCAGCTGGGACTCACCGCGGCCGACGTCGCCACCAATGTGCTGCTCTCGCTCTCGGGCAGCACGCAGACCCAGCCGGCGTTCTGGCTCAACCCCAGCAACGGGATCGTCTACAACATCGCGGTGCAGAGCCCGCAGTATCGCGTCGATTCCGTCGATGCGCTCCTGCGAACACCGGTCAACTCGGCCGGCGGCGGGGGCTCCTCCCAGCTGCTGGGCAATCTCGTCAAGCTCGATCCGGAACGCCAGCTGGCCGTGGTGTCCCACTACGACATCGCGCCGGTCGTCGACCTGTACCTGAGCGTCGACGGCACCGACCTGGGCACCGTGGCCACGGAGGTCCAGAAGGTGGTCGACCAGCACCAGGCCGAGCTGCCGCGGGGCTCCCACATCACCGTGCGCGGACAGGTGCGGACCATGCAAACGTCCTTCGTCGGCCTGGGCATCGGCCTCGTCATGGCGATCATCCTCGTCTACCTGCTGATCGTCGTGAACTTCCAGTCCTGGGTCGACCCCTTCATCATCATCACCGCCCTGCCCGCGGCCCTGGCCGGCATTGCCTGGATGCTCCTCATCACCGGCACGACCCTGAGCGTTCCGGCCCTCACCGGCGCCATCATGACCATGGGCGTGGCAACGGCCAACAGCATCCTGATGGTGTCCTTCGCGCGCCAGCGCCTGCAGGCCGGTAGGCCGCCCCTGTCGGCCGCCCTCGAGGCCGGCGCCACCCGGCTGCGCCCCGTGCTCATGACCGCGCTCGCCATGATCGTGGGCATGATCCCCATGGCCCTGGGCCTGGGCGAAGGCGCCGAGCAGAACGCGCCGCTGGGCCGCGCCACCATCGGCGGACTGCTGTTCGCAACGGTTTCCACCCTGTTCTTCGTTCCGGTCGTCTTTGCCAGCATCCACCAGCGCCTGGCCCGCAAGGCGGCCCGCCGTCCCGAAGCAAAGGCACCCCCCGCCGGCCTGCAAGGAAGCACTGCCCATGTCTGAAAATCGCCACGCCTCCCTCGGTATCCACAACACGCAAGCGGCGGTTCCGGCCCGGCGCGGGCCCATGCTGCGGCTGGCCCGCCGTTCGGCCACGGTCATCCTCGTGGTCCTCGCCCTGGGCGCCGCCGGCACCGGCCTGGCCCGCTTCCTGCACGCGCGCGACCTGGCCTCGACCACGGCCGCGCAGGCAATCACCTATGTCAGCACCACGGCAGCGGCCCCCAGCAAGGGCGGCGAAAAGCTCGTGCTGCCCGGCACCCTGCAGGGCTTCATCGAGTCGCCCATCTATGCGCGCACGTCCGGCTACGTGGTGCGCTGGAACCGCGACATCGGCGCCCGGGTCGCCAAGGGCGACGTCCTCGCCGAACTCGATACCCCGGAGGTCGACCAGCAGTACGCCCAGGCCCGCGCCGCGCGCGAACAGGCAAACTCGAGCCTGGAGCTGGCCAAGAGCTCGGCCGAACGCTGGGAAAGCCTGCGCCAGCGCGACGCCGTCTCCCAGCAGGAGCTCGACGAACGGCGCAGCGCCTACCTGCAGGCCCAGGCCAATCTCGCGGCGGCAGTTGCCAACGAGAAACGGTTGCACGAACTCGAAGACTTCAAGCGCATCGTGGCGCCCTTCTCGGGCGTGGTCACGCGGCGCAATATCGACGTGGGCGACCTCATCGATGCCGGCAACGGCGGCGCTGCGCGGGCGCTCTTCACCCTGGCGCAAACTGATCCGCTGCGCGTCTACGTCTACGTGCCCCAGACCTATTCGTCCCTCGTCCATGTCGGCGAGGCCGTGTCGGTCAGCCAGTCGGAGATGCATGGCGCGGTCTACCGCGGCACCATCAGCCGCACCGCCGGGGCCATCGACACGGCCACGCGCACGCTCCAGGTGGAGATCAACCTGCCCAACAAGGACGGCCGGCTCCTGCCGGGCGCCTACGCGCAGATCGAGCTGCCGGTCAGCACCAGCGACACGCTCATCGCGCCCTCCAATTCCCTCATGTTCCGCCCGGAAGGACCGCGCGTGGCCATCGTCGATGCCGCGGGCCATATCCACCTGCAGGCCGTGACCCTGGGCCGCGATTTCGGCCAGACCATCGAGCTCTTGAGCGGCATCCATGCGGGCGACCAGATCGTCCTGAACCCGGCCGACTCCCTGGCCGAGGGCGACTCCGTATCCGTGCGGCCGCCCGCCGACGCCAAAGGCAAGCCGTGAGGCCGCACGATCGCACCGGCCGCCGCAAGGGCGGCCATGCGGCTCCTATGCGCGCCCTGGCCGCCGCCCTGCCCGGGTGCCTGCTCGCGGCCTGCGCGGTGGGCCCCGACTACCAGCGGCCCGCGGCCGACCTGCCGGCCGCGTGGACCAGCGAACAACCCTGGCACGCCGGCAAGCCGGCCGATGGCGCCGAGCGGGGCAACTGGTGGAAGGTCTTCGGCGACGCGCGCCTCGATGCGCTCGAAACCGATGCCATCGCCCACAACCAGACCCTGCAGATCGCCGGCGAGCGGCTCACCCAGGCCCGCGCCCAGGCCAATGTCGCCGCGGCCGCACTCCTGCCCACCGTCAATGCCAACGCCGGCGCCCTGCGCGACCGCATTTCCGCCGACCGCCCGCGGTCGAGCTACGTCCTGCCCAACAGCAGCACCGTGCAGAACGACTTCACGGCCGGATTCAGCGTGCGCTACGAGCTCGACGTCTTCGGCGGCGTGCGCCGCGCCGTCGAGTCGGCACGCGCCGGCGCCGAACAGGCGCGCGCCGACCTGGCCAATGCGCGCCTGATCCTCACCGCCGAACTGGCAGCCGATTATTTCAGCCTGCGCGAACTCGATGCGGAAATCGACGTCGTCCGCCAGAACATCGTGGCCGAAAAACGCGCACTCGAGTTCGTCAGCTCGCGCCACGACATGGGCGTTGCCTCGGGCCTGGACCTCGCCCAGCAGCAATCGCAACTGGACACCACGGTCACGCAGATCGACCTGCTGCGCGTGCAGCGCGCGCAGTTCGAGCATGCCATCGCCACGCTGTGCGGCGTGCCCGCGCCCGCGTTCTCCCTGCCGCCCGAGATCGTGAAGCTGAACATGCCGGCGATCCCCGTGGGCGTGCCCTCGGACCTGCTCCAGCGGCGCCCCGACGTCGCCTCGGCCGAGCGCGCCATGGCGGCGGCAAACGCCCAGATCGGCGTGGCCAAGGCGGCCTATTTCCCCAGCCTTCCCCTGGTCGGCGGCTACGGGGTCGAGAGCAACGCGGTGAGCAACCTCTTCAATTCCGCCTCGAACCTCTGGTCCCTGGGCGTCTCGGCAACCCAGCCCCTGTTCGACGCAGGCCGCATCTCGGCCACGGTCGACTTCTCGCGCGCGGGCTACCGCGCCGCGGTCGCCCAGTATCGCGAAACGGTCCTCACCGCCATGCAGGAGGTCGAGGACGGCATGACCGGCATCGGCAACCTGGAGCGCGCCGCGGCCGAATCCGGCGCCGCGGTCACGAGCGCGCAGCGCGTCGTCGACCTGGCCAACGACCGTTACACCGGCGGCCTGGCCACCTACCTGGACGTGGTCACTGCGCAGCAGGCCCTGCTCACCAACGAGCGCCAGCAGGTGCAGATCAGCGGGCAGCAGATGCTGACGGCGGTGTTCCTGGTGAAGGCGCTGGGTGGGGTTTGGGAGGATGGCGGAGTGCCATTGGCCCAGAATGACGGAGCCGCCGCTACAGCCAAATCGGCGCCGTAATCTGCCCGCGGTTTGTCGCCTTGCGGTATTGATATCCTAGGCGAAGACCGTCCCGGTGCGACCGGGGGCCCTCGGCCTCCTCCGTAACCCAGTAATAGTGCGCGCCTTGCAAGGCGCGCCCGCTCCGCCGGCGCGATGCGGTGCATCGCGAAACCCCGGCTCCGCCCCCCGAGGGCCCCCGATCACACCGGGACTCATCAACTCGCGAAGATCCCTTGCAACAGAATCCTCGCATGGCGATAAGCCCTCGGTTGTCGGGGGTGTCCGGGGGACGACTGGGTTACGGAGGAGGCCGGACACCCCCGGCAGCCGAGGGCGTGGCCCCTACGAAGTCAATGCGCAGCAGGCATCGTTGCAATGGCAAATTTTGACTCAATAAAACAGCTCCGATATTTCCACCGACGACCGCTTCCCAACGCTCGCCAGGTTCTGCTCCAGCCACGCCTTGGCCTGCGCACGCCCCAGTTCCTTGAGCGTGTTGAAGAACTGCAGATTCACCGCCAGCTTCGTCTCGGCCGTGAGGTCGCTCATGAACTCCTGCGCGTCGATCACATGGAAGTGCGTTCCCGCAATTCGCCGCTCGAAGCGCCCGATCGGAAAGCGCGACTTGCTCACGTAATCGCGAAAGTGCGCGAACATCCGCATCTCGCGCAGGAAGGTGGCCGTGAAGGCGAATTCGAGCACGCGGTCCTTGATGTCCTGAACCGTATGCGGCGTCTCCTTGTGCTTGAGCGGCGAGAGCAGCACCAGCAGTATGTCCGGCGACTTGCACTCGTAGAACAGCGGAAAGACCGCCGGGTTGGCCGCATAGCCGCCGTCCCAGTAGGGCTCGCCGTCGATCTCCACGGCGCGATGCACGGTCGGCAGGCAGGCCGAGGCCAGGATCGCGTCGGCGCTCAACTCCGCCAGCCGGAACAGGCGCAGCTTGCCCGAATTGGCATTGGTGGCCGCGATGAAGAGCTTGAGCGCGCTCTGGCTGCGCAGGCGCTCGAAGTCGACCTGCTCGGTGACGAGGTCGCGCAGCGGGTTCAGATCATAGGGATTGAGCCGGTCGGGCGCGAAATAATTGGCCCAGCGCAGCATGCTCTTGAAGGCCGGCGCGAGGCTCACGCCCTGGCCGTCGGCGGCTGCCACCGTGGCCGAGGCGGGCATGGTGCCCGCCAGCGCCGTCCAGAATTTTTCCAATGCCGCCCGCGCGCCCTCGCGCCCGCCCACGAGCAGGCCGTGGGCCATCACCACGGCATTCATCGCGCCGGCGCTGGTGCCGCTCACGCCCTCGAA
>Ga0181519_10000950_pt1 | contig 25543 bp, 27 predicted proteins | sample PEATcosm2014_Bin_26_FD_121102 | JGI IMG/M metagenome (GOLD analysis project Ga0181519, IMG submission 121102) | Peatland microbial communities from MTU Mesocosm Facility, Houghton, MI, USA - PEATcosm2014_Bin02_10_metaG | ecosystem: Environmental > Terrestrial > Soil > Wetlands > Peat | place...
CATCCCCGCCGCAAATCCCCGTAGTGAAGACTCGTCACGCTAACGTGTTGATTCCTAACGGACCAGGTGTCAAAAAAACTTCGAATCCTGAAAGACGGGCTAGACCGAGAGACTCAGCCATGCCCGACGACGCCAAATCTTCGCTATACGATCGCGACTTCTACGCCTGGGCCAATGAGCGGCGCGCCGTCCGCCGTCTCGTTCGACCTGCGGGATTTGTGGTGACCTACGCCTGCAACCGGAGGTCTCGGTTACCGCAAGTGATCACCGCGTATGGGCCGGGGCGTCGCTAAGGTGTGTCAGCCATGCGCCAGACGGGCGGTAATGGCGGCCATCGCCGCCTCGTCCGGACGGGGAAAGGCTTTCGGCCACCGGAAGCCGAGAGCCTGGCCAGGCGGATGATGGCCGATCGAGACGTGCGACGAGACGGCTGGAATATGGCGCTTGATGTTCGCCGCATGCTGGCCCTGATTGCCGCCGAGAACGTCGATCGCGCCGCTCTGGCTGACGTTCCAGACCATGGCGACATGGCCGTTGAAAACGCTGGGCGGGCGCGGAAACACGGCGACGGCGCCGATGACCGGCGCGTCCAGGATCTCGCCATCGGCCCAATGCAGCCAGGAGCGTGCAGCGGCACTCCGTGTACCGACGATGCCGGCGCGCAGCATGCACCAGTTGACAAAGGCCGAGCATCAGGACGTCGCCTCGCTATGGGTATGGAGCGTCGTCGCGGTGAAGTATTCCAAGATGCGCGGGTTGTTCTTGCGTGCCCGCTTGAGTCCTTCTTCGGTACGTACTGGGATTTGGCACCGACCGTGCCATAGCGCGACACCTGCATTCAACTCCTGATACGCTGCGGCAAGCCAAGGGACGTCATCCAAAGTTCCGGCCATGTCATTTTCCCCCGAGATGATTCCCGCTCCTCGTGTTGACGATTTCGTAGGGGCAGGTTCCCTCGGCATCACCGAGAGAGTCATTGTCGCCGATATTTGCCAAACAAATATAAGAATGATCATGCCAATCATAGATCATCAGCAGGCGCGGCGAATCATCGTAATCCTGTTCGATGCCGTATTGGGTGAGTTTGTATTCAGACTTATTGCCCTTCGGGTCAATTTTCTTTTGACCGTAATAGACATCTTCAACAGAGCCGCTGGATAAATCTTTAACCGAGATGGTCTTGTCGTAGACGGTGGCTTTAAGTTTTTGCAGGCCGCGTGGGGCGATCTTGATCTTCTCGAAAAATGTCGTCGTCATCGCTTCGGGAGCTGCAGATACCGCGGCCGGCGCAGTCCCTGCGGCAAAGCACAATGCGATTGCTGATAAGTTGAATTTTCTCATGATACTGCTTGCTCTCTGAATATCGGGCGGTCGATTGTGAAGTGTCGATTCGTAGCGCCGAACCAACGTCATCCTCGATGCCGCTGGGCGCACGGAAAACGAGACAATGTTGCGTTGAATACCACGGACTGGCGGTTGGCGCCTAACCGGATCCTTTACCGCACTCCCCATTTCACGCACTCGATAACGGTGGCGGTCGCATCGTCGATCCGGAGCGATATCCCGCTGCCGATTGTCGGCGTGCCGATCAGCCATTCGACGCCTTGCTGCGTCTGCTCGATCCCGGAAACATGGAGCGGCATCTTGTCGGCGAGGATACCGGCATAGTGCGGCAAGGCCTCGACGACGGCGCGGCGGGCGATGTCCAGCGCCTCGTGCTCCGTCAACCGGCACGGCGGCGGCGCGGGCGGTTGCTTGCCGCCGAGCATGAACCGCAACAGCGCTGCGAACATCGCCATCCCCTCATCGTTGCCGCAGCACGAATTCCGTCTGCGCCCGCTCGCCCAGCTCCTCCGGCGCCATTTTCCAATAGGTTCCGGATACGCGGAACGACGGCGCCGGCGGCACGAAGTCTGCGCGCCGATGAATCAGGCCCTGCCCCGATGAATGATGATAAGAGCGCGTGAGCCGCCTCTGTCAATTCAGGTTCCTGGGCGAATAAGGCCGCCCCGGAGCGCGCTCATCCGGCGCACTTCCGCGCTCCGCGATCTCCCCATCGGCCTCAGGTCTGCGAATTGACCGACGGCGCGCTGGGCGCCGCCCTGGGCGCCGCCGCTTCTTCCTGGGTGTGCTGATAGAGCGCGATCTGTGCCGGCGACGGCACCTGATACTGCGCCGCGCCGGTGGTTTCGTCGCGGTATTGCAGAATCACCTGGCCGGTCGCACCGTCGATCTCGATCTCGGGGCTGGGATAGAGCGGCGCGGCGCCGGCGGCGGTCGTCGTGGCGGTGGGCGCGGCCGCGGCGGCCGGCGCCGGTGCTGCGGCGGTGCCGGCCTGCGCCGCCTGGGCCACAAGTTGCGCCTCCGACGGCACTTGATAGAGCGGCGCACCGGTCTGCGGGTCCCGGTATTCCTGCACGCTCGCCCCGGTCGTGGGGTCGATCTGAGAAATGGGGCTTGGATAGACGACGGCCGATATGCTGGACATTTTGTCGAGCGCTCCTGCGCGGCGATGGACTCGTCAAGCCGCTATGCGGCCGAGCCATCAAAGTGGAAGAATAGCACGGATGTTGCCGGAATGGTTTGATCCGCGTCAAATCGCCGGGCGGTAGGGCGGGCGGGGAACGAGCGGCGGGGGCGGGCGATGAAACTGGGCTCTTTTAGCGGGCGGCGCCGGGGCGGCGCATGAGCGTCGGCTTCGTCGAGACCGCCTCGTCCCTGCAGGTGACGACGCCCTTGGGCGCCAACAAGCTGCTGCTGCGCCGCTTCGCCGGTACGGAAGCGGTCTCCGAACCGTTTCTCTTCACCCTCGAGATGGCGTGCACCGATGACGGCGCCGATCCGGCGCAAGTGCTGGGCCAGAAGGCCACGGTCACCTTGATCGACGGCGCAGGGCAGAAGCGCCAGGTCAACGGCATGGTGACGCGGCTCTCGGTCAACGGCACGCTGTGGAGCGCCGAATTGCGGCCCTGGCTGTGGCTGCTGACCTTGAGCACGGACAGCCGGATCTTCCAGAACCTGTCGGTCACCGACATCATTACTCAAGTCTTCAGCGGCCTGGGCTTCACCGACTATCGGCTGGCGACCACCGGCAGCTATCCGCCGCTGGTCTATTGCGTGCAATATCAGGAGACGGCGTTCGACTTCGTCAGCCGGCTGATGGAGCAGTCCGGCATCTGGTATTGCTTCGAGCATACCGCGGCTGCGCACACCATGGTCCTGGGCGACGATCCCAGCGCGATCGCCGCGGGACCCGCGGCCTCGGTGCCCTATCTCGAATTGCCCGCGGACAAGTCCTGGATCCAGGATATCCGGGTGCAGAGCGCCGAGCTTGTCCAGAGCGTCGCCACGGGCAAGTTCCAGAGTACCGATTTCAACTTTACGACACCGGCGACCTCGCTGCTGGCCAAGGCGGCGGGGACCGGCGGCGCGCTGCAGATCTACGACTACCCCGGCCTCTACCAGGCAAAGGATGACGGCAGCAGCATCGCCGCCCGGCGCATCCAGGAATTTGCCGCACAGGCGAAACTGCTCGGCGGCACCTCGACGGTGCGCGGCTTCGCCGCCGGCACGCAGTTCACGCTGACCGGGCATCCGCAGGCTTCCTGCAATCTCGCCTGGGCGCTGCTCTCGGTCACGCATCTGGCCGAGCGCAATGTCTACAGCAACAGTTTCACGGCATTTCCGGCGAGCGTTGCCTATCGGCCGCCGCGGCGGGCGCCGAAACCGCGTATCGCCGGGACGCAGACCGCGATCGTGGTCGGCAAATCCGGCGAGGAGATCTGGACCGACCAATACGGCCGGATCAAGGTGCAGTTCCATTGGGATCTCGTCGGCACCAAGGACGAGAACAGCTCGTGCTGGATCCGCGTCGCCCAGAGCTGGGCCGGCAAGAGCTGGGGCGCCTTCGTGCTGCCGCGCATCGGCCAGGAGGTCGTGGTCAGCTTTCTCGACGGCGATCCGGACCGGCCGCTGGTCACCGGCTGCGTCTATAACGGCGCCTTTCCGGTGCCCTATGATCTGCCTGATTTCCAGACGCGCAGCACCTTCAAGACCAATTCCTCGAAAGGTGGCGGCGGCAGCAACGAACTCCGTTTCGAAGACAAGGCGGGCGCTGAGGAAGTATATTTCCATGCGCAGAAGGATCTGGTCGCCGTCATCGAGAACAGCCGCACGACCAAGATCAATACAGCGGACGATACGCTGACCGTCGCCAAAGGCAACCGGGCGGTCACGATCGGCGAGGGCAACGACACGCTGACGGTCAGCCAGGGCAACCGGACCGTATCGATCGCCAAGGGCAATGAAAGCGTGACGATCGGTGGCACGCGCACGGTCAGCGTCACCGGCAATGACAGCCTGACCGCCAAGGCCGATGTGACCTGGACCGTCTCCGGCGATCTCACGCTGAAAGTCAGCGGCAATGTGACGATCCAGGCGGGCGGCTCGCTCACGCTGAAATCCGGAACGTCGATGGCTATCGAGGCCGGCACCTCGCTCGACGCGAAATCGGGCACGGGGTTGAGCCTGCAGGGCGGCACGCAATTCACGCTCAAGGGCGCGGCCAGCGGCACCGTCGACGGCGGCGGCATGCTCTCGGTCAAGGGCGGGCTGGTGCAGATCAATTCCTGAACGGGTGTGCAGCCGCGCCGTCATCGGTCTCGTGGAACAGCCGGGTTGCGCCTGTCATGAGGATGCAATCAACCGGGAATACAATCGTCAGGCAGCGCGATCAAGCGGCTGCACAACGATCTTGACGGAATTTCTCCGTATTGCGGCTTGTCTCCGACCGGAACCCGTCGCGCCGCCGCCGTCGATCGCCCGTACCGGGCCGCCCATGCCCGGACCCGCGCACAACCCGATAAGGAGGAGCAGGGAGATGAGCCTTTCGCCACTGGACGAGAGCGGCAACCCCGTGGATTGGTGGTTCCTCTACAAGGTTCCCCGGCTGAAGACCAATACGCAGACCGAGGCCGCGGTCGGTTTCGAATACGCGTATTACGACGATCCGGCGGAAAAGGTCGTGAAGTCGCCCTATCTGCTCAGCAACGACGCGGGCGCGCTGCGCCAGACTCTGGACCAGATTTTCGGCAGTCCGAGCGCCACGACCGGCTGGATCCTCTACAATGACGAAACGCCGGACGATGTGGTGTCGTTCAATCTCGGCCACACCAAAGGCGTGATCGCCTTCGATCTCGCCACCGACAGCGCGATCTGGCTGCTGCATTCCTGGCCGAAATACCCGAGCGCCGACCAGACCGCGCGGCCGAGCGCCATGTTCGGCCAGACCTATCTGTGCCTGGCCCTCAGCCTCGACACGGCGCGGCAATTGGCGACGCAGATGCGCAGCCATCAGCAGCCGCAAATCTACACGCCGCGCCTGCCGACCGGCCTCGCCGTCGACGATCCGCTGCGCCTGCTCGCGCAGAGCGTCGACGACGACGCGCCCGGCGATTCGAACACCATCGATCTCGCGACGCGCAACAACTGGAAGTTCAAGGTCATCGCCAAGAACCGGAACTGGAACCGCGATTTCTGGAATGATCTGGTCGCGCCCGAACTGCAGGTCAGCATCGACGTCGAGACCTGGATCCGCGGCAAGAACGTAATTCCGCCCGACATCGACCCGTCCGGCAAATATACGGTCGACGATATCAAATACATCACCCTGGAACCGCTCGGCCTGCCCTGGGCCTGGCCGGAGACCAAGGATCACGCGAAATGGGCGATCAGCACGACCGGTAATTGGGTCTGCGTCGGCGATATCAACCGCATGATCAGCCAGCGCCAGCGCGGCGGCTGCACCATTGCCTTCCAGGACGAGGCGCTGTGGCAGTTGCTCAAGCAGACCGACCAGTTGCAGGTGCCGGAAGGCTGGACAAAGGAAAAGACGATACGGGCGATCCACGCGGCGCAAGTCAAGCCCGAATAGGCATTTCAATAGATTGAGCGAGGAGGCCAAGCGATGTCCTACTATCACGATCACGATCATACGACCGAATCGCGCCATCAATTCCGCACCGGCGTGACGCCGAAGCGCTACGGCGCCGTGGTCGGCACGATCGACACCAATACCGAGAAGCCGATCCAAGGCCGCAGCGGTGATCATCTGCAATTCTATGTCGAGGTCGGCAACAACACCCGCTACCAGGTCGACGTCAACACCCAGTCCGAGGACGGGACTGCGATTCAGCTCTATGTCGCGGTGCAGGACCTGCCGTCGGCCGGCAGCAATGCCGACGAGCCCTTCGGCGCCCCGGCCTATGGCGTGTTCCCGGATGCCAAGCTGAGCTATGAGGCGATCGGGCTGACGGATGAGGATTTCATCGCCGTCCCGGATTTCCGGCTCGACAGCAAGCTCGAGGCCGCGCTCAACCAGGCTGAATTCGTCTCGGTCTACGGCCAGACCTTCGACGATGGCGGGCCGACCGGCAAGGGCATCCACGAGACCCACTTCACCGGCAAGCCGAATCAGGACGGCGCGATCGCCGTCTACCAGATCGACTCGGCGACCAACGCGCCGAAGCGGACCTGGTTTTACTTCAAGTTCCAGAACGACAAGATCTGATCAGCGCCTCGGCACCGGCGGGGTTCAGGCGGCGGCCTGAACCCCGCCATGCGTTCGGTCCGGTCGCGCGCGATCGCCAGGCAATCGCGAGATTCGGCGCCGCCGCGCTGCCCTCGTCGTCGCGGGCGGCGGGACAATAGTTAAAGTATATTTCATTGAGTGAAGTCGAGTTTAAACTGTGAAACCTTATTTCATCGACGCATCGGCCCGCCGCCCCATATACGAAACGGGTCGGCGGCGTGCGGTTCGATAAGAAAGCAGCAGAAGAGCGCCGCCCGGCCGATCAGTAGTGGACAGACCAGCGCCGCTTCACTGCGCTGATTTATGCCCGAACGGCAAGGGTGCGATCATGATACGGAATTACTGGAAAACCGTCAGCCTGTTGCTGGCGCTGGGGTTGCTTGCCGGCTCGATTTCGGCCTGTTCGGGGAGCGGCATCACGCCCGCACCCGACCTGCCGCCGGGCCATCAATATCCGCTATACGGCACCGAGGGCGGCGGCTGATCGCCGCCCCGTCCGCCCCGGCGGCTATTTCTTCTCGTAGAGGATGAAGGCGCCGTCATCGCCGGACAGAATGCCGGGATGGTTCGGGTCCATCTCCGAGCCCGGCACCGGGTAGCTCTTCATCGGCGTGATGCCCTGGCAGGCGCCCAGTGCAGCGGCCAGCGTGACCAGAACGGCCAGTTGCAGGCTTCGCCGCTTCGCTCTTGTTTCGCGGTTCGTCATTCCTCGGACCCTTCCGTCAAACCGCCGCTGCGGCCGCCTCCCGGCGGCCGCAGCGCTCGGTCTCCTACCGTCAGCATACACGATATCGAACGGATCAGAACCGGACGATGCCGCCGACCACGGCCAGATCGATCGGCCGGTAGGTCGCGAAGGACCGGTCCAACGTCTGGTGATGCAGGGCGAAGAAGGCCTGGGCGGCGCCCGGATCGATGTTCTGGTTGATCAGGAACGCATAGTCCTTCGCCGCGTCGTTGGCGAATTGCAGCTCGTCGTTTTCGGTGTAGCTGACGCCGAAGGCGGTCTTGCCGATATCGAACCACGGCGCCGGAGTCTGCCAGGCGCCCTTGACATAGAACAGGTTCGGGCTGACCCGCTCGCCCAGCGGGTCCTTGTAGACGGGGTCCTGCACGCCGCCGGCGACGGTCAGGCTGAGGCCCGACGGATGCAGGATCGAGATCGACCCGTCGAACTGATTGCTGCCGGCGGCCGAGGGCGAAGTCTGCAGGGCGGTGCCGGTCGGCTGGCCGACCGCGGCGTTGGCCACCGACGGGTTGCCGCTCGAATAGCAGAAGGACGCGCAGGCGCCGTGGTTCAGGCTGGTCGCGAAGGTCTCGGCGACCGAGGCCACGACCGTCGTTCCCCACCAATCGGCACCATAGCGGAGCGCCAGGTCGGTGGCGCCGCCGTCGATCGCGGAAGCGGAGAATTGGAAGCCGTTCCAGACCGGCGAGTCATAGCGCACGCGGTCGTCGCGGATCTTGCCGTCCATGTAGAAGAACACGCTGCCGACTTCGGGGCCGAAGGCTGCATCCGGCGATGCGACGCAGGTCTTGGCCGAGGCGCCGTTGACCTGCACCGTGCACGGCACGCTCGCGGCTCCGGCAAAGGCTTTCGACGGGATCAGCGCCAGACCGCGCTGGCGGAACGAGAAGCCGCCATCGGTGTCCGCGGTGTTGACATAGCCGGCGTAGAAGGTGCCGGACAGGTCGTTTTCGGCCGTCTCATACCCGGCCGTGCCGCCGAAACCGATATGCAGGGCGCCCCAATCCTCGTTGGTGATATAGGCGTCGGCCCAGCGCACGGTCGGCACGCCGGTGGTGTTGTTGGCGGTCGCGACCGTACCGCCGGTCGGCACGACGCCGCCGGTGAAATTGGTCACCGAACTCGACTGGTCGGCAGTCAAGGTGGTGACGGCGGAGCTGTTCGGCCGCAGCTCCATTTCGAAAATGGCGCCGGCCGAGGTCGTCGGATTTATCAGCGAATCGCCCTGGAAGCGGAAGCGCGAGGACGAAATATTGTTGTCGAGGCTGCGGAATTCCGCGGCCTTGCCGTCATTGCCATAGACTTCCGTGCGGTCGACCTGGCCGGACAGCGACAGCCGGACCACGGCATTGCCGGCGCCGACCGGGTTGGTCGGGACTGCGCCGAAATACGGCGTCGTCGGCGCTGCCGGATAGGGATATCCGGGCGCGCTGTTGGCCGATTCCGGCGGGTACGAGCTGCGGCCGAAGACATTGCCCGGCTGCTCCGTGACCGCAACGGCCTTGTCGGCCGGCGTCGGCAGATGCGCCGGGGGCAGCACCGTCAGCGCCTGCGCCGGCTTCGAGCCCGCCGCCTGCAGGTCCTTCACCTGCTGGGACAAGGCCTTCACTTGCGCCGCCTGCGCCTCGTTCTGCTCGGCCAGCGCGTTGAGCTTCTGCATCAACGCGTTCATCTGGGCCTTCAGCGCGGTGGTGTCGTCGGCCCGCGCCGCCGCCGGCACCAAGAGCATCAGGGTTGCCGCGGCGATGATCGGCACTTCGATCCGCGCGCGGCGGCGCAACGGCCGCCCGTCGTGCAAAAATTCCATGTTCAAGCCCCCCGCTTCGTGAAGCCGCCCGCCACCCGGGCGGGGCGCCGACACTCCGATATCTACGAATCGGAAATGTTAAACGCCTCGTCGCATCTTAAATCAGATGTGGAATTAAAATAAAAGATCTTTCATACCGACGCATCATGAATTTTAAAATCCGGCGCGCGAATCGCCGATCTTGACGCCACCGTCGCGATAGGGCGGATTCCACGTCGGTTGGCGGATCGGCGGGGCGGCATGAGTGCGGTGGCGGCGGCCGAAGCTACGGTGCTGGACGGTGTGATCGAGACGCCGGGTCCAGGCGGTGCGGTCGAGCGCGCCCGGTTCCGCCAGGGCGTGTTGCACGGGCATTGGCAGCAATTCCGCCCCGACCGGACGCTCGCGCGCGAAATGCATTTTCTCGACGGCAAACTGCACGGCCCGCTCGTCGAATATGACGCCGCGGGCCGGGTCGAGGCGCGCCAGCATTACGTCGCCGGCGTACTGAACGGCCCGGCTGCGCTCTTCGCCGAAGGCGTGCCGGCGGCCGAGATGATCTATGCCGGCGGCGTGCTGCACGGGCCGCTGCACAGCTACGATTCGCTCGGCCGTCGCGCGGCGACGGCGCTTTATGCCGAGGGCAAGCTGCACGGACCGACGACGGTCTTCCGCGCCGACGGCACGATTGCCAAGGTGATGAACTTCCAGTCCGGCCGGCTCGACGGCGACAGCGTCGAGTATTACGAGAGCGGCGCCGTCCGGCGCCGCGCCTGCTACAAGCAAGGCAAGCTCGACGGCCTGACCACCGAGTACGATCCGGCCGGCGTTGTCGCGAAGGTCACGCATTACGCCGAGGACAAGAAGCTCGACCACGAGGAACCTCAGAAACGCGGCTGGCTTGCCCGTCTGGCCGGCGGTTCCTGAATCGCTCCGCCGCTGCTATACTTCCGCGCGAAGCCCCCCGCGACTCCTGTTCGACGAGCCGCCCCATGCCGAAGGCCAAGACCGCGCCGCCGCCGCCCCGGACCGCCTACGGACCTGCCGGGGCGCCGCCCCAGCCGCTCGCCCGGCAAGCGGCGGCGAAATCACCGGCCCGGAACGCCGCCGTGCAACGCGCCGCTGCCGTCACCTTCGCCCCGACCAAGCGCGCGGCCGGCCGGCACGACGGCGAGGCGAGCGAACTCCTGCGCCAGCCCGACGGCAGTTTCCGCCTGCGCTCGCTCGACCGCGGCACCATGGCGCCGCCCAGCGGCGTCTACAATTTCGTCCGGGTGCATGGCGCGACGCGGAACGACGCGCATCTCTATGCGTCTGCCCGCCTGCCGCACGCCGCCTTGGCGCAGGGCAAGCCGGTCATCTATGCCGGCACGGCGAAGCTCGATTCCGGCACGCTCGAATGGTGGAGCAACTACTCCGGCACCTATCAGCCGATCGCCGAATTCCGGAACCAGGCCAATCTCCCGGTCGACAAATTCATGCCTTGGCAGAAGCTGCAGCTGGGCGGCACCTCGATGCAGCGCGGAACCTTCGCGGAGCGCCAGGCCAAAGCGGCGCCAATCGGCGCCGCCAAGCCGGAAGTGCCGGCGAGATCCGCGTCCGGCGCACCGGGGAAGAGGGCGCCCGAGACCGGGCGGCCCGTCAGTTCGCCAGCAGCCGCCCGGCCGACAGCGCCGGCGCGCCAGACGCCGCCCGTTCCCGCCGCTGCCAGATCAGGTAAGGCAGCAGCGTCAAAGCCAGGTTGAGGGCGATCCGCCCCGCCGTGTGCGTCAGGTCCGCGAAGGGCGGCGCCAGGGCGAAGCCCAGGCTGAGTTCGCCATGCTGGTCCGGCGCCACGGGAAGGACGGCGGCGAACTCGACGCTGCCGCCGATGACGGCGATGGCGGCGAGGCCCAGCACCGGCCAGAACGGCTGCATGCGCTGCCGCGCCGCCTGCCACGCCAACCCCCAGCCGAGCAGGAGCGGCAGCAGCACCGTGGCATAGATCGTATCCGCCGCGGTCAGGCCGCCGAACCAGGGCGGCAGGATCGGACGCCCGCCGCCGGCGGGGCGATACAGCTCGACGACGGCGAAGATCAGGAACACGGCGAGCGCGAGCCCGGCGCCGAACGCCGCCGACGGCGCCAGCAGATAGGCGGCCCAGGGCGCCCGGACGCTCCAGGCGCGCAGTTCCGGACGGCTGATCATGGCCGCGGCCAGCGTGTCCTCGCTGCCGAGCTTGGCCAGGGCCAGCGCCGCCGCCCGTTCCGGCGGCGCACCGTTCCGGCGCTCCATCTCGGTCAGATCGGCCAGATGCTCGGTCAGTTCGGCCAGATAGCGGCGGGCATGGCGGGGCGCGATCCCGGCGCGCAGCAGGCGGTCGCAGAGCGTGTCAAACGGCTTCGGCATGATTGCCTCCGGCAAGGATGAGGTGGATGGCGGAATTGAGGCGGGTCCAGCTACCGGCCAGATCGGCCAGCCGATTGGTGCCGGCCGGGGTCAGCGCGTAATAGACGCGGCTGCGGCCGTTGACGGTCTTCCGGTACGAGGACAGCGCCCCGTCGCGTTCGAGCGCATGGAGCACCGGATAGATCACGCCTTCACCGAAGGCGATTGCCTCGCCGCTGCGGTCGCGGATCGCCTGCGCGAGCTCATAGCCATACATCTCGCGCTCGCGCAGCAGCCGCAGCACCAGCAATTCCGGTACGCCGTTCATGAAGTTGGGATTGCTCTCCCGCATTCTGGCCTCCATATGTGGAACTGAAAGGTATTATAGATAGCAGTTCGAGGTATTGGAAGCGGAAATCGCCACGTTGGGTGCTTATGTGCAGCGACGAAGCCGGATGAAACACGGTGATACAAATCTCCGGCCGGCGCGAAATTGGCGCGACATCCGGCGAGGCTACCAAGAGACCGCAGGAGCGGGGCGGGCGAGATGCCGCCCCGTTCACCGATGCAGATTGATCGACAGCGGGTCGGCCGAAAGGCCGGGGGCCATTGATACCTGCGGCGGGTGCCTGGCCGCCTCGGATTTCACGGCCCAAGCAGCCGAGGGGATAGCGATGTCGAAGAATTGGATGTCAGGGCTCTTCGGGGCCGGCGCCGCCTTCGCGGTCTTGCTGGTCGGTGCGGATCCGGCGCAGGCGCAGGAGCACGAGCACGAGCATGCGGGCTTGACCATCACCGCTCCGGCCGATGGCGCGACGGTGACCGGGCCGGTCACCATCGCGTTCGCAGCCGGCGAGGGCGGCGGACATCACGGGCATGGCGGCGGTGGGCGGCAGGTCTTCGTGCTGATCGATCAATCGGAGCCGGAACCGGGGGCCGCGATTCAGGCCGATCCGAACCATATCGCCGTCCCCGAGGGGGCGAACCAGATGACCGTCACGCTCGCGCCCGGCAAGCACAGTTTGCAACTGGCCGTCCTCGACCGCGAAGGCCGTATCGGCCGGCACTTCCATCCGGCCCAACCGGTTTCCGTGACCGTGCAATGACGCCCGGACGGCGCGACGCCGCCTTGATCTGACCGCGCCCAGGCGCAGGGCAGGAGCGGCGGCGCGATCCGGCGTTCCGGGACATCGGGCTGCCTGTCGGGCGGGACCGCCCCGCTTCTCCCGCATCCGCTCCTGGATCACGACCCGGTATCAGGTGCGATCACCTGAAATCTGAATCTTGATCTGTTTCAACAATCCAGGGCGCGATTCAGGCGTCGTTCCGACGCCATCGCGCTCTAAGCAGCCTTGCGTGGCTAAAGCCACGTTGAATTTGCTCGTAAACGAGCAAATTCAAGCTGCTAAGACTCTTGATATGTAAGCAGGCTAGGGACAGCCTGCTTAGGGATTGGAGCAGCGCTCGGCCAGCATCTGATCGAGGACCTTGTTGCGGGCCTGGAACGCCTCGATCTCCTTCTTCTCGGAGTCGGACAGGTCGAGGAACATGATGCCGACCACGCCCTGGCCGACGACCTTGCCGACATTGTTGGTGCCGTCGTTATCCTTCTCGCCCTGGAGGTCGGCGATGCGCAGGTCGTTCACCTGGCGTTCGGCCCGGAGGTGGTCGCAGCTCAACTGAGCGTCGAACGCCGTCGCCGCCTCGATGGGATGGGACGAGCGGCCGCCGCATCCCGCCAGTATCGCCGCCGGCACCAGTGCAGCAGCCATGCGCAGCCCAACCTTGAGGTTCATTCTCTTCAGCATTGAAAAATTTCTCCGTGTATCGGATCGTAAACTGTTCTCTTTATCGTGGATGATTCCTATGCGTTCAAGAAACTTTCCCTCTCTCTCGTCTATTGCTGTCCTCGGTCTTGCCATTCTGATGAGCGGCTGCGCGTCGGGCGCCCGAACCGGCGCCATGGTTGCGGAGGTGACCCCGGACACGCTGATCACCGATTCGTCGCCCGTCAGAAGCGCGATTCAGATCGGCAATGTCGGCGGCGGCTCGAAGACCAACCCGCTCTGGAAATCCGAAGTCTCGAACGAAAATTTCCGCGCCGCGCTCGAACAATCCCTGGCGCTCCATACCATGTTCGCCACAGGTTCCGGCAAGTACACGCTCAATGCAGAGATGGTTTCGCTGGATCAACCCTTTGCCGGGTTTGATATAACGGTCACCGCCCAGGTACATTATACGCTGGTGAGCGCCGCGGACGGTTCGACCAAGCTGGACGAGACTGTCACGACGCCGTTCACCGCAACCATGGGTGATTCGCTCCTGGGTGTGGAACGGCTGCGACTCGCCAATGAAGGGGCGATCAAGACCAATATCAACGGCATCATCGCCAAGATCGTCGCCGCCACCAAGCCGGCAACCGGACTGACCTCCTGAACCGGGGCCGGCCAACCTTGTGAGCGGGGTTGGCCGGCCGCCCTCCGGTCAGCTCACCGCTTCGGCGCAAGCTGCCATTTGGTTCTGGTATAGGCGATGCGGAAGCCCTGGCGTTCGGCGTTGCGCTGACTGTCCGTGCCCGGATGCGCGCACATCATGACCAGGTCGCAGCCCGACTCGGCGGCCAGCGCCAGCCGCGCTTCGAGCAAGGCACGCTGCGCGCCCCGCCGGCGCGCCGCCGGCACAGTGCTGGCGCCGCCGAGCAGCGCCACACCGCCGGCGCAGGCGAGCTTGCCGGTCGCGACCGGCGCGCCATCCAGTTCGGCGAAGAGGCAGATCGAGCCTTCGGTCGCCGCCATGACGCGGCCGAGGTTCAGCAGGAAATCGGTGAACTCCGGAAACTCGCCCCAGCCCTTGGCGGAGAGCTCAGACCAAAGCACCTCCTCGCCCGGCGCCATGCGGCGCGTCGGCAAGCCGGGAGCCGCCGGCTTGTCGTGCGGTGCCGCCGGCAGCTTCTGGTAGAGGACATTGGTGAAATCGACCGGCCGGTAGCCGCGCCGGACCAGCGCATCGGTCACCGCGACATCGATGAGCGGGCTGAGTTCGTGGCAGACGGGCGCGCCGCGCTCCAGGAAGAAGGCTTCAAGCCGGTCGAGATCCGCGGCACCCGGAACCCCGTCGAGGCCGAGGCCGAAACTCTGGGTGCAGGGCGAGGCCGGGCCGTCGAACAATGCCGCGGCGCCGGCGATCTCGACCCGGCAGGCGCCGATCTGCGGCGCCAGGCGATGCCGCGCTTCGACGATGCGGCGGCCGGCCTCGGCCTCGGCCCGCTCCAGCCGGCGGGCCAGACCGAGATCGGCGAAGATCATGCGGAAATTCCCGGTGCCGGCGCCGTCACGAGTGAAACGCCGCCCGCCGCCCCAGCTCGTCCGCCTCGCGTTCGAGCGCGTGGTCCTGCACGACCGCGATACCGGCGCCGAACGGGTTGCGCACCCGGCCGGCGCGCTGCTGCACGACATGGGTCAGCTCATGGCCGAGCAGCGCCTGGCCGTTGGGCGATCCGGGCTGATATTGGCCGGGGGCGAAGAAGATCTGCGAGCCGATGGTGAAGGCGATGGCGCCGATCGCCGAGGCTTGCGGGCCGACATGGATGCGGACATCCCTGAAATCGGTCTTGAAGAAGCCTTCCATCTTCTGCCGCACCGGATCGGGCAGCGGCGCGCCGCCGCCGCTCGGCAAGGTCATGCCGTCGGGCAGCCGCGCGGCATTGCCGCCGCCGGACGCCTGGACGAGGCGGATGGCGCCGCGGAACGACCCTTGGAGCACGCCGGTGCGGCCGAGGCCGGCGGCCGGCCGCATCTGCACGGCGGGACGGGTCGGCATTGGCGGCGGCGGCGCGACGAGGCGGCGGGGCGGGGCGGCGGGCCGGGTCATCTCTCTCGCTCGGTCGGTCAGAGTTTGTTGTAGAAGGCGCGCGGCAGGGCCGGCAACCCTGACGGGGCGACGCCGGCCGCCTTGGCGACATCGCCGGCGAAACTCGTGCATTGCCGGCGCGTCGCGCTGAACGCTGCAGTCGGGTTACGGTATTCGGCGACCTTGGCGAGGGCTGCGCGCGCCTGCTCGGCGCTGATCGGGATGCTGCGCGTGCGCACGCCGGGCTTCGAGAAGGCGGCGGCATCGTCATGGACCTTGCCGCGCACCCCGGCGCTGAGCCGGCCTAAGTCGCGCGACGGGTCGTAGCGGCCGTATTCGGCCGGCGAGAAGCCGAAGGCCTGGCGCTTGCCGCCGGGCTGCTCGATCGCGACGAAACTATGCCCGGCCAGCGCGGGCGGCAGCGCCTTGCCGCCGGTATTGCCGTGCAGATAGGCGCCGAGCACGAGGTTGTAGCCGCTGCCGGCGGCCGGCGCGCGCTGGATATTCTGCCCGCCGAACCTGGTCGGCGGCGGCGGGACGGGGGTACGCGGCGGCGCCATGGCGATCTCCTGAAGCCGAGGCGGCTTGAGATTAATCCGGTGTCGCCAGGTTGTACAGAAGCAATGCAGCCATCACGCGACCGCCTGTTCCTCGCGGACCGGGTAGAGCAGCATCGCGCCCAGCGCCAGGAACACCATGGTGACGGCAAGGCCGGCGCGCTGGCTGGTGAAGAGCGCGGTCACCGTGGCGACCGAGAAGGGGCCGAGGAACGAGGTCGCATTGCCGGAAAAGGCGAAGAGGCCGAAGAACTCGCCGACCATCGTCGGCGGCGCCAGCCGCGCCATCAGCGCCCGGCTCGACGCCAGGCCGAACACGATCGAGAAGGCGCCGAAGCCGCTGTTCAGATAGAAGACGCATTCCGGCAGCGACAATCCGGCGAAGATCTTGGCGTCCGAGACGGCGGTGAACAGGATGCCGTGGCTCGAAATCGAGACGGTCACGAGATTGGTGACGATGCCGAGGCAGAGCGCCAGCAGCAAGGTCGCGCGCGAGCCGAGGAAATCATCGACCAGCCCGCCGACCATCGAGCCGATCCCGGCCACGACGCTGAGCACGATGCCGTAAAGCACCAGCTCGCTGCTGCCCCAGCCGAAAATGCCGGCCGCGTAGATGCCGGTGAAGGACAAGGTGATCAGGATGCCGTCGCTGTAGATCATGCGCGAGACGACGAACAGCGCGATGTTGCGGAACCGCCGCAATTGCCGGATCGTGGCGAAGAGCGAGCCCAGCCCTTCGCGGATCGCCGGGAGCAGCCGCGTACCGGTGCTCGGATTGTCCGGCGTGAACAGGAAGAGCGGCAGCGCGAAGATGCCGAACCACAATCCGCTGACCAGGCCGATCGCCCGTTCCGGCTCATAGGCGGCGCGGTCGAGGCCGAAAGCCGGATGATCGGTCCATTCCCAGGCGAACAGCACGAACAGGAACAGCACGACGCCGGAGAGATTGCCGAGCGCCAGGCTGAGGCCGCTCAAGGCGCCGATCCGGCGGCGGGAGGCGATCGAGGGCAGCATCGCGTTGTGGATGATGACGGAATATTCGAAGAGAACGCCGGCAATGACGAGGGAAGCCGCGACCGGCAGAATGTGCTCGCCCATGCCCGGCCGCGCGAACCATAGCGAGGCCATGGCCGGGATCGCGAGCGCGGTGCAGGCGAAGAGCCAGGGCTTGCGCGCCCCGCCGGCATCGGCGATGGCGCCCAGCACCGGGCCGGTCACGGCCAGGAACAGGCCGGCGCCCGCGGTCAGGTAGCCCCAGATCACCTGGCCCCGCACCGGATCGCCGACCACGACCCGCGAGAAATACGGCGAGAAAATGTAAATCGTGACCAATATGTAGTAGGGATTGCGCGCCCATTCATAGAGCGCCCAGCTGACCTGGCCCAGCCGGCTTGCCGGAATCGCACCGGTCAAAGTCAGCCGCCGAACAGAAATTCCGTCCACGCAATCCCCCGATCTGGAGCAGAGCCCATTCAGATGGCGCCATCCGGACGGGTGCCGCGGCTTCCTGCGACAAATACCGAGTCGATTTCATCTTCTGGCGATCACTAGAGCGTGGTGCGGCGGTTCCGGCAACAGCAATTCACCCGGCGGCCGCGACGGCAAAAACGCCGCTCTGGCACAAAATTGCCGGTGCCATACCCAGGTGCCGGCATTTGCGGTATTGTCCGACCGGTGCCGGCAGCGGCGAAGGGGGCGCGGGCGAGAAGGCGATGACGGCGGCGCTCGGCAGATCCTCCCCCGATTTCGATCGGGTGCGCGGCCAGCAGGTGGCGATGCTGTTCAGCGCCGAGCGGCGGACGATCCCGCTCTCGATCCTGACCAATGTGCTGGTCTGGGGCGGCATCGCCTCTGTCGGGATCGCCTCGGTGCCGGTCGCCCTGTTCTGGTACGGCGCCCATGCCTTGCATGCGGTGGTGCGCATCTGGCTGGTCGAGTCCTATCGCCGCGCGGCACCCGGACCCGGACAATGGCGGCCCTGGCTGTGGCGGATCGTGCTCAGCGACAGCGCCGGCGGCGTCATCACGGGGCTGGGTTCGCTGTGGATCCTGCAGCCCGGGCGGATCGACGAGCAGGCGGTGATGCTCATCCTCTATGCGGGTTTCGGCTCGGTCTCGGTGGCGAACGGCGCGGCCTATCTGCCGGCCTTCTACGGCTTCTTCGTGCCGGGCCTGCTGCCCAGCCTGATCTGGTGCGCGCTCCAGGGCGATTCCGTGCATTACGCGCTGGCCGGGGCGATGGCGTTGTTCATGGCCATCACGGCCAGCTTCGCCCAGCAATTCCACGGGCAGTTCCTCGAAGCGATGCGGCTGCGCTTCGTCAATCTCGACCTGGTCGACGATCTGCGCCGGGAAAAAGCCGCGGCGGACGAGGCCAATATCGCCAAGTCGCGCTTCCTGGCCTCGGCCAGCCACGATCTGCGCCAGCCCGTCCACGCGCTGGGCATGTTCGTCGGCGCCTTGCGCGGCTGCGCCATGGATGACGAGGCGCGCCGGCTGGTCGACCATATCGAGCGCTCGGTCAGCGCGACCGACAGCCTGTTCACGTCGCTGCTCGACATTTCCAGGCTCGATGCCGGGGTGATCCAGTCGCATCCCTGCGCCTTCCCGATCCAGGCGCTGCTGGAGCGGGTGTGCGGTGACTACAGTGCCGATGCCGACCGCAAGGGCGTCCGGCTGGTGCTGTGTCCGTCCTCGCTGATCGTCGAGAGCGACCCGGTCCTGATCGAGCGGATCCTGCGCAACATCGTCTCGAACGCGGTGCGCTATACCGATCGCGGCCGGGTGCTGGTCGGCTGCCGCCGCCGCGGCGCCCAGGCCAGGGTCGAGATCTGGGACACGGGTCGCGGCATTCCGCCGGACCAGCAGGAACGGGTGTTCCAGGAATTCTACCAGCTGGGCAATCCCGAGCGCGACCGCACCAAAGGGCTGGGGCTTGGCCTCGCCATCGTCCGCCGCCTGACGAAGATGCTCGATTGCCCGCTCACCCTGCGCTCCGAACCGGGCCGCGGCTCCGTCTTCGAATTCGGCATTCCGCGTGCCGCCGAAGTCCGGGCGCCCGTCTTCCCGGCGCCGGAGGCGGCAGCGCCGCCGGTCGCCGCCGCCGGGCTGGTGCTGGTGCTCGACGACGAGCAGGCGATCCGCGAAGCGATGCGCAGCCTGTTGACCAGTTGGGGCTTCACCGTCATCGCGGCCGGCTCGGGCGCGGAGATGCTGGCGCAGATCGCGACCTGCCCGGACCGCCCGGTGCTGATCATCTGCGACTACCGGCTGCGCGGCGACGAGAACGGCATCGACGTCATCCAATTGCTGCAGAGCGAATACAACGAAGACATCCCGGCCATGCTGATCACCGGCGACAGCGCGCCCGACCGCCTCGCCGAGGCGCAGGAAAGCGGGTTCCTTTTGCTCCACAAGCCGGTCGCCAATAGCCGCCTGCGCGCCGCGATCGGGCATCTCCTGCGCCTGGGGGCGGCCGCGGAGCTGGCCCGGCCGTGAATGCGACGATCCGCAGGGGCCGGGGTCCGGCCCGACGCTTCGCCGTGCCGGGCGACCGGTAAAGTGTCACAGAGCCGAGGTGGCGCCCGCGGCCGAACTGTGGATCACTGGCGGCGGATACCGGCGTTCCCGCCACCCCAATCCGAGGAGAGCGCAATGCGCGCGATCGATGTCATGGTCCGCGACGTTGTTACCGTCCATCCCGAAAGCGAAATCGCCGCCGCCGTCAAGCTCCTGGGTGAGCACGACATCAGCGCCTTGCCCGTGGTCGACGCCGCGGGCCGGCTGGTCGGGCTGCTCAGCGAGGCCGATCTGCTGCATCGCGTCGAAATCGGCACGGAGAAGCGCCGCCCCTGGTGGCTCGAATCGGTCACCGGCGCGTCGACCCTGGCCCAGGACTTCGCCAAATCGCACGGCAAGACGGTCGGCGAGGTCATGACGACGGATGTCGTGTCCTGCACCGAGGACACGCCGCTCGCGGACATCGCCGCCGTGCTCGAGCGGAAACGGATCAAGCGCGTGCCCATCCTGCGGGACGGCAAGCTGGTCGGCGTCGTCAGCCGGGCCAATCTGATCCAGGCGCTGGCCTCCTCCCTCGGACCGCACCAGGAGCCCGATGAGCGGGACCGGGACCTTGAAATCCGCAAGGCCGTGCTGGCGCAGCTCGAAGGGCAGAGCTGGACCGATTTCGGCGCCCGCAACGTCATCGTCGCGGGCGGTGTCGTGCATCTCTGGGGCCTCATCAGCTCGGAGGCGGAGCGCAAGGCGTTGACGGCGCTGGCCGAAGGCGTGCCCGGGGTGGTCCGCGTCGCCGATGAGATGATTCCGAGCTAAGCAGGCGTTCCCTAGCCTGCTTGCATATCAAGAGTCTTAGCAGCTTGAATTTGCTCGCTTACGAGCAAATTCAACGTGGCTTTAGCCACGCAAGGCTGCTTGGCGCCACGCCGGCCGCTCTCTGCAGAATTCTCCCATCGCCGTTGTGGGGCTGCCGCGCGGCGTGATCGCCGCCGTGCCGATTTTTTCCGGCCCGACAGTGCCGGAGCCCGCTTCGCCTCGATCGTGACGGGCAGCCCGCGCCGCTTCCGGGTCGGCGATCCCATCCTGCAACATTCCACGCCTGATGGTATCGCGCTCCGGCGGCGACGGCGGCGACAGTCTCGCTTGATATGCGTCAAAGCGGCCGCGCTGCCGACGTGGCAACGTCGACTGTGTAGAGGATCGGATCAGGCCGAACGGAGCATGGGCGCGCCGCCGCAGGTTAGGCGGGCAAATATTTCTGTTCCTCGTGCTCTGACAGACGCGGGCGATCCGCCCTCCGCGGCGACGCTCTGTCTCGATGTCCCGGATGGAGGAAGTCCTGAGAAACGCCACGTCGAGAGGTCGCGGAAATAAAGTAATCGGTAATTCCGGCGCCCGGTCATACCAGCGACGCCTGGCGCGCCGCGGCGACCGCCTGCAGCCGGTTGGCGACGTTGAGGGTGCGGAAAATCGCCGTGATGTGGGCCTTGACGGTCTTCTCGGACAGATCCAGCGCCCGGCTGATCTCCTTGTTGGAGAGGCCGCGGCACAGTTGCTTCAGCACGTCGAGCTGGCGTTCGGTCAGCTGCGCCAGCGCCGCCGGACCCTGCGGGGCGCCGCCTTGGCCGGCGCCCGGCGCGATCGCGTCCAGCAGCACGGGCGGGACGTAGACGCTGCCCGACAAGACCAGCTGCAAGGCCGAGAGAATGGTGCGCGGCGCCGCCGATTTCGGGATGTAGCCCAAGGCGCCCAGCGCCAGTGCGCGGCGGATGTCCTGCGGGTCCTCGGACGAGGACAGCACGATGACCGGCAGGTCCGGCCGGCGCCGGCCGAATTCCTGGATCGCCGGCATGCCGCCGGCGCCCGGCATGTTGAGATCGAGGAACACCGCATCGAGATCCGGATGCCGTTCGGCCAGGTCGAGGCCGGCCGCATCGTCGCTGGCCTGCAGCACCTCGGTCCGGTCGGCCGCCTGCCGCAGCAGCGCCGCCAGACCTTCCCGCAACACCGGATGGTCGTCGACAATGAGGAGTTTCATAAATGGAAATATCAACACTATGGCGGCGCGCTGACAAGGCGCCCCGAAGGCTCGGGACCGGTCTTGGGTCAAGGCTTAGGACTTCAGTCCAATTTACCGGCGTAGCGGTTCCGCCGCACGATCGGGTCATGCAATCGATGCCGCCTACCCTGACGCGAGCCTCTTCGCCCCGGCGGCGGGCACAGGTCAAGAGTGGGAGCAACATCATGCGCAGCACGAACCTCCTTGCCGCGAGCGCGGTCGCCCTGGCCGCGGCGCTCGCCGGCGGCCCGGCTTTCGCCAAGGGCACGGTCACCGCCCCCCTCGTCGATTACAATTCCGCGCAAGTGGCCACGGCCGACGGCAATGTCACGGTGCCGTTCGGCGCGATCCTCGCCAACGCCGTCTACACGGTGGCGGCGGGCACGCAGCTCGAAATCGGCTCCCGCTTCACCCTGACTTTGCCGGGCTTCACCTTCGAATCCCAGCCGGTGATCGCGGCGCCGGCCGGCACGACCTTGACGGTGATCAATGGCGGCATCGGTGCCCAGACGATCACCTATCAGATCGGCGGCGCCGCTGTGCCGGCCGGCTCGAGCTTGAGCGTCGGGCAGTTCTCGATTTCCGGAGCGGCGGCGCTGGAGAGCCAGTTCGGCGGCAACGCCCTGCCGATGACCTTCGAGGCGACCAATAATTCCTCGACCACCAACAACGATCCGGCGCCGGTTTCGGTGCCGGTCTTCACCCATGCGGTGGGATCGCTGCCGGACACGATCACGCCCGGCAGCGGCGCCATCAACCTGGCATCGACGCCGCCGGGCACACAATTCATCCCCAACGGCGCCACGGTCGCCGGCTCCGGTCAGGTCGCGACCTTCGCCATCAATACCGAGCTGAACGACCCGTTCAACGCGAACGCGCCGGTCCTGACGCCGGCCGGCCTCGCCAACAGCCTCAATCCGGCCGATACGGTGACGATCACCGTCGAAGGCAATTTCACCGGCATCGGGACGGCCTATGCCGATCCGACCGTGACGACTTGCGCGACCGCGGTGCCGGCCGGCGCCTTCACCGGCACCGTCACGGCCGGGTCGCTCGCCTTCTCCGACGTGCCGGTCAATACGCCGGTGCAGATCTGCATGATCCCGGACGGCACGAACCTGCTGATTCCGGGGACGCAGCCCTATGTGTTCACCTATAGCGCCGGCACCAGCACGGATTTCTTCGGCGGCTTGGCGCAGACGACGGCGGGTAATTTCTACACCTATACCGGCGGCACCTCGCAGGCCGTGACGAATTTCTTCACCGGCAGCGATGCCGGCTACTCCACCTTGCTGCGGGTCAATAACAGCGGCAAGGGTTCGGCCAGCGTGATCGCCGAATTCCAGCCTTGGGATGGCGGCGCGCTGCTGATCGGCGATCTCGGCACGATCGCGGCCGGCACCGGCACGATCTTCACCCTCGCCCAGATCGAGGCGGCGGTGCCGGGGCTCAGCCTGCCGAATTCCGGCGCACGGGCGACTCTCACCATCATCGGCACCGGCCTCAACTCGAATGTCAACGCGTCGGCCATCCTGGTCAATCCGGGCGGCGGCATCGACAACGTTCAATAGGCAGACTGCCGCACGAGTAGCGCAGGGTCACGTTGGCGGTCGGCAGGGCAGGCAGGCTCGGCCGACCGCGCCCGTGATCCAAACTTGGACCGCCGGGAGCTTCACTCCCGGCGGTCTTTTTTCCGCGCTCCCGGTCTCATGCTCCCGTTGCGACGCGGCGGGCCGCCGCCTCGATCGCATCGGCGACGACCGGCACCAGCGGCAGCGGCAGATCGTGGCCCATGCCGGGCACGACGCGCAATTCGGCGCCGGGAATATTCGCCGCCGTATCCTGGCCGCCTTCGACCGGGACGAGCGGGTCCTCGGCGCCGTGCAGCACGACGGTCGGCAGGCGGATGGTCGCCAGCTTCGGCCGGCGGTCGGTTGCGCACAGCACGGCCGCCATCTGCCGGGCCGAACCCGGCGGGTGATAGCTGCGCCTGGCGTCGGCAAGGATCGCGTCCTTAAGCGTCGCCTCGTCGCGCGGATAGGCCGGGCTGCCGATGACGCGGTTGACCTTTACGCCGCGCGCCACGATCGCGTCCCAATCGCCGGCCGGAGCCGATGGCGACAGCAGCGCCGCCAGCGCTTCGGGCTTGCCCGGCGGCACGGCGGGATTGGCGGTGGTCGACATGATCGAGGTCAGCGACAGCGCCCGCGCCGAATGGTCGGCGGCGATCAGTTGCGCGATCATGCCGCCCAGGGAAGCGCCGACGATATGCGCCCGCTCTATGCCCAGCGCATCGAGCAGGCCGACCGCATCGGCCGCCATGTCGTCGAGCGTGTAGGGCGGTACGGCAGGCTCGCCGGCCATGCGTGCGGCCATCAGCGCGCCGGCGTTCGGGATGCCGAGCGCGTCGAGCTTGGTCGACAACCCGATATCGCGATTGTCGAAGCGCACGACGTGGTATCCGCGCTCCACCAGGGTTTCGCACAGCGGGACCGGCCAGCGGGTCAGTTGCGCGCCCAGCCCCATGATCAGCAATATCGTTTCGCGGTCGGACGTCCCGAACCGTTCGTATTCGAGGGAAAGATCGCCAACCCGAATCTGTGCCATGCCGTACCGCTCCCGCCGACCAACGGGGAACGCCGGAACGGCGCTCCTCCCGAGCCATGATCTATCATACGAAGGCACGGCGAGGAATTCCCGCCGCGCCGTTGCCGCGCCAGCCGCCTTCGGCGCCGCAACACGATTCGGTGCGCGCCGGAAACCGGTCCGGGGCCGTCAAAGCTGGACAAATTGCCCAAGTGAAACGCAATTGGCTGCAGATTCGACAGCATCTTGTAAGGTGGGGCCAATTCTATAAAAAGAAAATATAGATCGGCGCAGAAAATCGGCGTTCGAATCATTGATATTTTCGCGTAAGGACGTTGTAAGCCGATCCGTCCAGATATAAACGATGCAGATCCGTGCGTTTTCGTCGGACAATCGCTCGATTGACTTGCCTGGAAGCCGAAGGTCGAGCGATATAACTCTGCTGTGCCCGGCCCACAATATCGCGCTGCAGCATGGCCGGTGCGCCGCCGCGTGACGCCATCGCCGCCGACGGCCGGCTGCGACCGAGCCCGAACTTCGCTTTTGGAACAAGAGACATGAACAGCGTCGTCGCCTTTGCCCTCCGCCAGAACGTCCTCGTCGTCATCCTGATGGTGTTCCTGTTCGTGGCCGGGACGATCGGCTTCATCAACCTCAATATCGAAGCCTATCCGGATCCGGTGCCGCCTCTGGTCGAGGTGATTACGCAGAATCCCGGCCAATCGGCCGAGGAGATCGAGCGCTACATCACCATTCCGATCGAGATCCAGATGGCCGGCATCAAGAACGTCAAGGCCGTGCAGACGATCTCGCTGTTCGGCTTGTCCGACGTCCGGGTCCAGTTCACTTATGACTATACGTATGAGGAGGCCCAGCAGAAGGTCCTGAACCAGCTCGCCCAGGTCTCGGGATTGCCGAACAACGCGCAGCCCGGCATCTCGCCGACCAGCCCGATCGGCGAGATCTACCGCTATCAGATCGTCGGCCCCGAGGGCTATTCGGTGACCGACCTCAAGACCATTCAGGACTGGATCCTTGAGCGCCGCTTCAAGGCGGTGCCCGGTGTGGTCGATGTCGATGGCTGGGCCGGCAAGACCAAGACCTACGATGTCACCATCGATCAGAACAAGCTGGTCGATTACGGCCTGACCCTGCCGCAGGTGCTGCAGGCGATCAACAACAGCAACATCAATGTCGGCGGCCAGACCGTCGATATCGGCCAGCAGGCGGCGGTCGTCCGCGGCGTCGGGCTGATCCACGACATGAACGACCTGCGCAAGACCATGCTGACGACGATGAACGGGACGCCGGTCTTCGTCTCGGACATTGCGACCGTCTCGGTGGGCTTTCAGCCGCGCCTCGGCATCGTCGGCAAGGATGACGACGACGACATCGTGCAGGGCACGGTGCTGATGCGGCGCGGCGAGCAGAGCCTGCCGACTATCCGCCGGGTCGAGGCCGAGGTCGAGAAGATCAACAGCACCGGC
>Ga0181519_10000951_pt1 | contig 25535 bp, 24 predicted proteins | sample PEATcosm2014_Bin_26_FD_121102 | JGI IMG/M metagenome (GOLD analysis project Ga0181519, IMG submission 121102) | Peatland microbial communities from MTU Mesocosm Facility, Houghton, MI, USA - PEATcosm2014_Bin02_10_metaG | ecosystem: Environmental > Terrestrial > Soil > Wetlands > Peat | place...
CGCTTCGAGGAGCTGCGCGGCCAGGACCACGTGGTCCGAGCCCTGCGCACGGCCGTCGCGACCGACCGTGTCTCGCACGCCTACCTCTTCAGCGGACCTCGGGGCACCGGGAAGACCTCGTCGGCGCGCATCCTCGCGAAGGCCCTGAACTGCGAGCGGCCGGAAGGCGGCGAGCCATGCGGGACGTGCACCAGCTGCACAGAGATCACCCGCGGCACGTCCCTCGACGTCACCGAGCTCGACGCGGCGTCGAACAACGGGGTCGACGCGATCCGCGACCTCGTGAGCCACGCATCCCTGGGCACGCCCGGGCGCTGGAAGGTGTACATCGTCGACGAGGTCCACATGCTCTCGAACGCGGCGGCGAACGCCCTGCTCAAGACCCTCGAGGAGCCCCCCGCGCACGTCGTGTTCGTGCTGGCGACGACTGACCCGCAGAAGGTCCCAGCCACGATCCGCAGCCGCACGCAGCACCTCGAGTTCCGACTCCTCACGGGCGAGACGCTGGGATCCCTGCTGCGCGACGTGCGCGATGCAGCATCCCTCGACATCGCCGACGACGCGCTCGACGCGGCGGTACGACGCGGCCACGGATCGGCTCGTGACGCCCTCAGCGCGCTCGACCAGGTTGCTGCATCAGGAGAGGCCGAGGACGTCCGTCCGGTCTTCGACGAGCTGTTCGCCGCGATCACGAGCGAGCAGGCGGTCGAGGTGCTCGGGTCCCTCGCCCGGCTGCACGCTGCAGGGTGGAGCGCGCCCCAGCTCGCAGCCGAGGCCTGCGTCGACCTCCGTCAGGCCTTCCTCCTCCAGCTCGCCCCCGATGTCGCCGACGCCGCCGGAACGGATCGCGACCGCCTCGGCGCACTCGGTGCGGCGATGGGACTCGCACGGACGGTGCGGGCGCTCGAGACCATCGGTCGCGCCATGGTCGAGATGCGTGATGCCCCGGATCCCGCGGTCGTGCTGGAGATCGCACTCGTCCGACTCGCGCGCCCCGAGCTCGACACGTCTCCTGCGGCGCTCCTCGAGCGTCTCGAGCGTCTCGAGCGCGCCGTGGCCTCCGCGCCGCCCGCGGCGCCCGCCGTGCACGCACCGGCGACATCCGCCGCACGGCCGTCGCTCGGGGAGCTCCGTCGGGCCGGCTCGAACCGACCACCCCCCGAGCCCACCCCGACACCGTCGACGGGCAAGTCGACGCCTGCGCCGGATGCGCGCGACACTCCGATGTCGAGCGCGGAGCAGGCTGCTGGCGGGCTCGATGCCGCGCCGGCGGAGCCCCCCGCAGCGGCCCCAACTGCCGCCGACGTGGCTGGGGACAGCGTCGGCATCGCCCTCGACCGGGACTCGCTCACGATCGCGTGGGGCGACGACCTCCTCTCGAAGCTCTCGCCGAGGGCGCGCGCCCTCTACCAGCCCGGGAGGTTCACCGAGGCCTCCGCGGGCAGCTGCACCTTTGCCGTTCCGAACGAGGCGCACCGGGCGCAGTGCGAGAAGAAGCGGGGTGAGGTGGAGGCCGTGCTCGCCGGTCACTTCGGCGCGCCCATCCACGTCTCGCTCGTCGTCGACCGCGGCGCAGCGCCACCGCCGGAGGATCGCCCGGCGGTGCCCGCGCTCGACGAGATCGACATTGACGACCTCGAGGGAGGCATCGCAGGGGACTCGGCATCGATCGCAGCGGCGAGGGTGCTCGACGCCTTTCCCGGGGCGACGGAGGTCTCGTCCTAGGTGTATCCGCAGCCCCTCCGAACCCTGATCGACGAGCTCGGCCGCCTCCCCGGCATCGGCCCCAAGTCCGCGCAGCGGCTCGCCTTCTACCTGCTCCGCCAGCCCGACGAGGACGCGCACCGCCTTGCTGCGGCGCTGATCGAGATGCGCGAGCAGACATCCCTCTGCGAGATCTGCTGCAACGTGGCCGACGGCACGGGCCGGTGCGTCATCTGCACCGACACCCGCCGCGACCAGACGGCGATCTGCGTTGTGGAGGACCCGCGCGACGTCGTCGCCGTGGAGCGATCTGGCGCTTTCCGCGGCACCTACCACGTGCTCCACGGTGCCCTGAGCCCGCTCGAGGGCGTCGGCCCCGACCAGCTCCACATCAAGGAGCTCCTCGTTCGGCTCGACGCGAACCTCGTGACCGAGGTCATCCTGTGCACGAATCCCAACGTGGAAGGCGACGCGACGGCGATGTACCTCTCGCGCCTCCTCACCCCGCTGGGCGTCGCCGTGACGCGGCCGGCGAGCGGACTGCCCGTCGGGGGCGACCTCGAGTTCGCCGACGATGCGACGCTCGGTCGCGCGCTGGACGGACGCCGCCCCGTCGAGCAGTGAGCCACCCGGACCTCTCCGGGGAGGCAGTCGCAGCCGAGCTCTGCCTGCTCGATCCGGTCGTGCGACGCGACCCTGTCGCAGTGGCGGCGCTCCTCGACGAGGCGTTCGTCGAGGTCGGCCGATCAGGTCGGGTTCTGTCGCGGAGCAACGTGCTCGCACTGCTCGCTGCGGAGACGCGCCCGTCGACGCCGACGTTGCTCGAGGGCCCGGCCGCCGAACCCCTGGCACCCGGGATCGCGCTCGTCCGGTACCGCGCGCACACCAGCGCCGGGGTCTCTCGGCACATCTCACTGTGGCTGGCCAAGCAGGGAGCATGGAGGTGCCGCTTCCACCAGGGGATCGTCGAGTCTGAGGATCCGGCCCCGACTGCGGAACCCTCGTCGTCTGCCACCTTGACTACTACGTGAGACGTAGTAGAGTGGTGGGATGGCGGGACGCGAAGAGGCTGAGCAATCAGTCTTCACGAGGCGAAGCGACCCTTCGCTGCTGATCCTGCTCAGTCTCGCGGGGGGCGAGAAGCATGGTCACGCACTCGCCAGCGACATCGAAGCGACGACCGGCGTGCGACTCGGCCCCGGAACGCTGTACGGAGCCATCACGCGACTTGAGGAACGCGGTCTGATCGAGCCGATGGAGCCGGACGGGAGGCGCCGCCCATACCGTGCCACCGAGAGCGGGCTCGCAGAGCTGGCCGACGCCATCACAGAGCTGCGGACGCTGTCCGAGCTCGGGACGGAGCGCCTCGCGGCGAGGGTGGCGCGCCCGGCTCGGCCTGCTCGCGTTCCTCGGCTGGCGACGTGAGTCGCCCATCGGCGCGCCGGTGGATCCTGCGCGCGTATCCACGACGCTGGCGTTCACGGTACGAGGACGAGGTCCTGGCCTATCTCGACGACGAGTTCGCCGACAGGTCGATCGGAGTGGCCGCTGCGGGCTCTCTGCTCCTCGGAGGTCTCACAGAGCACTGCCGTGCCCAGTTCGGCGCCGCGACGCCTGGCGACGCAGGGAGACGGGGATCGAGAGGGTTCGCGCTGGTCGCGTGGGGTTGGTTCCTCTGCGTGCTCGGCGGCATCGGCTTCAGCAAGCTCTCCGAGCACTTCGCAACGGTCCCCAGGGCGTCGGGCACGATCGCGACGAGCTCGATGTTCCCGGTCGCGGCTGACGTGTCGTACGTCGTCGTCGTCGCCGCTGCATTGGTGGCACTCCTCGCGGTTGCTGGCCTCTCGGTCCCGGCACTGCTCGTCGCGTGGTCCGTCAGCGGGCCGTCCGGGAGGACGCGCCTGCGCCGGACGGGGGCCTGGTGCACTGTGGTGGCGCTGGCGGCCGCCTGCGCACTCGGCGGACTTGCATGGTGGGCACATCGGCTCACATCGATCCAGCGAAACGGCTCGGATGCCCGTTACGGCTGGGCTGCCGTGGTTGTGATGGTGCTCATCGCGATCGCGCTCGGAGCGGCGACGAGACTTGCGACGGTTGCCTTCTCGCTCGTGCGCAGGAAGCACGGCCGTCTCGGACCCGCGACGATCGCGTGGATCGCGGTTGCGTGCGAAGCGGCCATCGCGCTCGGGGTCGCGGCATGGTGGGTCTCCGTCGCCAGCGGAGCGCCCGGGTTCCTCACCGACAACCTGTCGATCGGGCTGGGGAGCGGGCACGCGATCTGGCTCTTCGAGGGGCTTCTCGTCTCGGGTGCGGCGCTCTCGACCTCCGGCGGATACCTCATCACGACATCCAACAGATCGCGGCGCACATCCGCGAAGGCCTAGCGGAGCCGCCTGGGCAGGCCGCGCCTCGAATCAGGCGAAGTACCAGATGCAGAGCGACCCAGCGACGAGACAGTAGATGCCGAAGGGCCAGAGTGTCCGCGTCCTGAACCAACGCACGAGGAACGCCACGGACCCGTACGCCGCGATGCCGGCGAAGATCGACGCGACGATCGTCTGGCCCCGGATGCCGTCGCCGAGCGACCCGGTCAGATCCGGCAGCTTGAGAATCCCGGCGAGGAGGATCACTGGCGTCGCGAGCATGAAGCTGAAGCGAGCGGCATCCTCGTGGTCGAGCCCGTCCGTGATGCCAGCGACCATGGTCACACCCGAGCGGCTGATGCCGGCGAAGAGCGCGAGTATCTGGGACGAGCCGATCAGCGTGCCCCTCGTGTAGGACAGGGTGTCGAGGCGCCGGAACCCTCCGGCCTCGCGGTCCGAGACGGCCACGTGGCGGCCCTTCTGGGCGCGAAGGCGCCCCTTGTTCTCGAGGGTCCGGCGCCGGATGAGCTCGCCGCCGATGAGGATCAGGCCGTTGATCGTGAGGAAGATCGATGCTGCGAGCGGCTTCGCGAACAGGACGCGAAGCTTGTGCTCGAAGAGCAGGCCGACGAGCCCGACAGGGATCGTCGCGTAGATGATGAGCCAGGCGAACCGCTGGTCGGGTGTCTCGGCGCGCCGGATGCGCAGCGTCGCGAAGAAGGCGGCGATGATCCTCGCCCAGTCGCGCCGGTAGTAGACGAGCAGCCCGCACGCGGTGCCCACGTGGAGGCCGACGAGGAAGGCCAGGAACCAGCTCTCAGGCTGGGCCTGCGCGGTCGACAGGTCCTTCCACCCGAACAGCTGCGGGATGATCACGCTGTGGCCGAGGCTCGACACCGGGAACATCTCGGTGAAGCCCTGGAGGAGGCCCATCACGATCGCGTGGAAGTAGGTGAGTTGGTTCATCGGCGCCCGCAACGCTACGTGACGGCAGAACCCCCACGGTGATTCTGGGAGACTGTCGTCGTGCGCAGGCTGGTGCTCATCCGACACGCAAAGGCCAAGGACACGTCTCCGACGGGTGACCGCGGCCGGGTGCTGTCAGGACGCGGACGTGCCCAGGCACAGGCCCTGCGGGATTGGACGGAGCCGACGGGGCCGCTCAGCGCGATCCGCGCCGTCGTCCTCGTGTCGTACTCGTCGAGGACGATCGAGACCTTCGAGCTCGGCCTCGAGGGGACTCCGGTGTGCCGCGAGGCGGTGCTCGATGCGCGCCTGTACAACGGCGTCCGCCACGTCGGCACCGACGAGCTGCTCGAATCGCTGGCCGAGGTCGATCCCGGTTCCGGGGACCTCGTCTTCGTCGGCCACAACCCCACGATGACCGTGGCACTCTTCGACCTGATGGAGGACCCGGGCGCGGCGCGCCACGCACTCGCGGGCGGCTTCCCGAAGTGCGGGGTGGCGATCCTGTCGTTCAGCGAGGGTCCACCGCGCAAGGGCGGCTGCGCGCTCGAGTTCTTCAGCGCCCCGGACGCCTGATCAGCCGATCGAGCGGAGCAGCGCCGCGTCTCCCTGGCCGCCGCCCCCGCACAGCGCGACCGCGGCAGTCCCACCGCCACGGCGTCGCAGCTCGAGAAGGGCGCTGAGCGCGATGCGCGTCCCGGACATCCCGACGGGGTGGCCGAGGGCGATGGCGCCGCCGTTCACGTTGAGCCTGGCCTCGTCGAGGCCGAGCTCGTCGGCGGAGGCCAGGCCGACCGCCGCGAACGCCTCGTTGATCTCGAACAGGTCGACGTCGCCGACCGAGACTCCGGCCTTGCGCAGCGCCAGGGCGATGGCGTTGGCCGGCTGGCTGAGCAGCGAGGCGTCCGGTCCGGCCACCTGCCCGTAGGAGACGAGCTCGCCGATCGGCGTGATCCCGGCGGCCTTGGCGCGGTCCGCGGACATGAGGACGACCGCGGCGCCACCGTCGGAGATCTGCGAGGCGTTGCCCGCGGTGATCGTGCCGTCCTTCTCGAATGCGGGGCGCAGCGAGCCGAGCGACTCGGCTGTCGTGCCGGGCCGCACGCCCTCGTCCGTGTCGACGACAATCGGGTCGCCCTTGCGCTGGGGCACCTCGACGGGGACGATCTCGTCGGCGAACAGGCCGTTCTTGATGGCCGCCGCCGCCTTCTCGTGGCTGGCGGCGCTGAAGGCGTCCTGACGCTCTCGGGAGATCCTGCCGTTGTTGTAGCGCTCCGTCGCGAGGCCCATTGCGCACTGGTCGAACGCGCACGTGAGCCCGTCATGCATCATCGCGTCCACGAGTGTCGCGTCGCCGATCCTGTAGCCGGCACGTGCGCCGGGCAGGAGGTAGGGGGCCTGGGTCATCGACTCCATCCCGCCGGCGACGACGACCTCCGCCTCACCGGACCGGATCAGCAGGTCTGCGAGGAAGATCGTGTTGAGGCCCGAGAGGCAGACCTTGTTGACCGTCGTGGCGTTCACCGTCATCGGGACCCCCCCGAGCACGGCCGCCTGGCGCGCGGTCATCTGGCCCTGTCCGGCCAGGATCACCTGGCCCATGAGGACCTCGTCGACCTCGTCGGGCGAGACGCCGGCCCGCTCGAGCGCCGCGCGGATGGCGAACCCGCCCAGCTGCATGGCGGTGAAGCCTGCGAACGCGCCGGACAGCTTCCCGATTGGCGTGCGAGCTCCTGCGACGATGACCGATGCGGACATGACGACCTCCTTCGGTGTACCACGAGCAAACTAGCCGAGCGGCACGTGAGCCGGTCCCGGGCGCGCAGGGTCGCGGACCCGGGTCGGTGCTCTCGGGACGGGCGGTAACCTCGCCTCGTGCTCGAGATCCTCGCCGCTGCCCTCGATGGCGCGACAGGCGATGACCTGCTCGCGCTGTCGATGCCCGACACCTACCGGGCGGCCTACGTGCGCAGGGAGGACGCCTCGATGTTCGAGGGCGTGGCGTCTGCGGACAAGGACCCGAGGCAGTCCATCCAGGTCGGCGAGGTCCCCCTGCCCGAGCTGGCACCCGACGAGGCGTTCATCGCGGTGATGGCGTCCTCGATCAACTTCAACACGGTGTGGACGTCGATCTTCGAGCCCCTCTCCACGTTCGGCTTCCTCGACCGCCTGGCCAAGGAGTCGGTCTGGGGTGCCCGCCACGCGCTCGACTACCACGTCATCGGATCGGACGCCTCGGGCGTCGTGCTGCGCGTGGGCTCCGCTGTTCGCAACTGGCGCCCGGGCGACAAGGTCACCGTGCACTGCAACTACGTCGACGACCAGGACCCGAGCGCGCACGACGACTCGATGCTGGCGGTGAACCAGCGCATCTGGGGGTTCGAGACGAATTTCGGCGGGCTCGCCGACATCGCCGTCGTGAAGGCCAACCAGCTGATGCCCAAGCCTGCGCACCTGACCTGGGAGGAGGCGGCGGTCAACGCCCTGTGCAACTCCACGTCGTACCGGATGCTCGTGTCGTCCAACGGCGCGCCGGTCACCCAGGGGGACAAGGTCCTCGTCTGGGGGGCGACCGGTGGCATCGGGAGCTTCGCCGTGCAGTACGTGCTGAACGGCGGGGGCACGCCCATCGGCGTCGTGTCGAGCGAGCCCCGCGCCGAGATCCTCCGCGAGCTCGGCTGCGAGTACATCATCGACAGGCGCGCCGCGGACTACCGCTTCTGGATCGACGAGCACACCCAGGACGAGCGCGAGTGGCGCCGGCTCGGCAAGGACATCCGCGCGCTCGTTGGCGACGACCCCGACACGGTGTTCGAGCACCCGGGCCGTCAGACGATGGGCGCGAGCGTGTTCGTCTGCAAGCGCGGCGGCACGATCGTCACGTGCGCGGCGACGACGGGCTACATGATCGAGTACGACAACCGCCACCTCTGGATGAAGCTGAAGACGATCAAGGGGAGCCACTTCTCCAACTACCGCGAGGCGTGGCACGCGAATCAGCTCGTGTGCGAGGGCAGGATCGTGCCACCGCTGTCCGCCGTCTACGACCTCGACGAGGTCGGCGAGGCGGCGTGGCAGGTCCACCAGAACCTCGCCGAGGGGAAGCTGGGCGTGCTGTGCGTCGCGCCGACCGAGGGCCTCGGCATCGACGACCACGCACTTCGCGAACGGGTCGGCGAGGACCGCCTGACCATCTTCCGCCGACACCGATAGGAGCACCCGTGCCCACGAACCTCCTGACCGAGATCGACCACGTCGCCATCGCGGTCGCGGACCTCGACGCGGCGATCGCGTGGTACGCCGATGTCTTCGGCGCGACGCTGACCCATCGCGAGGTCGTCGAGTCCGACGGGGTCGAAGAGGCGCTGCTCGCCGTCGCGGACTCCTTCATCCAGCTGCTCTCGCCCACGACGGAGACGTCCACGGTGGCCAAGTACCTCGCGACGAAGGGGGAGGGCATCCACCACGTCGGGTACCGCGTTGCGGACTGCGCTGTGGCCCTCGAGGCCGTCAAGGCGTCCGGGGGCAGGGTGATCGATGAGGCGCCACGGCCCGGATCCCGAGGAACCACAGTCGCCTTCGTGCATCCGAAGACCTCGTTCGGCACCCTCATCGAGCTGGTGCAGGACAACTCGTAGGACCCGAGCGTCCGGTCTGTAGCCTTCCCACCCATGGAACACTCGATGGATGAGCGGCTGAAGGACCTCGAACGGCGGCGCGAGGAAGCTCGCAACGCGGGCAGCCCGCGTGCAGTCGAGCGCCACCACGAGGCCGGCAAGCTCACGGCACGCGAACGGCTCGACTACCTGCTCGACGAGGGGAGCTTCGTCGAGCTCGACATGCTGGCTCGCCACCAGGCGCACGGCATGGGCCTCGAGGACAACCGCCCCTACACCGATGGCGTGGTCACGGGATTCGGGACGATCGACGGACGCAAGGTCTGCGTCTTCTCCCAGGACTTCACCGTGTTCGGCGGCGCCCTTGGCGAGACCTTCGCGGCGAAGATCCACAAGGTGATGGACCTCTCGGTGTCGCTGGGCGTTCCGTTCATCGGGCTCAACGACGGCGCGGGCGCGAGGATCCAGGAGGGCGTCTTCGCGCTCCACTCCTACGGGGGGATCTTCCTTCGCAATGCGACGGCGTCGGGCGTCGTCCCGCAGATCTCGGTGATCCTCGGCCCCTGCGCCGGCGGCGCCGTCTACTCGCCGGCGCTGACCGACTTCATCTTCATGGTGAAGGACACGTCGCACATGTTCATCACCGGTCCCGACGTCGTGAAGACGGTGACGGGGGAGGACGTGACCCTCGAGCAGCTGGGCGGGGCCCAGACGCACGCGAGCCGGTCCGGCGTCGCGCACTTCGTGCTCCCCGACGAGAAGAGCTGCCTCGACGAGGTCCGCTACCTGCTCAGCTTCCTTCCGCCGAACAACATGGACGACCCGCCGCGCAGCGCCACGACCGACCCCGCGGACCGGCTCTGCGAGGAGCTCCGCACGCTCCTGCCGGACTCCTCGAACCTCCCCTACGACATGAAGCGGGTCATCAAGGAGGTCGTCGACGACGGCGACTTCATGGAGGTCAGCGCGAACTGGGCGATGTCCATCGTGTGCGGCTTCGCCCGTATCGACGGCAGGCCCGTCGGGATCGTCGGCAACCAGCCCAGCCACCTCGCCGGGGTCCTCGACATCGACTCCTCCGAGAAGGCGGGCCGCTTCGTGCGCACGTGCGACGCCTTCAACGTCCCGATCATCGCCTTCGTGGACGTCCCGGGGTTCATGCCCGGCACCGACCAGGAGTACGGCGGCATCATCCGGCACGGGGCGAAGCTGCTGTACGCGTTCTGCGAGGCGACCGTGCCGCGCATCCAGCTGATCACGAGGAAGGCATACGGCGGTGCGTACGTGGTGATGAACTCCAAGGGGATCGGCGCGGACCTGGCCTTCGCGTGGCCCACCGCCGAGCTCGCGGTCATGGGCGCGCAGGGCGCCGTCGAGATCGTCTACCGCCGCGAGGTCGCCGACGCCCCCGACCCCGCCGCGCGTCGCGCGGAGCTCATCGACGAGTACTCGGAGCGGTACGTCAACCCGTACCTCGCGGCGGAGCGCGGCTTCATCGACGACGTCATCGACCCAGCCGACACGCGCCGGTACCTCGCGACGTCGCTCGCGATGCTCTCGACGAAGCGCGAGGACCTCCCCAAGCGCAAGCACGGGAACGTCCCGCTGTGAGCTCGGGGCTCCACGAGCGTGCGTCGGTGCCCGAGGATGTCCACCGCGCGATCGTCCAGGCGGTCGAGCAGGTGATCGCCGAGGAGCGCCGCTCCACCGCGGCTCCGATCTCGAACTGGCGCTTCTCGGGGCGCTGGTTCACCGGCCGTCCGATCAAGGTGCGCAGCCGGCCGCACTGACCCCGGCGGTCAGTGCGCGACAGACTCCGCCCGGCGGTGCTCCTCGGCGACGTCCAGCAGGTCGGCCATGATCTCGTGGAACTCGAAGTCCTTGGGCGTGTACACGGCGCGGACGCCTGCACCTTGCAGCGCCGTGGCGTCCGCATCTGGGACGATCCCGCCGACGACGACCTGCGCGGTCGATCCCGCATCGCGCAGCCCCCGGACGATCTCCGGCACGAGAGAGAGGTGCGAGCCAGAGAGGATCGAGACGCCGACGATGTCGACGTCCTCGTCGCGGGCGGCCGCGACGATCTCGCCGGGTGTGAGCCGGATCCCCTGGTACACGACCTCGAAGCCAGCGTCGCGAGCGGCGACCGCGATCTGCTCCGCGCCGTTCGAGTGACCGTCGAGCCCCGGCTTCGCGACAAGCAGCCGCGGCGGCCCGCCCCAGGTCACCGCGAAGGTCTTCGACCGCTCGACGAGGTCCGCGAGGGAGCTCCGCGGCACGGTGGTGCCGCCCACGCCCGTCGGCGCCCGATACTCGCCGAAGACCGAGCGCAGCGACGCGGCCCACTCACCGGTGGTCCCGCCGGCAAGTGCCAGGGCGATCGTCGGGAACATGATGTTGTCGCGGGGATCGTCGCTGGCGGCCACGCGCCGCAGCTCGTCAAGGGCGACCGCGACCGCAGCGCCGTCGCGGTGCGCGCGCCACGCCAGCATCTCTTCGGCGAGCTCGACCTCGACCTGCGGGTCGACCGTGAGGATCGCGCCTGCGGCGTCGCCGCCGAGCGGTGAGGCAGCGGTCTCGGTGAAGCAGTTGACCCCGACGACCCGAAGGCTTCCCGACTCGATGGCCGCGACGCGGGCGGTCTGGCTGGCCACGAGCCGCCGCTTCAGCTCGTCGATGTTCGCGAAGGCGCCACCGCGCTCGAGCACGTCGTCGAGCTCATCCTGTGCGGCGTCGACGAGTTCGGCCGTCTTCGCCTCCATGACGAGCGATCCGGCGAAGAGGTCGGGGTACTCGAGCAGGTCGCTCTCGAACGCGAGGACCTGCTGGATCCGCAGCGACCACTGCTGATCGGCGGGTCTCGGCAGGCCGAGCGCCTCGTTCCAGGCGGGGAGCTGGATGGCCCTCGCCCGTGCGTCCGCGGACAACGTGACGCCGAGCAGCTCGAGCACGATCCGCTGGACGTTGTTCTCAGGCTGCTGCTCGGTGAGGCCGAGCGAGTTGACCTGCACGCCGTAGCGGAAGCGACGCATCGAGGGATCGTCGACGTGGTATCGCTCGCGGCAGATCGTGTCCCACAGCTCGGTGAAGGCCCGCACCTTGGCGGTCTCCTCGACGAAGCGGATCCCCGCGTTCACGAAGAAGCTCATCCGCGCGACGACGTCGTCGAGGGTCCCCTCGGGCACCTTGCCCGAGTCTCTGAGGGCGTCGAGCACGTCGATCGCAGTCGCGAGGGCGTAGGCGATCTCCTGGACGGGGGTCGCCCCGGCCTCCTGGAGGTGGTAGCTGCAGACGTTGATGGGGTTCCACCGCGGGACCTCGGTGACGGCGAACGCGATCATGTCGACCGTCAGCCGCTTGGAGGCCTCGGGCCCGAAGATGTACGTCCCCCGCGAGAGGAACTCCTTGACGAGGTCGTTCTGCGTCGTGCCCTGGAGGACCCTGCGGTCGACGCCCCGCGTCTCGGCCATCGCGAGGTAGAGCCCGAGCAGCCACGGGGCGGTCGCGTTGATGGTCATCGAGGTGTTCATCTCCTCGATGGGGATCCCGTCGAACAGCCCCTCCATGTGCCCGAGGTGCGCCACGGGGACGCCGACGCGCCCGACCTCCCCGCGCGCCTCGGGGGCATCGGGGTCGTAGCCGGTCTGGGTGGGAAGGTCGAAGGCGATGGACAGGCCCGTCTGGCCCTTGGACAGGTTCGTCCGGTACAGGGCGTTGCTCGCCGCGGCGGTGGAGTGCCCGGAGTAGGTGCGCATCAGCCACGGCTTCGATGCTTCAGCCACGACGTCCTCCCCGGTCGTCAGGAACGGTAGTCGTAGAAGCCGTGGCCCGACTTGCGGCCGAGCCGGCCCGCAGCCACCATGCGGCGCAGGAGCGGGACGGGCGAGTAGTTCGGGTCGGCGCTCTCCGCGTAGAGCGCCTCGAGGATCGCGAGGGACGTATCGAGCCCGACGAGGTCGAGCAGGGCGAAGGGTCCCATGGGGAATCCGCAGCCGCCCTTCATCGCCGCATCGATGCCCTCGAGCGACGCCACGCCCGCCTCGTGCATGCGGATCGCGTTGTTGAGGTAGGGGAAAAGGAGCGCGTTGACCACGAAGCCCGCCCGGTCCTTCACCTCGACCGCCTCCTTGCCGCACGACTCGATGAACCCGTGGACCACGGCGATGGTCGTGGGAGCTGCGGTGAGCGGGATCACGACCTCGACCAGTTTCATCGCCGGCGCCGGGTTGAAGAAGTGGACGCCGCAGACCAGCTCGGGCCTCGACGTCTCCATGGCGAGCTCCACGACCGGGAGCGTGGACGTGTTCGTGGCCAGGATCGCCTCGCGGTTCACCAGCCGGTCCAGCTCGTGGAACAGGGCCTTCTTCACACCAAGGTCCTCGACGACGGACTCGATCACGAGGTCGCAGTCGTGGAGGGCCTCGATCTCACTGGTGCTCGTCACCTTCGCGAGGATCGCGGCTGCCTCCTCGGGGGTGCGCTTCTCGCGCTCCACCTGCTTGGCGAGGGACTTCTCGAGGATCACGAGCATGCCGTCGGCTGTGCCCTGGGTGCGACTGCGCACGATGACGTCGCAGCCCGATGCGGCGGAGACCTCGGCGATCCCCGAGCCCATGATCCCGGACCCCACGATCCCGACACGCTCGATGGCCATGGACGAAGCGTACTGGCCGGTCACCGCGGCCCGCGAAGGCGGTCGGCCGCTCAGTCCTCTTCGATGATCGTGACCGACTCGATGGTGACGCGCTCGCTCGGCTTGCCCGACGGCGTGCCTGCGTCATTGAGCGCCGCAACGACGTCGAGCCCGCTCACGACCTTGCCGAAGAGCGCGTACTGCGGTGGGAGGCGGACGCCATCGGGTCCCGAGATGATGAAGAACTGGCTCCCGTTCGTGTGCGGGCCGGCGTTCGCCATCGCGAGCGAGCCGATCTCGTAGCGGCCTGGCTTCGGCAACTCGTCCTTGAACCGGTAGCCGGGACCGCCCGAGCCCGATCCCGTCGGGTCGCCGCCCTGGACGACGAACCCCGGGATGATGCGGTGGAACACGATGCCGTCGTAGTAGTGCCACCGGGCGAGGAACACGAAGCTGTTGACCGTGATCGGCGCGCCGATGGGGTCGAGCGCGATCGTGAGTGAACCCTTGGACGTCACCATCTCGGCGGTGTAGCGCTTCGAGGGATCGATGATCGTGGGCGGCTCGCCCTTGAACTGCTGGGTCTTCGGGCTGGAGCCGTCCGCTGCTGGGGCGTCGGGAGTTGCCATCGGTGCCTCGGTTCGCTCGGGGGTTACGACGTCGTCGTGGTGGTGGTGGGCAGGTTGCTGTTGGTCGGCGACGGGTTCGTGATCGTGAGCGAGAGGATCCGGTTCCACACGTCGGGCGGCGGGCTGCTCACGTTGCCCTCGGAGTTGATCTTCTCCACGACGCTCATGCCCGAGATCACCTGGCCGATGTTGGTGTACTCGGGCGGGAGGGCCTCACCCTCAGCGCCCGCGACGATGAAGAACTGACCGCCGTTGGTGTCGGGGCACTTGGCCGGGGTGTCGCCCTGCGGGCAGGAGTTGGCCATTGCGATCGCGCCGAGCGAGTACTGGCTCTTCGCGTCGGCTGCCGCCTTGGGGAACTCGTTGGGAGCCACGGTGTACCCCGGCGAGCCGGTACCCGTTGCCGTCGGGTCACCACCCTGGTCGACGAACTGGGGGATCACACGGTGGAACGTGACGCACTTGTAGTAGCCCTGGTTCGCCAGGAAGATGAAGTTGTTGGTGTTGACGGGTGCGGTCGCGGTGTTGAGCACGGCGGTGAAGGTGCCCGCCGTCGTGACGAACTTCGCGACGTACGTCTTCTTCGTGTCGATCGTCATCGCCGGCTGGTGGCTCCACTGCAGCGTGTTGGTCCGCGTCGTCGGCGACGACGGGCAGCCCGCCTTCACGGCCAGGCTGTTGGCGGCCTCCTGCGGCGTGGGGGCCGGCGGGGGCGTGCTCGAACCCTTCGTCAGCAGGTAGACGGAGCCGACGATGACTGCGGCCACGACGACGATGATGCCGACGCGTCGCAGCAACTGGCGCTGCTTCGCCTGCTTGCGTTCCTGGTCGAGCCGGGCCTGTCGACCGGCCTTCTGGCGTTGCCTCTTCTCGGTTGGCACGGCGCGGAGCCTACCGTTTGGGACAGGGGTCGAGAATCCGGGTACGAGGCTCTCGCACCGGTGCTTGTAGTTTCAGTGCGTGGCGCTCGTCGTGCAGAAGTACGGAGGAACCTCGGTCGGGGACGCGGACCGGATCCGCGCCGTCGCCGATCACGTCGCGCGGACGCGGCGTTCCGGCGACCAGGTCGTGGTCGTCGTCTCGGCCATGGGCAAGACGACCGACGACCTGCTCCGCCTCGCGACGGAGGTCTCCGATACGCGTCCTCCCCGCGAGATGGACATGCTGGCGACGGTGGGTGAGCGGATCAGCATGGCCCTGCTCTGCATGGCCCTCGCCGACCGCGACGTCGAGGCGACCTCCTTCACGGGCAGCCAGGCCGGGATCATCACCGACTCGGACCACACCAAGGCCAAGATCCTCGAGGTGCGACCCGAGCGCCTCCGCGAGGCCCTGGCCGCCGGACAGGTGGCCGTGGTCGCAGGCTTCCAGGGCATGTCGACGGAGCGGAACATCACAACGCTGGGCCGCGGCGGCTCGGACGTGACGGCGGTCGCGCTGGCTGCGGCGCTCGGGGCGGACGTCTGCGAGATCTACACCGACGTCACCGGCGTCTTCAGCGCGGATCCCCGGGTCGTGCCGGCGGCGCGCAGGCTCGCGAAGGTCAGTTTCGACGAGATGCTGGAGATGGCGGCGACGGGCGGCCGCGTCCTCATGCTCCGATCGGTCGAGTTCGCGCGGAACCACGCGGTCCCCCTCCACGTGCGATCGAGCTTCACGTGGGAGACCGGGACCTGGATTGTCGAGGAGGATGTCTCAATGGAGCAGGCTGTGGTGAGCGCGGTGACGGACGACACGAGCGAGGCGAAGGTCACCTTCGAGGGGGTCCCTGACCGCCCGGGGATCGCCGCGCAGCTCTTCGGAGCGCTCGCCGCCCAGTCGATCAACCTCGACATGATCGTGCAGAACACGTCGGCGAACGGTCTGACCGACATCTCGTTCACGGTCGCAAAGACCGACCTCGCGCACACGATCACGGTCTGCCAGGACGTCACCAAGGAGATCGGCGCGGCCGGCGTCTCGGCGGACGACGGCATCGGCCGCGTCTCGGTCATCGGCGCCGGGATGAAGAGCCACCCGGGGATCACGGCAAAGATGTTCTCCACGCTCGCGGACCTCGGCATCAACATCGAGATGATCTCGACGTCGTCGATCCGGATTTCGTGCGTCGTGCGGGCTGACCGCGTCGAGGAGGCGGTGCGCCGCCTCCATACCGCATTCGGACTCGACGCCACCTCGTAGGCTGGTGCCATGAGGATCGGAATCGTCGGGGCGACGGGCCAGGCCGGGTCCGCGATGGTGTCCATCCTCGAGGAGCGCGGCTTCGTGCTCGACGGGCTCCGCCTGTTCGCGTCCGAGCGGTCTGCGGGCACGATCGTGCGCTTCAAGGGCGACGAGTTGGTCGTCGAGGACGCGGCCGCTGCTGACTACGCGGGCCTCGACATCGTTCTCATGGCGGCAGGTGGCGGCACCTCGCGCGAACTCGCCCCCCGGATCGCCGCTGCGGGCGCGATCGTCGTCGACAACTCGTCCGCCTGGCGGATGGATCCCGACGTCCCCCTCGTCGTGCCGGAAGTCAACGCCCACGCGCTCGCCTCGATCCCCAAGGGGATCGTCGCCAACCCGAACTGCACGACCATGGTTGCGATGCCCGTGCTCAAGCCTCTCCACGATGCCGCCGGCCTGCAGGGCTTCGTCGTCTCGACCTATCAGGCCGTGTCGGGCGCCGGTCGCGCAGGCGTCGCCGAACTCGCCGGGCAGCTCGCCCGAACGGTCGACGGCGCCCACGAGCTCGCGACGGACGGCTCGGCCGTCGAGCACGGGGACCACGTGAAGTTCCCCGGTCCGATCGCTCACAACGTGATCCCGCTCGCGGGCAACCTCGTCGACGACGGCAGCCACGAGACCGACGAGGAGCAGAAGTACCGCAACGAGTCCCGCAAGATCCTGGGACTGCCCGACCTTCGCGTCGCCTGCACCTGCGTCAGGGTTCCGGTCTTCACCGGCCACGGCGCCTCGATCACGGCGTCATTCCGGCGCCACCTCTCGGTGTCGGAGGCGACCGACATCCTCGCCGCTGCGCCCTCGGTCGTCGTCCAGGACCTGCCGACGCCGCTGGGCGCCGCGGGCCGCGACCCGAGCTTCGTGGGGCGACTGCGAGAGACCGACGTCCTGGAGAACGGCCTGGAGCTCTTCGTCGTCGGCGACAACCTGCGCAAGGGCGCCGCGCTCAACGCGGTCCAGATCGCCGAGGTGCTGGCGGGCAGGTAGGCGCTAGTCGGCCAGCGTGCGATCCGGCTGGCGGTTCGCAAGGTTGACCGCGTGGTCCCCGAACCGCTCGTAGAAGCGGGCGATCATTGCGACCTCGACGGCCACGGGCAGGGGCATCGACCCGGACACGAGCTCCCCGGTCAGACTGACGTGGAGGTCGTCGAGCTCGTCGTCGAGGTCTTCGACAGCGTCGAGGCCGCTCTTCGTCGAGTCGTCCAGGGTGTCCGTCGCGGCGCGCCAGATCGTGGCTGCCACCTCGCCCATCCGCTCGACCAGGCCCCGCGCGCGCGGCGACATCTCCTGACCCAGTCCTCGGGCCGCGCGACGGGCGATGTGCGCGGCGAGATCGCCGTTGCGCTCGAGCTCGGGCAGCGTCCGCACGAGTGCCACGAGGCCGCGCCGCTCGGAGGGCGTTCCCACTCCGGACTCGAGCTCGGCGGTCACCTCATCGACGAGGGTGTTCACGAGACCGTCGATGATCTCGTCATCGCGGACGATCGACTTGGCGAGCTCGCGATCACCGGCGAGGAGCGCGTGCGTGGCGCCGGCGATCGACTCCCCGACGAGCGCCCAGATCCGCACGACGCGGGGATCCTGGGCGGTGACCACCCCCGTGTGGCCCAGCGGCGCCACGGCCTGCAGCGGTGCCGGCTGGTCACGGAAGAGATGGCGCGGAACCATCCGCAGCACGTTAGACCCCCCGACCCGTGTCAGTGCGTGTGCGTACAGTGGCATCGCACGTCGCAGCGCAGAAGGGCGGACGGATGGCAATTGGCATCGTGATCGGGGCGATCGCGGGGATCCTCATCGGCGGGGCGGCCATGGCGATCATCGGGCAGCACCGATCGGCGGGACGGGATGCGCAGCTGGCCGTGGCGTCGCGGGTCGAGGAGGAACTCGAGCGGACGCGAGACGACCTCGCCCGGCTCCAGGCTGAAGCCGGCCAGCTCCGCGAGGACCGTGTCCGCCTGACCGAGCAGTTGAGCGCGGCCGAGCAGTCGGTCGCACGCGAGCAGGCACGGCTCGACCTCGAGCTCTCGAGGCTCAACGAGGCGTTCGCATCGCAGTCCCAGACCGTGATGGACAGGATCGTGGTGCAGCTGAACGACATGACAGGGCGCCAGGGCGAGGAGCGGGACCGGACGTTGCGCGCGACGGTGACTCCTGTCGCCGACCTGCTCGCACGCTTCGAGCACCACGTCAACGAGGTCGAGAAGGACCGCAAGGAGGCCTACGGCAGCATCACCAACCAGGTGGAGTCACTGCGGCGATCCCAGGAGCAGCTGACCGTCGAGACGAAGAACCTCGTCACGGCGCTGCGCCGTCCGCAGACGCGGGGCCGATGGGGCGAGCTCCAGCTCCGCAAGGTCGTCGAGATGGCGGGGATGACCGAGCACTGCGACTTCGACGAGCAGATGAGTGTCCGAGACGACGACGACGCGCTGAAGCGCCCGGACCTCGTCGTGCACCTGCCCGACGGCGCGGAGGTGGTCGTCGACTCGAAGGTGCCGCTGTCCGCGTACCTCGACGCGATCGAGGCATCGGACGACGAGACGCGCACCCGCGAGCTGCGCAACCACGCCAATCAGGTCCGCACCCACGTCCAGAAGCTCTCCTCGAAGGAGTACTGGAAGCAGTTCGAGCAGTCGCCGGACTTCGTCGTCTGCTTCGTCCCCGGTGACGCGCTGCTGTCCGCGGCGTTCGAGGCGGATCCGACGCTGACTGAGTACGCGCTGTCGAACCACGTGCTGCTGACCGGTCCCACGGCGCTGATCGCGCTGCTCCAGACGGTCTCGTACGGATGGCGCCAGGAGCGCCTCGCTCGACACACCCAGGAGATCCAGAAGCTCGCCGAGCAGCTCTACGAGCGCCTCGGGAAGTTCTCGAGCCACCTCGCGAAGCTCCGCTCTTCGCTCGACCGCGCGGTCGGGTCGTACAACGACGCGGTGAATTCGCTCGAGCACCGGCTCCTGCCCACCGCGCGGCGCCTGCACGCGCTGGGCGTGGGCAATTCGGAAGGTGAGCTCGACGTCCCCGAGCCAATCACGACGATGGCCGTCACCGCCGGCGCACCGGAGCTGCTCGCGATGGCTGACGATGAGGAAGTTTCCTTCGAATAGGGATGCTGTGCCCGCGCTGGGAGGTGCCGGACCGCCTTTCGGGGGTCGGGTAATGTCTAGGCCGCTACGGGCCCGATCTCCGGGCTCCCACGAACCTCTGGAGTTTCCTGTGCGAATTCTTGTCCTCGGTGGCGACGGTTACCTGGGTTGGCCGAGCGCTCTGTACCTCTCGAACAAGGGCCACGAGGTCGGCGTCGTCGACAACTTCGCCAGGCGCCAGTACGACTACGAGATGGGCGTCGACTCGCTCGTCCCGATCGCCCAGCTGCAGCGACGGGTCCAGGTCTGGAAGGAAGTCTCAGGCAAGGAGATCGCGTGCTGGGGCGGCGATCTGGTGGACCCGGACTTCACGCACCGCGTCGTGAAGGAGTTCCGCCCCGAGGCGATCGTCCACTTCGCCGAGCAGCGCTCCGCCCCCTACTCGATGATCGACCAGAAGCACGCCGTGTACACCCAGGTGAACAACGTGGTGAACACGCTCAACGTGCTCTACGCGATCCAGGACATCGACCCCTCGATCCACCTCGTCAAGCTGGGGACGATGGGCGAGTACGGGACTCCCAACATCGACATCGAAGAGGGCTTCATCGAGATCACGCACAAGGGCCGCACCGACGTGATGCCTTTCCCGAAGAGCCCGCACAGCTTCTACCACCTGTCCAAGGTGCACGACTCGCACAACATCCAGTTCGCGTGCAGGGTGTGGGGCCTGCGCTCGACCGACCTCAACCAGGGCGTCGTGTACGGCCAGGAGACCGACGAGACCCTCCTGCACCCCGAGCTGCTCACCCGCTTCGACTACGACGGCGTGTTCGGGACGGTGCTCAACCGCTTCGTGGTGCAGGCCGTCGCGGGCCACCCCCTCACCGTGTACGGGAAGGGCGGGCAGACCCGGGGCACCCTCGACATCCGGGACACCCAGGCATGCATCGAGCTCGCCTGCATGAACCCTCCGGAGCTCGGCGAGTACCGGGTCTTCAACCAGTTCACCGAGCAGTTCAGCGTGCTTGACTTCGCGAACATGGTCGCCGACGCCTACAGCGGCGACGTGCGCATCGAGCACACCGAGCTCGTCCGCGTCGAGAAGGAAGAGCACTACTACAACGCGATCCACACCCGCTTGCTCGACCTCGGCCTCCAGCCGCACCTGCTGACCAAGGAGACGCTCGAGTCGATGCTGCTGATGGCCGAGCGCTACAAGGACCGCGTCGACCCCAAGGCGTTCGAGGCCACCGTCAACTGGCGCCACGCGACGAACTACCTCCCCACATCGGGATCCCCGCTCCCGCGCTGAGGGGTCGGGGCGCCGCCCTGACCTCAGGCACCGACTAGGAGCCGACCGCGATGGCCAGGGCGCGACGTTCACGGGTCTCCGCCCCGGTGCTCGTGCTCGGACTACTGGTCGGCCTCGCGCTTGTGGCGGGCCTGCTCGTCGGGATCGTCCACGGGGCACGCACCCAGCCGGCGTACCGCAGCACGGTCGACCACGGCTTCGCCGCCGCGGCGACCGCGGTGGTGGACGCCTCCCAGGCGACGGGGATCCAGCTTGCGGCCGTGCTCAACGATCCCGGCGCGCTCGGCCGGGTGCTGCTCGAGACGAGGCTCCAGCAGCTGGCCCAGTCGACGGCCTCGCAGAGCGATGCCGCGACCCTGCTCGCGCCGCCGCCACCCGATGCGAACGCGGACGTCGTCCTGAACCAGACGATGCAGCTTCGCAACGATGCCGTCCACTCCATCCGCGTGACCCTGGAGGGCCTGCTCGGGCTGACGCCCACGACCCCGGCCGGATCGACGGTCCCGCCGCCCCCGTCCTCGGCACCGGTCTCGGTCGCCGGAGCCGCGCAGCTGCTTCGGATCGCCGGGGACCAGATCGCCGCAGGGGACCGCCTCTACGCGAGCCTCCGCAGCGCGTTCGCACTCGCGGGCCACGGCGCGCAACTCCCGGCGAGCCAGTGGTCGCCGACGTCGACCTCGACGCTGTCCCCCGGTGCGCTCTCGTCGTCGGCTGCGACGACCGCGTCGGATCCGCGACTTGCGGCATCCGTGTCCCTGTCCATCACCGCGGTGCGGACGGATCCGGCCCCGCTACCCGTCGCCGGGGTCATCAAGGTCGTCCCGACCGCGACGCTGCAGGTCTGGATCTCCGTGGTCAACAGCGGGTCGGCCCCCACGGTCGTGCCCGCGGTCGTCCAGATCCGGCCCGTCGGCGCCGTCGGCACCTACGACGACTCGCACGCGACCGGCTCGGTCGGTGCCCAGAGTGCCGTCGCGCTTGCCTTCGCGCCCCTGCGGGTGACACCCGGGGCGACCTACCTGCTCACCATCGATCTCGTCAGGCCGAGCCGTCAGGTGTCGGCCGCCGGACTGCACTGGCAGCGCACGCTGGTGATCGCGCCGGGACCCGCCTGATCGGGAAAGTGGGTCGTGTCCGGATGCTCATAGGATGCGGTTTGACCTTTCCTGGAGGAGGCATCCGTGGGCGAGAGCATCACTGTCACTGACAACCGCACCGGTGCGTCGATCGAGATTCCCATCGAGTACGGCGGCGTGAGCGCGGCGGAGTTCTCGAAGCTCCTCCCCGGCATCTGGTTCTTCGATCCCGGGTTCATGTCGACGGCCGCCTGCGAGAGCTCGGTGACGTACATCGACGGGGACGTCGGGATCCTCCGGTACCGCGGCTACCCGATCGAGCAACTGGCGGAGCAGTCGAGCTACCTCGAGGTCGCGTACCTGCTCCTCTACGGCGAGCTGCCGACGACCGAGCAGTTCGAGGTGTGGGACAAGGAGGTCACGCAGCACACGTTCATCCACGAGAACGTTCGCAAGCGCTTCCTCGACGGCTTCCACTACGACGCCCACCCGATGGGCATGCTCGTGTCTGCGGTCGCGGCGCTCTCGACCTTCTACGCCGAGGCGAAGGAGATCGACAATCCCGAGATCCTCGACAAGCAGATCATCCGGCTGATCGCCAAGATGCCGACGCTCGCGGCAGCGGCCCACCGATTCAGCGTCGGGATGCCGTTCGTCTACCCGGACAACGACCTCAGCTACCCCGCGAACTTCCTGTCGATGATGTGGAAGGTCGCCGAGCCCCACTACGTCGCGGACCCCGCCCTCGTGCGCGCGCTCGAGGTGCTCTTCATCCTGCACGCGGACCACGAGCAGAACTGCGGCACGACCGCGATGCGAACGGTCGCGAGCTCGCACGCGGACCCCTACTCGGCGACCGCGGCAGCAACCGCCGCCCTCTACGGCCCGAGGCACGGCGGGGCCAACGAGGCCGTCATCCGCCAGCTCGCCGAGATCGGCTCGATCGAGAACGTCCCCGCGTTCATCGAGCAGGTGAAGGAGCGCAAGACCGTGCTCCAGGGCTTCGGCCACCGCGTCTACAAGAACTTCGACCCCCGCGCGACCATCATCAAGAACGCCGCGTACGACGTGTTCGAGGTCACGGGCAAGAACGCGCTGCTCGACATCGCGCTCAAGCTCGAGGAGACGGCGCTGTCGGACCCCTTCTTCATCGATCGCAAGCTCTATCCGAACGTCGACTTCTACTCCGGGCTCATCTACCAGGCGATGGGCTTCCCCCTCGAGATGTTCACGGTGCTCTTCGCCATACCGCGCACGTCTGGCTGGCTCGCGCACTACAAGGAGCAGCTGGAGCAAGACCTCAAGATCTCCCGGCCGCGCCAGCTCTACATCGGCAAGGACGTCCGCGACTACGTCCCGATCGTGGAGCGCAGCTAGCTAGTCGAGCACCCGGGTCAGGCCCTCCTGGACCATCGACACGCACAGGTTCCCGGTGCGGTCGTAGAAAAAGCCCCGGGCGATGCCCCGCGCACCGGACGCCTCGGGCGAGTCGGTGTCGAACAGCAGCCAGTCGTCGGCTCGGAACGACCGGTGGAACCACATGCAGTGGTCGAGGCTCGCGACCATGGAACGGCCGTCCTCCCAGCGGATCGTGTGCGGCGCGAGGACCGTGTCCAGCAGCGACATGTCCGACGCGTAGGTCGCGACGCAGGAGTGCAGGAGCTGGTCGTCGCCGAGCAGCCCGTCCGCCCGCAGCCACAGGCGCTGGAACGGCTCGCGCTGCCTGCCGCTCCACGAGACCTCGCCGATGAAGCGCTGGTCGATCGGATGGCTCCTCGCGTCGTACTCGCGCAGCAGGTCCTCTGATCCGGCGAGCCGGTCGCGAAGCGAGGGGACCTCCTCGGGGGGCGGCACGTCGGGCATCGTGAACTGGTGCTCCGGCCCCGCCTCGGCCTTGTGGAACGACGTCTGCATGTTGAAGATCGCCCTGCCGTGCTGGATGGCGACCACCCGGCGGGTCGTGAAGCTCCTGCCGTCGCGGATGCGGTCGACCTCGTAGAGGATCGGGATCTCGGGGTCGCCCGGGCGCAGGAAGTAGGAGTGCAGTGAGTGCACGTCGCCGACGTCCACCGTGCGTCCGGCGGCGGCGAGCGCCTGCGCGGCGACCTGGCCGCCGAAGACTCGCTGGCGGGACTCGTTGAGCGGCTGGGTGCCCCGGAAGATGTTCACCTCGATCTGCTCGAGGTCGAGCAGCGCGATCAGCTCCTCGAGGTCGTTCACGCACTCATTGTTCCATGCCGGATCAGGCGCGCCGTCTAGGTTGGGCGACCATGGATGCGAGAACCGGCAGGTTCCCCACCGGCTTCCTCTTCGGCACAGCGTCTGCCGCCCACCAGGTCGAGGGGTCCAACACGAACGCGGACTGGTGGACGTTCGAGCATCGCGAGGGAAGCGGGTGCCTCGAATCCAGCGGCGACGCATGCGACTCGTGGCACCGGTGGGAGGAGGACCTCGATCTCGTCCGCGCGATCGGACTCAACAGCTACCGGTTCTCGGTGGAGTGGGCGAGGATCGAGCCGGCACCCGGTGAGTTCTCGGTCGCGGCGCTCGATCACTACCGCCGGCTGACGGAGGGCTGCCTCGAGCGCGGCCTCGTCCCCGTCGTGACCCTGCACCACTTCACGCTGCCGCAGTGGATGGCGGACCGCGGCGGATTCGAGTCGACCGAAGTCGCCGGCCGCATGGGCTCGTACGCCCAGCGCGTGGGCGAGGCGCTCGGCGACGTGATCGGGATCGCGTGCACGGTCAACGAGCCCAACATCGTCGCGCTCATGGGATACCTGCTCGGCGCCTTCCCGCCCGGTGCGAGCGACCGCGCGAGGTTCGAGGCCGTCAACGAGACGATGCGGGCATGTCACCGCGAGATGTCCGGGGCGCTGCGCGCCGGGCGCGGGTCGTACCCGGTGGGGTTCACGCTCTCGATGACCGAGATGGAAGCAGAGGCCGGCGGCGAGGCGCAGCTGGCCGAGGCGATCGAGCACCTCGAGGACGCCTATCTGCGATCCACCGCGGGGGACGACTTCCTCGGCGTCCAGTGCTACACGCGCCTGCGGTTCGGATCCGATGGGCCTCTCGACATTCCCGAGGGATCCCGCAGGACGAAGATGGGCTACGAGTTCCGGCCAGAGGTGGCCGGCCACACCGTGCGTCGCGCCGCGGAGGCCACCGGCCTGCCCCTCGTGGTCACCGAGACGGGGGTCTCGACCGACGACGACGCGGAGCGCACGGAGTTCCTGAGAGTCGCCTTGGAAGGCGTCTCGGGATGCATCGACGACGGGATCGACGTGCGGGGATTCTTCTACTGGACTCTCCTCGACAACTTCGAGTGGACGCACGGCTACTCGCAGCACTTCGGGCTCGCGTCCTGCGACCGCACCACCTTCGAGCGGCGGCTCAAGCGCTCGGCGCTCGATTTCCGCAGCGTCGCCACCACCGGACGGATGGGCGCGCTACTCGGATCGCACCCGGGTCAGTAGGCTGTTGCGATGCACGATCGGGTCGACCAGATCATCGCGTGGTCGAGGACCCATGAGGGCAGGAAGCTCATCCGCTACACGTCGGTCTCGGTCATCTCGACGGTCGTCTCGCAGGGCTTCATCATCGTCTTCTACGGCATCCACCTCATGGGCATCGTCGCCTCGACCATCACCGCGAACGCGATCGCCACGGTCCCCTCGTACTACCTGAACCGGAACTGGACGTGGGGAAAGTCGGGCAGGAGCCACCTCTTCAAGGAGATCATCCCCTTCTGGACACTGGCGGTCCTGGGCATCGCGTTCTCCTTCTTCGGCTCGCTGTTCGCGAAGCACTTCGTCAACTCCCACTCGTTCCCCCACCTGGTCAACCTGCTCGTCGTGATGGCGGCGAACTTCATCAGCTTCGCGATCTTCTGGGTGGCGAAGCTGATGGTCTTCAACAGGATC
>Ga0181519_10000952_pt1 | contig 25516 bp, 20 predicted proteins | sample PEATcosm2014_Bin_26_FD_121102 | JGI IMG/M metagenome (GOLD analysis project Ga0181519, IMG submission 121102) | Peatland microbial communities from MTU Mesocosm Facility, Houghton, MI, USA - PEATcosm2014_Bin02_10_metaG | ecosystem: Environmental > Terrestrial > Soil > Wetlands > Peat | place...
CATCGTTCCCCCGGTCCCGGCGTTCTCGATGATCCCGGCGTTGGCGATCGTGGCCGCTCCGGTGTTGATCGTCAGCGCCGTGGCCTGGTTGCCGTCGATCAGGCCGCCAGCCTCGTTGATCAGTGTCATCTTGCCTGCGCCCAGCAGGCCCGCGCCACTGATCTTGTTGCTCGCATTGGTGAGGGTGGCGGTGGAGGCGGCGCCGGTGATCTCATTGGTGGCGAGGTTGCTCAGGGCGATCGAGCCGGTCCCCGAGAGGGTCGCGCCATTGACGGCGATGATCACGCTGGGGCTGGTCACCGACACCGCGCTCGCGTTGGAGATGGCCCCCGAGAGGGTCACCGTGGCCGCGCCGATGGAGACGCTGGTTCCCTTCAATGTGGTTCCGGTCAGTGCGTCCGTGCCGCCGGTGAAGGCCACCGTGCCGGTCCCGGCCAGCGTCCCCAGGAAGCTGTTGCCGGCCCCTGAGAAGGAGAGCTTGTCGCCGCTGGCGACCGACACCGTTCCGGCGCTCTGGGTCAGCACACCAGCGTAGGTGAGGTTCGTCCCCACCGTCACCGTCGCGGTCCCAGTCTCGGTGACCTTGGCGATGGTGAGGCTGGTCCCGGCGTTGAACGCCGACTGGCCGCCCGTGAGCGCCAGCGTCCCGGTTCCGGCCAGGGTCCCGGTGGTGGTCAGGGACCCGGCCATGGAGATCGTCCCGGCCGCCGTCAGGGTTCCGGCGACGATCAGGCCCTGGCCGGCGGCGACGGCGCCGTTTCCCGCCAGGGTGAAGCTCGCCCCCGAGCCCACCTCCACCGTACCGAAGTTCTGGAAGGTGGTGGCGGCGATCGGGCCGGACACTTGCACATCGCCGCCCGCCGACAACAGTCCGGTCAGTGTCCCCACGCCCGAGGCCAGGTCCAGTGTCCCGCCGCCGCCATAGGCCGCCCCGACCAGCGCCGAGCCGGCCTCCACCGCCAGCGTATCGCCCGCGACGTCGAACTTTACCGCGACGCCGCTCGCGCCCGAAATCGTGCCGAAATTGGTCACGGTGACCCCGGCGCTCGAACCCTCGATGCCATAGACGCCCTCCACCACGGCGCCTGTATGGCCGGCCGCGCCATTGGTCAGGCTGGCGCCGGAGCTCAGCAATGCCCCGTCCCCGCTGCTCGCGCCATCACCGGTGATCGTGCCGAGATTGGTCGCCACCGCTTTGTTGGCCAGCAGGACGCCGCTGTAGCCCAGGATCAGCGCCCCCGGATTGTTGACCGCGCCGTTGACGAGGCGCCCCCCTCCGCCGAGCGAAACGCCATAGCCCGGCCCCGTGCCCCAGATCACGCCCTGATTGGTCACGGTCGCGGCGCCGCTGGCCGCGACGCCCTGATAGCCGGTGATCAGCGCCACCCGGTCGCCGCCGACGCCATTGGTCACCACCCCGCCGATCGCCAAATAGACGCCGCTGGCGGCCTGGCCGTTGACCGTGCCGAAATTGGTGAGCGTGCCACCGGCGTCGAGGGCGACTCCGGTGGCGCCCTGGATCAGGGCGGTGGTGTCGTGAGCGCCGCCGTTGGTCACCCCACCGACGGCCTGCAGAACCAGTCCCGCCTGGGTCGGCCCCGCGCCGACGCCGATGATGGTCCCGAAATTGGCCACCGTTCCGGCCCCGCCTTGAATCTCAACGCCGGTGTAGCCGGATATAAGGGCGGTCCTGTCGGTCGCCGCGCCGTTGGTGACGCTTCCGCCGCCGTTCATCTGGACGCCATAGCCGTCCGCGCCGGCGGCGACCGAGACGATGGCCCCGAAATTGGTCACCGTGCCAGGGGCGCCAAAAATTCCCACCCCGGCATAGGCCTCGATCAGCGCGCCGACGTCGGTGGCCGCGCCGTTGGTGACCTCGCCGCCGGCGTTCATGTAGACGCCGAAATTGCGGTAGTTTCCGTAGCCGGCGATGCGGCCGAAGTTGGACACGGTCCCGGCCGCATTCTTGATGTCGATCCCGGTGGAGCCGTCGATCAGCGCCGTCTGGTCGCCCACCGCGCCGTTGGTGATCGAGCCGCCATTGTAAAATGAAATCTCGCCGTTGATGACCGCGAAGTTGGCCAGGGTTCCGGCCGCGCCGGAGATGCCGACGAAGCCGTTGATGACCGCGTTCTTGTTTCCGTAGCCGCCGTTGACAACGTCGGCGCCGTCCAACAAAACAAGTGTCCTGGCTCCGCTATAACTGCCGATGGTCCCGTCATTATAGACGCTGGTCGGAAGAGTATTAAAGATTCCATAGGCGCCGAATATGATACCGGTGTTAGACACGGTTCCGGCGCATTCGAATAATATGCCGCTACCGTTTACAGTGCCGGCGTTGCTGATGCTTGTATAGCTTTGCCCGTAGTTGCCCGCGCGTATGCCGTTGATGCCCAGCGTCGTGCCGGCGGTGACTTCGAGCATGTCGTACTGGGCCTGTATGAAATAGCCGTTCGGGTACGAGCCGGAAATGATCTTGAGCATCGGGGCCTCCCATAAGCGGGCCGACTTCGCGTCTTTCGCCGACTATAGGCCCGTCTCACCAAGCTGACGATAGACGGCGCGGCTTCCGGCGGCCCCGCTCCGCCGCTCACCCTCAGCCGGCGTCGGGATGGAGAAAGCGGTGCAGGGCGCTGATCACCACCGAGCCTTCGCCGACGCCCGAGGCCACCCGCTTGACCGATCCGGCGCGCACGTCGCCGACGGCGAAGACGCCCGGCCGGCTGGTGGCGTAGGGCGAGTGGAGGCCCGGCCCCTCGGCCCCCCGGCCGGTGATCACGAAGCCGCCGGCGTCAAGCTCCACGCAGCCGTTCAGCCAGCCGGTGTTGGGCTCGGCCCCGATCATCAGGAAGACATTGCCGATGGCGTGGGCCTGGGTCTCGCCGGTCTCGGAATGGGTCCAGCGCACCTCGCGCAGCCGATCGTCGCCGGAAAGGCCGGTGATCTGGCTGCGGGTGTGCAGGGTGATCCTGGGCGACTGGTCGATCCGCCGCACCAGATAGTCCGACATGGTCTCGGCCAGGCCCGCGCCGCGCACCAGCATGTGCACGTGGGCCGCGATCCTGGAGAGGAACACCGCCGCCTGGCCGGCCGAATTGCCGCCGCCCACCACCACCACCTCCTCGCCGTCGCAGAGGCGTCCCTCCATGGCCGTGGCGGCATAGTGCAGGCCCTGGCCCTCGAAGCGTTCGTGGCCCGCCACATCCAGCCTGCGATAGCGCACGCCGCTGGCGATCACCACGGCCCGGGTCTTGATCGATTGGCCGTCGTCCAGGGTGAGGTGAAAGGGATCCGGCCCGCAGTCCAGGCTCGTCACCTCGCGCGATATCTCCAGCCGTGCGCCGAACTTCTGCGCCTGGGCCTGGGCCCGGCCGGCCAGGGCCTGGCCGGAAATGCCGGTGGGAAAGCCCAGATAGTTCTCGATCTTCGAGCTGGTCCCCGCCTGGCCGCCGGGCGCCACGCCCTCCAGGACGATGGTGTCGAGGCCCTCGGAAGCGGCATAGACGGCGGCGGCCAAACCAGCCGGTCCGGCGCCGACGATGGCCACATCGTGCACATGGGCCGGGTCGAGGGTCTCGGTGAGGCCGAGCGCATCGGCCAGCTCGCTGTTCGCCGGGTTGCGCAGCACATGGTCGCGCGAGGAGATCACCACCGGCAGCTGGGCCGGATCGATGTTGAAGCAGTCGAGAAAGCCGCCGGCGTCCGGATCATCCTCGGTGTCCAGCAGCCGATGGGGATAGCCGTTGCGGGTCAGGAACCGCTGGAGTCGCAGGGTGTCGACGCCGTGCCCTGGCCCGATCAGCACCACCCCGCCCTGGGCGTGCTGGATAAGCCCCACCCTTCGCAGGATGAAGGCGCGGATCATGATCTCGGCGATGTCCGGCTCGGCGGCCACCAGGCGGCGGAAATCGGCGCGCTTCACCCGCGCCACCTTGGTGGGCCCCGCCGCGCGGCCCGAGAGCAGCACCATGCGGTCGTTGAAGAGATCGAGCTCGCCGCTGAACTGGCGTGGGCCGAGCGTGGTGATCACCTCCGGCTCGCCGCGCTCGCCCGGATCGAAGATCTCCAGGGCGCCGTCCAGCACCAGGAACAGATCCACCGAACGGTCGCCGCGGGTGAAGGCCGCCGCGCCCGGCGCGAGGGCTTCTTGGCGCCCGTAGGCGGCCAGACGCTGGGCCATGTCGGCGCTTAGTCGCGGATAGGTCTGGGCCTCCCGCGCGTAGGGATCGGCCGGATCCGTGATCGCCTCGTCAGGGATGTGCGCCGCCATGGCGCCCAGATAGCCGCTGCTCCGCCGCCGGACAACGCCGCGCGGCCGTTTGGGCGCTCGCCCACCGATCCGCATTGACCCTAAGCCCCCGTCGGCATTAGGGTTCTTCGACGGACGGGGACTGTGAAATGGGCGGCGGGCGCGGGCGGCTGGGAAACGGGTGCGCGTGGGGACTTGTCCTCGCGCTGGCGGCGGTGGGCGCTCTGCCGGCGCCGGCGCGGGCGGCCGACACACTGCGCGAAATCCAGTTCAAGCCCGGCAAGACCGCGGTCAAGGCCCACGGCCACCTGACCCTGGGCGACAGCAATATCTGGGTGATCACGGCCAAGGCCGGCCAGACGGGCGATGTGCGCGTCACCTCGATCGAGGATAATGTCTCGTTCCGCATCTATCAGCCGCCGGCGGTTCTGAAGCATGCGATCGGCGCCCTGCAAGTTGAGGGTCCGCAACTGCCCGGCGTCATTCCTGTCCAAGGCCTCGACGCCGGCGCCGGGCGCCATTGGACCGGCGCCCTGCCGGCCGCCGGGCGCTATTATGTCGTCGTCGGCTCCGACCGCGGCAATGCGTCCTACACCCTGGCGGTCACGATCAAATAACCGCCGGGGCGGCGTCTGGTCCGCCTTACCAAGAATTCACTCAGACAATCGCATCCGACAAGGCATCTGAACGCCACTATACAGGCAAGTGGCGCGACACGCCGTCGCGCCAGAACCTTGAACTGGAGGTGAAGGTTTTGACGGAGTTCTTCACAAGCGTGCTGGTTCCCATCGCGTTTTTCGCAATGATCGCCGCCATCGTCCTGCTGCCCGGCTATCTTCGATCGCAGGATCGCGCCCGGATGCACGAAACCCTGCGCATCGCCTATGAGAAGGGTCAGCCGGTGCCGCCGGAACTGATCGAGGCGCTGCAGCGCAATGTAGCCCCCCGGGTGATTTCCACGCCGGAGCGTGATCTGCGGATGGGCATTGTCCTGGTCGCGGTTGGCCTCGGCTTCGCCGGACTGGGCTATGGCCTCTGGTATGGCCTGATGAGCGTCAATGAGATCGCCGCCTATGTCTCCGGCGGGTCCACCGCCGGCTTCGGCGCCATCCCCGGCTTCGTCGGCGTCGCCTATCTCATCCTCTGGGCCACCCGCCGCAACGCGCCCAAGGCTTGAGACAAAGGCGTCGCGACGGGGCATGAGCATGGCCGAGGCTGTGACCGCCAGCGCCTCGAGGCACGATCTGGAGCTTGTCGCCTTGGCGGTGACCGGCGGCCGGACGGCCTTCGGCGAACTGGTCCGCCGACATGGATCGGCGGTGCGCGCCTTGCTGCGACGCATGGGCGCCGATCCCGCCCTGGCCGACGATCTGGCCCAGGACGCCTTCCTGGCCGCCTTCCAGCAGATCGCCGATTTCCGCGGCGAGGGCACCTTCCAGGCCTGGGTCAAGCGCATCGCCGCGCGGCTCTACGTCAAGCGTTGGCGCAAGGACGCCCGGACCGAGCTGATGGCCACGCCCCCGGAGGGTGAGATCGAGCTTCCCGCCCAGCACGCCGGCGCCGCCGATCTGATCGATCTCGACGAGGCCCTCAAAGGCCTCTCGCCGGTGGAGCGGGTCTGCGTCTCGCTTTGCTATGGCGCCGGTCTTTCGCACGCCGAGGCCGCCGCCGCCTTGAATACGCCGCTTGGAACGGTCAAATCCCATGTCAAACGTGGTATGGATAAACTCCGTCTTCGGCTCGCGCCCGGGCGCGTATCGGACGGCTTGGAGAGCAAGGCTCATGGCTGACCGCGGTTTCGAGATCGAGCTGGACCGCATGTTCGCGGCCCATCCCGATTTTCCCGACTCCGATCTGTTCGCCGGCCAGGTTCAGATCAAGATGAACCGGGGCCTGACGTTCCGCGGCTTCTTCATCGGCGGCCTTGGCGTCATCGGCGGCCTGATCGGCGGGGCCCAGATCCTGGGCTCGGGCCTTGGGCCGAGGCTGGGCGCCCTGACCGCCCAGTCCAACCATTTCATGAACACCAAGTTCGCCGACCTGGCCGCCGCCCACGTCCTGCCGGGCGGTTTCGCGGTCAATGGCGAGATCGTATGGATGTCGGCCGGCCTTGCGGTGGTGGCCATCGGCCTCGCCCTGACCCGCGCCATTCGCGAGATTTAAAGGACTTCAGTCATGTCAGCCCAGCGCCCCGACACCGAGCGGCGGATCACCGCGCGCCAGATTTCCGCGCGCAAGGGCGGCGAGCCGATCGTCTGCCTCACCGCCTACACCGCCCCCATGGCCGAGATCCTGGACGAGGCCTGCGACCTCCTGCTGGTCGGCGATTCCCTGGGCATGGTCATCCATGGCCTGCCCAACACCGTCGGCGTGACCATGGAGATGATGATCCTCCACGCCCAGGCGGTGATGCGGGGATCCCGCCGGGCCCTGGTGGTGGTGGATATGCCGTTCGGGTCTTACGAATCCTCCAAGGATGTCGCCTACGCCAACGCCGTGCGCATCCTCAAGGAGACCGGGGCCCAGGCGGTGAAGGTGGAGAGCGGCCCGCACGTGGCCGAGACCATCGCCTATCTGGTGCGCCGGGGCATACCGGTGATGGGCCATGTGGGCCTTCGGCCCCAGTCGGTGCTCACCGACGGCGGCTTCAAGGCCAAGGGGCGGGGCGGTGCGGAATACGCCTGCGTCATCGCCGAGGCCGAGGCCGCGGCCGAGGCCGGCGCCTTCTGCATCGTCGTCGAGGGCGTGGCCGAGGCCCTGGCCAGGGAGATCACCCTGACCGTCAAGGTTCCCACCATCGGCATCGGCGCCTCGGCCGGCTGCGATGGCCAGATTCTGGTCACCGACGACATGCTGGGCCTCTTCGACTGGACCCCCAAATTCGTGCGCCGCTACGCCGACCTGCGCGCCGACATCGCCCGCGCCGCCCGCGCCTACGCCGACGACGTCCGCTCCGGCGCCTTTCCGGCGCCCGCCGAAACCTATTTCGCCACGGCGAAGGGGTAGGGCGGACGCCGCCCGGGTGAACGCTCCGAGACACGTCAAGCTGTTTAGGAATGGTCGCAATCAGGCGGTGCGGATTCCGCGTGAATTCGAGCTGCCCGGTCAAGACGCGGTGATGCGCAAGGAGGGAAAGGCCCTGATCATCGAGCCGTCGACGCCGAAGTCCCTGCTGGCGGTGCTGGCGAGCCTCGAACCTCTGACCGAGGACTTTCCATCGATGGACGATCCGCCACCGGGCCCGGTCAATATCTGAGTGCCAAACCAAAGGTGGGATTGCCGAGGGCCGGCGACCGGGCGACCGCGCCCTCCCGCCGCTCCGTCCCCATAAACCTCATCACCCGGCGCGTTCCGTGCGTTGCGGGCGCGGGCGCCAGAGGCTAGGTTCCCGGCCCTGACGGCGCGAGCCCGGTTCGGAGTTTCCATTCGTGGTTGATTTCATCGAGGAGGTCGAAGAGCAGCTTCGCTCCGACCGCTACCGGGCGCTCGGCCTGCGGGCCTTGCCGTGGGTCGTGGCCGCGGTGGTCGCCACGGTGGTCGGCTGGCTGGGCGTATGGGGCTATGACAACTGGCGCGACCGCAATATCGCCTCGGCCTCGGTGACCTACGACAAGGCCATGACCACCCTGGGTCAGGGCGACGAGACCGGCGCCTTCAGCCAGCTTTCCACCATCGCCCAGTCCGGACCGGCCGGCTACAAGACCCTGGCCCTCATGCTGCAGGGCAATATCCGCCTCAACGCCGGCAAGGGGCCGGAGGCCGCGGCCCTCTATGACGCGGCGGCCAAGGCCGCGCCCAACGCCATTATCGGCGACGCCGCCCGCCTGAAGGCGGCTCTGGCCCTGATGGACACCGCCGCCTACCCTGAGCTTCAGACGAGGCTCACCGCCCTGATCGGCGACAAGAAGCCCTTCGATCTCCAAGCGCGCGAAGCCCTCGCCATGGCCAAGCTGGCCGCGGGCAAGACCGCCGAGGCCCGGGGCGATCTCAACGCCCTCACCCTCACGCTTGGCGTCAGCCAGGCGATGCGGGAACGTGCCGGCGCCGCCATCGCTCTCATCGATTCGGGCGAAATTCCCGCCGCCCTGGCCGCCGTCAAAGCCGCCGCCACATTGCCGCCGCCGAGCGCGGCCACCCTTCAGGGCATGATGGGCGGAGGCGATGCGCCGCCCGAGGATTCCTCCAGCCCCCCCGCCCAGGACGGCTCCCAAGCCCAACCCCAGGGCGATCCCCGGACCGCTCAATGATGAGAATACCTCGGCTCGGCGCCGCCCTGGCATTGGCGCTCGCCCTTGGCGCCTGCTCGACCGTTTCCAAGATCAATCCGTTCCACGGCAAGGCGCCGCCCAGCACGGCGGCCAAGGGCGTGCGGATCCCGGTGATCGCGCTCAACGATCAGCTGAAGGTGTCCGACACCCTGCAGGGCCAGGACTTCTTCCTGCCGCCGCCGGCGCCCCAGGCCGATTGGCCCTTGCCGGGCGGCAATCCCAATCAGTCGGTGGAGCATGTGCTGGCGGCGCCCAATTTCGCCGTCGCCTGGCGCCGGGGGATCGGCGATGCGTCTTCGCGCACCCATCACGTCACCGCCCCGCCGATCGCCGCCGAGGGCCGGGTCTTCGTGATGGACGGCGCCGCCGACGTCTCGGCCCACGATCAGGTCACCGGCGCCCAGATCTGGCGCGCCAATATCATGCCCAAGTCCCGGCGCGATCACGAGGCCTGGGGCGGGGGCGTGGCCTACGCCGACGGCAAGATATTTGTCTCGTCCGGCTTCCGAGAGGTGGTGGCGCTCAACGCCGCCACCGGCAAGCTGATCTGGCGCTCGTCCATGGAGGCGCCGCCGCACGCCGCGCCCACCGTCTATGACGGCCGGGTGTTCGTGGTCGACGTCAACAACGAGCTCTTCGCCTTCGACGCCAACACCGGCATCCAGGACTGGACCTACCAGGCCCTCACCGAACCGGCGCGGATTCTCGCCGCCTCCAGCCCGGCGGTGGACAATGAGACGGTGGTCGCCGCCTTCGGTTCGGGCGAACTGGTGGCCGTGCGCGCGGCCAATGGCAACGAGCTGTGGAACGCCAGCCTCGCGCGCGCCAGCCGCACCAACGCCCTCTCGGAAATCCGCGATATCGCCGGCCGCCCGGTGATCTATCGCTCGGATGTCTATGCGGTGAGCCATTCCAATGTGTTCGCCGCGGTCGATCTTCGCACCGGCCAGGCGCGCTGGACCTTGCCGATCTCGGCCATCACCACGCCCTGGGCGGCGGGCGATGTGGTCTATGTCGTCGATCTCGCCGGCGAGGTGGTCTGCGTGGCGCGCGACAGCGGTCAGGTCTATTGGATCCACGACCTCAACGCCGGCGTGAAAAAGAAGAAGGACCGCGCCGTCTGGTCGAGCCCGATCCTGGCCTCCAACCGGCTGATCATGGTCTCCTCCAAGGGCGAGGCCGTGGCCCTCAATCCCAAGACCGGGGCGCTCGACCGCCGGCTTCGCCTCGGCTCCGACGCTCTGATCGGCCCCATCGCCGTCAATGGCACGATCTATGTTGTCACCCAGGCGGCGCAGCTGATTGCGATCCGGTGACGGATCGGCCGCCATGGCGAGGCCGCCCATGGTAAGGCTGGGCCCATGGTGAGGCTCGCGATCGTCGGGCGGCCCAATGTGGGCAAGTCGACCCTGTTCAACCGCCTGGCCGGGCGACGCCTGGCCATCGTCGATGATCGGCCCGGCGTCACCCGCGATCGCAAGTTCGCCACCGGCCGGCTGGGCGATTTGGATCTCGACCTGATCGACACCGCCGGCTTCGAGGATGTCACCGACGAGAGCCTCGAGGCGCGCATGCGCCGCCAGACCGAGCGGGCCATCGAGGAGGCCCAGGTGGTGCTGTTCGTCATCGACGCCCGCGAGGGCGTCACCCCGGTGGATGAGCTGTTCGCCGCCGTCCTGCGCCGGGCCGACAAGCCGGTGGTGCTGGTGGCCAACAAGACCGAGGGGAGGGCGGGCGACGCCGGCGCCCTGGAGGCCTACAATCTCGGCTTTGGCGAGCCGGTGTCGATCTCGGCCGAACACGGCGAGGGCCTGAGCGATCTCTACGTCGCGGTCATGGCCGCCGCGCCCGAGGAAGAATCGCCCGACGACGAAGAGGCGGAGCTGGGCGAAAAGCCCATCCGCATGGCCATCGTCGGACGGCCCAACGCCGGCAAATCCACCCTCATCAACCGCCTGGTGGGCGAGGACCGCCTGCTCACTGGCCCGGAGGCCGGCATCACCCGCGACGCCGTCTCGGTGGACTGGGACTGGCGGGGCCAGCGCGTGCGCCTGGTCGACACCGCCGGCCTGAGGCGCAAGGCCCGGATCGAGCAGGCGCTGGAAAAGCTCTCCACCCAGGACACCATCCGCGCCATCACCTTCGCCGAGGTCGTCTGCCTGGTGATGGACGCCACCCACCCCTTCGAGACCCAGGATCTGCAGATCGCCGATCTGGTGGAGCGCGAGGGCCGGGCCCTGGTGTTCGTTCTGGCCAAATGGGATCTGGTCGAGGATCCCGGCGTCCGCCTCAAGGCCTTCATCGAACACGCCGAACGCATGCTGCCCCAGCTCCGCGGCGCCCCGGTGGTGCATCTTTCCGCCGAGACGGGCCGGGGGCTCGATCGGCTGATGCCGGCGGTGATCAAGGCCCATGCGGACTGGTCGACCAAGCTCAAGACCCGCGATCTCAACGACTGGCTGAAGATGGCGGTGGAGCGCCACCCGCCGCCGGCGGTGGATGGCCGCCGCGTCAAACCCAAATACATGGCCCAGACCAAGGCCCGCCCGCCCACCTTCGTCCTCTTCGCCAGCCGGGCCGACAAGCTGCCCGACAGCTACCGCCGCTATCTGGTCAATTCCCTGCGCCAGAGCTTCGAGCTGCCCGGCACGCCGATCCGCATCAGCGTCAAATCCGGCAAGAACCCCTACGCCGAAGAGGCCCCCGACACGGTGACGGCCTTCCAGAATCGGCGCCGGGCGATGCGGCAGGCCAACCGGGAGAAGTAGGCGGGTGCGGCCGTCCTTCGAAAGAAAGCCACCCAGATGGCGTGGTTGGTCTGAAGGTTAGAGGAACTACTCGGTTCTTTGCACCCTGTTCGATCGGCGTGTCGTGGCGAGCTCCAGCCAGGCCCGGCGCACCCGTTCGAAAAGGGCGCCTGGGAGCAATCCGTAGGCGATCGAGCCTTCTTCGTCGCCTGGCGTGGGTCTGAGATCGGGGCCGGGCCAGACGAAGTCATTGTATTCGGAAATCACGATCCAGGAGCGCTGGTCGTCCAGGCCAAGGCGTCTCTTGACGAATTCGGGAATCTCAATGGCGACCGCGTCCGCATTGGGCGGGGTGTGGGTCACGGGGAGCACCAGCACCCGCACCGTGCCGCCCTCTTGTCGGACGGAGGCGACCACCGCACAGGGGCGATCCTTCCGGCCTTCCTCTCGGCCTGAAAGACTTTCGCTTTGCCAAAGGTAGCTATAGCGGATGACAAGGCCGGCAACCGGCTCGGGCAGGCGCACGCCGCCTATTTGGCCTTGATGTCCGTCGCGGCGTAGTCGGGCGGGGTGGCCGCCGTCCGGACGGCTTCTATCCACTCGACAGACGCCTCAACCGTGAGACCGGCCTGGCGGTCACGCCGCTTTAGGCGCTCCCATTCCTCAATGGGGAGGACAACCAGGCTATCGTGGCCGTGTTTGGTGATCACCACCGCCTGGCGCCGCGCCTTATCGCTGAGCAAGCCAAAGGCGTTCTGAAATTCGCTAGCCGTCACGCGTGTGGTTGCATCCATCGGGCGCTCCAAAATCACTATTATAGCGAAAGTAGCTATAAAATTCAACTTGTGGCGCGGGCGGGTAGTGTCTCAGTTTCCCAATTTGGCAGCGCGAGGCTTGTAGGAGCCGCGAGGGCCGCTTGCCCGCGCGGGCGGGCTCGGCCTAGGTTCGCGCCATGAACGGTCATGGCTCGCGCGGCGAGGCTCACGATTTCGCGCCGCGCAAGGCCGCCGGCCAAACGTCTCGGCCCGCGTGAGCGCCACCGCCCCCGCCTCGGGGGTTTCGCCCGCGGCGGCCGTGGCCAACGCCATGGCCTTGCTGGAGGGCAATCCGGCCGCCGCCGAGCGGCAGGCGCGCGAGATCCTCAAATTCCTCCCCGATGACGCCCGCGCGGTGTTCATCCTCGCCGCCGCGCGGCGGCGCCAGGGCGACGCCTTGGAGGCGCGGGCCCTGCTGCGCCGGGTGGCGGAGGTCCATCCGGGGTCGGCCAACGTTCATCACGAACTGGGGCTGACCCTGGCGGGGCTCGGCGAGAGCGAGGCGGCCATCGCCGAGCTGCGCCAGGCGCGGGAGCTGCGGCGCGATCTGCCCCAGGCCTGGCGCGCGCTCGGCGATCAGCTGACCCTGGCCGGCGATCCCGACCGGGCCGCCCTGGCCTATGCCGAGCAGGCCTATGCCGATGGGGCCGCCGGCCCGCCGCCGGCCGCCCTGGCGGCCCTGCGCGAGGGCCGGCTCAGCGAGGCCGTCCTGGCCCTGCAGCGTCACCTCGCCCTGGCCCCGGACGACGCGATCGCCAAGGTGCTGCTGGCCCAGACGGCGGCCAGGCTTGGCCATCTGGAGCATGCGGCCGACATTCTGGAGCGATGCCTGGAGCGCGCGCCGGACATGGCCGACGCGGCGTTCGTCTACGCCCAGGTGCTGCATGCCCAGCATCGCCCGCACGAGGCCCTGGCCCTGCTGGCGCCGCTGCTGGCCGCCTATCCTGGCGAGGTGCGCCTGCGCTTCCTGGCCATGACCTGCCACATCCTGGCCGGCGACTACGCCGAGGCCGAGGCGATGGCGGCGGCCCTGCTGAAGGAAAATCCCGCCGAGGCCGCCTTCTGGCTCAGCCACGGCCAGACCCTGCGCATCACCGGCCGGGGCGCGGAGGCCGGGGCCGCGTTTCGCCGGGCCCTGGCGCTGCGGCCGTTCTCCGGCGAGGCCTGGTGGTGCCTGGCGGATCTCAAGACCACCCGCTTCGACGAGGCCGACATCGCCCAGATGCGCGCCGCCGCCCTCAACCCGGCCCTGATGGCCGAGGACCGCATCCAGGCGCACTATGCGCTCGGCAAGGCGCTGGAGGATCGCCAGGCCTGGGCGGCCTCGTTCGAGCACTATGACGCCGGCGCGCGCATGCGCCGCGCCACCCTGCGCCATGATCCCGATCAGAACACCGCCACCGTCGACCTGACGCGGGCGCTCTTCACCCAGGATTTCTTCGCCGAGCGCCCCCGGGGTTCATCCACCGACGCGCCGATCTTCATCGTCGGCATGCCCCGCGCCGGATCCACCCTGGTCGAGCAGATCCTGGTCAGCCATCCGGATGTCGAGCCGACCATGGAGCTGCCCTACATAGCCCACATCGCCCTCGCCCTCGGCCGGCCGGGCCGCCAGGGCCAGGGGCCGGATTTCTATCAAGCGGTGGCGGCCCTGGACCGGCCGGCGCTGGAGGCCCGGGCGGCGGAGTATCTGGAAAAGGCGGGCCGTCATCGCCGCCGCTTCGCGCGCCACTTCGTCGATAAGCTGCCGGGCAATTTCATGCACATCGGCCTGATCGAACTCCTGATCCCCAATGCGCGCATCGTCGATGTGCGCCGCCACCCCATGGCCGCCTGTTTTTCGATGTTCAAGCAGCTGTTCTTCGGCGGCCAGGAATTCACCTATGACCAGACCGAGCTGGGCCGCTACTACCGCGACTATCTGGCGGTGATGGATCATTTCGATAGGGCCCTGCCCGGGCGCGTGCATCGCGTGATCTATGAGGATCTGGTCGAGGACACCGAGGCGGAGGTCCGCCGCCTGCTGGACTATTGCGGCCTGGCCTTCGACCCGGCCTGCCTGCGGTTCTGGGAAACCGATCGGCCGATCTCCACCCATAGCTCCGAACAGGTGCGCGGCCCGGTGTTCCGAGGCGCCCTGGATCGCTGGCGCCATTATGAGCCGTTTCTGACGCCGCTGGCGCGGTCCCTGGGGCCGGCGCTGGACAATTGGCGCGCGCCTTAGGCGATCACGCCGGCGATTGCGCCAACGAAGCTTGACAGGCCCGCGCGGCGTCCGCACCAGACAGGATGCGGAGGCGCCGGATTCGGCGGACGCCGAGGCGGCAGGGGTCGGCGGATGCTGAGAGATAGAAGCGCGCTCGAGGATGTGATCACCCTCGCGGCGGCGCGGGACGCCGATCCCGCCGCTTCCGGGGCCGGCCAGACGGCCCTCGACGCCGGCCCGTCGGCGCCGTTGCTGGCCGATGGCGCCGCCCCGCTTTCGCCCACGGCCTTGGCCGGGCCCTACGCGGCCGCGATCCTGGGCGGAGCTTTCGCCGCGCCCTTGGCGGCCCCGCTGGCGTCCTCGGCCCTGGCCGCGCCGGCGCAATCGGATGGCCTCGCCGCGCAGACGGCCGCCAGCGCGCTTGGCGCCGGCCGGGCCGCGGGACGGGTCGCTCAACCTTCGACCGGCCTGAGCGCGCCGGCCGGCGCCGCGCCCGACGCTTCGGCGACGACCTCGACCCAGCGGCTGGCGGCCGTCATTCCGGCCGCCAGCGCCGCCCAGTCCGATCAGCCCGAGTTCTCCAAGGCCGCCCTGGCCACCACCCAGCCGCATCAGATCGACTTCACCGCCAGCAATCTGCCGGTGTTCGGGACCGACGCCAGCTTCTCGTTCTCCCTGCCCTCGTTCCTCTACCAGAGCTTCAGCTACGGCACCGGCGTCTCCTTCGCCGGCTTCGGCCTGCACGCCGGCGTCAGCATGACCGGCGGCGTGAAGGGCAGCGTCGCCCTCAGCCTTGGCCAATTCACGCCCGACTATCCGGTCACCATCGACCCGGGGGTGATACCGTTCGTGCAGGACGGCCAGGTCTTCAGCATCGATCCGTCCCTGATCTCCACCAACGACGCCAAGTTTTCCCTGTCTTTGCCTCAGGCCAACGCCAGCCTCGATTTCGGCCTGCAGGCCTCGGCCGGCGTCACCCTCAGCTTTCCGGGCATTCCCATCGGCGTCGATCTGCCGATCGTCGGTTTCGTCGGCTACACCCTGCACATTCCCTCGCAGAGCGTGGGGTTCAAGGTGGGCAGTATTTTCAAGCTGCCGTCCAACACCACCATCAATATCCCGGGCGACGGCAGCGTCACCTTGAGCGAGCTGCAGGCCAAGGTCGTCACCTCCGACCCCCAGAGCGCCTACGAAGGCCTGCCCACGATCGAGCTGTCGGGAAACACCGATCCGTTCTTTGTCGCCAACACCGATCTGGTGTCGATCCTGGCCCAGGAGGTTCCCGATCCCTTCGCCGTCCTGCAAGGCAGCAAGAGCTTTGCCGGCGGCTTGGCCAGTCTCAGCTACAAGCTCCTGTCCCTGCCCCTGTCGGGATCGCTGTGGCTGCACGAGGACGTGACGCTGACGCCGATCGGCATCACCGAGACGGTGACCGACACCCTGACCGGCCAGACCCAGACCGGCAAGCTCGGCGATAGCTTCAGCTTCACCGCCCCGGCCAGCGGCAATGGCGTCATTCCGCTCTCGATCAGCTACGCCCTTCAGTTCTCCGTTCAGACCACCCTGCAGCTCGACGGGGCCATAAAGCTGACCCTGGAGGGGCCATCGGTGTCCGCCTCCATCGCGGGCATTTCCGGCGGGGTCGGCCCCCTGGGCAACTTCAACCTGCTCGACATGAGCGGAGACCTGTTCGACCTCTACAGCAACACCTCCACCCAGACCGTGACCACCACCGACACCGTCGATGTGCAGAACTTCGGCACCAGCGTCACCCAGACGATCGCCGGAAAATCCGGGGCCGTGAACATCACCAAGCCGGCCGTCAATGTCTCGGTGACGGCCACCGGCACCGTGTCGGGGGGCGCCTTCGGCATTCGCACCGGCACCCTCAGCGCCGCCATGGCCACCATCGACGGCCTGGTCACGGCCACCGGCGATGGCGTCGATCTCCAGGTCGGCGGTTCGGTCGATGTCGATGACGGGGGCCGCATCACCGGCCACGGCGCCGCGCCGGCGACCGGCGTCCTGGCCGTGGGCAATCCGATCGACGCGGTGATCAACGAGGGCGCGATCACCGGCTTCTCCCAGGGCGTCATGCTGGCCGGCGGGTCGGTGAAGAACGGGACCGGGGCCACCATCGCCGCCACCGCCCTTGGCGTATCGATCGGCGGGGCCAGCGCCCAGCTCGTCAACAATGGCGCCATCAAGGGGGCGACGGCGGTCTCGCTCGCCCAGGGGGGCAGCGTCTACAACGCCCAGTCCGGCACGATCGTCGGCGGGGCCTATGGCGTCTACGCCGCCGGCCCGGGCCCCTTGAGCGTGGAGAACCATTGTACGCTCACCGGGGGCACGTGGGGCGTTCACGCCCTCGACGCCGCCACGGTCACCAACCTGGCCGGCGCCTATATCCACGGCGGCGCCGTGGGCGTGATCCTGGATGGCGACAGCACCGCCAATGAGGCGGTCACCAATGACCTGGGCGGCACGATCAGCGGCGGCAAGGTCGGCGTATCGCTCACCGGCGCCAACACCACCCTGGTGGACAGCGGACAGATTTCCGGAAGCCTCTCCTCGGTGCAGCTTTACGGCACGCAGAGCAACACCCTGGTGCTCGATCCGAATGCGAAGCTGGTGGGCGGCGTGCGGATGTCCTCGGTCTACAACACCATCAGCCTCACGGCGGGATCGGGCGGGATCGGAACCATCGCCGGGATCGGCGGGCCGTTCGCCTTCGAGGGCAAGATCGACATCGCACCCGGCGCGGCCTGGAACATCGGCGGCAATCTGGGCGGCGTGACCCTTTACGGCCTGAGCGCCGCCGACACCCTGGACGACACCGCCATCGCCTACGCCGCCGGCGATCGGGTGGTTTTCAACTACTACACCCGTGTGCTGAGCGTCCGCGCCGCCGGCGCCCCCACGGTGTCGGTCGGCACGATCCAGCTCGCCGGCCCGATCTTTGACGCCCCCAGCCTGTCGTCCGACGGCTCGGGCGGGGTCGAGATCAGCTTCGACGACAAGAAGTGGAGCACGGTGTCGGCCGACAACGGCGAGGTGGAAATCTCTCCCACCGGACTCTTCGCGCCAGGCGTGACGATCGCCGCCGGGGTCACGGTCTCGTCCGACTACTACGGCGTCAACGCCCAGAAGTTCGGGGTCTACGCCACCCAGGTCCGCGCCAGCCTGACCAACTATGGATCCATCCTGGCCGAGAACACGGCCGTATATTTCGCCAGCGGCGGGGTGGTGGACAACGCGGCCGGGGCGATGATTTCCGCGGGCTCCGGCATCCGCCTGGGCTCCAATTCGGTCGACGCCACCGATAGGGTGACCTTCACCAACGCCGGCACGGTGATGGCGCGGGAAAGCGGCGTCTACATCGAGGCCCAGGGCACGGTGACCAACAGCGGTCAGATCACCTCGGCCGCCCTCAATGGCGTACAGCTGGACGCCCAGGGGACGGTGTCCAACAAGGGCAGCATCAGCGGCGGACGCTCCGGCGCGCGCCTGTTCGACGGCGGCTTTGTCTACAACGAGGCCGGCGCATTGGTGGCCGGCGGCCATCTTTTCGGCGTCGAGATCACCGGCGGCTACGGCAAGGTGATCAATTGCGGCTCGATTGCCAGCGCCTATGGCGCGGGGGTCAATTTCGGCGCCGGCGGCCTGGTGATCAATGAGACCGGCGCCATCACCGGGGCGACGGCGGGCGTGACCATCTCCGGCGGCGCCGGCACGGTCGCCAACGCCGCCTATATCGAAGGCGTCCAGCTGGCCGGCGGCGGCCAGGTGATCAACGCGGCCACCGGGACCATCGGCGCCGGCGGCGTCGTGGACGAGGGCGGCGGCGGGGTCACCATCACCAACCATGGGGCCATCGACAACGCCGCCGGCGCGTCGGTGACGTTCTCCGCGGCCACTGACCGGCTGATCGTCGAGGCCGGCTCGAAGTGGACCGGCGCGGCCGTCGGCGGCGGCGGGACCCTGGAGCTGGCGGGGGGAACCGGGACCGTGACCGGCCTCGGCGGCGCGGCGAGCCTCTCCGGCGCCGAGGCGATGAGCTTCAGCGGCTTTGGCGCCTATGCGATCGACAAGGGCGCCTCGTGGACCCTGAGCGGGACCAACAGCCTGGACTCGGGCGGCGCCCTTGGCGTGGCCGGCAAGCTGACCCTCGCCGGAACCCTGATCAACGCCGGCGCGATTTCCGGCGCCAAGGGCTCGACGATCACCCTGAAGAGGGGTGACATCTCCGGCGGCTCGCTCAGCTCGGCCGGTGTGGTCACCGTGTCGGGCGCGGGCAACACCTTCGACGGAACCGCCGGCGCGCTGACGAACGGGGCGGCGATCACCCTCGCCAATCGAGCGGCCCTGACCCTCGAGGGTTCGATCGTCAACACCGGCGCCATCACCCTGGCCGGAACCACCGGCGCGACCAGCCTGATCGTCGGCAAGCCGGGCGCGACCCTCAGCGGCGGCGGCCATGTCGTGCTGGGCGCCGGCGTCTTCAACACCCTCACCGGCCAGGCCGCCACGGCCACCCTGACCAATGTCGACAACACCATCAGCGGCGCCGGCCTGATCGGCAATGCCAAGATGACCCTGGTCAACAAGGCGGCGGGCCTCATCGACCAGACCGGTTCGTCTTCCCTCACCATCGACACCGGAACCCGAACCATAACCAACGCCGGGACCATCGAGGCCAGTGGGGCCGGCGGCCTGAACATCGCCAGCGCCGTGGCCAATACCGGCTTGATCGAGGCGATGGGCGGCGCCCTGACCCTCATCGGCCCCGTCACCGGAACCGGCCGCGCCATCGTCGATGGCGGCCGCCTCGACTTCGCCGCGGCCGGCGCCTTCACCGGCGGAACGACCATCGAGTCGGGCATCCTGGAACTGGGCGCGGCCAGCGGCGCGGGCGGCGGGGCCATCACCTTCGCGCCGGTCGCCGGCGCCGCCGCGACCCTGACGCTCGATGCCGCCGCCACGCCGTTCAACAACGGCGTGGCCAACTTCGCCAACACCCTGGTCAACTTCGGCTCGAACGATTTCATCGACATCGCCGGCATGACCTACGCCGCCGGGGCCACGGTCACCCTTACGGGCCAGACCCTGACGGTCTCCAGCGGCGGCAAGACCCTGAACTTCACCCTGGCCGGCGCCCTGCCGAGCCTGCTGCTGGTGGTCGCCAACGACGGCGGCGGGGTGCAGATCAACACCGAGGGCATCTCCACCCAGCACGAATTGAACGCGGCGGTGCGGGCCGCCGACCAGACCGCCGCCGGCGCCGGCCCGATCAAGCTGCTCATCTGCGGGAATATCGATTTCACCCGGGCCCTGGCGGCGATCAAACTCAAGGCCGGGGTGGCCCTGGATATCGAAGGCTCGGGCCTGGCCTTCAGCGGCCCCGGCGCGGCCCTTACCATCACTTCGGGCGCGGTGAGCGTGGAAGACCTCACCTTCGGCGGTCCTCTGTCGGTGAGCGCCGGCGCCAGCGTCTCCGGCGACTGGGAGATTGGCGGCGCCGTGGCCAACGACGGCCAGGTCGAGGCCAAGGGCGGGGTGTTGACGATCGATGGGCCGGTGACCGGCGCGGGGACGCTCCTCATCGACGAAGGCGCCAGCCTGGTGCTCGGCGCCGCCGTCGGCCAGACGATCGACTTCGCGCCGGGCGGCGGCGGGGCCTTGACCTTGGACGCCCCCGGCCAGGTGACCGGACCCATTGTCGGCTTCGCCGCCGGCGACACCATCGATCTGGCCGGCGTCAAGGCCACCCGCGTTCAGCGCTCCGGCAAGACCTATTCGCTCTATGACGGGACTCAGCTGGTCGCCACCCTGGATATCGCCTGGTCCGGCCCGGCCGAGATCCTTCACCTCGCCGGCGACGGCGCCGGCGGGACCAAGATCACCGCCGCGCCATCCACCCACGTCGGAACCTCATCCGCCGCCCTCTTCAACCAGGTCGCCGCCGGCCAGACCTCGGGCGCCTCCTCGGCGGCAAGCTCAAGCTCTTCGCCACCGGTCGCCTCCACGCCGCCGCCGCTGGCCCGCCCGCCGACCTGAGGCCGCGACCCGAAACAAACGTCATAGCCGGTTCTGGCGACCGGCCATGACGGTAGGGTAGGGAAGGCCCCTCCAGCCCAAAGAGCCCCACGGCCAACGGACTTGCGCTGGCCGCCCCCATGGGGCAACCAACCTGATCTTCAGCCGTTCCAGTCCAACGATCGCAACCGGTCGTGGATACGCCTTCCCATATCTCGCCGCGATGTCGCTTCGGCGCTCCCGTGAACCGGAGCGGCGGCCCGGCGCCCGGCCCAACGACTCGGGCGATCCTTGAACCCTCTCCCGCCAATCCCCGAAGCCGAAACGCCGAAGTCCTGGAGCCGGATCGTCGCCCGCTATCGCCACCCGCGCCCCTGGCGCAGTGTGATCGAGATCGCCATCGCCGCGGCGCCCCTGGCTTTGCTGTGGACCGCCGGATGCCTCGCCTTGGCCCGGGGACAAGGGTGGGCGATCCTGGTCTGTGTCCCGGCCGCCGCCTTTGTCCTTCGGCTATTCGTGATCCAGCATGATTGCGGGCACGGATCGCTGTTTCGGGGCGCCGCGGCCAACGATTGGGTCGGCCGCGTCATCGGCGTCATCACCCTGACGCCCTATGGCCATTGGCGCGAAACCCACGGCGTGCACCATGCCACATCGGGCAATCTCGACCGTCGCGGCCTGGGCGCGGTCGACATGCTGACGGTGGAGGAATACGCCGCCCTGCCGCCCTGGCGACGAGGGCTCTACCGGGCCTACCGCCATCCCCTGGTGCTGTTCGGCGTGGGGCCGGCCTATCTGTTCTTTCTGCAGCAGCGCCTGCCCATCGGCCTCATGCGCGGCGGGGCGGGGGTCTGGCTTGGCGTGATGGGCGCCAATCTCGGCATCGCCGCCTTCATCGCCGGCGGCATCTGGCTCTTCGGCCTCGCCCCCTTTCTCGGAATCTACATCCCCACCCTGGCGCTCGCCGCCACCGCCGGGGTGTGGCTGTTCTATGTGCAGCATCAGTTCGAGCGCACCTCATGGGTGCGCCAGGGGCAATGGAATCCGCATGAGGCGGCGCTGCACGGCAGCTCCCACTACGATCTGCCGCCGGTGTTGCGCTGGTTCACCGCCAATATCGGCGTCCACCATGTCCATCATCTCAACAGCCGCATCCCGTTCTATCGGCTGGATGAGGTGCTGCGAGACTTTCCCCAGCTGCGGGATATCGGCCGCATGACCCTGGCCCAAAGCCTCCGCGCCGCGCCCCTGGCGCTCTGGGACGCGCGCGCCAACCGCCTGGTTTCCTTCAAGCAGGCCCGTCGCGCGCGCCCGGCCGATACGGTCGCCGGATAAGGATGGTCAGAGGCGGCCCGTCGTGGCTTATGCCGCCATGGCGCGAGAAACCGTCTATATCCTCCAGGCCTATGTCGCGGGACGGGGGACGGCCTTGAAGGCCGAGCCCCAAGTCGGCTGCGCCACCGCCGAAGAGGCCCGGCGCAAGGCCGAGCGCCTCGCGCCGTTGCGGCTGGGCGTCGTCGCCTTCGCCGCCTCCGCCGACGTCGAAATGGGCGACTACGACGATAACCCGATCATACTGTTCAAGTCGGGGCGCCTGCCGCCGCCTTGGGACGAGGAATAGGGCGGCTCGCGATGAAGGAATAGAAGCGCTATTTTCCGTCGCCCTCACAACAACGGCGCCGTCTGATCCGCCTCTCCCGCTCAGGCTCCGGTCGAAATCACCGGACCGCTAGCCGGCGCCGCGGTCAGGGCGATCCCGAGCGCCTTCATGACCGCGATCGTCGTCTTCAGGGTCGGGTTGCCGGCCGCGCTGAACGAGCGATAGAGTTGTTCTCGCGAGAGGCCGGTCTCGTTGGCGATCTCGGTCATGCCCTTGGCGCGCGCCACCACGCCGAGTGCATGGGCGATGTAGCCGGCATCCCCGGTCTTGAAGGCTTCTCCCATGAAGCCGGCGATCGCTTCCCCCGAGGTGAGGCCTTCGGCCGGATCAAAGGTGGTCAGCGTCTTGCCCATCCTATTCGCTCCACGTCTCGGCCAGCCGTTTGGCCCGTTTGATGTCCTTGGCCTGGGCGCCTTTGCCGCCGGCGCGTAGCGGCGCGATCAAGGCGTTTCCGCGCCTCTGGAAATAGACGCGGTAGCCAGGGCCGTAATGAATCCGCAGCTCACTGATACCGTCTCCCACTGGCTCGGCGTCGTCCGCATGACCATAGGCTAGGCGATCAAGCCTGGCGAAAATGACGCCGAGGGCGCGCTTGTCCTTCAGCCCCGTCCACCATTTCCGAAACGTCTCTGTCTGCTTTAGTTCAATCATATGTAGTTTATTGACGACGATCTGTCAACGAGAGACCCGGGTTTCAGCTCGCGATGACCCCACCCTTATACTACGGTCGGGGCGGCCGGATTGACCTGCACCTTCGCCAGGCGCTTGGAAGCGTTGTAGCTGTAGAGATAGGTCGAGCCCGTGGCGCTCCGGTCCTCCGCCAGCGCCCCGCCCGGCAGATAGCTCAGGGTGCGCGCCCCGCCGTTCCCCACGCTCGATACGATCTGGTTGGAAGTCGGGGCCACCCTTTTTACCTATTATCGTGAATGCGTAAGGCGTCGTGGGATTCTTCGCCGCGCTAGTTGCATGCGGGTTCTGTCCATGGGTTGGGAAAACGCGCCGAATAAGCGGTCGCGTCTCGCAGCAGCGCCGGATCGCGTGCCCCAATATAAGATCTAGCACTATTTAAAGCCGGGTTTTTGACAAAGTCTCGCATAGTCTGCATTTCGATGTCGGTGTTGTAAGCGAGAGTTTCTGCGGCAGCGTTAACACAACCTTTGTGCAAGAGAGATGAAATATGATGTTCATCATCCAATCTGTTGAATAATAATTTGGCTTGTACGTTTTGTAAAACTATATCGCACGTGGATGCCATTGTTTTCTGGCCTACACTCAGGCCGATCGCAAATGTTACGCCTCCGAGTACGGTGCAAATTAGCAATTCAAAAAGCAACCGTCTGCTCACGGCCTAAACCTCCAATCTAGACACTCGCAGTTAAGACGCCTCATGAATACGGGGACAGGAGCACCATTCCCCGCTAGCCGCCATACCGAACCACCCCATCCGGCGCCCCGACGTCCGCCGCCGCCAGCAGCGCCACGATCGCCGGTCCCATCGCCGCCGGATCGTTGAGCGCATCCTTGTCCTCCCCCGGAAACGCCTCGGCCCGCAGCCGGGTGCGGGTGGCGCCGGGGTCGAACAGGATGGCGCGGATGGGGGAGCTGTCCACCTCGTCGGCCCAGCAGCGCACCAGGGCCTCCAGCCCGGCCTTGCTCGCCGCATAGGAGCCCCAGAAGGCCTTGGGCGCGGTCGCCTGTTCGCAGGTGACGAAGAGGGCGCGGCCCTGGTCGCTGGCGCGCAGCAGGGGCTCCATCGAGCGGATCAGGCGCGCGGCGCTGGTGAGGTTCACCGCCAGGATCTTGTCCCAGAGGACGGGCGGGATATGGGCCACGGGCCTCAGCTTGGCCATCATGGCGGCGGCGTGGACCAGGATGTCGAGGCGGCCGTGGCGCTGGAAGATGGCCAGGCCCAGCTGGTCTATGCCATCGCCCTGGGCCAGATCCATGGGCGCCAGGGTGGCGCGCTCGCCCGTGGCCGCGAGGATGGCGTCATCGAGGTCCTCCAGCGCGCCCTGGGTGCGGCCCACGGCGATCACATGCGCCCCGGCCTTGGCGATGGCCAGGGCGGCGGCGGCGCCGATCCCGCGCGTGGCGCCGGTGATCAGGGCCACGCGCCCGGCCAGGGGCTTGTCGGTATCGCTCGAAGTCATCGGGTCTCCGTCAGGGGGGCGAGGGGGCGGGCGGCGTAGCGCTGGGCGATGAAGGCGCAGGCCATCAGCTGGATCTGATGGAAGATCATCAGCGGCAGCACCATCACCCCCACGCTGGCCGGCGGAAAGAATATCCCGGCCATGGGCACGCCGGAAGCCAGGCTCTTCTTGGAGCCGCAAAAGACGATGGTGATCTCGTCTTCCTTGGCAAACCCCAGGGCGCGCGAGGCCAGCACCGTGGCGATCAGCACCAGGGCCAGCAGGACCGAGCAGGCGGCGATCAATATGGCGATCTGGCCGATCGAGACCTGGCCCCACAGCCCCTCGGCCACCGCCGCGCTGAAGGCGCCATAGACCACCAGCAGGATCGAGCCGCGGTCGACGAAGCCCACCAAGCGGTTGTGCCGGGCCATGGCGTCCTTGATCCAGGTCCGCGCGATCTGGCCGGCCAGGAACGGAACCAGCAGCTGCAGGATCACCGACTTCAGTTCGCCCAGCGAGACGCCGCCGCCGTGGGTGCTGAGAACCAGGCTCACCAGCAGCGGGGTGATGAAGATGCCCAGGAGGTTGGAGGCCGAGGCGGCGCAGACGGCGGCGGCCACATTGCCCCTGGCCACCGAGGTGAAGGCGATCGACGATTGCACCGTCGAGGGCAGGCAGCAGAGGAACAGCAGCCCGGCGGTGAAGGTCGGCGGCAGGATCGCGCCGGGCAGGGCCCTGGCGGCGAGGCCCAGCAGCGGAAACAGCACGAAGGTCGCCGCCAGCACCGTCAGATGCAGCCGCCAGTGGGTCAGGCCCGCCACCACCGCTTCGCGCGAAAGCTTGGCCCCGTGCAGAAAGAACAGCAAGGCGATGGCCGCCTTGGTCAGCAGGGCGAAGGGCGCCACGGCCGCCCCGCGCACCGGCTCGACACTGGCCAGGGCGACCATGGCCAGTATGGCCAGGATATAGGGGTCGGGCAGAAAGCGGCGCAGGCGCGCGGGCAAGGCGGTCAAGCCGGAGCCCCCATCCCGGCCTTCGGCCGTACTTCCCCCAGGGGGGGAAGAGAACGCACCCCCTCTCCTCCCCCCCTGGGGGAGGGGGACCGCGAAGCGGTGGAGGGGGCTCCAGCCAGGCTGAAACGCCGGCGCCAAGCTGGAGCCCCCATCCCGGCCTTCGGCCGTACTTCCCCCAGGGGGGGAAGAGAACGCGTTGCCTCTCCTCCCCCCTTGGGGGAGGGGGACCGCGAAGCGGTGGAGGGGGCTCCAGCTGGGCTGAGACGCCAGCGCCAAGCTGGAGCCCCCATCCCGGCCTTCGGCCGTACTTCCCCCAAGGGGGGAAGAGAACGCACCCCCTCTCCTCCCCCCCTGGGGGAGGGGGACCGCGAAGCGGTGGAGGGGGCTCCA
>Ga0181519_10000954_pt1 | contig 25471 bp, 21 predicted proteins | sample PEATcosm2014_Bin_26_FD_121102 | JGI IMG/M metagenome (GOLD analysis project Ga0181519, IMG submission 121102) | Peatland microbial communities from MTU Mesocosm Facility, Houghton, MI, USA - PEATcosm2014_Bin02_10_metaG | ecosystem: Environmental > Terrestrial > Soil > Wetlands > Peat | place...
GATCAGCGCGGGTTGAAAAGACTAGACCTATCCGCGCTCCTCGGTGGCTCACTGCTTTCCGCGATCGAAATAGGCTTCGTTTCCCTCCTCAATATCCAACCCGCCAGCGTATGGGGCACGGCATAAAACGTGGGTCTCTTCCCAACGTCAGCGCTTAAGCTCCGTAAGGAGCGAAAGATAATAGCCCACGGCGCGAGCCGTCGGGATGGTCGGCAGTGAGGACAAGCCCCGGAACGGGGCGAAAGAGGTTCGTCGCCAACAGCCTTCCGCCCCGTTCCGTGGCCGGCAGGAAGCAACCAGATTCCACACGGCTTGCCTTTTGCCCTCCAGGCTGGCGGCCGCCAGCCTTGCATACCTGTACGCCCACATACAAGCGGATTGCCTCGCAGCACAACAGGCCAGCATTCTTGCGTCGCGCGACCGCTTGCATGTCCTGCCGGAATGTCGCGCCTCAAAGCGTGCTATTCTAAACATCCCAAGGTTACAGAAGCGTGATTACCCGCAACTGGACCGAAGGCAGCTTGGCGGGTCCGCCCAAGCGCGGCACTCCGGCGTGCCGGCTCGCAGCGCCCCGTTCGCCGCGGAGCAGCCAAGTTGTCATTCCGGGTTTCGAGAGCCGGACTTACCGCCCTGCTCCAGCCCGGCCGCAGACGAACGTCGTTCCGTTTCGCCAACGCCATGCTGACCGCCACAGATCGTTCCCAGCCGCCCAGCCACAGCCCCCACCTGTTACGGTGGGTCGAGAAGACCGCCGAACTCACGCAGCCTGCCGCCATTCATTGGGTGGACGGCTCCGCGGAGGAGAACGCCGAGCTTTGCTCCCAGATGGTGGAGAGCGGCACGCTCCTCAAGCTGAACGAGCAGCTATGGCCCGGTTGTTATTACGCCCGGTCGGACTCGAGCGACGTGGCGCGCATCGAATCCCGCACCTTCGTCTGTTCGCTCTCGAAGGACCACGCCGGCCCGACCAACAACTGGGAAGATCCGATCGCGATGCGGCACAAGTTGAAGGCGCTCTTCCAGGGGTCGATGGCCGGCCGCACGATGTACGTGCTGCCCTTCAGCATGGGACCGGTCGGATCGCCCATGGCGCAGTACGGCATTGAGCTGACGGATTCGCCATACGTGGTGGTGAACATGCGGATCATGGCGCGCATCGGCGATGGGGTCCTGGAAGCCATGCGAAGAGACGGGAAGCGCGCGGTGCCCTGCCTCCATTCCGTGGGCGCGCCGCTGGCTCCGGGCCAGAAGGACGTCCCGTGGCCCTGCAATCCGACGAAATATATCGTCCACTTCCCGGAGACGCGCGAGATCTGGTCGTATGGCTCTGGTTATGGCGGCAACGCCCTGCTGGGGAAGAAATGCTTCGCGCTGCGCATCGCATCCAATATCGCGCGCGACGAGGGCTGGCTGGCCGAGCACATGCTGATCGTCGGCATTGAGAGTCCGCAAGGCGAAAAGACGTATATCGCAGCCGCCTTCCCCAGTTCCTGCGGCAAGACCAACCTGGCCATGCTGGTTCCGCCAAAGGGAATGGAAGGTTGGAAGGTCTCGACGGTGGGCGACGACATCGCCTGGATTAAACCCGACGCCAATGGCCGCCTGCGCGCCATCAACCCCGAAGCGGGATTCTTCGGCGTGGCGCCCGGAACGTCCGTGAAAACCAATCCGAACGCCATGGCGACGCTCCGGCGGAACACCATTTTCACCAACGTCGCCCTCACGCCCGAAGGCGGAGTGTGGTGGGAGGGTATGACGGAGACGCCGCCGGCCGAATGCCAGGACTGGCAAGGGAACAAGTGGACGCCGGAGATCGCCGCGCAAACCGGCGCCCCGGCGGCGCATCCGAATGCGCGCTTCACTGCTCCGGCGTCGCAATGCCCGTCGATCGATGCCGATTGGGAGAATCCGAACGGGGTACCGATCAGCGCCTTCGTTTTCGGCGGCCGGCGCGCCGACACCACGCCGCTGGTGTACCAGGCATTCAACTGGAGCGCGGGCGTGTATGCCGGAGCCACCATGGGGTCGGAAACCACCGCCGCGGCCGCCGGAGCGGTGGGCCGTGTCCGCCGCGACCCGATGGCCATGCTGCCCTTCTGCGGCTACAACATCGGCGACTATTTCCGCCACTGGATCGCCATGCAGCATTCGCTGAGCGAACTGCCGCGCATCTTCCGCGTCAACTGGTTTCGCAAGGACGCGAATGGAAAATTCCTGTGGCCGGGATTCGCCGAGAACCTGCGGATTCTGCGCTGGATGATCGACCGGGTGCACGGCCACGCGCTGGGCAGGGAAACGGCGATCGGCTGGATGCCGAGCTACGACGACATCGATTGGAAGGGGCTCGATTATCCGCGCGAGAAGTTCGATTACCTGCAGGCGTTCGACCGCGAGGCATGGCACGCCGAGGTGATGGAGCAGGAGAAATGGCTGATGGGCCTGCGCGATTACCTGCCGCCGGAGATCATTTACCAACGCGAGTTGCTGATTTGCCGGCTACAGGATCCGATTCAGCCGGGAACCGGCACACCGTAGCTGGGGCGCGCGGTCACTTGCGGCGCCAGAGGCTCCAGTGCCCGGTCTCCTCGACCAGACGGAAGCGCTGTTCGAGCCCCGGCTGGTAGGTTTTGACGAGGCCATGAATCTCGAAATCCTCGATCGGGAAATCCTGGGCCGTCCGGCTGTACTTGCGCACCAGTGCCCAGCGGGCGTCGCCGAAATAGCGGTCGTCGCTCGGATGCGCGGTTTCGGTGAACGCCATGTAGTACGTGGCAATGGCCATGCCTCCCCGTGGCGTGGGGCGGTCGAGAAGGTAATTGAACGGATTGAACTGATCGATGGCGAGCACGCCTTCGCCCGGCGCCGCGTGGGTACGGATCAGATCCATTCCATCGTTCAAGGTTTCCGCGTAGGCGGGGCCACCGGTCTCGGTGGTCAGGTTGGCCAGAACCGGGGCAAAAACCAGGGATGCGCCCCGCGCCGAGCGGACGCGCACGGGCGGCGCTTCCTGACCGCGATAACGCTCCCAGGCTGCGGCCGTTAGAGATACGCCGCTCATCGCGGTGAGCGGCAGCAGGCACAAGGTTCCCAGGAACATCGCCGGTAGCCAGCGCGACCGGCTGCCGCGGGCCTCTCGCCGCACCACGGCGTCCACCAGCAAGACAGCGGCGAATCCGTCGAGCGGCAGCGACATCGCCTGGTGATTGGTGGTCAGCAGGAGTCCGCCCACGCCAATCGCCGCCAGAACGAACCACCACACGCGCAGCCGCCGCCACGGAAAGGCCGCCTCGCCGGTCCCGGCCGTCAACAACACCGCCAGCAGCAGCAGCGGAATGCTCTCCATCACCACCACGGGGCGGAGCATGTACGCCGGCCGCCAACTGGCCGCGCGCCCGCTCGCCGCGTATGTCAGATCGCGAAACATGTCGGCAAGGTCGAAGCGCAGGTAGCCAAGCACAATAACGGCCGTAGCGCCAAACCCGCCGCACAAAGCCAGCACGCGCCGCCGGCGGCCAGTGCCACAGCACACCCAGAGGAGCAGGAAAGGGGCGGCCGCCACCCCGTAGGAGATCTTCAGAAACACCAGCAGCGCCCACGCCACACCGGCGGAGAACCCGCGGCCGATGCCCGGCCCCTCCGCTTCGGGCCGCCGCAACGCCTGCAGCCCGCATTCCACCACAATCACTCCCAGCAGCCCATAGCCGTAACGGTTGTAGAGCATGCCGTAGGTGAATGCCAGCGGATTGTACCCAAGCGCGAACGGAGCGGCGATCAGCAAGGCCGCGTAAACGGCCAGCAGGAGCGCGCCGGCGGCCGCCACGCGCCCGCGCACGATTCCGTAAGTCCAGAGCCCGATCACGGCGCCGAATACGGCGTTGGCATAGCCGATGCCCGCCGGCCGCAATCCGGAGAGCGCCAACCCACCGGCCACAATCAAATAAAAGACCGGGCCAAACGCGCTAGGAAAGTCGCGGTGCGGGATCTGCCCCCGGTTTACGCGATACGAGCTGCCCAGGACGGAAAAGAGGTCGTGCCCGAACTCGCGAAGGACCGGGACTCCGATGAAAGCGGCCAGCCCGCAGACGATCGCCACCGCCAGCAGCACCAACCAGTCGGTCCGGGAAAGAGCGAACCGGGGCCTCCGGCGCGGGCCGGGGATAGCGCCTCCGGCTGCCGTTGCCGCTCCGCTGGTGCCTGACACATCGGTTGGGCCGGTCGTCATCGGTTCGACTTTTCTCGAAAGCGACGCCATATCACGCCGCCGGAGGGCAGCGTCGGTAAACGATGAGTCATCGCCGAGAGACCTTGCGCGTTCAGGGCCGCCTTAGCTGCGAGCGCCGCGCTGGGCCAGCACGCGCTCCACCTGCTGCATCAGGGATTGCGCGCGTGGCATGCTGTCGGCGGCCTTCTTGATCTCGGGGTCCTCCAGCCAGCGGGCGCGGTCCGCAGTGTCCTTGTTGAAGGCGCGGAAATACAGCTCCCAGCGGATCTGCTCCTTCAGCCAATCCTTGCAGGCGTCGAAATCGGCGTCGGTGAATACCACCTGTTGCGTTCTCAGGAAGGCCTTGAAACGGTTCAAGGTTTCGTCATCCACCTGCCAGCCCACGGGCAGCGTGGGCTTGGCGCCGTTGAAGTAGACGTTGCCGAAGCGGTAGTAAACCGAGACTCCCTGCGGCCATGCCAGTCCCAAACGGCGCTGCAGAAGAGTGTAGTGGGGATTGGGATACTTCTCATCGGGGGTGATGCCGCCGCCGCCGTACACTTTGCGTCCGCTGTCGGTGGTCTTCAGGTCGTCCTGATTCTGGGTGTCGGTATGGTGCTGCGTGTAGTAGTCGTAAAACGACTCATGCGTGTAATCGCGCTGAATGAGGCGGCCGCTGGGAGTGTAATAGTGAGCGATGGTGAGCAGCAGGGCAGCGCCCTCGTTGAGCGGAAACTGCTGCTGGACCAGGCCCTTGCCAAACGTGGTGTCACCCATCACCCAGGCGCGGTCGTGATCCTGGAGGGCGCCGGCGACAATCTCGGAGGCGGAAGCGGAATCGCCATTCACCAGGACCACCATTGGATAGTGCTGGGCGGCGGCGACGGCCCGGGCGCGGAACGATTGCTCGGCTTCGGCGCGGCCATGGTGGGAGACCACCATCTGGCCGTCGCGCAGGAAACGGCCGGCCACCGCTACGGCTTCGTTGACCAGGCCGCCGCGGTTGTCGCGCAAGTCCAGAATCAGTCCGGAGGCATTCTGTTCGCCCAGTTTGGCCAGGTCGTCTTCTACGTCCTTGGCGACGTTTTGCGCCTCAAAGCTGCCGATGCTGAGATAGATGATGCCCGGCTTCCACCAGAACGCGTCCACAAAGGTGGTTTCGATGGCGCCGCGGATCACGTCAACCGTGATCGGATCCGGTACGCCTTCGCGCCGCACCGAAACCCGCACATGGGTGCCGCGATCTCCACGCAGCAGGTCGGCCACGGCGGGTGACTCCATGGTGGTGGTGTCTTTATCGTCCACGGCCACGATCACGTCGCCGCGGCGCAGGTCCGCCCGCGACGCCGGCGAGCCCGGGAACGGGCGTATCACCACCACGCGGGCCTGATCCATGCTGATCTCCATCCCCACCCCGTAATACTGCGCCCGCTGGCGCCGTTGCATCTCGCGATACTCGGCCGGATCGACGAACACCGAGTGCGGGTCGAGAGTGTGCAGCATGCCGGGAATGGCGCCCTGGTAAAAGGCCTTTTCCGAAGACACCGGATCCGCGTAGTTCTTTTCCACCAGCGCGAACACCGAGGCCACCGAGCGCATGGTGCGGTCCAGATCCTCGCCCTGCGAGGCCGCCTGCACGCGGCCGGCAGACACTCCGACCCACGCCGCGAACCCGATTAAGGCCGCCATCAACGTAATCCCAACTGTTTTTCTAATGTTCATTTTCTTACCCGGCGGCCAAGGACGATTTCAGCAGACAGCTCTCCAAGCGCGCTCCACATAATGTTAGACGGCCGGAGGGACAACAAGTACCGTGGCCGTTTCACTGGACGCCCATCCCTGCAACCATGATAGCGCGGCTTGGGCCTCAGGCTACGCGTGCTACGCGAGGGTGTGCGCGACACAGGTAAGGCGAAACCATCCATTGCTAATGAATTCGCTCGAATCCGAGCGTAGGGGTACGCAAAGCCCCTCTCCCAGGAGGCTTCGTATCAGGGCACGGCTTCAGCCGTGCCGATGGATGGCAAGAAAGGCGTGGGCTTCAGCCCCTGCCCGCACGAAAGCTCCAGTGGCTTCCATCTAAAGCCTTTGGCTATCGATGTGTTGCGGCACGGCTGAAGCCGGTGCCCTGATACAAAGCCGGGCGCAGAGTTCCCACTTCCGTGTCGCACGCCCACGCGAGGGTGTCCGACGCTGCAATGGGGAAACCAAGAAAAGCCGAGATGACTCTCGGCTCTGCAGGCCTGACGGCCCGCGCCACGGCTACACCTGGTACACGCCGTCGAAGTCGAAGAAGTAGCATTCTACGGCGAGCGAGGGCTGCGCGGCGCGGATCACGCCGGCGGCGCATGCTATGCCGGCGATCACCTCTTCCGGCGGAAGGCCCAGGTAAGCGCCGCAGTCGTTGTGACCGGTCAGGATCATCCGGGCCGAGCCGTGGAGCGCCATCGAAGTAGCCACCATGCGCAGCACGAAGTCGCGGTCGCCTTCGCCAGCCGGCGCGGCAAGCGCCTTGGCGGCGCCGGGGATCTTGATCTGGTCGTAGATCGCCACGCCCCGGCGCCGCAGGAATTTCCGCACCACCAGCTCGAAACGCGCGTCAAAGCAGGTCAACACGCAGGCATCGGCCCGGTAGACTTCGGCCGGCGAATCGAAGTGAAACAGCTTCTGCATAACTCTACGTCGCTCACCATCGGAAAACACCGGCGGCAAAGACCGCCGGCGTTACCGGGCGCCGCTATGCCCACACCTTTCTCAGCGCCTGCCCGCAACGCCGCAAGTGCGGTGTATGCCGCGCCATATCCTGGAAAAACATCGACGGATCTTCCGGGGCCAGCCAGATCTCGCAGTGCGGCCCGCACTCGATTTTAACCGTTTCGGCTGAAAGCGGCAGCGGCGCCGCGTTTTCCGCATCCTCGCCGATGTAGGTGATCGCCCGGTAAGGGATCAGCCGGTTGGCCAGACCGGCTCGGATCAGCAGCCCTTCCGGCGTGGTGACATATCGCTGCGGATACGCGCGGATCAACAATACGATCATGACCGCGCCCGAAATCCAGTGGTTGCCTCCCACCAGGATCACCACCAGGCCGAGGCCGATCGCGGCCAGAATCCACCACTCGAATTTCGCATCATGCGTCATAAACTTCGTGTCTCGAGTCATAAATGAGGTTCCTGTTTGGGCAGGGCGGAACGGACAGACTACAGGCTTTTGCTCGCCCGGCGCGCCATTGTGGGCGCCGGGACGCGATCCATTTTCGCCCTGCGAATTGATGGTTACCCGGCCTTGCGCTTGGCCTTCAACTCGGCCAGCAGCCGGTCGATTTCGTCGTGCTTCTCCATGGCCTTGAACTGGTCCTCGACGTTGTCGGCCATCAGTTCGGCCGTGGCTTGCGCGGTCGCTTCGCTGTGCTGCACCTTGTTCTTCATGCGGTCGAAGGCAGCGGTCTTGGATTCATCGCCCATATTCAGCCCCGCTTGGGTGGCCTTGCCCAGCGCGCGCGAGCGCCGGTGCTGCGCAATCAGCATGTCGCTCTTGGCTTGCGCCTCCACCAGCTTCTGTTGCAGCTTGGTCAGCGCGCCTTTCAGGTTCTCCACCTGCGTTTTCTGATCTTCCACCTGCTGACGGAAGCTGTCTGCCGTGGCGCGGTAGGTCATCGCGCGCTCCACCGCGGTGCGGGCCAACTTGTCGTCGTGCTGGTCGAGGGCCATATCCGCGCGGCGCATCCACTGGCCGTCGTTGTCTTCGCTTTCCTTGAGTTTCTTCTCCAGCACGTGCTGGTCGGCGATCGAAATCGCCACCTGGGTTTTCACCTGGAGCAGTTGATTCTCCATATCGAGGATCACCTGCTTGATCATCTTCTCCGGGTCCTCGGCCTTGTCGACCAGATCGTTGAGGTTGGCCCGGATCAATGTGGAAACGCGCTCTAAGAGTGCCACTCGATTTCTCCTTTCCTGCGGGCCGCGCACTTGGCAGCGCGCGGCCCGGTTACCCAAATTCCCTATTGCGCCGCCGGAGCCTTGTCATCCGGCTTCGGCGCCTTGTCCCCAATCGTCCGCACTTTGGCGAATAGCTCGTTGAACGGCATGCCCGAGAGGGTCTCGAACAATGCCGGAACCTGTGCCGCGATCTTCGTCATATCGCCGGTGATCTTGCTCATGCCGGCGGTGTCGCCATTGCCGGTCGAAACAATGGTGATCTTGTCCACGTTGGCCAGCGGAGCGGCCAGCGCTCTCACCACCTCCGGCAAGCCAGTGATCAGCTTGTCGATGATCGCCGCCTGGTTGAATTCCTGGTACGCCTCGGCCCTCACGTTCATGGCCCTGGCTTCCGCCTCGCCCTTCTTGAAAATAATTTCCGCTTCCGCTTCGCCCTGCGCGCGGATGGCCGACGCATGGCCTTCGGCCTCCGTGATCAGGCGCTGCTTCTCGGCTTGCGCCAGGGTCTCGATGCGTTGCCGCTCGGCCTCGGCCGGCTTCAGCACGGTGGCCGTCAGCTCGCGCTCGCGCCGCTGAATCTCGGCCTCTTGCACCTTGACTTCGTGTTCTTTCTCCACCTGGTGAATGGTGACTTCCTCGCCGCGCACCTGCTGCTGCATGATGTTGGTCTGGATCTCGTAGGCTTTGTCGGCTTGCGCCTGTTGCTTCTTCACGGTCTCCAGGTACAAGGCCTTCTTGGTCTCCAGGTCGCGCTGCGCCTCAGCCTGCTTGGTCTGGGAAAGCGTCTCGGCCAGCACGCGCTCCTGGTCGGCCTGCGCTTTGGCGATGGCGGCTTCGCGGGACGCATTCGCCCGTTTGATGGCCGTATCGCGTTCGGCTTCGGCGGACGCCACGTCGGCGTCGCGCTTGATCCGCGCCACGTCCGGGCGGCCCATGTTGGTGATGTACTCGTTCTTGTCGCGGACCTCTTTGATGGTGAAGGAAATTACTTCGAGGCCCATCTTGGTCATGTCGTCGGCGCAGGTGGACCGCATCCGCTCGCCCACCATTTCCGGCTGCTTGACGATCTCTTCCACCGTCAACTGGCCGATGATGCCGCGCAGGTGGCCTTCCATCACCAGCCGGATCAACCCTTCGCGCTCATCCGGATTCTTGGTCAGGAACTGCTCCGCCGCGGTGAGGATCGATTCCGGATCCGACTTCACCTTGATCTGCGCCACCGCTTCCACCGTTACCGCAACGCCCTGCCGTGTGTACAGATCCTGTTTGGGCGCCACATCGAACGACATCAATTCCAGCGACAGCGAGCGCGCCGTCTCCACCATCGGAAAGATAACCGTGCCGCGGCCCTTCACCACGCGCGTGCCGCCCAATCCGTACACGATGATGGCTTCGTGCGGACCGGCTTTGCGGTACAGCTTGGCAAATGCGGTCAGAATGAACAGAAGGACCAGGACTCCCAAAAGGACGAAAACCACAATCGGGTTCTGGAATACTTGTTCCATTTAGCTCTTCAACTCCGTTTCTCCGGCCATGTCTTCCCAGCGCCGGACGTAAGCAATGCCCTTCTCGTAGCGCGTCACCACAACCTCCGCGCCCTTGGGGATGGCCGCGCCATCCTCGCTGCGCGCGCCAGCGACGTGGCGCGTGCCCTCCTGCGAAAAAACCATCTCGCCGGTTCCACCATCGCGGATGCGGATGCTCAGGTGCCCGAGCACGCCGATCATGTCGTAATCCGCCGGATCGAGCGGCGCTTCATGCGCCATCAGCACCTTGGCGATAAACACGAACACCACCGCCGCGGCCCCTAGCCCGCAGAACGTCGCCACCACGAAAGCCACGAAATACCAGACATGGTAGTAATGCTCGAGCAGATATCCCGCGCCGCCAAACCAGGCTAGAAAGGCCGATACCGTGCCGAAATTAAGCCACGGCACCTCGCCATGCCCTCCGCCGCCGCGCGGAACCTGGCCGCGCGGGATGTGGATGCCATGTTGCATCGGCACGTGGGCGTGCGGGATGTGCACGTGCGGGATGTGAACGTGCGGGATGTGCATGTGCCCCGTTCCCGCCAGAAACGCCAACGCGCTCAAAAGGAAACCCACCAGAAAACACGCGAGGTAGAAATCCGCCCAAGTCATTTACCGCCTCCTCGTCTTGCGGCCGCCGGCGTCTTCAAAACCTCCATCAACCGCTCGGCCAGCCCAGGGTTCTCCAGAATCTCACCCAGCAGGATGACGCACATGCGCGTATCCGCGTGCCGCGCCAGCGCGAGCAGCGCGTGCTGCAACTCCGGGTCGCGGCGAAACCGCTCCGCGCCGCTCACCAGCCACAGGTCCAGCTTGTCCTCGAGCGCTCCCACATCCGACACCAGCTCGTTCTGAAACCCCTCCGGATCGTCCACCAAATAGCCCGGATGCACCTTGAAAAACTTCGCCAGCAGCATCCGCGTGGGGTTGGTCAAGTGCGGCCGCGCCCCGCTCTCAATCTGCGAAAGGTAACTCTGGCTGATGGATTTGCCGAGCTCGCGCTGAATCAGCCGCGCCATCTCGAGTTGCGACAGTTCGCGGTTGAACCCACGTAGGGTTCCTTCCACCTCGCGCAGGTACCGGAGTTTTTCGCCAAGCTTCATATAGCAATTTGTAATTATAGTATTGCAATCTGTGATTGGCTGTCAAGGACAGAATTGGGCCTGTTTTCAATCGGATAGCGGGGTCGGTTTGGGATGGCGGACAGAAGCAGAAGAAAAGCCGAGACGAGTCTCGGCTCTGCAGGCCGGACGGCCCGCGCCACGAAGCTCAGCCAGAAAGTTCGTCCCCGCGCCAAGAGTGCTTATCGGCGGAAACGGAGTTCGTCCTTGAAGGCTTCCATACAGTTGTAGACGATGGGGCAGACCGAGGCGCGGTCGACGAATTGCCACATACGGCTGGCGATGGAGCCATTGCCGCGGACCAGGTGCGGATAGCGCTGGCAGATGCCCGGGCGCGCGTCGTAAACGGAACAGAGGTTGCCTTCCAGAAACACGCAGCCGTCGGCTTCGCTGAACTTGAGCACGCGCGTCATCTGCCCTTCATCGGCTTCGAGCATGGTGTAATCGGCGATGAATTGCTCGGGAGTGGTGTGCAGGTGCCGCGCCAGTTTCTCGATGTCGCGTTCGGTGACTTCGGTGGTGGAAGTCTTGCAGCAGTTGGCGCACTGGGTGCAATCGATTCGCTCCTGGATGCCTTCGGCGATGCGCCGCAGGATGCGGTCGGAATGATCGCGCGATTTCATGAAGCTGCGAAACTTGAAATTCTCGTCGCGCTTCTTTTCGCCCAATTGCTCAATCTGTACCAGATCGGTGATCAGGGCTCGCGGCTCGCTCACAGAGACAATTGTGCCACACGCGGGGCGGGAGTTACGAGTGGCCAATCCGACGATGTTGACGAAAGTCGGCAACCCACACCCCGAAACGCCGCGCCGGCAAGAGCCGTCTATAGAAGCGTTATACCTTACTCTGACCGCTCATTTCCGAAGACCGAAGGGAGCAAAACACCATGAAACATATGAACCACTGGACCATGCGGACGGCAGCAGTGCTGGCGCTGACAGCTTGTGCGGCGATCGCGCAAGACCGGAACAACAGCACAACCGCCACAACCACGCCGCCGACGCCGGCACAACAGGCCGCCAAGCTGGTAGCGCGATTGACGACTCTGCTGGACCTGACCTCGACCCAGCAGACCTCGGCCACGCCCATCTTCACGACCGAGTTCACCTCATTGCAAACCATCCAGACCGGATTGAAGGCCGCGCGAACGGCCCTTACCACGGATATCGAGAGCAACAACACATCCGGGATCGCGACCGATGCGCAGACCATCGGCACTTTGACGCAACAGTCGGTTGAAGCAAGGGGAACCGCGGACGCCGCGTTCTATGCCCTTCTGACCACGCCACAACAAACGAAACTCGGCAACTTGAAGCAGCTCGGCTTTGGCGACCTCGGCGGCGGCGGGCACGGTGGCTACGGCGGGCACCGCTAATTCGCCTGGCCTAAAGAACGCTGCGGCGAAGACACCGGCGACAAGATCGCCGGCGTTACCAGGGCACCTTGAGCCGGCGAACTAGGGCCGAGCATTCCTCCACGCGCAGCAGCCAGGCGGCAGCGATGTAGACGATGCCGTAGGTCGCGATCACCACCAGCCCGAAGCTCAGCGGGTGACGCGGGCCAAGCGCGAGTTTCACTCCCCACGCGGCTGTAGCGCCGGTCACGGCGGCGAGCCAGAGGCGCGCGACCAGCGACGCGGGCAGGCCGGTGCGGCCGATGCGGGCGTTGAGCGTGCGGCGCAGCAGCGTGAATTCCACCCATCCGGCCACACCGGCCGATGCGGTGAGCCCGGCCACACCCCACTTCGGATCGATGCCGATCCAGTGCGGCAGCGGAACGGCGCACAGGTAGCCTAGACCGGTGGTGAGGACGACGCGCACGATGGCGAAACGCAGTGGCGTGCGCGTATCGCGCAGCGCATAGTATGCCGACGAGTAAAGACGACCCAAGGTTTGCGCCAACAGGCCCACCGCGGAACCGGCCAGGATGGCCCACACGTATTGCGAATCCGCGCCTTTGAAACGGCCGGATTGGAATAACACCGCGGTGATGACGCCGCCCAGCGCCAGGAAGGCCATGGCGGAAGGGACGATGAAAAAGGCGATCTGGCGGAGGCCGGAATCGAGGCGCCAGCGCAGATGGGCGGCCACTTCCTCAGTGCCGCCCAGCGTGCTCGACATGGCGGGCAATTCCGCCGCCGATACCGACATGCCGAACAAGCTGACCGGCAGCAGGTAAAGCGTCTGCGCGTTGGTGAGGCCGGCCACCGCGCCCGTGCCGAGCAAGCTGGCCAGCAGCGAATCCACGTATCCACTGATCTGCACCACGCCGCGGCTGACGAAGACCGGACCGAAATTGCGCAGCACTTCCCGCACTTGGGGCGCGTGAGTGTCGAGGCTCGCCCGCAGCCTGCGCGCCAGTCGCAGGACGATCGGAAGCTGCACGCCGAATTGCAGCGCGCTGCCGGCCACCGATCCCCAGGCCAGGGTGACGGCGAGAGCGGCCGGCGGCTGGCGGCGGAACAGCACCAGGGCGGCGATCATGGCCAGGTTCCACACCACCGGCGCGGTGTAAGAGAGAAAGAATTTGCGATGGCTGTTGAGGATGCCGAGGCACCACGCGGAGAGCGCCAGCAGGCCCGCGCCGGGAAACAGAACGCGCACGATGCGGATAGTGAGCTCACGCTTGTCGCCGTGAAAACCGGGAGCGATGGCATCGATCAGCCAGGGTGTGGCCAGCATCCCGGCCGCGACCAGCGCCGCGGAAGTCAGCGCCAGAATGGATCCGACCGCGCCGGCCACGCGGCCGGCCTCCTCTTCGTCGCCTTCGGCCAGCAGGCGCGCGTATACCGGAATGAACGATGCCGAGAGGACGCCTTCGCCGAAGAGGTTCTGCAGGAAATTGGGGATGCGGAAGGCCGCGTTGAAAGCGTCGGCGGCGTCGGAGAGGCCGAAGTAATGGGAAAAGACGCGCTGGCGGACGAGGCCGATCAGACGGCTGAGCAGGATGCCGGCGCCGACCAGCGAGGCGTGACGGGCGGTGGATGATGGCTGGCTGCGATTAAGGCTCGTCAAGAAATAAACCTACCATTCGGACGTGGCGAGTGCACTGGTGCATCCGCAGTCGGGCGCCCTGGTAAGTTGTGGAGTGGACGCCCTCGTCCGCGGCCGGCCCCCGGCCGGCTTCTCGCTGGAGCCAAGAGGCCGGTTATTTCGATGAGACGGCGGGTCCGAGGGGACCCGCGCGGACCGGGGGGGCCTCCCCACCGCCGCCGCGGCATTTTCAAGGTTGGAAAACTAAGTGGCATTGCGCACTCGCCGGTGCCTTGTCGAGACTTTTCGCGACAGTTCTTTTTCAAGCGGCACCGGGCGTCGGCATGAGTGCCGACGCGGCACGCATGAGTGCGTGCGCCACGGCGTTCGCCATGATTTGGCATGGTGGCAGGCGCGGCCTACGCCAGCTTCTCCAGCACCGCATCGGTCACGGCTGCGGTGGAACTCGAGCCGCCCAGATCCGGCGTGCGGACTTGGCCCTCCGCCAGCACGGCGGCAACGGCGGCTTCGATTTCGCGCGCGGCGCCGGGGATTTGTAGATGGTCGAGCATCATGGCCGCGCTCAGGATGGTTGCCAGCGGGTTGACCACGCCCTCGCCGGCGATATCGGGCGCCGAGCCGTGAACCGGCTCGAACATGGATGGGAAGCGGCGCAGCGGGTCGAGATTGGCGCTGGCGGCCAGGCCCATGCTGCCGATGATGGCGGCGGATAGATCGCTCAGAATATCGCAAAACAGGTTCGAGCCCACCACCACATCGAAGCTTTCCGGCCGGCGCACGAAATTCATGGCGGCGGCGTCCACCAGCAGCGATTCGGTTTCGACATCGGGAAATTGCGCCGCCACCTCGCGAAATATGCGGTCCCAGAGCACCATGCTGAAACCCTGGGCGTTGGATTTGGTGACGGATGTGACGCGCTTCTTCTTGTTGCGCTCCACCGCCAGCTCGAAGGCGAAGCGTACGATGCGTTCCACGCCGCGGCGGGTGAACACGGAAGTCTGAATGGCGATTTCTTCCGGCTGCTGGTGGTAAACGAATCCGCCCACCTGCGCGTACTCGCCTTCGGTGTTTTCGCGAACCACCACGAAATCGATCTCGCCGCCCTTGCGGTTGGCCAGCGGCGACCGGACGCCCGGATAGAGATACGCCGGCCGCACGTTGGCGAATTGATCGAAGGCGCGGCGGATGGGCAGTAGCAGACCATTGAGGGCGATATGGTCGGGGATGTCGGGGTGGCCGACGGCGCCGAGCAGAATGGCGTCGCAGGACTGGAGCAGATCGATGGCCCCGGCCGGCATCATGCGTCCCCAGCGGAAGTAGTGTGCGGCGCCCCAGTCGAAATCCTGAAACGCGAAGGATACTTGATGTTTTTGCGCCACGCGTTCCAGGACGCGCCTGGCGTGCGGCACCACTTCCTGGCCCACGCCGTCGCCCGCAATCACCGCGATCGTGTAAGTCTTCATGGTCCGAAACTCGATTTTCGCACGCGCCCGGTTACGCCGGCCGGTCCCGGTCGAGATGGATCTCGCGCGTGGGGTAAGGAACCGCGATCCCTTCTTCGCGCAGGCGGCGGAGAATGCGCTTGCGCAACTGGTGGCGGACGCCATACTGCCGTGAGAACTCGGCGATCTGGTAGCTGAGCGTGAAGCCGAGCGAGGATTCCTGGAAACCGGGATCGAGCGAGGCCGAAGGCGCCGGCGCGGCCAGCAGGCCGGGAATGTCCTTGGCGCCGGCGGTGGCGATCTCGACCAGCAGGTGTTCCACCCGGTCCGGGTCGGCATCGTACGGGACGTTGACCTGGAGCGACGAGGACATGCTCAATTGCGGCAGGTGGTAATTGGTGACGATGGCCTGCGCGAGCTTGGAATTGGGCACCACGATCAGGTTGTTGCCGAGAGAAAGAATAGCCGTCGATCGCCAGCCGATGTCCGACACGTAGCCTTCCTCGCCGCTCGAAAGCTTGATGTAGTCGTTCAGCCGCATCTGCCCGGCGACGGCGATGTAGAAGCCGGCGAACAAATTGGAGAGCGTGTCCTGCAGGGCCAGCGCGACGGCCAGGCCGCCCACGCCGAGCGCGGTCAGGATGGGCGTCACCTGTACGTTCTCGGCGCTCAACAGCAGCAGCAGCCCCAGCACCAGCGCCGAAAGCTGGGCCAATGTGGTGGTGAGCGTGGTGACCGGCAGCGCGCCGGGAATCTGGCTGCCGTACTCGCGCACCAGGTCCCCCGCCATCCGCATCGCCATCAGCGTGAAGCTCAAAATCCACAACGCGACGAGGATTCGGGGAGCGTATTTGTCAGTGACGGCGAGCGGCAGCGGCGCCGATTGAATCGCCAGGTGGACGGCCAGAATCAGCGCCCAGATGGTGGTGGGGCCGGCCAGGGCCGTGCAAAGCACATGGCCAGGACGGCTGCCGGTGCGCTTCACCCAGGCGCGCAGACCGCGCAGGATCAAACTGCGCACCAGGTACGCAATCGCAAAGGTGGCCACCAGCACGACTGCCGGCTCGATTAATTGCCGTGGCTCACGCGCCAGAGCGCGAAATGTCTCCATGGGTTCCTATCCAGCATCACACAAAATCGGCTGCACGTTGCAGCCGGCGGGCCCGTCATTCTGATGTGCGGTGGAGTGTGCCCATACTGGCCCTGACGCTGGCGGGTTGCCTGGCGGCGGAAGAACTGAGCGCGTGGGAACTGTACGAGTTCGGGCGGGACGCCGAAAAGAAGGGGCAAATGGCGCAGGCTTACCTGCTGTATTCGGAAGCCGCGGCGATGGAGCCGCGTAACCAGACGTATTGGCTGCGCAGCCAGGCGGTTCGTTCGCGTGCGGCGCTGGAAGCCAAGCCGGTTCCTCCGGTGCGCGTGACCACCGGCGATGGCAATCTCGACCAGGCGGGCCCGCCGCTGGAAGCTGCGACCGCCCGCGATCTGGCGGATGCGAGGAAGGCGCTTCCCCCGTCGGAAATGGCGGGCGGCGACCGCATCCGCGATTTCGATCTGAGTGGAGATTCGAAGAAGGTATATACGGATGTGGCCAGGGCTTTCGGCCTGGACTGCGTCTTCGACGCCGATTACCAGCCGATGCCGGCGCTCCATTTCCGCATGGACCAGGTGGGATACCGCGATGCGCTGCACGGCCTGGAATTCGCCACGGGAACCTTCATCGCGCCGCTTTCTTCCAAACTGTTTCTGGTATCCAAGGACACCCTGGAAAAACGCAGGCAGAACGAGCCGGTGGTCGCGGTGGCCATTCCGCTTCCCGACGCCGGCGTGCAGCAGGAGTTCACCACCCTGGTGGACGCCGTGAAGCTGGCGACGGGGATTGAGAAACTCAGCGTGGATTCGCAAACACGAACCCTGGTGCTGCGCGACCGCATATCGCGCGTGCTGCCGGCCAAAGCGCTGCTGGAGCAACTTCTCTACCCGCGGGCCCAGGTAATGATGGAGCTGCGGCTGGTGGAAGTCAGCAGCAGCAAGACCGCCACTTACGGCGTCGATTTTCCGACTATGTTCTCCTTGAACACACTGACCAACTGGTTAGGGAACCAGTTCACGCTGCCAACGAACATCCGCGGCTTGCTTTCTTTCGGCGGCGGAAAGACGTTGATCGGAATGGGAATCATGGACGCCGCCGCGGTGGCGCAAATGAGCGAGAGCTCCGGCAAAGTGCTGTGGGCCAGCGAATTGCGCGGTGAAGAGCGCCAGCCAACCACGCTGCACGTGGGCAACCGCTATCCCGTCCTCACGTCCGGCTATTTCGGAGAAACGGGCTCTTCGGCAACAGGGTCGGCTGGCACGAGCACGGTGGCCGGCACTGGCACCGGCACGGAGACCGGCACCGCGACGGGCGTCGGAACTCTGACGCTGAGCGAGACTACGGTGGCGTGGACTTACGTTACGGCGGGGGTTGCACCGCAGGCCGCCAGCATCCAGGTCTCGAGCAGCAATGGAGCCATCGATTTTACGGCCACGGTGGCGAGTTCCAGCCCCTGGCTGGTGGTGAACTCCGCGCCAACCGTATCGGGTACTCTGCCGGCGGCTCTAACGGTTTCCCCAGGCGGCGCCCTGGCTACGCTCGGAACGGGCTCCTATTTGGGCACGGTGCAGGTGAGCGGCTCGGACGGCTCCGTCACGTACTTCACGGTAACGCTGAACGTCAACGGCGGCGCGCCGAGTCTCAGTGTTTCGCCTAGTCCGATCGCGCTGGGCGCCGTGTCCGGCGGGTTGACGGCGGTGCAAACCGAATCGGTGATGAGTACGCTCAGTGGGGCCTTATCGGCCACGGTGATCGGGCCCGGCCTTTCCATATCGATTTCCGCGACTACAGTGGCCGCCAACACGCCGGCCACCGTGACGGTTCAGGGGAATCCCGCCGGGCTTTCGGCGCTGGCCTATCTCGGCATTCTCAGTGTGACGGTGGGCGCGGTTACCGAGGAGACGCTGATCACCTTCACGGTGACTTCGAGCGGGAGTTTGCAACTGAGCCAGTCTTCGATTCCCTGGACATACACTTCGGGCGGCAGTGTGCCTTCCGCCATTACCGTCGGAGTGACGAGCACCGGCACCGGCATTACTTTCACCGCGACCGCGTCGAGTGCGAACTCATGGCTGCTGGTGGATGGCGTCACGACTTTTTCCGGATCGTCGCCCGCCGACCTCACTCTCGAGCCCGGCTCCAGTCTGACGAGTCTCGGCACCGGCACTTATCAAGGCACCGTGGAACTCACCGGATCGGACGGCTCGATCGCATACATCAACGTGACTTTGACGGTGAACGGGGGAACCGCCAGCGGCCTCACGGTTACGCCGAATCCAGTCTCGCTGAGCGCCTCCCTCGATGGTTCAACCGTGTCGGCGACCATTACGGTGACCAGTGACACCGACGGAGACCTGACGGCGACTGTCACCGGTTCCGGCCTGTCGCTTACCGGTGTCGCTTCGACGGTGGCAGCGGAAACAACTACCACTTTCACGCTGAACGCGGATCCCACGAACCTTTTGGCGAACACTTATGTTGGCGCGATTACCGTCACGGCGGCGGGTGTCACGCAGACGGTCCAGGTGAGTTTCAGCGTGGGCGCGATCAGCAGCGGAAGCAACGGGACCAGCCTTTACACGCCGCCTCCCTCGTTTACATTCGAGGATCTGGGGCTGAGCCTCAAATTGACGCCGGCGGTGCACAACATGGACGAGGTAACGCTCGATATCGAGGCCGAGGTCAAGCTGCTGACGGGCCAATCGGTGAACGGCGTTCCGGTGGTTTCCAACCGCAGCTTGAAGTCGGTGGTACGGCTGAAAACGGGCGAGTGGGCGGCGGTGGCCGGCTTACTCGATGGGAACGAAGGACGCAATATCTCGGGGCTGGCCGGCCTGTCGGAGATCCGTTTCCTGGGCCCGCTGGTGAGCACGCACGAGCACGACAAATCCCTCGACGAAGTCATCCTGCTGTTGCGGCCCCGCCTGTTGAACGAGCCGCCCAGTGAGCACGTGCCGCGGACGATTGCGGTGGGCACCGACACCAGACCGGCAACCATTTTCTAGAATGTGGGGCGGGTCCCCATAGGCGCTGCCTGAAAAACACCGAGAGCACGATAAGCCACAGATGAACACAGACGAACGCGGAAAGAACTGTTTTATCCGTGTTCATCCGTGTTTATCCGTGGCCCCAAGGCGCTGTGCCGGAGTTTTTCAGCAGCCTCCGAGGAGCCAGCGAAAAAACACCAAAAGCATCGCGGCCACGGATAAACGCAGATGAACACAGATTGAAAAGAACTGTTTTATCCGTGTTCATCCGCGTTCATCCGTGGCCGCAAGGTGCTTTGGCGGAGTTTACTGAGCAGCCACGCGTGGGCGCGCGCGCAACCGGGGGGGATAAAATGTGTAGAGATGCCCACGAGTTCAGCTCGACCTGCCCTCAGTAATCTTGTGCTCCGCCGTTTTCTCCGCCTGGCGGGAGCAGCCCGTTGAGCGCCCCGGAAAAGTTCGATCGGCTGGTTGCCTTGATGGCGCGGCTGCGCGCGCCGGGTGGCTGCCCGTGGGACCGCGAGCAGACCTTCGACAGCATCAAGCCTCACACGCTGGAAGAGACTTATGAGGTGCTCGACGCCATCGACCGCCGCGACTGGCCCGATCTGGCCGAAGAGCTCGGCGACTACATCCTGCAGGCCGTTTTCTACGCGCAGATGGCCGCCGAACAGAATCTCTTCACTATCGAAGATGCGCTGGACGCCATCAATCAAAAGCTGCTGCGCCGCCACCCGCACATCTTCGGCGACGAATCGGCGGAGACTGCCGGCGACGTAAAACGCATCTGGAGCGAGGTGAAGGCCGCCGAGAAAGCCGCGCAAGGCCGCGAACGGGAAAGCCTGCTGGCCGGCGTGCCGCGCATTTTGCCCGCGCTGGTAGAGGCGCAGCAGATGACCGCGCGTGCCGCACAGGTTGGCTTCGACTGGGAGAATCCCGAGCAGGTGCTCGACAAGCTGCGCGAGGAGCTGGGCGAGTTCGCCGAAGCGCGCCGCGGCGGATCGCAAGCGGAACTGGAAGGCGAGATGGGCGACCTGCTCTTCGTGCTGGTCAATCTGGCGCGCTTCGTCAAGGTCGATCCCGAGCAGGCGTTACGCGCGACCAATGCCAAGTTCCGCCAGCGCTTCGGCTACATCGAGCGCAAGCTGGCCGAGCGCGGCAAGACGCCGGGCGATGCGACCATCGAGGAGATGGAGGCGCTGTGGCAGGAAGCCAAGCTGTGCCAGGCAGCAAAACCGTGATCGAAATTCGCCAGTTAAACGACATTAGCCAGTTCGCCGGCGTGGTCGAGCTGCAAGAGGACATCTGGGGCTTCGACCCGATCGACCTGCTGCCGATGCGGTTTCTGGTGGTGCTCGACAAAGTGGGAGGCCACATTTTCGGCGCGTACGATGGCGATCGCCTGATCGCCTTCTGCTTCGCCATCCCCGGCGTAAAGCCCGGTCCGTCGCCGTATCTGCACAGTCACATGCTGGGTGTGCTGCCGGAGTATCGCGATACCGGCATCGGCCGCCGGCTCAAGCTTCTCCAGCGCGAGGACGCGCTCGCCCGCGGCATCGGGCTCATCGAATGGACTTTCGATCCGCTCGAACTGAAAAACGCTTTTTTCAATATGGAACGCCTCGGCGCCATCGTGCGCCGTTACGCGGAGAATCAGTACGGCATCACGGCCAGCCCGCTGCACGGCGGTCTGCCGACGGATCGCTGCACCGCCGAATGGCACCTCGATTCGCCACGCGTGCGGCAAGTTCTGGCTGGCGCGCGGCCGCCCGTTCACGCCGTCGAGCGCATTTCCTTTCCGGCCGATATCGCACTCATCCGCGGCCAGGATACACGCCGCGCGCGCGAAATCCAGAGAACCAACGCCGCGCTCTTTCAAGATGCGTTTGCGCGCGGCCTGGCGGTGACGGGTTTCGAGCGCGGCGCCAACACCGGAACCTATCTGTTGGAGATGTGGCAATGAAGATCGAGCGCGTCACCCTGCGGCAGATCCGCATGCCGCTGCTGCACTTCTTCGAAACCAGCTTTGGCCGCACCTATGAACGCCACATCATTTTGGTGGAAGCCCAGGCGGGCGGTATTTCCGGCTGGGGCGAAGTGACGGCCGGCGAGAACCCTTTTTACAACGAGGAGTGGACCGAATCGGCCTGGCGGATTCTGCGCGATTACGCCGCCCCGCGCGTGCTGGGCCGCGAGCTCGATGGGCCGGAGGCGGTCTATCCGCTCACCGCCCACATCCGCGGCCACAACATGGCCAAGGGGGGCCTGGAAGCCGCCGTGTGGGACCTGGCCGCGCGCATGGACGACGTGCCGCTCTGGAAAAGGATTGGCGGCGGCGCGCGCCGCGAGATTCCCTGCGGCGTCTCCATCGGCATTCAGGATTCGGTCGAGGAGCTGCTCGAAACCATCGAGCGCGAGCTGGCCGCCGGCTATCAGCGCATCAAGATGAAGATCAAGCCCGGCTGGGACGTGGACGTGGTGGCGCGCGTGCGGGAGCGCTTCCCGCTGATCAAGCTGATGGCCGACGCCAACTCCGCCTACACGCTGGCCGACGCCGATCATCTGCGCAAGCTCGACGAGTTTTATTTGATGATGATCGAACAGCCGCTCGCTCACGACGACATCATCGACCACGCCGAGTTGCAGGCGCGCCTCGAAACGCCCATCTGCCTGGACGAATCCATTCGCGGCGCGCACCACGCCGCTCAGGCTATCCGGCTGCGCGCCTGCCAAATCATCAATATCAAGCTGGGCCGCGTGGGTGGCTTTGCCGAGGCGCGCCGCGTGCATGACGTAGCGCAAGCCGCGGGCATCCCGGTCTGGTGCGGCGGCATGCTCGAATCCGGCATCGGCCGCGCGCATAACGTGGCGCTGGCCACGCTGCCCAACTTCGTGCTGCCGGGCGACGTCTCGGCCAGCGGCCGCTACTGGCGGCGCGACATCATCGAACCGGCGGTCGAAACCACCGCGCGCGGCGCCATCGAAATTCGCGACCAGGCCGGCTTCGGCTACGCGCTCGATCGCGAATTCATGGCGGCGATCACGGTGCGCGAGGAGACGGCCGGTTGAACGCGTTCTTCTCGCTGCTCGCCAGAAACCGCAACTACCGCTACCTGTGGGTGGGCCAGGTGGTCAGCGAAATCGGCGATCACTTCAACAATATCGCCGTGTTCAGCCTGGCCGTGGCGGCCACACGCTCCGGCATGGTGGTGAGCGGCGTGATGCTCTCGCGCGCCATTCCGGCCATGCTGATCGGGCCCGCCGCCGGCGTGGTGCTGGACCGCCTCAACCGTAAGCGGGTGATGATCGCGAGCGACCTCATCCGCGCCGTGGTTGCGCTCAGCTTCATTCTCACCATCGGCCACGGCGGCACCTGGCTGCTCTATTCGTTGAGCGCGCTTTTGATGGGCGCCTCGCCCTTCTTCACCGCCGGGCGCTCCGCCATTCTGCCCGCCATCACCACCCGCGAGGAGCTGCACACCGCCAATTCGCTCACCCAAACCACCGGGTGGACCACTCTCACCATCGGCACCTTCCTCGCCGGCGTGAGCGTGATGGGCTTCGGCTACCGCTGGGCCTTCGTGGGCAACGCGATCTCGTTCCTGATTTCCGCGCTCTGCATTTCGCGTTTGCGCCTGCCCGGGCGCGGCTTCTATCCGCAGCGGCGCTCCCTCACCGAAGCCGAAGTCGTGCGGCCGTGGCACGAGTACAAAGAGGGACTGCGCTACATCCGCGGCGTGCCGCTGGTGATGGGCCTCTTGCTGATCAACGTCGGCTGGGCTTCCGGCGGCGGCGCGGCGCAGATCCTGTTCACCATTTTCGGCGAGATCGTTTTCAACCGCGGACCCGCCGGCCTGGGCACCATCTGGAGCTTCGCCGGGATCGGCCTGCTGGCGGGCGGCACGCTGGGGTATGCGTTTGGCCGCCGCCTCAGTTTCACCAATTACAAGCGCGCCATTGTGATTTGTTATATCGTCCACGGCGGCTCGTACGTTTTGTTCAGCCAGAGCAACTTCGGCTGGGCGCTCTTCTTCATCGCTCTTTCGCGCGCGGGCGTGGCCATGAGCTCGGTGCTCAACATGTCGCAATTGCTGCGCATCGTCCCCGACGCATTTCGCGGCCGCGTCTTCGCCACCCTGGAATCGGTCACCTGGACGGTGATGCTGGTTTCGATGACGCTGGCCGGCATCGGCTGCGAATACTGGAACCCGCGCACCATCGGCGCGATTGCCGGTGTGCTCAGTTCCTCGACGGCCTTATTCTGGGGATGGGCCCACTTCACCGGCCGCCTCCCCGAACCCGAACGCCTCGGCGTGGAGCCGGAAGAAATCGAAGTCCACCCCGAACCGGCGGCGTGAAGCGTCGCGCGCTTGGAAGGCTCGTTCCGAAATAGATCAAGCCGGTCAACGTGGCGCGGGCTGTCAAGCCTGCTGAGTCGAGATTCGTCTCGACTCTTCTTCCCGCGGAGTGTTTTTCAAACGGAGCGGTCGCCGGCGGCCTTCTGAACCTCAGGCGGCCCGCTTTGGAATAACGTCCCGCTCAATCACCGCCTGATCGATCGAATCGAGATCGAACCGGTTCTGGATGTTCAGCCAGTATTGCGCCGCGGTGCCAAAGTAACGCCCAAGCCGCGCGGCGGTGTCCGCCGTGATGCCGCGTCTGCCATTCACGATCAGGCTGATCCGGTTCGCCGGCACGCGGATTGCCTGCGCCAGCCCGTTGATGCTGATCGCCTCATCCTTCATGTCTTCGAGCAGGATCTTGCCGGGGTGAATCGGCGGCAGTTTTTTTTCGCCCTTAGTGATAGTCGGTGATTTCGACATCGGTCGGTCCTTTTGCTTTCCATCTGAAGCAGATACGATATTGGTCGTTGATCCGGATGCTGAACTGGCCTCTGCGGCTCCCGCTCAGCGCCTCCAGTCGGTTGCCGCGAAGGGCCCGCAGGTCCTCGAGCGAAGTCGCCGAGTCGAGCCGGATCAGGCGGGTTCGAACTTGTTCTTCGACGTTCGCCAGTTCAACGACGCGGCGGCCGCTCAGCAATTTCTCGGCCCGCTGGTCCTTGAACGACTGGATCATACCTGTATACTATTACTTCTTAGGTAATACGTCAACAGTCCGATACCAGCGGCGCTCCCGCTGCATCGTATGGCACGACGCCGCGCGCCGGCGTGCCACATAGTAAAATCCTATGCAAGCGGTTCGTACGTGCGGTGGGGTTTGTCCGGGTGGGACCAGGGCCCCGCGCGAATGGCTTAAGCTCGCTACATCTCGCACATGCGGGCAGGGGGTCAACTGCAATGCCGACGATCTTGCGGTTTCGGAGCAGCCGTGTTTGGCGCGCTGCGCTTTTCGTGATTGGATTGGCTTCTTTGGCGTGGGGCCAGGCCAATCAGTTCGTTCAGTCGTCGAATGGAACGCTGACACTGGGCGGCTCGCCCTTCCGCTTCGGCGGCACCAATTCCTATCCCTTGATGTATTCGAATTCGCCAACGGTGGATCAGATCCTGGGAACCGTGGCCGGCAGCAATTTGAAGATTGTGCGCATGTGGGTTTTTTGCGACTCAAGCTGCGGAAACGGCTTCTTTTTTCAATACTGGAACACAGCCACCGGCGCTCCCGCGTACAACGACCAGTCCAACGGCTTGGACAACGTGGATTTCGCCGTCAACGAAGCCAACAAGCTGGGGATCAAGCTCATCATGACCCTCACCAATAACTGGACCGATTTCGGCGGCATGGACAGTTACGTCAAGTGGCACAACGGTCAATATCACGATCAGTTCTACACCGATCCTACGATCCTTCAATGGTACGAGAGCTGGGTCAACCATGTGCTGAATCACGTGAACACAATCCAGGGCCCGTCCTATGGCTTGGCGTATAAGAACGATCCGACCATCATGGCCTGGGAACTGGCGAACGAGCCTGAGTGCGGAGGATCCGGACCGCTGCCAACGTCCGGTAACTGCACCACGCAAACGATCGTCAACTGGATCAATGAAGCGGCGACTTATATAAAGAGCGTCGATTCGAATCACCTGGTGGCCGTGGGCGACGAGGGCTTTATCTGCGATCCGTCCTCCTGTTCCAATTCGAACGGTGTCGATAGCAAGAGCTTCTCGCAGGTTCCCAAAGTCGATTTCGTGGGATTCCATTTGTACCCCGACAC
>Ga0181519_10000955_pt1 | contig 25437 bp, 22 predicted proteins | sample PEATcosm2014_Bin_26_FD_121102 | JGI IMG/M metagenome (GOLD analysis project Ga0181519, IMG submission 121102) | Peatland microbial communities from MTU Mesocosm Facility, Houghton, MI, USA - PEATcosm2014_Bin02_10_metaG | ecosystem: Environmental > Terrestrial > Soil > Wetlands > Peat | place...
AGTCTTTTACAATCGCCAGCGCCTCCACAGCGCCCTGGATTACCATTCGCCAGTTGACTTCGAACTCATAAACAACTAACCAAATGACCCAACTTCTCCGTCCACTTTATCGAAGCAAGCCCAGTTAGCCTTTTGCCCGCGCCCGTGAGCAAACACACTTTGTCCGCATCCTTGACGACGTGATAATTGGAAATCAAATAACCATCGTCCGTGATGAAACACCGTGCCGGTGTGGCCTATTGAAATTATTGCGGCGACAGGACGAAGCGATAAAAGCGTTGCTGGCTGGCAGCTGTGTCCGGGTCAATCAAAGTTAACGGCACGCCGATTCCGCCCAAAGTCACGAAGGGAAACCATTGCGTCAGATTCGTCGAATATTGCACCGCATAATTCACGTCGGTTGCGGTGTCGAAGCTGAATTGAAACTGGCGGTTGGCGAGAACTGTCGGCGCAGTGATGTTTAGCGAAACCACCTTCAACGCGACAACGCTGCTCGTCACACTCCCAGACGAACTGGTAATAATGACAGAGTAATTTCCAGCTTCAGCATTTGAAACTATATTCAATGCCAATGACGGCAGACTAAATGGATTGTAAACTTTACGAATACGGACATTGGCGGAATCCGCAATGAACATATTGCCGATTGAATCCACAGCAACATCGGATGGATAACACAGCGTCCCATTGGTCGCGGCTCCACCGTCGCCGCCTTTGCCCACCACGGTAGTGATTATGCCGTTTGTATTAACTTTGCGGATGCGGTTGTTGCCGTCCGTAATAAACAGATTGCCTACAGTATCCACCGCAACGCCGGTTGGACTAAGCCCAGCACTGATTGCCATTCCACCGTCGCCATTAGCGTAAAGGATGCCATTGCCTGCAACTGTGGTGATGATGCCATTCGTGTTCACCCTGCGAACGCGGTAGTTGTATTGATCCGAGATGAAAAGATTACCCACGGCATCTACAGCCACGCTATTTGGCGCGTAAAGGCCAGCGTTCGTCGCGGCTACACCGTCACCAAAAAACGAATTAATGCCATCGCCTGCAACGGTCGTGATAATGCCATTAGTGTCCACCTTGCGGATGCGATTGTTATTTCCATCCGCAATAAAAAGATTGCCCCAAGTATCCACCGCCACACCAGACGGATAATTCAGCGCCGCATTGGTTGCAGCACCACCGTCACCAGAAAAAAATTGGTGCCAGTGTCTGCGAAAGTCGTGATGATGCCATTAGTATTGACCTTGTGAATACGGCTGTTGAACTCGTCCGCAATGAAAAGATTACCCACAGAATCCACCGCTACGCTGGTTGGCTCATACAATCCTGCATTGGTCGCATTGCCTGCGTCGCCATAAAAAGAGTTGGTGCCATTCCCTGCCACAGTCGTGATGATGTCGCTTGTCAAGTTCGAGCCGTTGAACTGCCATTGGTAGGTGAATGGGGAGTTGCCGGAAACCGCCACGCTAAATGTCACGTTGCCGCCAGCGAGCACCGCTTGATTAGTCGGCTGCGTGGTGATGGTTTGCGCAGACAGCCTCACCGCCAGAAACAAAATCCAAAACAACCGATTCGTTTTCATCTAGGGAGAATGAGATTTTTGGTGTTTAAGCTGGTTTGGCACCAACCTTCAAGATGCCAAAATGAAATCCAGAGACTTCCGAAATGCGTCCGCGCCAAAATACTCTATCATCATCTGTTGGGATGGGTGGGTTTCCGGGAATAAAAAATCGTGCCCCCGATAGATGAATAAATTCAGGCAAATCTTCGCTGGATTTGTCAACGGGAGTATTCTCCGGTTTTTCTAATTTATCCAACCACTCTTGCATCTTGTCGGTTTGTGGATAGGACATTAAAAAATCGCGGCCGCTGATAATATTTCCGCTAACCAAAAGACCGCCAACGTGGAGAGTAATGTCGTTCTCTATTTGGCGGTCAGTGCTGTCGTTAATGCGGATGCTGCTCGCAACCACCAACTGCAACCACGGATCAACATTTGTCATAAAATTCAAATGTAATCATACAGAGTGATGGCGCGTCGTGCAGTCATTTCTTTTTCATTCAGATTAACATCAAACGCCCTTTGCCCCGTTCGTCCACCCCAAACTGCCAATGGCCGCACGGCTGGGACATTGCTGGGGAGCGCGCCCGTCCCGGTTGCCGTTTTCGGCGTCGAGCCGCTGTCCCTGAAAATAGCCCAGCCATTCATGGCTGGGACTCGTTGCCCGCAATCGTCCAAAGTCCCGCCAGGGACGAAAGGTCTTGCGGACGGCCACCCCATTTTCCTGCCGTCCCTCGCGGGACTTTTTCATGTAATTGACGCTTTGCCCAGCCATGAATGGCTGGGCTATTGTCATCGCTTCGCTCCCGACCTGACTTGGGCCGGGGCGGCAACGGTCAAAACTGTCTCGTTTTGACCATTCCCACCGAAAAAACGGGAAAACTCGCGTTTTTCAGGGTTTTTGCGTTGGACCACCCGTTTTGCAAATTTGCAAAACGATTTGCGCGTTAGAAAAATGACTTCGCTCATTTGCCAAGTCGTTTGGCAAGCTTGCCGGGTCGTTTTTCCGTCAGAAAAATGACTTCGCAAGCGCGCCAGCGGGTTGGCAAATTTGCAAAACGACTTGCGCGTCAGAAAAATGGCCTGGCAAGTTTGCCCGGTCACTTGGCTGACGGAAAAATCATCCGGCAAATAGGAGAAATGACTTGGCTGACGGCGGAATGACTCCGCTCGCAAGCTAAATGGAGAGATTATGTCGTTGGCAATCAATGTGGCTTGGTAGACCGCCGCTACAGCATCGGAAGTTTTCGCGCCGGAAATCTTTTTGGCCATGCGTGGAGTTTAGGAAACGTCCGCGAAATGAAAAGTGTTTTGACCCGGTTTGGTTTCGGCGGCGTCCTGATTTCGGAGCGCGGCCCGGTGAGCCGCCGCAAGTCTGCTGGCAAGGCCTGGCTGCTGCGGGTCACAGACCCGCGCTCCGCGCCTCAAATTACAGCAGATCACCCTGACCTTGGCACATGCATGGTTCAGGTGGACAAAGCTCCGGAGCAACGGGAGCACTCCCAGACGCTGCGCGTTTGCGCTGGTTCCCGAACCGCGCGCCAGCGTTTTGGACGGCGGCCGCCCGCCGCCGCTTTTCCCGCTGGCAGGCCAGACTGGGCCAAGGTTAACCGAAACGGCCACAGGCCACGGCCGGCAAGCGGGCGGATGAAACCAAGGAAATGGAGACGGCGAAGACGGGCGCGCCACCGGGCCTACAGCTTCTCCGGCTGTTTCATCAGCGCGACGATGCGCTGCAGCAACCGTCCCGCCGCCCCGCCGTCCAGCACGCGGTGGTCAAAGCTCAGCGTGAGACCGGCTTCCATGACCGGCACGAACTGGCCTTGGGTCTCGTCCCAATACGGCATCCGCCGGCCCGCGCCCAGGCCGAGCACGATCGTCTGTTCCGGCAGCGGAATGGGCGTGGCCCAGATGAGGCCGAACGTGCCGAAGTTGGTCACGGTGGCCACGGAACCGCCGGTGGCGTCCAGCGGCAGTTTCCGCTGGCGCGCAAGTCTCACCAGTTCATCGTAACGCAGGACGAGTTCTTTCAACGGCTTTTTATCGGCGGCGCGAATGACGGGAACGAGCACGCCATCCTCCGCTTCCACGGCGAAACCGACGTCAATGGAACTCGGATGGACAATTTTATTGCCGATGAGCCGGCCGACGACGGCGGAATTTTCCGCCAGCGCCAGCGCCAAGGCGCGCAAGGCGTAAAGCGCGGGGCCGGGCTTGGGATTGGACGCCTTGCGATGCGCGAGCACGGCGTCGAGCGGCACGGGCAGGCCGACGGTGGCGAGCGGCCGCGTCCAACTGCGGCGCATCGCATCGGCCACGGCCACGCGCATGGACGAGGCCTGGCTGATTTTTTGCTTTTCAAGACTGGCGATGAACTTCTCGAAATCCCCGACCGTCACGCGCCCCGCCGCGCCGCTGCCGGCGATGCCCGCGAGGTCGGCGGCGTGGAGGCCCAGTTCGTCCATGCGCGCCTTGAGCCGCGGGGAAAGATAGCTGGCGCCGGCGGCGTTCGCGGGCACGGGCAGGCCGCGGATGGTGGGCTGGACGCGCGATTGATCGCGGCCGCCGGCTTCTGATTTTGAAACGGGCTGCGGGTCAGAAGTTTTTTCAGGCGCTGCATCAAGTCCCAGACGCGCGGCCTCTTCGCTGGTCGCCTCAATCTGGCCGAGCGTGGCGCCGACGGCGTAGCTTTCGTGCAACTGCACGGTGATTTTTTCAATCTTCCCTTGGCACGGTGACGCGACGGTCATGGTGGCCTTGTCGGTCTCGACCTCGATCAAATCCTGGTCGGCCTTGACCATGTCGCCGGGCTGGACGAGGAAATTGACGATTTTGGCCTCGGCGATGGATTCACCGAGCTGCGGCATGATGATGGGAATTTGCATGCGATTAAAAAGTTAAACCACCAAGACCCCAAGGCACCAAGGTTTCATAAAATAATTCGTTTAATGCCGTCTTTGATTTTTGGCATGTTGAAATTAATTAGTAAGCCCAGCCGTTTGTTGGTCAGCTTCAAATACGTCAAAAGCTGCGCTTCAAAGAGCGGAAGCATGGTTTCGACGGCTTTTAGTTCAACCACCAGTTGTGCTTCAACCAGCAGGTCAATCCGCAAGCCTGCGTCCAGGCGCAAATCGTCATAAACAATCGGAAACGCAAGTTGAGTTTGAATTTTCAAACTGCGCTTGGTTAATTCATGTGTCAGACAAATTTCATAAACGGATTCCAGCAAACCCGGCCCAAGCGTTGCATGAACCTTGAACGCGGCATCCACCACTTCTTTCGCCAGGCGGTCAAGATCCGCTGAAACAGGCGTATAGAGCTGTTTCAATTGGCTTGGTGCCTTGGTGTCTTGGTGGTTGCAAATCATGAGCGCAAGATTTTCCGCGCGGCGGCGGCGACTGCGCGGACGGTCGGGCGGTGCGCGGCCCACAGGTTCGGATGATACGGCACGGGCGTGTCCTTGGCGTTGAGCCGCTGCGGCGGCACGTCGAGCAGGCCGTAGCCTTCGCTGGCGACGCGCGCGATGACCTCCGCCGTCACGCCGCCCCACGGCCAGGATTCGCCGACGCACAGCAGTTTTCCGGTGCGCGCGACCGAGGCCATCACCGTGTCGGTGTCGAGCGGCTTCACGGAGCGCAAATCCACGACTTCGACCTCCCAGCCTTCCGGCACGAGTTCGTTGGCGGCTTCCAGCGCATCCTGCACCATCGCACTGTAGGCGACAATGGTGAGATCGCGGCCGACGCGCGCAATCCGCGCCTTGCCCACGGGCAGCGCCTCGGTCGGCAATTTTTCCGCCTTGAGATGTCGGTAGAGAAATTTGTGTTCGCAGAAAATCACGGGATCGTCAATCGCCACGGCTTCGATCAACATGCTGTAAGCGTCTTCGACCGTTGCGGGCGTCAGCACGATGAGACCAGGGTAATGCGCATAAATCGTCTCCAGACTCTGGCTGTGAAACGGCCCGCCGCCGGACGTGCCGCCGAACGGCAGCCGCACGGTGATCGGACAGGGAACGCCGGTGCGCCAGAACAGCGTCGCGGCCTGGTTGACGATTTGATTGAAACCGACGGTGGAAAAATCGGCGAACTGCATTTCGATGATCGGTCGCAGGCCTTCAATCGCCGCGCCGACGGCGAGGCCGACCATCGCGTCTTCGCTGATGGGCGAGTCAAACACGCGGCCGGGAAATTCCTTCGCCAGATTTTTGGTGGCCTTGAAGGCGCCGCCGAACGCCGCGACATCCTGCCCGTAGAGGAACACGCGCGGATCGTCGCGCAGGGCGTGCGCCTGCGCTTCGCGAATGGCGTCAATGTAGGTGATTTCAGCGGCCATTTTGCTCGTGCGTCTCGTTCAGGTGTTCGGAGGAAATGGCCGACCAGTTTTCCACATACGGATCGGGCGCGGGTTCGCGCTGGACCTGCGCGACGGCTTCCTCAATTTCGCGGGTGGCTTCGCGGCGCCAGGCGGCGATGGTGGCGGCCTCCGCCCATTTTTGCCGGAGCAAAAACTGCTCGGCGACTTTCAGGCAGTCGCGTCCGAGCGGGGAATTTTTCAATGCCGGGACAATGTAATTCGCGTCGTCATGTTCGCCGTGGCCGCAGAGCCGCAGCAATTTCGCCACGACGAGCTGCGGGCCGTGGCCCGCGCGCGCCTGCGCGACGGCAGTGCCGACAATTTTCAAGCACGCGGTCAAATCAGTGGCGTCCACGGAATGGGACGCGACGCCGTAGCCCACCCCCTTGTCCGCGAGACTTTCGCAGGCAAACTGGCGGCTGGTCGGCGTGGAATAGGCAAATTGGTTGTCGGCCACCACGAGCACGAGCGGCAGTTTTTCGACGGCGGCCTGGTTGAGCGCTTCGTGAAATGCGCCGGTGGAGGTCGCGCCGTCACCGAGGCAGGCAGCGCCGACTGTGCCGGAAATGTTTTTGAGCCGCCGCGCGAATAAAACGCCGTTCACAACGGAAACCATCGCGCCGAGATGGCTGATCATCGGCAGATAGCCGGTTCGTGGATTGCCGCGATGGACGTTGCCGTCGCGCCCGCGCATTGGGCCCAGCGCCGAACCGAGGTAGGTGCGGACGGCGTCAACAATGGGTTCTCCAAAAGCCATGCGACCGGCGGCGTCGCGGATGAGCGGGGCGAAGACGTCGGTTTTTTTCAGGGAAACGCCGAGGGCGGCGCTCAAGGCTTCCTGCCCGCGGCCGAGAAACACGCCGCCGTGGATTTTGCCGGTGCGGTAAAGCACGGCGAACTTGTCATCCAGCAGCCGCGCCCGCAACATGAAGCGGAAAGCGGCGAGATGCGCCTCGCGGACGTCATCGGCGGCTTCGGCGCGAGGCTCGGTGGCGGCTTGCAGCATGGGGGCAGTTTATCGCCGCCGGCTCAAGCCAGCAATGATTCTTTCAAACTCCGGATTTTTATTTGAAAAGGCTTCTGGCCACCGACGAGAAGTGTGGCGGCCAAAGGCAAATCCGCGCGGTCAAACTGCATCCAGACAATTTCTGACGACCTGCATGAGCTTGTGCGCTTCAAACGGCTTGGTGAGAAAATTGACGCCTTCCTGCAAGACCAGGTCTTCGCCGGCAACGTCGGCACAGTAACCGCTGGCGTAGATGACCTTTAGCCGGGGATTTTCCTGCAGCAGCCGCCGGGCGAGTTCCTTGCCATTCATGCCGTCCGGCATCACCATGTCGGTGAGCAGCAGTTGAATTTCGCCGTGGTGCTGCCGCCACACTTCCAGGGCGATGATCCCCGTCGGGGCTTCCAGCACGCGATAGCCGCAGCGCGTCAAGGAGGTTTGCGTGGCGCGACGCACCGAGGGGTCATCCTCGACCAGCAGAATCGTTTCTTTGCCGCCAACGATGGATGCCAGTGACGCCCAGCCGGCCTTTTTATTCGGAGTCTTCATCAGTCGCGGCAGAAAAACCCGGAATGTGGTTCCGTGGCCGGCTTCGCTATACACGCTGATCCAGCCGTGTTGTTGTTCGACGATGCCCCAGACGGTGGCCAGCCCGAGGCCGGTGCCTTTGCCGACCTCCTTGGTGGTGAAGAACGGCTCAAAAATGTGCGGCAGAATTTCCGGTGCGATGCCGCAGCCGGTGTCGGTCACGTTCAGGCAGACGTATGAACCGGGCCTGGCCTGGGGTGATTGCGCCACCATGACTTCGTCAAACATCACGGCGGAAGTTCCAATAATGAGCCGTCCGCCTTTGGGCATGGCGTCGCGGGCATTGACCGTCAGGTTCAAGAGGATCTGATCCATCGTGCCCGCGTCGGCATGAATCCACAACGGCTCGGACGAAAACTCCAGCTTCAGTTGCACATCCTCGCCGACGATGCGATGCAGCATCTTGGTCATGTTGGCGACGGCGACGTTCAAATCCAGGTCGCACAGTTGCAACACCTGTTTGCGGCCGAACACCAGCAACTGGCGGGTGAGATCGGCGGCGCGCTGGGTGGCCTTTTCAATCTCGGCGGCATAATCCAGCTGCACGGGCGAAAGACTTGACTCCGCCTTCAACAGACCGGCCTGCAGTTGGATCACCGCCAGAATGTTGTTGAAATCATGCGACACGCCGGCGGCCAGCTTGCCGACGGCCTCCATTTTTTGGGACTGGCGCAATTCAGCCTCGATTTGCACTTCATGTGTCACGTCGCGCTTGACGGCCACATAGTTGACGACTGCGCCCGCCGCGTCCCGCACGGGCGAGATGGTGGCCTCCTCCTCGTAAAACGTGCCGTCCTTGCGTTTGTTTGTGAAATGACCGCTCCAGGTTTCTCCGCGTCCGAGGGCGTCCCACATCCGGCGGTAAAACCCGGCATCCTGTTTTCCGCTCTTGAGAATGCGGGGATTCTGGCCGAGCACCTCCGCGCGGGTGTAGCCGGACGTTTTCTCAAACGCCGGGTTGGCATAAAGAATGGCACCGTCGGTGTCGGTGATCACGACCGTCTCGACGGCCTGCTCGACGGCCATCGCCAGCCGGGCATTGGATTCCTCCACCAGCTTGTGTTCGGTGATATCGCGCGAAATGCCCATGATGCCGATGATCTCCCCGCTGTCGTCACGCATCGGTATTTTGGTGCTGGACGCCCAGGTGACATGTCCGTCCTTCCAAACCTCCCGCTCTTCCTTGGCGATCAGCGGCCGGCCGGTGCGGATGATTTCCTGTTCGTCCTCAAATGCGGAACGGGCGTGCGGCTCCGTGAAAAAGTCAAAATCCGTCCTGCCCAACATTTCATCCGCAGATTCCAGACTGACCCGGCGGGCCAGGGCTTTGCTGACTTTGATGAAGCGGGATTGGGCGTCCTTGAAATAAATATGGTCGGGCGATGTATCCAGCAGCATCCGCCACAAATCCCGTTCGTAGTTCAGCGCGGCTTCCACCTGCTTGCGCGCGGTGATGTCGCCCCCGTAGCAATGCACCACCCGGTTTTGCGCCACGGGGAAGAACGACCACGAAATTGTGCGCCCCTTGGCGAGGATTTCCAGACGGAGGTTCGGCTGGTTCGTGGCCAGGCAGTCGCGCACGATGGCGGCGGAGTTGGGCGGCAGCAGCATGGACGGATGTTCCTGGCCGAGCGAGTCCGCCATCTGGCGTGCGGCGGCGTTGAAATACAGGACTTCACCCGTGGCGGAGAGTTCCAGCACGGGGTTGGGATTGAATTGGGCGAAAGCCGCCTGTCGCTGGATTTCCCGTTCCGCCCGCTGGCGCTCGGTGATGTCCAGCGATGTTCCCAGAAAACAGTGTTCATCACCGATGACCACCGCTTCCACCGACCACAATATGCGGCGAAGCTCGCCGGACCTGGTGTGAATGTCCAATTCAAAGTTATGCACCGAGCCATTCTCTTTGACCTTTGAAACGACGGCGGCGCGATCTTCCGGGTTTGCCCAGATGTTCAATTCAAACGCCGTATGCCCGATCATTTCCTCGCGGGACCATCCATACAGCTTCAAAAACTCGGCGTTCACATCCAGATAGCGGCCTTCTTTGATGGTGGAAAGCGACACGGGCACCGGACTGGAGCGGAACACCTTGGAAAACTTTTCCTCGCTCGCGCACAGCGCCGCGTCCGCCTGCTTGCGCTCGCTGATGTCGAGGCCAATGCCGGCCAGGCCGGTCACCCGGCCGGCGGCGTCGAACAGGGGAACTTTTGACGTCAGAAGCCAGCGGGTGGAACCGCCGGGGCTGGTGAGCTGTTCCTCGCGGTTGGACACGGGCTGGCCGTCAAACACCCGCTGATCGTCCGCCTGAAAAGCCGCCGCCTGCTCCGGCGGGAAGAAATCAAAATCCGTCCGGCCGAGAATTTCCGCCTCGGTGGCGACGCCGCAATTGCGTAAATCTATTGGATTCGCCAGGGTTTTTCGCCCGGCGAGGTCCTTCAGATAGACGGCCACCGGCAGGTGATTCAACAAGGTGCGCAAAAGCGCCCGCTCGCTGGCCAGAGCCTGCGCCGCCTGCTTGCTCTCCGTGATGTCCGTGATAAAGCCTTCGAAGGCGACCAACCGGTGCTGGTCGTCAAAAACCCCACGGCCCTGTTCCCAAACCCAGCGCTCCCCGCCGGTCGCCGGGCGCAGCCGGTAGTTCAGCACGAAAGGTCCCCCCCGCTTCAAGCTCGCCTGAACCTGATCCTGCACGATTTCGCGGTCGTCGGGATGAATCAGGCTGGCATAGGAGACCACGCGGTTGTCCGTCAACTCGGAGGCGGAGTAACCCGTCAGCGCCTGGGCGCCATCGCTGACAAATTTCATGGTCCAGTCCTGGTCGTTGCGGCAGCGGTAAACCATGCCGGGCAGGTTCGCCATGAGCGTGGCCAACTGTCTTTCACGCTCCCGCAGATTCGTCTCCGCCCTCTTGCGTTCGGTAATGTCTTGAACGCTCGCATGCATGCCGGCAATGCGGCCATCTTCCCATTTCAGCATCCGGTCGTTGATCAGCACCGGAACAACGGAGCCGTTTTTCCGGCGGAAACTCCGCTCGAAATCTTGCGACGGCATCATCTCTCCGGCCAGTTTCGCCAGCACGGTCCGGCGCGTCGTCTCCTCCTCCGCGGAAATCTTCCAGACAAATTGCCCGGTCAATTCTTCGGCGGTGTAGCCCAGCATTTCCAGCTCGGTGTTGTTGATGCGGACCAGGCGTCCCTCGGCATCCATCTCGTGAAAACCCACGGGGGCGTTGTCGAATAATTCCTTGAATTCCTCCCGGCTCCGCCGCATCGCCGCCTCCGCCTGCTGGCGCGATGCTTCCCGCGCGAAGTTGTCGAGCGCGAAGGAGAGGTCGGTGGCGGCCTCCTCCAGCAAGGTGACCTCCTTGTCCCGGAAAAATCCAGTTTCGCCGGAGTAGATCGTCAGCGCGCCATAAATCACGCCGCCCTGGCGGATGGGAAAGGTTGCCGAAGCCCGGAAGCCAGCCCGGTCCGCCAGCTCGTGCCACGGAACAGTGCCGGGATCACGGGTAAAATCGTTGCAGATGTAATTTCTTCCCTCGCGGAGGGCCGTGCCGGTCGGCCCCCGGCCCTCCGGCCGTTCGTCCGCGTAAATTGTCACCTGCGAAAGGTAGTCTGAATTGTCTCCCCACTGCGCGACCGGGTGAACCTGCCGCGTTTCCGCATCGGGCTGGCCGATCCAGGCCATGCGGAATCCGCCGAACTCCACCAGCACGCGGCAAATTTTCTCAAACAACTCAGCACGGCGCGGCGTCCAGACGATGGCCTGGTTCACCTGGCTCAACGCCGCATAGAGCCGGGACAACCGGGCGACTTCGCGCTCACGCTCCTTCAACCCCGTGATGTCGCTGGCGATTGAGGAAATCCCGATCAGATTCCCCGAGGCGTCTTTCATCGCCGACACCGACAGCGATACGTCAATGCGGCGGCCGGCCTTGGTGAGGCGGATGGTTTCATGGTGCAGGACCGGTTCGCCCTGGCGGATTTTCCCGAGGACTTCCTGCAATTCCTCCAGCCGGTCGGGCGGCACGAGGATGGCGACCGGTTTGCCGATGACTTCGCTGGCGGCGTAACCATAGACGCGCTCGGCGCCCCGGTTCCAAGTGAGGATGATTCCGTCCGGGGACTTGGTGAAAATGGCGTCGTCGGAGGACTCCACAATCGAGGCCAGCCGGCTCATGGCCGTTTCCGCAGCCTTGCTTTTAGTGATGTCGCGCATGGCCGCCACCTGAATCTTGCGGTTCTGGTAAACAAAGTCGCTGTAGGAGATTTCGACCGCGAAAGCCGAGCCGTCCTTCCGCCGGTGCATCCGCAACGGCACATGTTTCACCTCCGTGGCCATGGTGCTGCCGGTTTTCCCATTCTCCTGCAAAACTTGCGCGGCATCCAGCCGGAGAAATTCAGCGCGGCTGTAGCCATACATTTTTTCCGCCGCCGGATTGACTTCAAGAATGCGGTAGGTCTGGCAATCCATCAGGATGACGGCATCGTTTTGCACGGCAAAGAGCCGGCGATAGCGCTCCTCGGCATCCTGTTTTGTGGCCTCGGCCTGACTGCGCTGTGCCGCCTCATTTTCCCATTGCCGCAACAAACGGCGCAACACCTGGTGCAGCAAGCCGCCCGTCACCAGCACGAACCCCAGGCCTTTGATGACGGACAGGGTTGCGTATTTCTCCGGGTTGCCGATGAAGAATTTTAACAGTTCATCAGAGAGCAAAATCCAAATTCCGGCCACGATGACATAGGTGAACGCAACCTTCAGAGCCAGCCGGTTGGTCTTGGTCTTTCTCATGTCCATAACTTTTGATATCATGCCTTTGACAAACGGTTCGATTGTTGTCCACGGATTAGACGGATTACCGGAAACAAGACAAATCAAAATCAGGCAAATCCATGCAATCTGCGGTTTCAAACGGGCGCCAGTTTGTCAAAGATACAAGCCCGATGGCTTTTGCATTTCCTCTGGTGACAGCAAATTTTAAGCCTTGGTTGCTGAAATAGCAAAATTAAACAAAAGAAGTTATTGAGTGCCATGCAGGAACCCGGAGCGACATGACAACCAGCGTTCCGCTGGCAAAGCGGCTGGCATCATCTGCGCGGCATGGCTAATTTCTTGCCGTCAGGCACCGCCAGACCATATGCCACAAGAGTCTGAGACCATTATGTGAAGGTAATTTCTGCGGGGAAACAGCCGGTTGCCGGCAAACAGCAGGCCGGATTTTTACCCGGCCTTTTTGGTTTTGCAGAAAAATCGGCTGGCTGGCGGCTGCAAAGTCTGCTAAATCCTTGGCGTTCGACAAACTCATCCGGGGTGACGACATGAATCAAACCAAATATCAGGCCCTGCTGGTTGGCACCGACCAAAAACTGGCCGAAGCCGTGGCGCTGGTCGTCCGCCTGGACGGGGCCGGCATCGGCTTTGCCGGCAGTTATTCGGACGCGTTGCGGACGTTTCAGAGCCATCCGCCGGATCTGGTGCTGCTGGATTTGAAAACTTCGGAAACGGACTGCCTCAACCTGTTGCGCCAGCTCAAGCATCATCCGCCGGCCACGCCCGTTTTCACGATTGCTCTGGCGCCCGGCGGCGAAATTACGCCGGTGCTCCGGGCGTTTGACCTGGGCCTGAACGAGTTCATCCCGCTGCCGTTTGAAAACAACCTGCTGCGCGCGCGGCTGCATGGCCTGGCGCAGCTCAGACAACGGCTGACGGACCTGCTGCGCCGCCAGCAGGAACTGACCGAGGCCGTCCACGCCGCCGAGGCGAACTCGCGGTCAAAGTCGGAGTTTCTGGCCGCGATGAGCCACGAAATCCGCACCCCGATGAACGGCGTCATCGCCATGACCGGATTGCTGATGGAAACCTCGCTCGCGCCGGATCAACGCGGCTATCTGGAGACGATTTACAACAGCAGCGAATCGTTGCTCGCCATCATCAACGACATTCTGGATTTCTCAAAAATCGAGGCGGGCAAGATGGAGCTGGAACGGCGGCCTTTTGACCTGCGCGCCTGCATTGAAGAGGCGCTCGACCTGCTCGCGCCCCGCCTGCTCGACAAGCCGGTGGATCTCGTCTATGAAGCGGACGACCACATCCCGGGACTGATTGAAGGCGACGGCCAGCGCCTGCGCCAGGTGCTGGTGAATTTGCTCGGCAACGCGGTGAAATTCACCGAGCGCGGCGACGTTTTGGTCAAGGTGGACAAACTCATGCCGCCGGCAGATGCACCGGAAAATCCGCAGATGCTGCGGCTGCATTTCCAGGTGCGCGACACCGGCATCGGCATCCAGCCGGACCGGCTGGCACGGCTGTTCCACGCGTTCACCCAGGCGGAAGTCTCCACGGCCCGCGAATACGGCGGCTCGGGACTCGGACTGGCCATCAGCCGGCGGCTGGTGGAATTGATGGGCGGCCGGATGTGGGCGGAAAGCGTGCCGGGCCAGGGCTCCACCTTTCATTTCACGGTCCATGCGGGGGTGGTGCCGGATTCGCCGCCGCCGCCGCATGCCGGGCGGCTGGCGCGGCTGGCGGATTTGAAAATTTTGATCTTGGACGACAATGCCACCAGCCGGAACGCGCTGTTTGAGCAATGCCGCCGCTGGGGCATGCAGCCGAAGGCGGTGGAAAATTCCGCCCAGGCGATGGAACTGTTCCGCCACCAAACGGAGTTCGATCTGGCGCTGATTGATTTGCACCTGCCCGGCATGGACGGACTGGCGGTGGCGGCGGAAATTCAAAAACTTCCCTCGGCGGCGATGCTGCCGATGGTTTTGCTCACGCCGCTCGGCAAAAGCAAGCGTGGCGCGGAGGACGTCCGCGTGGTGTTCGCCCATGCCGTCCACAAACCGGTCAAGCCCGCGCAGTTGAGTTCGGCGCTGGAGCGCGCGCTGTTGAGTCCGCGCAGTCCGGTGTCAGGACCGGCGCCGGCCAAGGCGGACAGTTCGCTGGCGAAACAGTTGCCGTTGCGGATGCTGGTCGTGGACGACAACGCCATCAACCAGAAGGTGGCCCTGCGCATTTTGCAGCAGATGGGCTATCAGCCGGCCGTCGCCGGCAACGGGCGCGAAGCGCTGGAGCGGCTCGACCGCCAGCCGTTTGACTTCATTTTCATGGACGTGATGATGCCGGAAATGGACGGGCTGGAAGCCGCGCGGCTGCTGCGCAAGCGTCAGATGATCGGCGGCTATAAAAATTACCAGTCGCGCATCATCATCGTGGCCATGACCGCCCACGCGATGCAGGGCGACCGCGAGAAGTGCCTGGCCGCCGGCATGGACGATTATCTCGCCAAGCCGGTCCGGCCCAAAGATGTCCGCGAAATCGTCGAACGCTGGGGCGGCAAAATCATGCACGAAGCCAAGGCGATGCCCGCCGCGCCGGCAGCCAACACCAGCGCCGAACCGCCCGTGGACATGGACCGCATGACGGATTTGACGGACGGAAACGCCGACAATTTGCGCGAGCTGGTGGACATGTTTCTCAAGCAGACGCAGAAACAGTTCGTGCAGATCCAGGCGGCGATCCGCGACGGCAAGGCTGATGACGTGCGCCGCGTGGCGCACAGTTGCGCCGGTGCCAGCGCGACCCTGGGCATGACACATCTCGTCCCCAAATTGCGCGAACTGGAAAAGCTCGGTGCGTCCGGCACCCTGCCGGGGGCGGAAAAAATTTGCGAGGATGCCGTGCGCGAATATGGCCGGGTCCAGGAATTTTTGAAAACCCAGCCGGAGCTCGCCGCCATGGTCAGCAACCTTAACCCCGCATGAAAAAAATCCTGATCATCGAGGACGACCCGATTGTTGCCAATGTCTATCGCAACAAACTGGCGGTGGACGGCTACACGACCGAAGTTGTCCCGGATGGCGAGACCGGCCTGAAGACAATGCGCGCCTTCAAACCGGAGTTGATCCTCCTTGATCTCATGCTGCCCGGCATTTCCGGCGTGGAGGTGATCAAGAAAATCCGCGGCGAGCTGGAATTTTCAAAAATCCCCATCATTGTTTTCTCCAACACCTACCTGACGAATTTGATTCAGGAGGCCTGGCGCGCGGGTGCCAACAAATGTCTCTCCAAATCCAGCTGCACACCCAAGGACATCATCGAAATCGTGCATAACGCCATCGGCGAGAGCGGTGCGATGATGCAAAAACATCCGCCCGGCAGCACCGGCGCGGGCACCAAGTCCGCCACGTTGACCGCCGCAAACGATGCTGAATTTCAGACCGATCTGCGCAAATCTTTCATCGAGAATCTCCCGTCCACGCTTCACACGCTCCGCGCCGGGATGCGGTCGCTGATCAAGGCGGAAAATGAAATGGCCCGGCTGAAGCAGGTCTATGAGCTTTACCGCCAGGTTCACGTGCTCAACGGCAACGCCGGCATCGCCGGGCTGGTGCAGATCGCCCACATGGCCTCCGCCGTCGAAGCCCTGCTCAAGGAAGTTTACGAGAAACCCAAAAACCTCAACGCCTCCTCCCTCCGCACCATCGCGGCGGCGGTGGATTTTCTCGGTTTGCTTTTTGAAAAAGGCACGCTGCCGTCCGAACAGGAGTTCCCCGCCACGAAAATTCTGGTGGTGGATGACGAGGCCATTTCCCGCCGTGCCATCGTCTATGCGCTCGAAAAAGCGAAGCTCAAATCCATTGACGTCGAAGATCCGCAACAGGCCATGCAGTTGCTCACCGAACATGAATTCGACCTCGTCTTCCTCGACGTGGACATGCCGGGCATGACCGGCTTCGAGCTTTGCGCCAGGCTTCGCGCCCTGCCGCAGCACAAAAAAACGCCGGTCGTTTTCGTCACCAGCCTCAACGACTTCGACAGCCGCACCAGTTCCAGCATGGCCGGCGGCAACGATTTCATCGGCAAACCGTTTCTCTTTATTGAGCTGACTGTCAAAGCGATGATCCACGTCCTGCGCAACAAACTCCAGTCCAACCGGCCAAACCCATAACCCGCCGTGAAAAAGTGGAGACTGATTTTGACCGCTGCAATCGGCATTTTTGCCGCGCTGCAATTGACCAATCCCGCCCGCACCAATCCACTGGTGAAAGCTGACTTCATCGCCACCGCCAGTCCGCCCGCATCCGTCGCCGCCACCCTCCGCGCCGCGTGTTATGACTGTCATTCACATGAAACCACTTGGCCATGGTATTCCCGCATCGCGCCGGTTTCGTGGCTCATCGCTTCGGACGTGGATGAAGGCCGCGAACATCTGGACTTTTCCGACTGGCCGGCGGACGCCGCCAGCGCTGCCAGAAAACTGGACCGCATCAACGAAGTCCTCGACTACCGCGAAATGCCCCCGAAAAAATACACGCTTGTCCACGCCGCCGCCCGGCTCACCGAGGCGCAGCGCAAGGAAATCCTGGACTGGACGGACACCGCCGCCGCCAGATTGCGCGCCGCCGCCACCAGCCAATAACCGATGCTCCAAACTGAATTCATTTCCGCCGCCGAAAAAAACTCCCGCCGTCTGTTCGTCGTTTTGCACGGCCTCGGCGATTCCATCGAAGGCTGGCGCTGGCTGCCCGGCGCGCTCGATCTGCCGTGGCTGAATTATCTGCTCGTCAACGCGCCCGACGCATATTACGGCGGCTATTCGTGGTTTGATTATCCTGGCGACATCGCCCCCGGCATCCATCGCAGCCGCCAGCTGCTGTTTGAACTGCTCGACGGGCTGCGCGCGAAAAATTTCCCCGCCGACCAAATCACGCTGGGCGGATTTTCGCAAGGCTGCCTCATGTCGCTTGAAACCGGCCTGCGCTACCCGCACCGGCTCGCCGGCATCGTCGGCCTCAGCGGCTGGGTGTTTGAGATCGAAAATTTGATCCGCGACCTCACGCCCGTGACCAGATCGCAACGTCTGCTTGTCACGCACGGCCATTACGACCCGCTGCTGCCTTTCGCCGCAGCCCGCAAACAAGTCCGGCAGTTGCAGGCCGCCGGGCTGAACGTGGCGTGGCATGAATTCCCGAAGGAACACACCATCTACGGCGAAGAGGAAATCGCCGTCATCCGCGGATTTGTGCGCGCCGGTTACGCTGTTGTGGGCAAATAACCGGCGCGCGGCGGGCCGCAGCGGCCTGCGGACTTGGGAAGTTCACGCCTTCGCTTCAACATTCGCGCCCGGCATCCAGATTTGTTCCGGGCGCGGCTGGCCGGCGGTCTGCCAGTCCATTGCGCCCGCCACCGCTTCACGCATTTTGGCGAACCACCATTGCGCCCGCGCCACGCGCGTTTCGCGCCGCCGCCCCAGAATGCGGGCCTGCGTGCCGTTGAATCCGAGTTCGAGCTGTTCGTTGGTTGTCATAATTGTGTTTGAATTACGACACCACTTTCGCAGAGCGGGTGGGACAAAGGCTGTCCAAGCCAGGAAATAATCCGGAAAAGTTTTAAGGAGAATTTTAAGGCAGCCTCGAACCCCGAACTGCCAACATTGAACGCCCGGCGTGAAAATTGGATGCCGGGAGTTCGAGGCTGGATGTTCCCTGGAAAATCAGCGCAGTTCGATCACATCGCCAATCTCCAGCGGAACATTCCCGCCGTTCAGCAAAACCTTTGCATCCAGCGCCGCGCTTTCTCCGTGGCGCGTGATGATGATCTGCTTCGGCTCGTCCGCACCAATGTAATTTGCCGTCGCGACCGCCTGCGCCAGCGTCAAACCCGCGACCCACGGCACCTGCGGATGCTGCACCGCCCCAACCACCGTCACGCCCGATGATGAGAGCTGGGCGGCCTGCTGCTGGCGCAGCGACGCGTTCTGGCCCGCCAGAAAGGCGTTCTGTTCTTTCAACCGGGCTTTGGATTTCGTCGTGCAGCCGGTCGCGGCCAGCACCAGCACCAGAATGGCGGACAAGATTTTCATCGGTCAATGCAACACCGGCATGTTGAAAAGGGTTGCGCCAGATTATTCCCCCGGCGACGCGATGGAGCTTTTCCAGGCCGCCACCGCCGACTTGATTGCCGCCGCGCAATTCGCTTTCGGCTTCACAAAACGCGGCGTGAACCACGGAAAACTTCCGGTCAAATCGTGCGTCACCAGAATCTGCCCGTCGCAATCCGGCCCGCTGCCGATGCCGATGGTCGGCACAGAAAGGCTCCGCGAAATTTCCTTCGCCACCGGCGGCGTCACCAGCTCCAGAACAATCGCGAACGCACCCGCACCAGCCAAGGCCTTCGCGTCATCAATCAACGCCTGATGCTCCACCTCCTTTTTGCCTTTGATGTGATAGCCTCCTTCATCCAAAACATGCTGCGGCAGCATTCCCATGTGGCCGCAAAACGGAATGCCCGCCGCCACGATGGCCTTCACCTGCGGCAGAATTTCCCGGCCGCCCTCGGCCTTCACATATTCCGCCCCGGCGGTCACGAGCCGGCGGGCGTTGGCCACCGCGCCGGCCACGGTCTCATAGCTTTTGAACGGCAAATCCGCGCCGAGCAGTGCGTTTGGCTTCGCGCGGGCGGCGGCGCGGACGTGATGCTCCATCTCGGCCATCGTCACCAGCGTTGTGTCGGGATAGCCGAGCACCACCATGCCGAGCGAGTCGCCGACGAGCAGCAGCGGCACGCCCGCCTCGTCGAGCAGCTTCGCCATCGGAAAATCATATGCCGTGAGCGCGGCGATCTTCTCGCCGCGCGCCTTCATGCCGCGAATCGTTTCAGTGGTGATTTTGGAATTCATTTTAGTGGCCGCAGTTTGAACACAGATGAAACACAGGCATAAAATCTGCAGGCGGTCTATGTTTCTTCATTGGTTGAAACTTTTCAGCAGTTCTTCCGGCATGGTCGTCGCCGTGCCCACTTTGCCAACGACAATTCCAGCGGCGTGATTGGAAAAAATCGCCGCCTCAACCGGCGACGCGCCGGCGGCAATCGCCAGGGTGAAAGTGGCGATGACCGTGTCGCCCGCGCCGGAAACATCAAACACTTCCTGCGCCAGCGTGGGAATGTGAAACGGCTTCTGCCCGCGCTGGCAGAGCAGCATGCCCAGTTCGCCGAGCGTGATCAGCAGCAGCGCGGGATGCAATTCGTTCAACAGCCGTTCCGCGACCTGCATCAGGTTGTTGTCCGCGAATGGGTTGACATTTTTGGTCTCGTCCGGCAAGGCCGCCAGTTCAAACGCCTCCTTGCGGTTCGGCGTGATGAGCGAGAGGCTGCTCAAATTCAGCCGGTGCACCGGCTTGGGATCGAGACTCAGCCACGCTCCGCGTGCGCGGCAGAGCGACTTGATTTCGTCCAACAACGGCTGCGTGACCACGCCTTTGCCGTAATCGCCGACGATGACAGCGTCGGCCTTGGCGAGTTTCGTTTTGAATTCCGCGAGCAATTTCGCCGTTGTCTTGGCGTCGAGCGGACCGCGCGTCTCGCGGTCAATGCGCACGACCTGCTGCTGGTGCGCGACAATGCGCGTCTTGACACTCGTGTGCCGAGCGGAATTTTTCACGAGGCCGGAACAGCCGATGTTTTGTTCGCCGAGCAGCTTCAGCAGCTTGCGCGCGGCATCGTCGTTGCCGATCACGCCAAACAGTTCCGCCGGTGTTTTGAGGCAGACAAGATTGCGCGCGACGTTCGCCGCGCCGCCGGGCATGTAGTTCTCACGCACAAAATCCACCACCGGCACCGGCGCTTCCGGCGAGATGCGCGACACGCCGCCCCAGATGAACTGGTCCAGCATCACGTCGCCGACGACGAGCACGCGGGTTTTGGTCGCGGCGGACAAAATCTGCCTGGCGCGCGAAGCGGATAAAGTCTTGCCATTCATATATCAATTCAAAAACGCCGTCAGCGGACTCGTCGCACTCGCCGTTTCGCTGGGCGCGCCCAGGCCGATTTCAAACGCGCTGCGGCCGGCCTCCACGGCCAGCTTGAACGCGATGCCCATGCGGTTCGGATCATTCGCCACGGCGATGGCGGTGTTCACCAGCACCGCGTCCGCGCCAAGTTCCATCGCCTCGGCCGCGTGGCTTGGCGAGCCGAGGCCGGCGTCCACGACCACCGGCACCGTCGCCTGCTCGATGATGATGCGGATTTGGTCGCGCGTCTGGATGCCGCGATTCGAGCCGATGGGCGAACCGAGCGGCATCACCGTCGCACAGCCGACTTCCTGCAGGCGTTTCGCCAAAACCGGATCGGCATTGATGTAAGGCAGCACGGTGAAACCTTCCTTGACCAAGATTTCCGCCGCGCGAAACGTCTCAATCGGATCGGGCAGCAGGTAGCGCGGGTCGGGATGAATTTCGAGCTTCACCCATTTCGGCAATCCGGCGGCAACGGCGAGGCGCGCGAGGCGGACGGCTTCCTCGGCGTTCAACGCGCCGCTGGTGTTGGGCAGAAGCAGATATTTCTTCGGGTCAATGAATTCCAAGATATTTGCGAACGGATCTTTCTTGCCGCTCAAATCCGCGCGGCGCAGCGCCACCGTAACCATTTCCGTGCCGCTGGCGGCGAGCGCGTCGCGCATGGCTTCCGGCGAGGGAAATTTCCCCGTGCCGAGAATCAGCCGCGACCCAAACTCGCGTCCGGCAATGACCAAAGGTTTGAACGACATTCAGGATAATTTAGGAAATTGCGCCGGTTTGTCGAGGCGGGAACCGAGCGGCGTTTGGATCGGACAAGGCTTTAACAAGTTACATCACGACATTTTAATAATGTTTTGGCCGGCCTTCCGCAGAAGAATCTCCCACTGTTTCAAATCAAGCTGTTCAGCAGCCGCCCCCTGTCACAATACCAGAAAGCTTGCCAGCGGCAGTGCAGCGCCCAGCGATCCGCCGGGCGGTCGTCAGCCTCGCGCGCCCACAAACTTGAACAACGCCGCCAGTTTCCGGTCAAATCAACCATGAAGCGCTTCAAATTGTGGACAGCCTTCACCGTGTTGTTCGGCATCGGGCTGATGGTGTTTGCCGAAATCACCAGCGTGCCGCCCGGAATGTTCAAAATCCCGCCGCCTCGGCTGTTCACCAATTCGATCCTGCCGGGCACAAATGAGCTGCCGCGTTTGAAAACGAAAAATTTAGACGATTTTCCCTTCCTGCCGCCGGGAGTTTATCTTACCAGGCCCTACACCTGCATGGTAAAGGTGCCGGGCGCAATACCCGATGACATTGCGGTGCGGAAGCTGACCGTGCCCACCAACTCCATGCCGGTGCTCCGGCCGGAGTTGAAAGCCGTCCCGCTGGGCCAGCCGGGCAGGCAAAAATAAATCACGGCGTCGCGCTGCCGGCGATGTATTGTTCCATCTGCTCGATGTGCGCGTTCTGCGTGGAGATGATCCAGTTCACGAGATCACCGATGGAAATGATGCCGACGACGTTGGTGCCTTCCACGACCGGCAGGTGGCGCATGTGGTTCTCCGTCATCAGGCGCATGCAGTCTTCCACGGAATCGTCGGGGTTCACGGTGACGAGTTCGCGGGGAACGATTTCCCAGACGCGCGTCTCCTTGGAGGTCCTGCCTTGCAGCGCGACCTTGCGCGTGTAATCGCGTTCGGTGATCACGCCGGCGAGCCTGCCGCCAGACATGACCAGGAGCGCGCCGATGTTTTTATCGGCCATGAGCTTGATGGCCTCGAACACCGTTGCTTCCGGCGCGATGCTCCAGAGGGATGACGTCTTGTGGACCAGGACGGAGCTGATCGGATAATTTGTTTTCATAGGCGGTTAACTGTCTATCCGCCGGTTTCGTGAAGATTTCAAGTTAATATTTAACTTCCCCCTCCGGCCGCCGCCTGCGAAGCTGCCTGGCCTGATGTTTACAAAAATGGACACACTCAATACCGTCATGCTAAAACCGGGCGAAGGCGACCGCATCATCGCGGGCCATCCCTGGATCTACCACAGCGAAATTCTGCGCGTCAGCGCCCCGCTCACCGACGGCGAACTCGTTGAAGTCAAAGACCCGCGCCAGCGGAACCTCGGCGTCGGCTTCTTCAACTCGCGCTCGAAGATCAATGTCCGCATCCTCGCGCCGGAACGCGTCGAGGTGGACGCAAAGTTTTTCGAGGAGCGCATCCGCGCCGCGCTCGCGGTCCGGCACAAACACCTGCCGGGCGCAACGTCCTTCCGCGTGGTGAACGCCGAGAGCGATTTCTTGAGCGGCCTGATCGTGGACAAATACGAGGACGTGCTGGTCGTGCAAATTTCCGCGCTCGGCATGGACCAGCGCAAGGCCATGATCGTCGCCGCGCTGCAGAAAATCTTTTCCCCGCGCGCCATCATGGAACGCAGCGACGTGGCGTCGCGCAAGTTTGAAGGCCTGCCGGAAGCCAGCGGCGCGCTCGCCGGCGAATTGACCGGGCCGGTTTCCGTAAATTTGAACGGACTGAAATTTGAAACGGATCTGGCCGGCGGCCACAAGACGGGGATGTATCTGGATCAGCAGGCGAATTATCAGGTCGTCGCGCAGTTCGCGAAAGGCGGACAAGTGCTGGACTGCTTCAGTTTTCTCGGCGGCTTCGGATTGCACGCGGCGCGGGCGGGCGCGGCGCACGTTCATCTGCTCGACCAGAGCGAAGATGCCATCGAAGCTTCAAAGCGAAATGCCGCCACCAACGGCCTCGCGGACAAATGTTCGTTTGGCACCATCAACGTCTTCGACTGGCTCAAGGAGAACACCGCCGTCAAGCCGCACGAGCGCGTCATCCCGCGCTTCGATTTAATCATCCTTGATCCGCCGTCGTTCACCCGCAACCGCGCGGCCGTGCCGGACGCGTTGCGCGGCTACAAGGAGATTCATCTGCGCGCGTTGAAGCTGTTGAAACCCGGCGGCACGCTGGCGAGCTTCTGCTGCTCGCATCACGTGGACGCCGGGCTGTTTCTGGACTCGCTGCTCTCGGCGGCGTATGACACCCGGCACATTTTGCGCCGCGTGGCGATCTTCACGCAAGGCCCCGACCATCCGGTCATCCCGATGATTCCCGAAACGGAATACCTGAAGGGTTTCGCGTTTGAAAAAGTGCGATAAATAAACGTCGCCGATGAACGCGGGTTGACGCCGCCAGTTTTCCCGCGCAAAATCCCGCGCATGGGCACGCTTTATTACGGCGACAATCTCGACATCCTTCGTCGCTATATCAAGGATGAATCCGTTGACCTCGTTTATCTCGACCCGCCCTTCAACTCCGCGCAGAACTACAACGCCTTCTTTCAGGAAAAGGACGGCACCGCCGCCGCCAGCCAGATTCGCGCCTTTGAGGACACCTGGACGTGGAACCAGGAAAGCCAGCGCGTTTATGAGGAACTGATTCTCCAGCCCGGCAAGGTCAGCGAGGTCATGCAGGCGTTCAAAACCTTTCTCGGCACCAACGACATGATGGCCTACCTCGCCATGATGTGCCCGCGACTGGTCGAACTCCGCCGCGTCCTCAAACCCACCGGCTCGCTTTATCTCCACTGCGACCCGACCGCCTCGCATTATCTCAAAATCCTTTGCGATGCCGTGTTGGGGCAAGACAATTACCGTGCGGAAATAATTTGGAAACGCACTACGACTCACAGCGATTCAAAGCGGTGGTCTGCAAACAACGACACGATTCTTTTTTACAGTAAAAGCGACAACTTCACTTGGAATCCGCCATACGCAGAACATGGTGAGGAATATGTTGCCGACAAATATCGTTTTGACGACAAAGACGGACGTGGTCCATACACTCTCGACAATATGACCAGTCCCAATCCACGCCCGAACATGATGTATGAATGGAAGGGACATCAGTGGCCGGACAAAGGTTGGCGCTATTCTAAAGAAACAATGACTGAATTGGATGCTGACGGTCGCATTTGGTATCCAGAAGACAAAGACAAACGGCCTCGATTAAAGCGCTATTTGAAAGAAATGTCCGGCACTTTAATGGGAACGACATGGACGGATATTTCACCGATAAATTCGCAAGCTAGAGAACGCCTTGGTTATCCAACACAGAAGCCAATTGCCTTGCTCGAACGCATCATCCAAGCTAGCAGCAATCCCGGCGACGTGGTGCTGGACCCGTTCTGCGGCTGCGGCACGACGATTGACGCCGCCGAAAAACTCGGCCGCGAATGGATTGGCATAGACGTGACGCAACTGGCCATTTCCCTCATCAAAAACCGCCTGCAAGACACCTACGGCCGCCGCATGAAATTCGTGAGCGGCTCCGAATCCGATGGCAGGGCGGCGCTGCCGCGCCGCCAGGCTGACCAGCAGGTCAGCCCTACCGAATCAATCGAAATGGGAAGTCGAACTTCGACCGTCCGCATCATCGGCGAGCCGGTCACGCCCAACGAAGCCGCGCAACTCGCCGAGGACGACAAATATCAGTTTCAATGGTGGGCGCTCGGTCTCGTCGGCGCGCGTCCCGTCGAGCAGAAGAAGGGTGCCGACCACGGCATAGACGGCAAAATCCTGTTCCGCGACGACCTCACCGTGGCCAGGCCGGAGCAAATCATCATCCAAGTCAAGGGCGGCAAGACCGGCGTGAAGGACGTGCGCGATTTGCGCGGCGTGCTGGACCGCGAGCAGGCGGCCATCGGCATTTTGATTTCCCTGCAGCCGGCCACCGGCCCGATGGAAGCCGAGGCCGCCAGCGCCGGCTTTTACGAGCACAAGATGAACCGGCAGAAATACCCGCGCCTCCAGCTCCGCACGGTGAAGGAATTAATGGAAGGCAAAGGCATCGAACGCCCGTCCAACGTCGCGGCGCTGGACGAGACGTTCAAGAAAGCGCCATCTGCAAAACACAAGCCGACGGGGGAACAGGCGTTGCCGGGGATGTGAATCTTGGGAAATCAATCGAAGATGTCGTTGAGTCTCTTGGCACGCGCAGATTGGTCGTGGTCTTCATGCTGCTTCCACTAGGTTTAATGTCGGAACCGCCCAGGCCCGGCCACGGTGGCCGGGTTCAGGAGGGTTCATCTGGGAAAACGGGGAAGCATCGGCGGTGCCAATG
>Ga0181519_10000957_pt1 | contig 25418 bp, 25 predicted proteins | sample PEATcosm2014_Bin_26_FD_121102 | JGI IMG/M metagenome (GOLD analysis project Ga0181519, IMG submission 121102) | Peatland microbial communities from MTU Mesocosm Facility, Houghton, MI, USA - PEATcosm2014_Bin02_10_metaG | ecosystem: Environmental > Terrestrial > Soil > Wetlands > Peat | place...
CCGAGGACACGTCGATCTCGGTGAGCGGGTCGACGTTCGCCTACAACAGCGCGGGCACCGACGATGGTGGTGCCATCTACACCGACTGTGCGGACGTGGCGATCAGCGGGTCGACGTTCACGGGGAACGAAGGGTACACAGGTGGCGCGATCTACCTCTGCGGGAGCTCTTCGTCGGCTCACGAGCCAATCACCACGAGCACATTCTCTGGCAACCAGGCGACCGGGGACGATGATGGAGGCGGCGCCATTTACGCTGATTCGGGGAACCTCCAGCTGACGGACAGCACGCTCACGGGCAACGAGGGATATTACGGGGGCGCGCTCTACTACGACAGCGGCGATGAGCTCGCCCTGACAAACGACACCGTGGACGGCAACGTCGGCGGTGGAGAAGGCGGAGGGATCTACTTCGACACCAACGGAGCGGTCACGTTGCTGAACGACACGATCTCGCGCAACACCGACTACTTCGGAGGAGGCATCGCGGACCCGTCCGAGGCGTCCTCGATCGCGAACTCCATCGTTGCAGGGAACTCAGGCGGCATCACCACCGATGGCGGGGGTGACTGCTACGACAGCTCGACCACGGACAACGCCGGCAGCGCTGACCAGGGCAGCAACATCGACCGCGACGGCACCTGCTTTAGCGCGGCCGCAGGAAGCCTCCCGAACACGGACCCGCTGCTGGGGCCGCTCGCGCCGAACGGGGGACCGACGCTGACCGATGCTTTGTCGTCCGGCAGCCCGGCGATCGGTCAGGCGGTAAGCGTGCCGTGCCCGGCGACCGACCAGCGTGGCTGGTCCCGACCTGCATCGTGCGACATCGGTGCGTACCAGTCGGGAGCGGTTCCGCCGCCAGCGACCGGACCGCAGCTCCCGCTGCCACCCAACACCGTCATTGCGGTCCCTGGCGATGGCGAGGCGACCGTGTCGTGGACACCGCCTCCGAGCAATCCGGGACCGGCGATCATCTCCTACACGGTGACCGCGATGCCTGGCGGGAAGGGTTGCACGTACGTCGTGCAGATGCCTGAAGTGGACACCTGCACGGTCACCGGACTTGAGAACGGCACGAGCTACCAGTTCTCGGTCACCTCGACGAGCGCGATCGGCGTCAGCGGATCGGGCCCACCGAGCGCAGCCGTCACTCCCGCGACGGTGCCCGACGCGCCGACCAACGTGCAGGCCACGGCGGGCAGCCTGAGTGCCCAGGTGAGCTGGACGACGCCGACGGACAACGGCGGACGGTCGATCACCAGCTACACGGTGACGTCGAGCCCCGGGAGTGCGACGTGCACCTACAGCGTGATGACGCCCTCGACTAACACCTGCACGGTCACGGGCCTTGCGGAGGGGAACACCTACACCTTCACCGTGTCGGCGACCAGCGCCGCAGGGACGAGCGCGGCTTCTGAGCCATCGAACGGAGTCAGCTTCGAGGAGTCCACGTCGCTCACGTTGTCCCAGTCGTCACACTCCTCGAGACACGGCAAGGGCGTGACGTTCACCGCCACGGTGAGCGCTGCGTCGGGGACCGCCACGGGGACCGTCACCTTCACAGTCGGCGGGGTCGTCGTCGGCACGGCGAAGCTCAAGGGTGGTGTCGCGACGCTGAAGGTGAAGTCCCTCGCCAAGGGCAGCGACATTGTCACCGCGACGTACAACGGGTCCGAAGCGTTCGGAACGAGCTGGGCAAGCGTCACCCACAACGTGACCTGACCTCCGAGCGAACTTGGGCATCCCGCGTCCGCTTCGAGCCAGTACTGCCCCGTCGGTGCAGGCTCGAAGCACGTCGGAACCTGGGTCGTGCAGGCGCCACGAGGATCTCGATCATGCACCCGTTCCAGGGGGTCTGCAGCGTCGAAGCGCATCCCCGGCAGTGTGCCCCCGGCAGGACTCGAACCTGCGCCACCGGCTTCGGAGGCCGGTGCTCTATCCGCTGAGCTACGAGGGCCAGCCGGTCAACTCTAATCCCTGCCTGTCTCGCGCCCATTCGACGCCGTGCGCTCGATCGTGCGCTTTCAGGGCACCGAGGAGGACGTGCTGATGCAGTGTGCCCAGATCCACTGGCAGATGGGAAGCAGCACCGCGCGCGACCAGCACTCGAGAGAACGAGGCCCGATCCGGAGCGTGTTGTGGTGACCGAGCACCCTGTCCGACAGGGGGCCGTCGTTAGTGTGGGGCATGGCAGAGTCGCGTTCGAGTGCTCCAATTCCCCGCGATCTTCTGCCGGACACGTCCGTCATTTCGGCGGACGGGCGCCTCTCGATCGGAGGTTGCGACGTCATTGAGCTCGCCGAGCGGTTCGGTACACCCCTGTTCGTCTACGACGAGGCGCAGCTCCAGGCCCGCTGCGCTGAAGCCGCAGCAGCGTTCGACAATGGCGTGGCCTATGCGTCCAAGGCGTTCCTCTGCCGCGCGATGGCCCGCCTCGCGTCAGACGAGGGCCTCTGCATCGACGTGGCCTCCCACGGCGAGCTGCACTGCGCGCTCTCCGCCGGGGTCCCCGCTGGCCGGCTTGTCCTGCACGGCAACAACAAGTCCGTCACCGAGCTGCACGCAGCCCTCGACGCCGGTGTCGGCAGGATCGTCGTCGACGGCGAGGACGAGCTGGACAGGCTCGCAGCCCTGGTCTCTGACCGACCGGTGCCCCAGCCTGTGCTCGTCCGTGTCACGCCCGGGGTCGAGGCGCACACGCACGAGTTCGTCCGGACCGGCCAGGAGGACACGAAGTTCGGCGTGTCGATCGCGTCCGGCGCTGCTGCCCGGCTGATCGAGCGCGTCCAGGGGACCGAGGGGCTCGCGCTCGTGGGCCTGCATGCCCACATCGGAAGCCAGGTGTTCGATGTCGGTTCCTTCGCCGAGGCCGCGAGGATCCTCGGGAGCTTCTTCGCGCCGCTCGGCCTCGAGGAGCTCTGCATCGGGGGTGGGCTCGGCGTCGCCTACGTCGCCGGGGAGTCTGCTCCCTCGATCACCGAGTGGGGGCGCGCCGTTCGAGCGGCCTGCGCGGAGGTGGGCATCGACCCGCACGTGCGGATCACAGCCGAGGCGGGCCGCTCGATCGTCGCGAGCGCCGGGATCACGCTCTACACCGTCGGTGTCATCAAGGACCTGCCCGGTGTGCGGACCTACGTGGCGGTCGACGGCGGGATGAGCGACAACCCGAGGCCCGTGCTGTACGGATCGGGGTACGAGGCGTTCCTGCCCCGCTCCGTGGCGGCAGCTCGGACCAAGGCGGTCCGCCTCGTCGGGAAGCACTGCGAGAGCGGCGACGTGCTGGTCGACGACGCGCGGCTCCCGGCGGATCTCGCCGTCGGGGACATCGTGTGCACGCCGGTCACCGGCGCCTACGGCTACTCAATGGCGTCCACCTACAACCGGGTTGGCCGGCCCGCCGTCGTCTTCGTCCGCGACGGCGCGGCGACGGTCGTCCTCCGTCGCGAGTCGCTTGACGATCTCGAAGCGCTCGAGCCTGCAGAAGGCACCATCGGCAGGGTTGTCTAGCCTCTCTCCATGGCAGAACTCCCGTTGCGCGTCATCCTGCTCGGGTGCGGCACCGTCGGCTCCGAGGTCGCCCGCGCCCTCAGGGACCCCGATCGGGCCGCGCGACTCGCCGACGCTGCGGGTGGACCGCTCGAGGTCGTCGGCATCGCGGTCGCAGATCCGAGTCGCGAGCGACCCGGGATGCCCGCTCATCTGCTGACGGGCGATGCGGCGACGCTCGTGCGAGACGCGCACGCCGACATCGTGATCGAGCTCATCGGCGGTGTGGACGGCACGGTGCCGCTGATCGAGGCCTCGTTCGAGTCGGGTGCATCGGTCATCACTGCGAACAAGGCGCTGCTCTCGACGCACCTCCGCCGGCTCAGCTCGATGGCGTCGGACCGGGGCCTCGATCTCTACTACGAGGCTGCCGTCGCCGGTGCCATCCCGATCGTGCGCGCCCTGCGCACGTCGCTCTCGGGCCAGCGCCTCCACCGGGTCATGGGCATCGTCAACGGCACGACCAACTTCGTCCTCACCACCATGACGAAGGACCGCGCCGACTACGCCGACGTGCTGGCCAAGGCGCAGGAGCTCGGCTACGCCGAGAGCGATCCGACGGCCGACGTCGGCGGACACGATGCGGCGCAGAAGGCCGCCATCCTCGCGACGCTTGCCTTCGGCCAGGAGGTCACGGACGCCGACGTCCCCCGCGAGGGGATCGAGAAGGTCACGGCCGCTGATCTCGACGCCGCAGCGCGGGCGGGCCACGTGGTCCGCCTCCTCGCCATCGCCGAGCGTGTCGGCGATGGCGCGGTGTCGGTCCGGGTGCACCCGGCCATGGTCCCGGTCGGCCATCCGCTCGCCGCAGTGGACGGCGCGCTCAATGCCGTCTTCGTGGAAGGTGCGGACCCCGGGCCGCTCATGTTCCTCGGGACTGGTGCGGGGGGCACCCCCACCGCATCGGCGGTGCTCGGCGACCTGATCGCCGCCGCACGGAACCGCAGGGCGGGCACCTCCCAGCGCCCGCCGACGTTCGACGATCATCTCGAGCTCCTCCCGCTCGAGCGGCTCGTGAGCGCCTTCTACCTCGCGGTCGAGGTCGCTGACCGCCCAGGCGTCCTGGCGTCCGTCGCCACTGTCTTCGGAGAGCACGGCGTCTCGATCCGTTCGATGGAGCAGGTCGGCCTCGGATCCGACGCCAGGCTCGTCTTCCTCACCCACGAGGCATCCGAGGCTGCCATGGCGGCGACGGTCGAAGATCTCTCGGAGCTGGAGGCCGTCGAGGAGATCGGCGTCCTCCTGCGGATCGTGGACGGGAGCGACTCGTGACCCGGTACGCGGGGATCATCGATGCCTACGGCGAGCTTGTCGGCGTCGCGACGGGGACCGAGCAAGTCTCGCTCAACGAGGGCGCGACCCCGCTGCTCGACGCGCCGAGGTTGTCCGAGCGTCTCGGGACCGCGGTGTACCTGAAGGTGGAGGGGGCGAACCCGACCGGGAGCTTCAAGGACCGCGGAATGACCGTCGCGATCACCAAGGCGAAGGCGGAGGGGGCGACCGCGGTCGTCTGCGCGTCGACGGGGAACACCTCGGCCTCCGCAGCCGCCTATGCGGCGCGAGCGGGCATGTCCTGCACGGTCGTGATCCCCGAGGGCAAGGTCGCCTACGGCAAGCTCGCCCAGGCGATCGTCCACGGGGCCCAGGTCATCCAGATCCGCGGCAACTTCGACAACGCCCTCACCCTCGTCCGCGAGCTCCCCGACCACGCCCCGATCACCGTCGTCAACTCCGTCAACCCGGACCGGATCGCCGGACAGGCCTCCGGCGCATTCGAGATCGTCGACGCGCTGGGTAACGCCCCTGACGTCGTGGCGCTGCCGGTCGGCAACGCGGGCAACATCACCGCCTACTTCCGCGGGTTCTCCGCCTACCGCCAACACGGGCGCTCGACGCACCTGCCGAGGATGTTCGGCTTCCAGGCTGCCGGCGCCGCGCCGATCGTGCTGGGGCACGTGGTCGAGCACCCTGAGACGGTCGCGACGGCGATCAGGATCGGGAACCCGGCGAGCTGGGCCTTCGCGGTCGAGGCGGTCGCGCAGTCTGAGGGGAGGATCGACGCGGTGACCGACGACGAGATCCTCGCGGCGTGGCGCATGCTGGCCCAGGAGGAATCTGTCTTCTGCGAACCTGCGAGCGCGGCCGGCGTCGCCGGGCTGCTCAAGGTCGGCGTCCCGGCGGGCAGCACGGTGGTGTGCATCCTCACCGGCAACGGACTGAAGGATCCTCAGATCGCGATCGACGGCGCCCCGGTCCCTGTCGTCGTGGAAGCGGACATGGGCGCGCTGCTGGGTGCCATCAGGACATGACGCCGGGGGCCGGGTCCCGCGAGGCGCTCGCGTTCGTCGAGCGCCACGGCGTCGTCCTCGCATCCGCCAAGGGCCCGGTACCGCGGCTCACCGAGTTCATCGTCGGCGCCCCGATCGAGGGAAGCTGGTGGGGGCACCCGCTGGGAAAGCAGATCTATCGGGTGCTGGGCGACGTGACCGAGTCCGACGACATCCTGGTCTGCAGGGCCGTGGCGGGGAAGGTCACGCTGGTGCACCGCCGCATGTGGCCCGCGCTCGTGAGCGCCGCCGCGCTGTTCGACGCCGATCGGCTCGCCCGGGTCATCCAGGAGCACACCGCGGCGGGCCGGCACGTGAACCACGAGGTGCCGTTCCCCGGGTGGGCGGATGCTGCGACGCTGGAGGCCTCGTCGCAGCTGAGCGAGCACGAGGCGGCTGTAGTGCTCGGGCCATGGGTCCCCCGATGACCGCCGCGCGCCAGTAGTGGCGGAGGGGCGTTCCAGCCGCTAGAGTGCTTCCATCCCACCTCGCCCGCGGCGTCGCCGCAGGCCCAGGGATTCCTTCCTTGGTCTGGTGGTTCGCGCCGTATTCCCCGGCGCACCCTGAGTCCCCTGGTGGCCTAGAAAGCCTCATCCGGGGTGAGAGAGAGGACATGCATGACGTCCGGACCACAGTTGGAACGCACGCTGCTGGAAACCAAAGAACGCGATGAGCTGCAGTCGATCGCCCAGGCGATGTCGATCAAGACCAGCGCACGAGCGAGCAAGGCGACCCTGATCGGGGCGATCCTCGATGCGACCGGGGTCTCCGCCGAACCGTCGCCATCGCCCGAGCGGCCCAGCCGTCCTCGGCGAGCCGCGGAGTCGAACGGCTCCTCATCCGATGAGACTTCGATCGCATCGGCTCCCGGGCCCGAGGGCACCGGCGCAGCGGAGTCATCCTCGGCATCGTCCCCAGACCACGCGCAGGCGCCTGCAGCAGTCGCGCCGACTGACGCCATGACGCAGGACACCGGGTCGTCCGAGTCCACGTCGTCGGCCAATGGTGCGGTCCCGGGCGGATCGTCGTCCCAGCGGCCCCCGAGGCCCCAGGGCCAGCAGGGCCAGCAGGGCCAGCAGGGACAGAGCCAGCAGGGTCAGCTCGACCCGGGGAACAGGCGCAACAACCGCCGGCGCCGGGGTCGGGACCGCGGGACCGGTCCGGGGGCGGGGAGCCAGAGCGGCGACCGTGACCTCCAGGGCACCCAGGACCAGAACTACACGGGAGAGCTGGTCGAGGTCCGCGGTCTGCTCGACCTGCGCGACGAGGGCTACGGTTTCGTGCGCACCGAGGGCTACCTCGCATCCCCGCGGGACATCTACGTCTCGATCAGCCAGGCTCGACGCTTCGCACTGCGCAAGGGCGACTCGATCGTGGGCGCGAGCAGGCCCGCTGCGAGCAACGAGAAGTACCCGGCCCTGATCCGCATCGACTCGATCTCGGGCATGGGCCCCGAGGCGGCGAAGAGCCGCCGGCGGTTCGAGGACCTCACCCCGCTGTTCCCCGACGAGCGGCTCCAGCTGGAGACCGAGGACGACAAGGCGAACATGACGGCGAGGATCGTCGACCTCCTGAGCCCGATCGGCAAGGGCCAGCGAGGCCTGATCGTCTCGCCGCCCAAGGCGGGCAAGACCGCGGTCGTCAAGCAGATCGCCCACTCGATCGAGGCGAACAACCCCGAGGTGCACCTCATGGTCCTCCTCGTCGACGAGCGCCCCGAGGAAGTCACCGACATGCGCCGGAGCGTCAAGGGTGAGGTCGTCGCCTCCACCTTCGACCGACCGGCGGACGAGCACACCCACGTCGCCGAGCTCGCCATCGAGCGGGCGAAGCGCCTGGTCGAGCTCGGGACCGACGTCGTCATCATCCTCGACGGCATCACGAGGCTCGCCCGCGCGTACAACCTCGCGGCGCCGGCGACCGGGAGGATCATGTCCGGAGGCGTCGACTCGGGCGCGCTGTACCCGCCGAAGAAGTTCTTCGGCGCGGCACGCAACATCGAGGAGGGCGGTTCCCTGACGATCCTGGCGACCGCGCTGGTCGAGACCGGATCCAAGATGGACGAGGTGATCTTCGAGGAGTTCAAGGGGACCGGCAACATGGAGCTCCGCCTCGACCGCCGCCTCGCCGAGCGCCGGATCTACCCGGCCATCGACGTGAACGCCAGCTCGACGCGCCATGAGGAGCTCCTGTTCGAGAAGGGCCAGCTCCAGCAGGTCTGGAAGCTGCGCCGCGTCCTCAACGCCCTCGGGAACGATGGGACCGGGGCCGCTGGGCTCGAGCTCCTGATGGACAAGATCAAGACCACCCGATCCAACGAGGAGTTCCTGGCCGAGATCGCCAAGGGCCCCTCGGCGAATAACTGAGCCCGCGGGCAGGTAGACTCCCTAACCGCACCTGAGGAGCATCATGAAGACTGACATCCACCCCGAGTACGTCGACGCGACCGTCCACTGCTCGTGCGGCAACACGTTCCAGACCCGCTCGACGAAGTCCGAGCTGCGCGTGGAGCTGTGCAACGAGTGCCACCCGTTCTTCACCGGCAAGCAGAAGCTCGTCGACACGGGTGGCCGCGTGGAGCGCTTCCAGCGCCGCTACGGCGCCAAGGGCAAGACCACCCGCGCCCCCAAGAGCTGATCCGGGCGCTCAGCGCCACCATGGGATCGATCGACGAGACGCTTCGCGGACTCGCGAAGGAGCTCGAGGACACGACCGCGGCGCTCTCCGAGCCCGACGTCGCATCCGACCCGAATCGCCTCCGCGACCTCTCGCGCCGCCACCGCCAGCTCTCGGGACTCGTCGGGACCTGGGACGACCTGCGGGCCGCACGGGCTGACGTCGAGGCTGCGGACGAGCTGCTGGGCGTCGCGAGCTCGGAGGAGACCGAGGCGCTCGAGGCTGACCGCGCGACCGCGGAGGCGCGCGTGCGAAGCCTCGAGGAGCGCCTCGAGTTCCAGCTCCTGCCCCAGGACCCGAACGCCGGTCGCAACGTCATCGTCGAGATCCGCGGTGCGGAGGGCGGCGAGGAGGCGAACCTGTTCGCCCGCGTCCTCTACGAGATGTACCAGCGGTACGCGGCCGAGCGCGGCTGGAAGGTCGAGGTCCTCGAGGAGCGCGCGAGCGACCGCGACGGCCTCGACGAGGTGATCTTCAAGGTCAAGGGCGAGGACGCCTGGCAGCGCCTCGAGCACGAGGGCGGCCCCCACCGGGTCCAGCGCGTCCCGGTGACCGAGGCGAAGGGGAGGATCCACACGTCGTCCGCGACCGTCACCGTGCTGCCCGAGGCCGAGGAGGTCGACGTCGAGATCGACCCCAACGACCTCAAGGTCGACGTCTACCGCTCGAGCGGGCCGGGGGGCCAGAGCGTGAACACGACGGACTCCGCCGTGCGCGTGACCCACATCCCGACCGGCACGGTCGTCTCGATGCAGGACGAGAAGAGCCAGCTGCAGAACCGCGCCAAGGCGATGATCGTGCTGCGCAGCCGGCTGCTGCGCCTCGAGCAGGAGAAGCAGGCCTCCGAGCAGGGGGACCTTCGTCGCTCCCAGGTCGGTGGCGGAGGGCGCAGCGAGAAGATCCGGACCTACAACTTCAAGGAGAACCGGGTCACCGACCACCGCATCAACCTCACCCTGTACAAGCTCGACGCCGTGCTCGCGGGCCAGCTCGACGAGATCGTCGACGCCCTGATCGCCGACAAGCGCGCGCGCCAGCTCGCCGACGGCGATGCCGCCTAGCTCGCTCGCAGACGAGATCGCAGGCCGGATCGGCTCGCGTCGCGAGGCCCGCTGGATCCTCGAGGAGCTCGCCGGCGAGCCCGAGGACTGCCGCCGCGAACGTGCGCTCGAGCTTGCGGACCGCCGCGCGACGGGAGAGCCGCTGCAGTACCTCCTCGGTCATTGGCCGTTCCGGACGGTCGACCTCGCCGTGGACCGCCGCGCGCTCATCCCGAGGCCCGAGACCGAGCCGCTGGTGGACGAGGCACTGGAGGCCCTGCGCGTGCTCGGCCGACCGGGGATCGTGTGCGACCTCGGTTGCGGAACTGGTGCCATCGCCCTCAGCGTGCTTGTCGAGGCCCGCGCGGAGGGGCATGCGGTCGAGGTCCATGCGACGGACCTCTCGGCTGAGGCGCTCGCGCTCGCGACGGAGAACGCGCGGCGCGTCGGGGCCGAGGCGGTGCGGTTCCACTGGGGCTCGTGGTTCGAGGCGCTGCCCGCTGACCTGCGCGGCAGGGTGGACGTCGTCTGCGCGAACCCCCCCTATGTTGCTCGCGAGGACGAGTCGACGCTCGCAGCCGAGCTCGCCCACGAGCCCGAAGCGGCGCTCTTCGCGGCAACGGGATCAGGCGGCACGCCCGGCTTCGCGGCAGTCGAGGCAGTGGTCACGGGTGCCGCGTCGTGGCTCTCCCCCGGGGGCCTGCTGCTGGTGGAGCACGGTGCGGCGCAGGGCGCCGCGGCCGTGGACCTCGCGACGTCGCTCGGCTTCGTGGGCGTGACTGATCGAGTGGACATGGCCGGTTTGCCACGGACGCTGTCGGCCCGCAGGAGCGCGTGATGCGCACCCTGCGCTCTGGCGAGCTCGACGAGGCGGCGGCGCTGCTGGCCGCCGGACACGTGGTGGGCATCCCGACCGACACCGTCTACGGGCTCGCAGCCTGTCTCGGTGACCCAGCCGCGGTCGACGCGCTCTTCGCCGCGAAGGATCGTCCGGCGTCTCTGCCCATCGCGGTGCTGTGCGCCGACGAGGCGTCGGCACGGATGGTCGCGTCGTCGTGGCCGCCGGGTGCCGCGCGACTTGCCGCGAGGTTCTGGCCCGGTCCCCTCACGATCGTGGTGCCCGCGGACCAGGACGTCGCGGCACGGATCCACGCGACAGCGGGCATCGGCCTGCGCGTGCCTGACGACGCGACATGCCGTGCACTCCTCTCGCTGACCGGACCGCTCGCGGTCACGTCGGCGAACCGGCACGGCGCCGATCCGGCAGCGACCGCCCCGGAGCTCAGCGAGGGCTTCGACGGGGGTGTCGTCCTCGCGGTGCTCGACGCGGGACGGCGTGGCGGCGTGGTTTCGACGGTGGTCGATCTCACCGTGTCCCCGGCGCGGGTCGTCCGCGAGGGCGCGCTCGCGAGCGCTGCGGTGCTCGCGGTTCTCGACTGAGGCACGACTGGCCGGCGCATGGCCGGCGCGTGCCCGCGGGGCATCGGCGAGGCGGCCCGCGACGGTAGGGTGACACCTGCAGCACCCGAGTCTCGGGCCACGAGCTGGGGCGCCCGCCGGGGCGCTGCTTGGACAGGTCGTCGGCGTCCGGCGCCGCGTCGGGCGCTGCGCAACTCGAGGAGGAGATTCGGTGCAGGACGAGACCAACTGGGTCAGGTTCGGGTCGCTTGACGAGGATCCGGAGGTCGCCGGCCTGATTGCCGACGAATTCGATCGTCAGACGCGGACCCTGCAGCTGATCGCCAGCGAGAACTTCACGTCACCGGCCGTGCTGCAGGCAACAGGGTCGGTGCTCACCAACAAGTACTCGGAGGGCTACCCGAACCGCCGCTACTACGGGGGCAACCAGGTCATCGACGAGATCGAGAACCTCGCGCGCGACCGGTTGACCGCGCTGCTCGGCGCCGAGCACGCGAACGTCCAGCCCCACGCGGGAGCGAATGCGAACCTCGCGGCGTATCAGGCGCTGCTGGAGCCGGGCGACACGATCCTGGCGATGCGGCTCGACCACGGCGGGCACCTCACCCACGGGTCGCCGGCGTCGATCACGTCGAAGGTCTGGCGGTTCGTCTCCTACGGGGTCACGCCAAGGAGCGACGACCCCGCGACGCCGGGCGAGGTCATCGACTTCGACCAGGTGCGTGACATCGCGAAGTCCGAGCGTCCCAAGCTGATCGTCGCTGGCGCGACGGCCTATCCGCGGGTGATCGACCCTGAGGTGTACCGCGAGATCGCCGACGAGGTCGGCGCCCTCTTGATGTTCGACATGGCCCACATCGCGGGCCTCGTGGCCGGTGGGGCGCACCCGAGCCCCGTGCCGTACGCCGACGTCGTGACCTTCACCACGCACAAGACGCTTCGCGGTCCGCGCGGCGGCGCGATCGTGTGCAGGGAGGAGCACGCCAAGGCCATCGACTCGGCGGTGTTCCCCGGACTCCAAGGTGGCCCGCTCGAGCACGTGATCGCGGCCAAGGCCGTCGCGTTCCGCGAGGCGGCCTCGCCTGCGTTCTCCGAGTACGCGCACCAGGTCGTGCGCAACGCCCGGGCGCTCGGCGCAGCCCTTGTCGCCGAAGGGTTCCGTCCGGCGACGGGCGGGACCGACAACCACCTGCTCCTCGTCGACCTGCGCGAGTTCGACCAGGACCTGACCGGCAAGGTCGCCCAGGAGGTGCTCGATCGCTCGGGCATCACCCTCAACCGCAACCAGATCCCAGACGACCCGCGAAGCCCCTTCGTGACGTCGGGGCTCCGCCTCGGCACTGCGGCGGAGACCACGGCGGGCATGAGCGAGGCCGAGATGCCCTGGATCGCCTCACTGATCGCGCGGACCCTGCGGCACCGCGACGACGAGACGGCCCAGGCCACCATCCGCGAGGAGGTTCGCGCGCTGTGCGCGAAGTTCCCGCCGTACCCAGCTGCCATGGGGAACCGTCCGGCCTGATGAGCGGCGTCGGCTGGTACGTCGCGATCGGCGCGGTCGCAATGCTGACCACCGCGCTGCTCGCGCGACCCTCGAGGATCGTCGCGCGCAAGGTCGGGTACGTCGCGATCCCCGGCGATCGCTCGATGCACCAGCGTGTCACCCCCTACGGGGGCGGGGTCGCGATGTTCGCGGGGCTGTGCGTCGCGCTCATCTTCGCCGCGGTCCTGCCGGAGTACTCGTCGCCGACGCATGACCTCTTCGTCTCGACCAACGAGCCCCTCGGTGTCCTGCTCGCGGCCGCTGTGATCATGGTCGTCGGCCTCGTCGACGACTTCCGGTCGATGTCCGCGCCGGCCAAGGTCGCCGGCGAGGTTCTCGCCGCCTCGGTCCTCTATTTCTGCGGCGTCACGATGTACCAGCTGAAGCTGCCCTTCGCGGGTGTCGTGCTGCTCGGCCCCAGCATCCTGCCGCTGATCACGGCACTATGGGTGATCGCCCTCACCAATGCGATCAACCTCATCGACGGCCTGGACGGCCTCGCGGCGGGGATCGTTGCGATCGCCTCGGGCACGCTCTGCATCTACGGCCTGCGCCTCGAGCACATCGGGCTCCTCCCATCGACGAACATCGGTCCCATGGTCGCAGCCGCGACCTGCGGGATCTGCCTCGGGTTCCTGCCGTCCAACTTCCATCCCGCGCGCCTCTTCATGGGCGACGCGGGATCCCTCCTGCTGGGCGTCCTCATGAGTGCCTCGACGATGGTGATCGGGGGACGGACCCCGCCGGCGAGCGGGACCACCTACTTCTTCTTCGCGCCCCTGCTGATTCCGTTCTTCATCCTCGGCGTCCCGCTCATGGACATGGCGTTCGCGTTCGTGCGACGCACCGCATCGGGCCAGGGGTTCCAGACCGCCGACAAGGACCACGTCCACCACCGCCTCCTGCGGCTCGGCCACGGGCACCGCCGGACCGTGGTGATCCTCTGGCTCTGGACGGCCCTCCTGTCGGCGATGGTCCTGCTCCCGCTGTTCGATCCGAGGGCCAACGTCTTCATCCCGGTAGGGGTCGCGGCCATGGGCGTCGGGCTCTACACGTGGTTCCACCCGGGACTGCGCCGTCGCGACAGCGAGGAACCCCCACGGGGGACTGGAGCCCCTGCGCGCATTGGCGGTTCTCCCCGCGAGGTGCAATAGTTTTTGCCGTGTCTGACGGCAAAAATGCCGCCTCGTGAATCCGAGGCAGCCCTGTGACCACCACCGTCAACACCCTTCTTGACCACGCCCGAACCAGAGCAGGACAAGACCGTCCGGGACCTGCCGGGCGTGGCCGCGTTCGCGACGCTCGGCATGACGATCGCGGTGACCGTGGGGATCGGCGTCGTGCTCGGGATCTGGGCGGACTCGGCCTTCGGCACGTCGCCGATCTTCCTCGTCATCGGGCTGGTGCTCGGGTGCGTGGCGGCCGCTGCCAGCACCGTCGCGCTCGTCCGGCGGTACCTGTGAGGGTGTCATGAACGTGTTCGCCGCCCTCGATCCGGAGGCGCTGAAGGCACTTCTGCGAAGGCTCACCGTGACGGCCATGCTGTTCGGCGCCGCCGGCGTGCTGGTCGCCCTCGCGTTCGGCGCCCCGTACACGGCGCTTGGCATCGCGATCGGTGTCGGCGGAGGGTTCTTCAACATCCGCTACGTGGACCGCCAGATCGCGGGCATGGACGTCGAATCGGGATCCTCGACCAAGGTCGTCCGCCGGATGATCGGCACCAGGACAACCGTCCGGCTGGCCGTGATCACCGTCGTGGCGGTGGGTGTGGTCCTTCTCTACGCCCCCCTGGGGATCGGTATTGTTGTCGGGCTGGTCTTGTTCCAGCTTGCTTTCATTGTGAACGTGATCCGGGCCATGACGGCCCAAGGAGGAGCGGAGTGAACTTCCAGCTGGCAGCGGCGTCGATCACGATCGGCGACCAGCCAACGTTCAAGCTCTTCGGTCTCACGTTCAACACCTATGTGATCTTCGCGACGCTGGTGGCTGCTGCGATCATGCTCGGGCTCGGCTTCCGGATGCGGTCCAGGGCGACGGCCGGGGTCCCGGGCAAGCTGCAGATGATCTTCGAGACGATGGTCGAGCAGGTGGGCGAGCTCACGGGCTCCGCGATCGGCTCGGAGGGATACCGGTACATCCCGTTCGGCATCACGCTGTTCTTCTTCATCCTCATCTGCAACTGGCTCGAGTTCCTGCCCTCGACGCTCCAGGTCGGGATCAGCCAGGAGCTGCTGCCCGCGCCGACCGCGGACGTCAACCTTCCGCTCGCGATGGCGCTCATCGTCTTCTTCATGTGCCACTACCTGTCGGTGAAGAAGCGCGGCTGGGGCGGGTACTTCAAGCACTACACGAAGCCCTTCGCGCTGATGACGCCGATCAACATCATCGAGGAGCTCACCAAGCCGATCACCCTGACCTTCCGACTCTTCGGGAACCTCTTCGCCGGCGGGCTGATGATCGTCGTCATCGCGGTGGTCGGCCAGAAGATCCTCGGTCAGGTCGGCGGGCTCGTCGCCGTGTTCATCTGGTCCATGATCTGGAAGCCGTTCGACAACATCTTCATCGGCTTCATCCAGGCGCTGATCTTCTCCCTGCTCTCGATCATGTACCTGGGCATGGCGATGAGCACCGACGAGCACTGATCTTCACCCACCCATCACAAAGGAAGGAACCACATGTCAACAGACTCAATGGAAGCAGCGGTCCGAACCGCGGGCGCGCTGGTCGGAGGTGGCCTCGCTCTCGGCGGAGGCGCCATCGGCGCAGCCGTCGGTGACGGACTCGCGGGCTCGCAGACGATCGCCGCGATCGCCCGCCAGCCGGAGGTCGAGTCGAAGGCGAGGACCTACTTCTTCCTGACGGTCGGCCTGGTTGAGGCGATGTACTTCATCAACCTGCTGTTCATGGTCGTCTTCATCTACGTCTTCAAGAAGCAATAGTCCGTGCGTCACCGACCAGGTGACCGACTCGAAAGAGCGACATGACCTCACCCGCAGCCATCTTCCTGATCCCGAACGGGACGTTCTTCGTCGAGCTGATCGTCGTGATCATCCTCATCGTGCTGTTCTGGAAGTACATCCTGCCGCCCCTCAACAAGGCGATGGAGGCGCGTCAGGAGCAGATCCGCGAGTCCCTCGCTGCCGCCGACAAGGCACGCCAGGACGCCGAGGCGGCCGATGACGAGCGCAGGGCGGTGCTCGAGGAGGCACGGGGCCAGGCACGCGAGATCGTCGCCACCGCGCAGCAGACCGCCGAGCAGGTCCGCGCCGACGCCGCGGGCCGCGCGCAGCTCGAGTACGACCGGATCGTGGGTGCGGCCGACGCGGACGTGCAGGTCGCCCGCCAGCGCGCCGTCGACGAGGCGGCGTCGAGGCTCGGCGAGATCGTGATCGACGTCGTCACGAAGATCATCGGCCGCGAGGTCGATGCGCAGACGCACCGGGAGCTCATCGACGAGGCCATCGTCGCGCTCAACGCGCAGTCCCAGAAGGGTGCCGGGCAGACCGCATGAACGCATCGCTCCTCGGCTACGCCGCCGCTGTGCTCAGCGGCCTCGACGACGCGCAGCGTCGCGTCGTCGCAGACGAGCTGGCGCAGCTCGAGCAGACGGCCGGCACGGATTCGACGCTGCGCGCAGCGCTGACCGACACGGCGATCCCGGCGTGGTCGCGCCGCGCGTTCGTCGCCGACCTGCTTGCCGACAAGGTGTCCGCCGCGACGGCGAGGCTTGCCGCGTACGCGGCGTACTCGTCGTCCGCCCAGGACGTGCCGCTTGCGTTCACCGAGGTCGCCCAGCGCGCGAGATTCTTCGCTGCCGACGGCGGCGTCCACGAGCCCGCCCTCGGGGTGCTGGCCGCGCGAGCCCGGGTGGGTGGCTACGCGACGGCGGTCTTCGAGGACCTGCCGGTCGCGACATTCGAGGGGACCGAAGACGAGCTGTACGAGTGGGCGCGCGCCGTCGAGTCGACGCCGCAGCTGCGCAACCTGCTGACCAACCGCGACCTGCCCGCGCCGACGAGGGCCCAGGTCGTCCACGACCTGCTGGCCGACCGCGCGAGCGCGATCACGGTCCGGCTCGCCGCGTACGCGGTCGTCGGCGGGCGCGCCCGCGACCTCGTGGGGACGCTCGACTGGCTGGTCGACCGCGTCGCCGAGGAGCGGGGCTGGCGGATCGCCCGCGTGCGATCGGCCCGGCCGATCGACGAGGGTGCCCGCGAGGCGCTGTCCGGATCGATCGAGCACCTGATCGGGCGGCCCGTGGAGCTCGAGGTCTCCGAGCAGGTCGACCTGCTCGGCGGCGTGATCGTTGAAGTGGGGGACCTGCGCGTCGACGCATCGGCCAAGGGCCGGCTCGACGCACTCCGTGAGCACCTGATGGCCGACCGGCCCGGGGAACGACTGTTCGAGAAGAACGAGACAACAAGAGGAGCCAACTGATGGCGGAGCTGACGATCACCTCAGAGGAGATCACCGCGGCGCTCAAGCGCCACGTCGACGAGTACACCCCCGAGGTGGGGGCCGAGCAGATCGGGCGGATCATCGAGGTCGGTGACGGCATCGCGCGGGTCTCGGGCCTGCCCCTTGCGGCGGTCAACGAGCTGCTGGAGTTCGAGGACGGCACCGTCGGGCTCGCCATGAACCTCGACGAGGAGTCGATCGGCGCCGTCGTCCTCGGGAGCGTCGACGGGCTGGAGGAGGAGCAGGTCGTGAAGGCGACCGGTCGGATCCTCTCGATCGCGGTCGGTGACGAGCTGCTCGGCCGCGTCGTGAACGCGCTCGGCGAGCCGATCGACGGCAAGGGCCCGATCAACGCCACCCAGACGCGGCGCATGGAGGTCCAGGCGCCCGGGATCACGGGCCGTCAGCCCGTGAGCGAGCCGCTGCAGACCGGCATCAAGGCCATCGACGCGATGACTCCGATCGGCCGCGGGCAGCGCGAGCTCATCATCGGCGACCGCAAGACCGGCAAGACCACCGTCGCCATCGACACGATCCTGAACCAGAAGGGCCAGGGCGTGAAGTGCATCTACGTCGCGGTCGGCCAGAAGAACTCGTCGGTTGCCCAGACCGTCCGGCTCCTCGAGGAGTACGGCGCGTCGGAGTACACCGTGGTCGTCGTCGCGGGCGCGGGCGAGCCCGCCCCGTACAAGTTCCTCGCCCCCTATGCCGGGTGCGCCATGGGCCAGCACTGGATGGACAACGGCGAGCACGCCCTCGTCGTCTACGACGACCTGTCCAAGCAGGCCGACGCGTACCGCCAGATCTCGCTGCTGCTGCGCCGCCCGCCGGGTCGCGAGGCGTTCCCCGGCGATGTCTTCTACCTCCACAGCCGCCTGCTCGAGCGCGCCGCCAAGCTCTCCGACGCCCTCGGCGGCGGGTCGCTCACCGCGCTGCCGATCATCGAGACGAAGGCGGGGGACATCTCGGCCTACATCCCGACCAATGTGATCTCGATCACCGACGGCCAGGTCTTCCTCCAGTCCGACCTCTTCTACTCGGGCGTGCGGCCGGCCATCGACGTCGGCAACTCGGTGTCCCGGGTCGGCGGCGCGGCCCAGATCAAGGCGATGAAGTCGGTCGCCGGCACGCTGAAGATCGACCTCGCGCAGTTCCGCGACCTCGAGAGCTTCGCGACGTTCGGCTCCGAGCTCGACAAGTCCTCCCAGGCGCAGCTCGACCGCGGCTACCGGCTCACCGAGCTCCTGAAGCAGGGCCTCAACGCCCCGGTCCCCGTCGAGGAGCAGGTGATCGCGATCTACGCGGGCACCAACGGCTGGATCGACACGGTCCCGGTGTCCGAGGTGCGGCGGTTCGAGGGCGAGCTCGTGGCGTTCTTCCGCGCGAAGCACGCGGACCTGCTCGCCCAGATCCGCGACCAGGGCACCCTGCCCGACACGTCGACGATCGACGCCGCGCTCACCACCTTCCTCGCAGGGTTCGACACCACCCAATGAGCGAGCACGCGACGGGCGAGGAGAGCTAGATGGCCGGCGGCCAGGAGCGGGTGCTGCGGCGACGCATCAAGAGCGTGCAGTCGACCCGCAAGATCACCAAGGCCATGGAGCTCATCGCCGCGTCCCAGATCGCGCGCGCCCAGGCGCGGATCGCCGCCAACCGCCCCTACCGAGCGGGCATGGCGAGGATCATCCTCGAGACCGCCAAGGGCGACTCGACCGCAGCCGCCAAGATGCTCGGGACACCCGAGACCGTCCGCAACGTCGTGCTCCTGGTGATCGTCGGTGACCGCGGCCTGTCGGGCGCCTACAACTCGTCTGTGCTGCGCGCCGCGGAGCGGCTCGTCGACGAGCTGCACGCCAAGGGCGTGGGCGTCAGCGTCATCGCGGTCGGGAAGAAGGCCATCGGCTACTTCCGCTTCCGCGGGGTCCCGGTCGCCCACAGCTTCCAGGGGTTCTCGGACAAGCCGACGTTCAGCGACGCGAGGGCCGTGGCAGACACCGCCGCCGCGCCGTTCGTCGAAGGCGAGGCCGACCAGGTGCTGCTCATCTCCATGCGGTTCCGGTCCGCGGCGAGCCAGGAGGTCGAGACTCGTCAGCTCCTCCCGCTGCCGAGGCCCGAGGTGGAGGCCGAGGCGGCCAAGGAGCCGAAGGCCGAGGGGTACACGGAGTTCGAGCCCGAGGCTGAGGAGCTGCTCAAGGAGCTCGCGCCCAAGGCCCTCGAGTCCGAGGTGTTCACCGCGCTGCTCGAGGGCTCGGCCTCGTTCCACACGAGCCAGCAGCGCGCGATGGCCGCGGCCACCGACAACGCCGACGAGCTCGTCCGCTCGCTCTCGCGGGTGATGAACCGGGCCCGTCAGGACTCGATCACGACAGAGATCATGGAGATCGTGGGCGGCGCAGAAGCGCTGCGCCAAGAAAAGGAGCATGCATGACCAGCGCGACGGACACCGAGACCACGCTCGAAACGGGCAGGGTGGTGGCCATCACCGGACCGGTCGTCGACGTGGAGTTCCCACCCCACGCCCTGCCGGAGATCAACCACGCGGTGCAGATGGACCTCGAGCTCGACGGCCGCAAGGTGACCGTCACCGGCGAGGTGGCGCAGCAGATCGGCGAGGGCCGCGTCCGGTGCGTGTGCATGCAGCCGACCGATGGGCTGGTCCGGGGAACCCCCGTGCGCCAGACCGGCCGCGGCATCACGGTGCCGGTGGGCAAGGCCGTCCTCGGCCACGTGTTCAACGTCCTCGGCAAGCCCCTCGACACTGATGACATCGGCGAGGTCGAGGACTACTGGGAGATCCACCGCGACGCGCCGCTCTTCGACCAGCTCGAGCCGCGCGCGACGATGTTCGAGACGGGCATCAAGGTCATCGACCTCCTCGAGCCGTACGTGCAGGGCGGGAAGATCGGCCTGTTCGGCGGCGCGGGCGTGGGCAAGACGGTGCTCATCATGGAGATGATCAACCGCGTCGCCACTCAGCACGGCGGCGTCTCGGTGTTCGCCGGCGTGGGCGAGCGCACCCGCGAGGGCACGGACCTGCTGCTCGAGATGCAGGAGTCCGGCGTCATCGAGAAGGCAGCCCTCGTCTACGGCCAGATGGACGAGCCGCCCGGGGTCCGCCTGCGCGTGGCGCTCGCGGCCCTCACGATGGCGGAGTACTTCCGCGACGTCCAGAACCAGGACGTCCTCCTGTTCGTCGACAACATCTTCCGCTTCGTCCAGGCCGGCTCGGAGGTCTCGACGCTGCTCGGACGGATGCCGTCCGCCGTTGGCTACCAGCCGACGCTGGCCGACGAGATGGGCGAGCTCCAGGAGCGCATCACGTCGACCAAGGGCCGCTCGATCACCTCGCTGCAGGCGGTCTACGTGCCCGCGGACGACTACACCGACCCCGCGCCCTTCACCACGTTCACCCACCTGGACGCGACCACCGAGCTCTCGCGCCAGACCGCGGCGCTCGGGATCTACCCGGCCGTGGACCCGCTGGCGTCGACCTCGAACATCCTCGCCCCCGAGATCGTCGGCGAGCGCCACTACGCGGTGGCACGCGGCGTCCAGCAGATCCTGCAGCGCTTCAAGGAGCTCCAGGACATCATCGCGATCCTCGGGCTCGACGAGCTGTCCGAGGAGGACCGCATCACCGTCACGCGAGCCCGCAAGATCCAGCGTTTCCTCTCCCAGCCGTTCTTCGTCGGCGAGGTGTTCACCGGCCTGCCGGGCATCTACACGCCGATCTCCGAGACGGTCGAGAGCTTCGAGGCCCTGATCAAGGGCGAGCTGGACAACGTGCCCGAGCAGGCGTTCCTGAACGTCGGCGGCGCCGAGTCGGTGCTGGCCAAGGCCAGCACGCTGGCCGAGTAGATGGCGGGCGAAGCCGTCCTCGGCGCCGAGCTCGTGACCCCCGAGGCCGCGCTGTTCGCCGGCGAGGCGACCGCGGTGATCACGGCCACGAGCGAGGGCGACCTCACGATCCTGCCCGGCCACACCGCGATCGTCGGTGACATCGTGTCCTCGGTCGTGCGCATCGAGCTTCCTGACGGGACCACCGAGCGGTTCGCCGTCCACGGCGGGTTCATGCAGGTCGCGACGGGCGTGGGTTCGGCGGCGGGCCTGCTCGACCCCGCGACCGACGGCGATCGCACCACCAGGGTGACCCTGCTCGCGGGGATCGCCGAGCACGTCCAGTCGATCGACGTGACGCGCGCGGAGGCCGCGAGGGAGGTCGCCCAGGCGCGCCTCGCCGCGACCGCGGGCCGCGACGACGATGAGGACGACCGCCTCGGCCGCGAGCAGGCGGAGGCGTCGCTGGTGCGTGCGACGCTGCGGCTCCAGGCCGCCGCAGAGGCGGCTCCCGGCCGGGTCAGCGCCTAGTAGGCGACGGCGCTGATCTCCTGCAGCTTGTCGAGGCGGTGCATCGCGTCGACCTTGCGAACGGTTCCCGAGCGCGAGCGCATCACCAGGCTCTGGGTGTGCGCACCCTGGTCGTGGTAGCGCACGCCGCGCAGGAGGTCCCCGTCGGTGATCCCGGTCGCGGAGAAGAAGCAGTTGTCGCCCGACACGAGGTCATCGATGGTCAGCACCTGGTCGATGTCGAAGCCCTGCTTGATCGCCGCGCGGCGCTCGTCGTCGTTGCGGGCCCACAGCCGGCCCTGGATCTCGCCCCCGAGGCACTTGAGGGCCGCGGCGGTGATGACTCCCTCGGGCGTCCCGCCGATACCGAAGAGGATGTCGCCCTCCGACTCCTCCCAGGCTGTCGAGATCGCGCCGGCCACGTCGCCGTCGCCGATCAGCCGAATGCGCGCGCCCGTCTGGCGGACCTCCTCGATGAGCAGGTCGTGGCGGGGCCGGTCCAAGATGACCGCGGTCAGGTCCCGGACCGGCTGGCCCAGCTTCGACGCGAGCGAGTGCAGGTTCTCCGTCGCGCTCATGGTGATGTCGATGGCGCCGCGGCCCCAGGGCCCGACGGCGATCTTCTCCATGTAGACGCACGGACCCGGGTCGAACATCGTCCCGCGCTCGGAGAGCGCGATGACTGCGAGCGCGCCGGTGCGGCCCTTGGCGAGCAGCGTCGTGCCGTCGATCGGGTCGACCGCGATGTCCACCTCAGGGGGCGTCCCGTCGCCGATGCGCTCCCCGTTGAACAGCATCGGGGCCTCGTCCTTCTCGCCCTCGCCGATGATGACGGTGCCGTCCATCGGGATCGAGGAGAGCACGATCCGCATGGCATTGACCGCCGCGTCGTCGGCCCCGATCTTGTCGCCGCGGCCCATGAAGCGACCCGACGCCATCGCGGCGGCCTCGGTCACTCGGATGAGGTCGAGGGCCAGGTTGCGGTCAGGTGCCTGCTGGGGGCGGCTCATGATCCGCACCCTATTACGTGGTCCCGAGGGGCAGGTCGGGCCGATCAGCGTGCTCTCAGGAGCCCAGATCAGGTTGCCTGCGCCGTGCGGCAATACTTTCTCCCGTGACCCGCTACCTCGTCCACCCGTCCGGTCCGCTCGCCGGGACCGTGGTGGCGGGCGGCGCGAAGAACGCGGTCCTGAAGGAGATGGCGGCCTGCCTGCTGGCAGAGGGCATGCACCGGCTGCGCAACGTCCCGAGGATCTCGGATGTGGACGCCATGATCGCCCTGCTCAGCGCTCTCGGGTGCCGGGTCAGGTGGGCTGACGACCACGAGCTCTCCATCGGCGTGCCGTCGGCCACGTCGCTCGGGACCGAGGTGCCGGTCGAGCTCGTCGAGCGGATGCGGGCGTCGATCGTCGTGCTGGGCCCGCTCCTCGCGCGGTGCGGGGTCGCGAGTCTCTCGCTGCCCGGCGGCGACGACTTCGGGGACCGGCCCGTGAACTTCCACCTCGAGGGGCTCGGTGCGATGGGCGCCGAGGTGCGCGTGCACCGCGGCGTCATCGAGGCCGACTCCGGGGCACAGGGACGACTGCACGGTGCACGTATCACGCTCGAGTACCCCAGCCACACGGCCACCGACAACCTGCTCATGGCGGCTGTGACGGCTTCGGGCACGACGGTGATCGACAACGCGGCGCGCGAGCCCGAGGTGGAGGACCTGGCCTCGATGCTGAACGCGATGGGCGCGAGGGTCGCGGGGCTCGGCACGTCGAGGCTCGTGATCGAGGGCGTGGACGCCCTGCGCCCCGCCGACCACGTCGTCGTCGCCGACCGCGTGGTCGCGGCGACCTACCTCGCGGCCGGAGCGATCACCGGCGGTGAGGTGACGGTCGCCGACGCACGGCGCGACCACATGGAGACCTACCTGCGCAAGCTCGAGCGGATCGGCTGTGAGCTGCAGGGCGAGGTCGGGATCACCGTCAAGGGCCCCGCGCGCCCCCAGGCCTCCGACATCGCGACCCTGCCCTACCCGGGGGTGGCGACCGACTACAAGCCGCTCATCGTGGCCGTGCTCTCGATCGCCGACGGCACCTCCATCGTGACCGAGAACCTGTTCGACGGACGGTTCCGCTATGTCGACGAGCTGCTGCGGATGGGGGCGAAGGTGACGACCGAGGGCCACCACGTCGTCATCCGGGGCGTCGACAGGCTCCGCGGCGCCCGGGTCCGGTCGACCGACGTCCGCGCCGGCGCCGCGCTCGTCCTCGCGGGCCTCGTGGCCGACGGCGAGACCGAGGTGATCGGCGCGGAGCACATCGAGCGCGGCTACGAGGATCTGCCTGGCGCGCTCACCAGCCTCGGAGCGGCCGTGGAGCGCCAGTGACCAAGCGGGATCCCGAGGCGCTGCTGCAGGCGGCCAAGGAGCAGAACCGCGTGGCGCTCGCAAGGCTGCTGACGGTCGTCGAGAACGACGAGGTGGCCGCGCGGGGGATCGCGCCGCTGCTCTGGACGGGGCATCGGGCGTTCTCGATCGGCATCACAGGGGCGCCGGGCGCCGGCAAGTCCACCCTGACCGACCGGATGATCGCCACCTCGCTCGAGCGGTTCGTGCCGGCGGGAGGATCCGCGGCGATCCGCGAGGTCGGCGTGCTGTGCGTCGATCCGACGTCGCCGTTCAGCGGCGGCGCGATCCTGGGGGACCGCGTCCGGATGCAGGACCATGCGCTCGACGCGAGGGTCTTCATCAGGTCCCTCGCGACCCGGGGCCACCTGGGCGGGCTCTCGCTGGCCGTCCCCGACGCCATCGGCGTCCTCGGGGCGGCGGGCTTCGACCTCGTGCTCGTCGAGACCGTCGGCGTCGGCCAGGTCGAGCTCGAGGTGGCGGCGACCGCGGACGCCACGATCGTGGTCCTGACGCCGGGGTGGGGCGACGCGATGCAGGCGGCCAAGGCAGGGCTGCTCGAGATCGCCGACCTCTTCGTGATCAACAAGGCGGACCGCCCGGGCGCGTCCGAGGCCCGGAGGGACCTCTCCCAGATGCTGGACATCGGCTCAGCGCGACCCGACGGCTGGCGCCCGCTGATCGTCGAGACGGTCGCGACCTCGGGCGATGGCACGGTCGAGCTGTTCGACGCCATCGACGCGCTGCGCGCGCACCTCGCGTCCGGCGCCGGGGTCGCGCGCCGGCGCGAGCAGGCGGCGACGCTCCTGCGGAGGATCTACGCAGCGCGGATGGCGCGGGCCGTCGAGGGGCTGGCGGCGACGGCGACCTTCGAGCGGCTCGTCGAGGACGTCGCGACGGGCTCGATCGACCCCTATGCCGCGGTCGACCTGCTCCAGCTGCCGTGACGCTGGGCGACGTCGCGGACTCCAAGGTGTTCGACCTGCTCGAGGTCGCCCACGTGCTGCTCGCGATCGCGGCGCTCGTCGTGCTCATCGTCCTGCGCTCCTCGGCGAGGGCCGCAGCCGGGCCGGCGGGCGACGTCGCGCCGGCAGCCGCACGGTCCTTCTCGGGCAGACCCGAACTGGCGGGGCGGGTGATCCACCTCGTTCCGCTGACCGGGATCGGGCTGGTCGCCGCATCCGAGGGGTCGGCCAGCTTCGGCGACCTCTTCGTCGTGGCCGGCGCGCTCCTCTGGCTTCTCGCCGCGATCGCGCTCGAGTCGGTCGCCTTTCCCGCGCAGCGCGAGGTCGCCGCGGCCCTCGCCCTCGACCGCGACAAGGCGCGTGGGCCGGCCCACCGGATGGAGGTCGCCGTCGAGGTCGCCGCCGCGGCGCTGCTCGCCGCCGCCGCCGTCATGCTCGTGCACTCGGCCCTGTAGGGGCGAGGCGGCCAGGCGTGCGGTCCGTGCCTCGCTACCGGGCGAAGGACGGGGTCCCCACCATGGCACCGCCGAGCGTGGCGTTGGTCCGCTCGTCGACGAGCACGAAGCACCCCGTGATGCGGTTGCGCGTGTAGGGATCCACGACGAGGGGGTCCGCGGTCGAGAGCGTGATGACCCCGATCTCGTTCGCCTCGATCGTGTCGGCGTCCTCCAGGACGAGTTCGTTGACGTCGATGCGCGAG
>Ga0181519_10000960_pt1 | contig 25374 bp, 20 predicted proteins | sample PEATcosm2014_Bin_26_FD_121102 | JGI IMG/M metagenome (GOLD analysis project Ga0181519, IMG submission 121102) | Peatland microbial communities from MTU Mesocosm Facility, Houghton, MI, USA - PEATcosm2014_Bin02_10_metaG | ecosystem: Environmental > Terrestrial > Soil > Wetlands > Peat | place...
CGGGTCGGAGGGTTCAATGCGGAAAACAAGACGTGCTGGGACGGCGAGTTGTTCCTCGACTTCATCCGCGCTGGCTTGCGCCAGGAAATTGTCTACGAGAACCTTGCGTGCTTTCGCATTCACGGCTCGTCGATAACGGGCAGCGGACGTCTGGCCGAGCAATACGCCAAGGACAACCAGCGCCTATTCGCGAAGGCGCTGGGTCGTGATCCGGGAACCGCAGATACGCTGATCTCAGCCGGTTTTCGCTGCACGAAACTCCTGCGCAACCCGCGATACGTGGTTGAACGGTTGCTGCGGCAATAAAAACGGATGCAGGACTCCGAAGGTGGTCGTGCTGGCGCAATGTCGGTGCTCGTCCTTACCAAGGACGAAGAGCGCGATCTTCCGGCGTGCCTGACGTCGGTGAGCTGGTGCGACGACATCCACGTGCTCGATTCCTACAGCGGCGACCGCACGATCGACATTGCCCGCGAGCACGGTGCGTATGTAACGCAGCATCGTTTTGACGGTTATGCAAGCCAGCGCAACTTCGGCTTGCGCGAATTGCCGTTCCGGCATCCATGGGTGCTCATGCTCGATGCCGATGAGCGCGTGCCGCCGGAATTGGTCGAGCAATTGCGTCGCTTTGCGCAGCACGCCCCCGACTCCGTGGCCGCGGGACGCATCCGACGACGCGACTACTGGTGGGGCCGCTGGCTCAAGCATGCGCAGATCTCGCCCTTCTACGTGAGGATGCTGCGGCCAGGCTGCGTGCGCTTCGAGCGGGAGATCAACGAAATTCCGGTCGTCGACGGGGAAATAGCGGAAATCGAGGGACATTTCGATCATTTCCCGTTTTCCAAGGGCCTGAAGCACTGGATTGCCAAGCACAACAACTATTCGCAGATGGAAGCGCAATTGATCGCGGCCCGCATGATCCTGCGGCCGTCCTTGCGCCTGGCGCTCTTCGGGCCGGACTTCAACGAGCGGCGCATGCACCAGAAGGCCATCTTCTACCGGTTGCCGGCCCGGCCCGTGATCAAGCTGTTCTACATGCTATTCGTGCGGCGCGCAGTGCTCGATGGCTGGGCGGGAATACGATATTCGATCCTGCAGGCGATCTACGAATACTTCATCGTGCTCAAGACAAAGGAACTGAAGGCGCTGGAAGCCTCGGATGCCGCGAAGCCGCGGTTGCCGGCGTCTGTGGAAGTGGCCGGGAACGAAAGCACGAACCCCAGCGCATGAGTGCCCGGATCTTCGTCGATACCGTTCCCTGGTTCATCCGCCCGAACAATACCGATTGGCGTTACCACTTTGCGCTGCGATCCATCCCCCAATACGTAAAAGGCATCGATTTCTACTATCCAACCGGTTTTGCGCATGCGTTCGGCGTAAATGCCCGCTACGCGGTCGGTGCTGTCCGCGCGCGATTGGGATTTGCGGGCGCGCCGAGTCATGCGGCTCGCTTGGATGCGGCGGAACTGGCCCGTTCCGGATGCAATGTCGTCTTCAACCACGGGGGCTACCCGTCCAACGCCGGCGGCGTCCCGGTTCTCTGGCAAAACTCCATTCTCGATCCCGCCATGCAGATCGCCTTTGGGGCGCCGGGCACGATAGAAGCCGAGGAAATCGAGGCCAAGCGAGCGGGGTTCGAGCGCGCCGCCGCCATCCAGGTGTCAACCGACGCCGAGAAGGTGCGCCTATCCCGTTACTACCCGCACATCGCGGAGAATATCTTTTCCATTCCGTTTTTCGGCGATTACCTGCGGGCCGTCGATCCCCAGGAGGTGGCGGCCAAGCATCGGCGGGAAACGATTCGCCTGCTGTTCGTGGGGCGGGAGGCCAGGCGCAAGGGCCTGGACATTCTCCTGGCCGCGATGAAGCTGCTGGACTGGCCTCGGTTGAAACAGTGTTCGGCCACCATCGTGAGCGCCTGTTCGGATGGCGAAGTGGCGCTTCCCGACTGGCCGAACCTGGAATACCTGCGCAGCGCCAGCCGTGCGCGCGTCATCGAGCTCATGCGCGATGCCCACGTCTTCGCGATGCCCAGCCGCTTTGAAAGCTATGGCCTGACATTCATCGAGGCCATGGCTTCCGGAGCCGTGCCGCTGGTTCCCGATTGGGAGGTGCAGCGGGAGATCGTTGACGACGGGCAGGCCGGTTGCATCGTCAAGCCAGCGCCGGAAGCCGTGGCGGCAGGCATCCAAGGCTTGCTCACGCAGGCGGCGATGCGCCAGAAGCTCGCGCTTGCGGGCCTGGGCCGTTTTCGGGATTACTTTGCTCCCGAGCCCGTCGCCCGCCGTTATGCAAATGCCTTTGCGCACTGCCTGGCGCGCGGCAAGGTGGGTTCGTGAGCATTCGCCGGTCCGAGTGCGCCGGGGCCATCTTTGTCATGGTCCTCCGATTCGGCATCCTCGCTTTCCTCTGCGGCACGGCTCCCATCGCCCTGGCCTCCGCGGCGGGCGTGGTGCGGCCGGCCGCGTCATTCGACCGGTCGGATTTCACCGTTCCGGGGTCCGGGGAGGAGGTGCGGCTTGCCGGCAACCTGAAGGGCACGCATTGGGGTGTTGCAGGCTGGGCCGAATACGATTTCGACATAACCGAGCGGGGCTGGTACCAGATCTGGGTCCAAGGCGGAGCCCAGGAGTACCTGGTAGATGCCCCGAAGGATCCGGCTGCGGAGCCCGCCGCATATTTTTCCGGGGGCAGTGGCGTTCCCGGGGACCCCGACAAGGTGGGCAATGTCTGGCTGGAGGAGGGCAGGCATCGCGTACGCGTTCAATCCTACATTTGGTACGGCTTCATCGACTTTCGCAGCATCGAGTTGCGCCGATCCCGTGGCGACGTGGCGGGCAGCATAGCCATTGCGTGGCCCAGGGCGGGGCGGATCTTCCGCCTGGGCCAGTGCCCGGACTTCGACCTGCAGTCGGGTGGCAGACGCGAGGCCACCCGCATCCGGATAAAAATCCAGGACGACCAGCACCGCGATGTGGGGGATACCCAGGACCTTGCTCTACCCGTGGATGCCAGACTCACTCGTCAACGGTTCCATGTTTCCTGCGCCAGCGCAGGGACCTTCCGCGTCAGTGTGGCGATTTTCGAGGACGGCCAAGAACGGGACTTGGACTGGCAAGCCGTCAAAGGCTTCGATTACGAAGTTGTCGATACGCGCGACTCGGCGGCAGTGCCGCGGACGGACCCTTCGGGCGAGGAGCTCGTCGCGTCGATCGACTGCGCGCGCGCGCGGCCCGATTACGGCTCCGGTGGCACGTCGCTGCGAACGACCGCTGCCGGAACGTATCTCGAGTCGGCGCAACGAGGCTGGGTTCCGTTCCAGGCAGGTCCGGCCACGCGATCGGCCGCGACGAGCGGGCCCAGCTGGTTTGCCTATGTGCTGGCCGCCGCCGTCCCCGGCGGGCGCTATCGCATCGACGTGGACTATCCCGACGACGCCGATCGGACGTTCGGCATTTTCTTCCGCGAAGGCATCGCCGGAGCCAATACGATGGGAATTGGCGTCGACAGCGGTGGGCCTTATCGACTGAGCAATGCCATGCAAACCACCGGCTTGGTGGTCTGGCCGCGCGCGGCAAATCCGCGCCTGGTCTTTGCTCCCGCGCGCGACGGCACGCGTGCCGCGTGTTCGCGCATTCGCGTGCTGCGCCTTGCACCGGTAGAGCCGGCGCCCGTCGTCCGGCACTCACCGGGCACGCGCGAATTCGTCAATTGGTACGAAGAGGGCGTCCATTTCGTCAATCTTTACGGCGCGCGCGGGCAGGCGCCGCGGGAGATCTCCCGCGCGATAGACCGTTGGGCGGGAACGGTTGCCGCCCAGGGCGGAACTACCCTCATGCCCACTGTCCTGGTCTATGCGCAGCAGCTGTTCCCCTCGCGCTACGCCCGCATGGCGATGGATCCGGAGCGCGACTGGCTGCGGCGCATCGTGCTGGCTGCGGAGCGCTCGCACCTTAAGGTGATTGCCGAGCTCCACCCCCGGGCCGATGAACTGTCGTACGGCATGGACGATGCCCACGCCCGAAAGTTGCTGCTGACCGCGGCCGACGGCAGGGATGACTACTTCGCGCCCGACGGGCACACCCGGAACCGGCCGCCGCATTTCAATGTGCTGCTGCCGCAGACCCAGGCGTGGCTGGTGTCATTGGTGGGTGAATTGGCAGACCGCTATGCCGATTCCCCGTCATTCGAGGGCTTGAGCCTTCGGGTGATGTCCTGGGCCAATTCGGCTCTCAGCAACCTGGGCGGCCTTGAATGGGGATACGGCGATGAAACCATCGGCCGCTTCGAGGCCGACACCGGAATCGCCGTTCCGGCGGCAAGCAATACGGATGCGGGGCGTTTTGCCCGGCGCTACGCATGGCTGAGCACGGCCGGGCGGGCGCCCTGGACCGCGTGGCGGTGCAGGCAAATGACGGGTCTTTATGAGCTGCTGGCTCGCCGCGTTCAACAGGCCCGTCCGGACCTGTCGCTCTACATCCATGCTTTTCCCGGCGATGAGGGCCGGCCTTTTACGGCCACGGACACGCCGCGCGAACGTCTGCTGCAAGCCGGGCTCGATGTGGATGCCCTGAGGTCGATTCCCGGCGTGGTGCTCGTCGACGCCACGGCGCGCTATGGCCGCAGGGACGACGATTCGGTGAAAAATGGGCTGATGCAGGCCCTGCGGGACCCCGCCGTCATTACATCGCTTCAGGGCGGGGGTGCGAGCGGGCGTTTTATCGTCTCGCACAATTATCTGGAAGCCACGGACCGTGTCATTCCCCCGGGGGATTTGGGTTTCGCCGCCGATACCAGCGCCAACTGGGCGAGCCTTGCCGCAAATCCCCCGGGCCGGGCCGCCCTCGAGCGCTTCGCCGCCGAACTCGCTCAAAGCGATGCGCTCATGCTGGGCGACGGCGGCAACGCCTATGTCTACGCGGTGCCCGGCCTGGAGCAGTTCCTGGCCAGCTACACTCGGCTCCCGGCGCGCAGCTTCGCCGACCGCGCCGTCGGCTCGGGCCCGATCGTGGTGCGGACCCTGGATGACGACGCGCGTCAATGGATCTACGCCGTGAACCCCGACGGCGCCCCGCACGCGCTCGACTTGCACTTCGATCGCGCGGGGTCCCTGCAAAACCTCGCGGATGGCACGTGGCAGGCGGCGTCCGATCGGCTCGCCGTGACACTGCCGCCGTACGGGATATTTGCCGCTCGCGCGGATGCGCACATGCGCCTGGTGGAATGAAAGCGGCCGTCGAATGAATACGAGCGTGGGCAAATGGCTGCGTCGCAGCCTCGTCGGCGTGGTGGCGCTCCTGGCTGTTTCCGAGGGCCTCGTGCAGGTATCCGGAATACTGGACGTCCCCCTGTATCGTGCGGACAATCGCATCGGGTACATCATTGCGCCGAACCAGTCCGGCTCCTACCTGCACCTGCACGACTTCCATTTCAACGAGCTCAGCATGGCCGCCCCCGTGCCCTTCCAGGCCGATCGCGCGCATTTCAATCTGCTGCTCATCGGCGACAGCATCGTGCTGGGGGGCAATCCGTTCCGGGAGGAAGAAAGGCTGGGGCCGCGGCTGGCCGAGCAAACGGGCTGGCATGTCTGGCCGATTTCGGCGGGCAGTTGGGCCTTGCAAAACGAACTCGAATACCTGGACCGGCATCCCGATGTGGTCAAGGCGGTCGATGCCGTGGCCATCGTCTCGAATTCCGGGGATTTCGAAGGCCCATCGAGCTGGGCGTCGGAGCTCACGCATCCCACGCATCGCCCTTTTCCGGGCTTGGTGTATGTTTTCAAGAAATACGTTTCGGGGGTGCAGCCTCCGGAAAGCCCTCCCCAACTGCTCGTTGCCAAACGAAACTGGCGTGTCGACCTGGCCCGGTTCGCCGCCACGACGGACACGCCGATCTTCATTTTTCTGTACCCCGACCACGAGGAAGACCAGCAGGCGAACCTGCTGCGGCAGCGGCTTTACGTCTACCGCCCCGATATCGAAAAAGCCGTGGACGGACGCGCGGCAATCATCAACGTGGCGGACGCGCCGCAATGGAACCCGGATCTGTACCGCGATGCGGTTCACCCCAGTGTTGCAGGCAATATCGCCCTGGCAGGAATCATCGCGCGCGGCATCGGCGCGCGCTTACCCGGCGCGGCCGCCCGGCCTGCGCGCCCATGAAGGCATCGAGACCGTGAACACCTCGACGGGCGATTTGTCGGTGAACGCTGCGGCGTCGGTGGCGCAATCGGGACGACGCGGTGCGGACATCGTGCCGACCCTGGCGGTTTTCGTGTTGCCGTTCGGCCTGTTGAAGGAAGTGAGCTTCATCGGTCAGTTGTATTCGACCGAATTGCTGTTCGTCATCTTGTTGCCCTTCCTCTGGCTTACCGGAAAGTCCCCAAGCGAAAAGGCCACGAAGCAGACGCTCATGCTGCTGGGCGTGTGGCTAGTCGCCTTGATGGTTGCCGACATCTATCGGGGCACATTCATTGGCGACTACCTGCGCGGCTGGGCAAAACTGATCTTCCTGGCCATCAATTTCTACGTGCTGAGCCGCCTCCTGACCACGGAGCAGCGACTGGTCGCCTGGTACATAGGCTGGAACATCGCGTTCGGCATTTTCGCCTACATGGAAAACGATGACTGGCCCAACCGATGGAAATTCGGCCTGGGGCCGGCTGCCTTGCAGGCGGCGGCCGGCATTTTCGTGTTGCTGCGCCTGCATCGTTTCCGGTTCTTCCCGTCGGCAATGGCCTTGATCTGCCTGGGATTCGCGGCCGGGTCATTGTTCCTGAATTCCAGGAACGCATTTTTGTCGTTCTTCCTGTCCGGGCTTTTGTTCGGCGTCTGCGCCACGGAAAGGTCGCGCCGCTTCATGGTCGAATTGTCCGGCCGGCACGCCTGGACGGTGCTGATCGGCGTCGTCGCCTTTTGTTATCTTGCCGGTCAAATCTATGTCAACGGCGCCGAGGCCGGCGTTTTCGGGGAGGAGGCGCGGGAAAAGTACGAATCGCAGCGGGTGGAGTCCTTGGATCCGGTATTGGGTGCGATTGTCGGGGGGCGCGGTGAATTCTTCTCGTCGACGGCGGCCATTGGCGATTCCCCCATCATTGGCTATGGCTCGTGGCCGCGCAGCGCGTACTACTTCAACATCTATCTCGAGGCCGTGAGGAAATACGGCTCGCCGGAGGCTGTAAAGGAAGTGGACAAGACGATCTTCTACGGCGAGCCCTTGATACCGGTCCATTCCCTGTTCTTCGGGGCGTGGGTCGAAGCGGGCATCGTCGGGGCCATCGTCTGGCTGGTCTTCGTCCGCCGGATTTTCCTGGCCATGCGACGGGCGCTCGATTTGCAGTCCGGCATCGACGTCATCGTCTTGATCCTCGGTGTCAGCCTGGTCTGGGATGTGTTTTTTTCGCCATTCGGGACCGAAAGGCGCCTGGAATTGGCGTTTGCCTTTCTGCTCCTGGGTTTCCGCGTTCCGCCCCCCGAAAAGAGGGATGCGGAGGTCTAGCGGGAATTGCCGCGTCGTGGCGGGTCGCCCTCGCTCCTTCCGGGTCAAGCGCCGACAGGAACGAAGAAGAAATTCGCGCAGCGCGCAACATCGGCCGCCGTTGCCGGGGTCAGCTGGCAATCGGGGGCGAGCCGGTGCGCGGCGTAGCCGACACTGGCCATGAACTGCACGACACTGACGGCAGACTGGCCAAAGGCCGCCTGGTTCTGTTCGACGAGTTCGAGCATCACCAGCCGCGGCCGCCGTGCCGGATCCGACAGGATCGCCTTCGCGCCGAGCGCCACATCGCCCTCGGCGCCTTCGACGTCGACCTTTATGACGTCGATTCTCGGCAGCATTTCCCGGGCGGCGTAGGCGTCGATGGTCGTGATCTCGACCTCGTAGGTTCCCATGACCGGATCGCGCCCGGTGTCGCGCAACGAGGAGTACGCGCTGTCCAGCGTGCGCGCGAATGTCGCCGTGCCGCATTGGGCGCCCACGGCCGAAGCATTGACCTTTGTCCAGGTAAAGCGGTTGCACTCGACCGACGCCGCAAGCAGATGCGCATTGGCGGGGACGGGCTCGAACGCGTGGACGCTACCCCGGGTCGCGAGTGCGGAAAAAAGCGTCGTGAAGTAGCCCGTATTGGCCCCGACGTCGAAGCAGACATCGGTGGGCCGGATGTTCCTTCGGAAGAAATCCGTCTCCAGCGACTCGAAGCGGTGCCCGAGCGCCAGAGACCGTCCGACCGTCTCGTTTGCGTAGACGAAGCACCGGAAACCCAGGACATCCACGGCGCGCGGATTCGGGCGTTCCGCCGGCCAGTACGACAAGGAGAACTGGTGGTGATACGACTCGACCTTGCGTCGCAATCGGTTGGGAAGGTCATTGAACATGATGTCTGCGTCTGGAATCAGTGGATGCGGGTTTCGGTGGAAGACCTCGTCGGCGCCGGCCCTGGGTCATGCAGGCAGGCCTTGCACGACGCTTTGCTTGAGTTGCCGACGTATGTAAAAAGCGATGGGTCCCAGGTTCACGACGAGGTACGCGATCAGCGTCGCCAGCGGAATTCCGGGCAGTCCGATCTTTCCGATCAGCCAGATCCGCAGCAATACGCAGGTCACGGCAAATCCGATGTCCACGAAAACCAGCAGGCGGAGGGCGCCCGTGCCATTGAGGAAAACGGCCACCGCGCTGCGCCAGCACTCGAAGATCGTGACGCCCGCGATCGATGCAATGAGGAACGGCGAAGGGTGGACGCGGCCGCCTACCCAGATGTCGAGTATCGGCCCCAGGAGCGCGGCCAGGGCCAGCGCGCAAAGAACGGCAAGTCCGGTGGAAAGGGACATGGAACGGATCAAGGTCCGTCGGGACCACGCCCTGTCGCCGCGCGCCTGCGCCTCGCCAAAGGCGGGCCACAGCGGGGCCACGGATATCGCCACCACCGTGGTGATGAAGCCGAAGAGCTTCGAGGTGATCGAGTAGTCGGGGATCGCCGCCGGCCCCAGGGTTCGCGCAATGATGATGTTGTCGCTCCAAATCCCGATCGCGAGCGACAGTTGCAACAGGAAGAAAAGCAGGCCCAGGTGCACCAGGCGCCGGATCGATCTCTCCGAAAGAAACGCAAAGGAGGGCCGCAGATCGGGCCGCCACAGGCCGAACAGGAGGAAACTGTTGACGACCTGGGCCAGCACGCCCCCGGACAGGAATGCGCCCACGAGCCAGGGCAGGCTCGCATCGAGATGAATCGCTGTGACGAGGCCAAGCAGTGAAAGGGTCGCGGCCGCTATTTGCACAAGACTGGCAGCAAATCCCCGCTGCAGTGCGCCTTGCACCCGCGTGGCCAGTCCGGCCGGCATGGAAACGGCAAGGCAAGCCAAGAGCACATATATGGACGGACCGACTTCCGCGGCTTCCGATGCGCCGTGCACGTTGAGAAATGCCGCCCACGGCACCTGTGCATAGGCGAGGGCAAACCCGACGAACAGGAAGATGGCGATGGCCAGGGAAGCCAGGAAACCGCTGGAAATGAGTTCCCGCATCTCGCGACGGTCGTTTCGCCCGCTTGCCTGCGACAAGGCGGTCACGAGGCCGTTGCCGATGCCAAAATCGGTGAACGAGAGGAACAGCACGAAGGAGGTGATCGTCATCCACACGCCGAAACGTTCCGCACCCAGGTAGCGCAAGGTCATCGGGATCGTGAGCATGGTGATCAGCGCCATTGCCACTTTCGCGATGGCCGCGGCAGAGGCGCTCAGTATCAGGTTGCGGTGCCGCTCGTCGCTTCTCCCGTCCTCGGTAGCCGTGTCGAAAGGGGTCAGCCGCAGCAGGCGCCGGACCCGCCGGTAGCGGTCGATTGCCTTGCCTACGGAATGGGAAAAACGGTTTTGAATTGCGAGCGCCATCATCTGCTGACTGCCAATCATGCCGAACGCTCGAATAAGCCCGGGGCGGCGCGCACGGCGGGCGCCTTCATCAAGCCGGTCGGCCGAAGATCCGCCCGCGTACGGCTTCGGCCAGGCCGAGGTTCAGGTTGCGGATGAAGTCATCCTGCACCGCAAAGGCATGCGCCTCATCCCGGTCGATCGAGGAAACCCGCACCAGCATGCCGTCCGGAATGATGCCTTCGAGCGCGGAGCTCAGCCGGATCAGGCGTCGGTCGGCGTCCGAGGAGAACGTCTCCGCGCCCACTGCGGTCCAGTAAGTGATGGGTTCGTTGCGGTTGGTCTTGCTGGCGACCAGGCGCGCCACCCCCAGCTTGCGGGGGCCTATGTCCACCGGCCGCGGCGGGCGCGCACTCACGGCAAAGCCCTGGGCCGGGTAGCAGCCGTCGGGCAGGTGGGCAACCGTGGTCTTGCCGACCTGGTCTTCGCCATAGGCAATCACCAGCATGATGCGGTCGCCGCTTGCGTTGACGTAGGTTCTGGACAGTTGCTGGTTGTAGATCTTGTCCAGTTGCGCCTGGACATCGGGCGAGGGCAATATGGCGTAGATGGAGTCGTCGATATGCCAGGGCCCGAAGCTGCGGGGCACATCGGTTTCCAGGTGCAGCGGCGGCAGCTCGCGGGCCAGCAGGCGGTGCGGCTCGATAACGGGGACGAGGGCGGCAGCGACGAGAAACAACGCGCCAACCGCGAGGGCGCGGCGATCAGGCATGGGCATGCGCCTTCGGGTTGGCCGGGCCCATTTTTTCCAGCAACACGGAAATCAGGCCAAAGGCCACCAGGGCAAAGCCGAACATCACGAATCCGGCGAACTCGTGGAGGAACCCCTGCCCGGCGGCATCGCCAAAATGATAGGTGACCAGCGTAAGAATGACGATGCGCACGACATTGGCGCCAATGGCAATGGGGACGATGCTGCACACCGCCAGGACGATCTTCCACAGGCGCGTTTGCGGCACGAGGTAAAGGTATACGAGCCCCACCGCGCTCAGGCTGATGATGGAGTTCATCCCGGAGCAGGCTTCCGCCACCAGTAGCTGGTACGTTCCAATGGTAATCACGTAGCCGTCCCGGGCTATCGGGTAACCCAGGCGGTAGAGCAGCTCCACGGCGCAGGTGGACACGAGATCTTTCAGGGTTGCCGTGGTTGTGGCGAGCACGAAGCTGGGCGGCGGAACCGACAGCAGCAGGAACAAGAGCGCCAGCCAGAACCGCTTGACCAGGGCAGGGCCTCCCAGCAGCCACAGGCTGCCGGCAACCAGCGGGAGGTGGGATAGCGCCTCGATCGGCGCGATGCGGGTGCGTACCCCAAAAAGGAACAGCAGCAGGCCGGCGCCGATCAGGGCGAATCCCGGCCACGATCGTTGCGGCGGCTGTGCCAGCGCCAGGGCCTGGCGCTGGTGCCAGAACAGGAAGAGGGCGATGGCAACGACCACCGGACCGTGCTCACTGCCGGCGTCGTTCCAGGCCCCGGCCATGAAGCGCGCGTAGCTCGCCAGGAGCAGTGCGCCAAGGCCCAGCGCCAAGGGCCACCAACCGCGCCAGTTCTGCCCGGCTGGCGGAGCAAGGGTGCTCACTGGGGCACCAGGCTGTTGCTGGTGCGCCTCATCCGCAGGCGCCGGCGCCCCGGCAGCGAGGCGAGCAGGGGCAGGGCCAGGAGCTCCCGTATATCGGCTTCGCTTCGCAGCAGCGGACGGCGCATCTCCAGGCCAATGGCGAGGCACAGCCCCACCAGCAAGCCCACCGCGAGGCCGATGAGCGTGTTGCGAACCGGCCGGGGGCTCGATGGCCGCACGGGCGGCTGGGCCTCGGACAGCACGACGATATCCGTGTGCTGCACCTGGCTCTCCAGGTTGGTCTGGGAGAGCCGCGTATTGACCAGCTCGTAGGCCTTCTGCGCCGACTCCACATCATGCTGGAGCACGGCCACCTGGTCGCGCTGGGCGCGCAGCTTGAGCACGCGCTCCTTTTGCGCGGCCAGGGAGGCGCGCAGCTGCGCCTCGCGCTGGATGTTGACGTCGTTGCTGGCGTTCACCGTGCCGGCGACCTTGCGCATCTCGCTGTCGAGGGCGACCTTGAGGGAGGCCAGCTCGGCGGCGGCGCGCAGGTAGGCGGGGTGGTTGCTGCCGTACTGCTTGCTCAGGTCCTGCAGCTTGGCTTCGTTGCGGGCAATATCCGAGCGCAGGGTCTCGACCACGCTGTTGCGCAGCACGTCCGGGGAAGTGCCCATTTCGCCGTCGGCCTGTCGCATGCGGGACGCCGACTCGCCCAGTTGTTCCTGCACGGTCGTCAGCTGGGTATTGAGTTCTGCAAGCCGCGCGTTTTCCATGTCGAGCCGCTCATCGGTGGCGACGATGCCGTTCTCCTGCTGGAATTGCGACAATTTCGATTGGGCCGCTTCCAGGCGCGTGCGCTCCTGCTCCACCCGCTCGCCGAACCAATGGGCGAAGCTGCGCGCGGGGTCCGCCTTGATCTCCACCGTGGCGTCCAGGTAGGCCTTGGCATAGGCGTTCACCACCGCGGCGGCGAATTTCGGGCTCGGGTTCGTGTATTCCAGCGTCAGCGTATTGCTGGTGCGCGAGGGAATCACGATCAGGCCCTTGCCCAGGACTTCGCCGTAGTACTCCTCGATGCTTTCTTCGCCGTCGCGGCCTTCCTTCCATTGCGCGATGGCCTGGGCATTGGTGTCGAGCCCCAGTTCGTGCACGACCTTGGCCGACACGCGGGAACTGCGCAGGATATCGACCTGGGTGGCGACGTAGGTCGGCGCCAGGACAGAATAGCTCGCGCCCTGGTTGAGCAGCACTTCGGGTTCGCGCACATCGAGCAGCAGTTGGGTTTGCGCGGTGTACCGGCTCGTTGCCAGGAGGCTGTAGCCGACGGCCAGGCCGCCAAAAAGCAATACGCTCCCCCACACCAGCCAATGGCGCGCGCGCAGGGCAAGCAGGAGGCGTTGGGCGTTCATGTTTACCAGTAACTCCACGCCCTGCCATGGACTACCCACACGGCAAGGGCAAGGTTCGTTGTCGCGTGGCCGATTATGGCGTACCAGAGATTGCCCAGTCGCCGGTACGCAAGGCCGTAGGCGATGCCGGCGATCCCTCCGGCCAGCCACAGATCGTGCGCCAGGGCGAAAACCGCGGAAGCCGCAACGAGCGCAAACCCCGTCGTTGCCGCCGGCGTCAACTGCAGGAAATCGCGCTTGTCGATCCAGCGCATCAGAAAGGAGCGCCAAAAAAGCTCTTCCATGACCGGTACCACCAGCACCGCTCCGAACGTGCGCATGGCGATCAGGTCCCAGCGCAGTTGGCCATCGGCGTCGAGCGGCACGAAGGTGGTTGCCTGGCCGGCCAGGTGCGCCCATTGCGGCATCGGCGCCACCCACACCGCGAAAACCAGCAGTCCGATGGCAATACTGATGGCCAGAGACCGCAAGGATCGCGGTGCCGTCTGCAGTTCCGCGTACCCGCGCCACCAGATCACGATCGGCACCAGCGCTACCGCCGCCTGTACGCCGTAGAGCCAGCGCGCGTCCATGTCGCCCGGCAGCGCGGCCCCGTCCGGCAAAAAGCCGCGCATCGCCAGTACGAGGATGAAGAGCGCAAAGGGCAATGCCCTTTTCACGATCGGGGAGCGCGCCCAGCCCGGTGCGTACAGGGAAAAGGGTCTCCGACCCTCCGAAATCGTTGCAATGCGGGCTGCGGCAGCCGGCATCTTGGGGGAGAAATGCAATGTCATGGTCCTGAAATGGGCACGTATTTTTTTTGCGTCACACTCGCCGTTTTTTTCTCGATTTGCGCCCGCGAACACGGCTCACTGCAAAACGCTTTGGTATTTTGACTGTGCGGCGTGACATCCTGATGATCAATGCGGCCCGCGCCGGGCAAGCTTCCGCATAGGAGTGATTCGAAATTCCATTTCTTGTCAATATGCCGCATTGTGATAATTTCTACTGGCTGCGCGGTATACCTTGGTCCTTTAAGACTATCGATGCCCTGCGCCATTCGGATCCACGGCAAGATACCGACATCGATGGTGGGAATCGCGATGGCGGTGCGGCGGGTTCCCGTTCGGAGTTCTTGCGGATTAGCGCATGCGGGTCTGCCAATGTCGGCGATGGGGAGTGAAGGCGTCATGGTGCATGTTCGGTTTATCTTTCTTTGTGCGCTGGCAGCCATAGGCGCCTGGGCTCCGGCCGCCTGCTTTGCCACGGACTACGCGCGCGAAGATTCCTTCGCCGCGCTTTCGGCCGCCTCGCGCACCGATTTCGCCGGCTTGCAGGGGGACTTCTGGCGCGTGCCGGAGCAGCTGGACGGACGTTCCACCCAGTTGCCCATTGAAAGTGGCAGCCAGTGGATGGAGGATTTTTCCGGCGATCGGCGGCCCCGATTCGGCGGCTACGGCGACTTCGACGGCCGCGGGTGGAACAGCCTGCAAGGCGGCCCCGCGTGCGCCGTGCCGGAACCGGGCGCAATTCTGCTGAGTCTTGCGGGCTTGGGTTTGGTCGCTGTTTGGGTTTCACGCCGCCATCGGCGGCGGATCGCAGGGCAGTAGTTCAAATACCGCCACGCTGGCGGGAGCGTGCGAACGGTGGGGCTTTTGGGCCTGGGGCTAATAACAACAAACGCCGCAAAAGCATCATCCCATTTCAGATGCCCGTCACATACCGGTCCTAACCTGCCACTCTTCCCGTGACCGCCCGGAACATCCCGTGGCGTCACCGCGCTGGCTTCGCTGGTAGAAAAATGCTGCTGGGTGTCCCGTCCGTCGCAATTGCGCGTGGCCACGTCTCTTTTAGTGGTTTCGTTCGCGTCGCCCTCGACCCCACCCTGATTGTCCTGTGCTTGCTGCTCAGTTGCACCGCCGTGGGATCCGGCTTCGGCGCGGCCGAACTCGTGCTGGGCGTCATCGTTTTTTCGCTCACCTTTCCTTCCGAGGTTTCGCTGCTGAAGCTGCGGCAGAACCTCTTCGGAGCGATCTTCGTCAACTGGTTCATCCTCGTGACGCTTCTGTGCTTTTTCGGGTACGCAACCAAGTTCGTCTGGGACTTCGATCAGCGGATGCTCGCCATCTGGTTCGTGGTGACGCCCTTCGTCCTTTATGGGGCGCACAGGGCGATTCCCTACCTCGTTCCGCAGCTCCTGGCCATCGACGGGTATCGCAGCGCCGTCGTGGTCTCGGCCAACGATGTTGGCCAGCGCATGGCGCGCAACCTCCAGGAACATCCGGCGCTGGGCTTTCGCTTCCTGGGATTCTTCGACGACGACGAAGCCGCGGGCGCCGTGCCGCCGGCCCCGGATGCGCAACTTCCCGCATCGGCGCCTGCCCCCGGCGTCTGGCCGGCAACGGGGCGGGAGGCTTCGGCCCTCGCACTGCCTGTGGGCGAGGCGCGCAATCCGCCGGGACTGCTATTGGGGCGAATCGACTCGGCGGCGGAATTCGTCAAGGCCAATCGCGTCGAGGCGGTTTTCATCGCGCTCCCCATGGCGGCGCAGCCACGGCTCATCAAGCTCCTCGACGAAATCAAGGACACCACGGCCTCGGTGTATTTCGTTCCGGACATCTTCATCACCGACCTGATCAACGCCCGGATCGACGACATCAACGGCATGCCCGTTATGGCGGTTTGCGAATCGCCCATCGTGGGGCTGAGCGCCATCTTCAAGCGCCTCTTCGATATCGTCTTCGGGGCGGGCAGCCTGCTCCTGCTGGGCCCGCTGATGCTGGCAATCGCCGTCAGCATCAAGAGCGGATCTCCCGGCCCGGTGCTCTTTCGCCAGCGCCGCTATGGCCTGGACGGACGCCACATCGTGGTCTGGAAGTTCCGCACCATGACAGTTGCCGAGGACGGCGGCGAGGTCCGCCAGGCAACGCGCGACGACCAGCGCATCACGCCCCTGGGGCATTTCCTGCGGCGCACGTCGCTGGACGAGCTTCCCCAACTGTTCAACGTGATTGGCGGCTCGATGAGCCTCGTGGGGCCCCGCCCGCACGCCGTTGCGCACAACGAACAGTATCGCGGCCTCATCAAGGGCTACATGGTGCGCCACAAGGTCAAGCCCGGCATCACGGGTTGGGCCCAGGTCAACGGACTGCGCGGTGAGACCGATTCCATCGACAAGATGCGACGGCGAATCGAACACGACATCGAATACCTGCGCCGCTGGTCGCCGGGGTTCGACCTGCTGATCCTTCTCAAGACCGCCGTCATCGTCCTGCGGCGCACGAATGCGTATTGATCCTCTCGCCGTCGGCGTGCGCGGTCCGGCCGGCGTCGCGCCGGGCCTGGTCTTGCCGGTGAAAGCCTGAGGCATGCGTTCGGAATCCGGATTCGTCGCCTCCGACGTCGTGTCCCCGGCGCAACTGTCGCCCGCCGATGGGGTCGCCTTGGTGTCGGCCATAACCGAGGCGGTGGTGGTGCGCAGGCGGTTCCAGTTCTTTGCGTGGACGCAGGGGCACCTGCAGACGCTGATGCCCCATGGCGTGCTGGTGTGCGGCCTGCCGCGGGGCACCGGGACGGGAATGTTCTTCGATTACTTCCATAACCTGCCGCTGCCGACGCAGGCGCTGTCCCGCCTGTGTCATCCGCGCGATGGCGTTGCCGTTGGAATGCTCGAGGCCTGGCGGGCCAACGGGGGCGACCCGATGGTGGTGCAATCCGGGCATGCCAAGACGGCCGCCTTGTATGCGCAGCTGCAGGAACTCGGCTTGAGCACCACGATCGCCCACGGGATTCCCTTCGAGCAGTCGAGCGTGGGGGCGCACGGGTTTTTCGCTTTCGTCTCGCTGCGCGCCGCGCCGGGCGTGCGCGAGGCAACCATCGCCAGCATGGTCGTTCCGCACGTTTTCAGCACCTACTGCCGCGCCTTGTCGCGCGACCGCACCCCCATTACCGTGTCGCTGGCTCCCAGCGACGGCACGCTGAGCGAGCGCGAGGTCGAAATCCTCCACTGGGTCCGCGAAGGCAAGAGCAATCACGAGATCGGCATGGTGCTGTCGATCAGTCCGCTCACGGTGAAAAACCACATCCAGCGCATCCTGAAGAAACTGCAGGCCAGCAACCGCACGCAGGCCGTGTCAAAGGCGGTTTCCATGCGCCTCCTGGGCGCGTCGGCGCCCACGGTCATGGACCCGCACGATCGGGCGCAATCCTCGGCCTGAGTTCCCCGTTGCCGTGCACGGCCCGGATCGGCAGGGTCGCTGCCATGAAAAAGGGAGGGCAACCGTGTCGGGTCCCCTCCCTTTTTCTCCGGGCAGTGCACGCCCGGCACCGCCCGCCAACAAGATCTCAGCGTTCAGGCGCGCCGGCGATACACCGCGATGCCCACCAGCATCAGGCCACACAGCAGCAGGGCGCTGGAACTGGCTTCGGGTACGGCGCTGATGGACAAGGTGCCCGCGAAACTGCCGATGCTGGAGCCCTTGATCTCCACCACGTACAAGCCGGCAGACGTGAGGTCCACGGGCGCCACGTAGCTCACGGAGGCGCCGGGCACGACGTAGTTCGTGCTCCAGGCCTGGATCAGGCCGGCGGGCACCGCGGCGTCGCCCAGGAAGGTATTGCCGCTCGTGGGGACCTGGTAGATGCGTTCGTTGAGCGTGCCCACGCCCGAACTGTTGGTCAGCGTCGTCGTCACGGACTCGGCAGTGCCCGGTGAGACGCTGATCAGGTAATCGGAGTAGTAGGAACCGCCGGCGCTGGGTGCGCCAAGCGCCGTATTGGACCCCGTGGCGCCGCTGAAATTGAAGCCGGTGGTGGCCGAAGCGGGCAGGAGGGTCAGGTCGTTGACATAGACGCCCGCGTCCGTGCTCAACAAGCCGACCGACGAGGTAAGCGTGCCGTTGTTGCTGACGGCCACCGCGGTCTGGGCATGACCGGATGCTGCCGCAAAACCCAATACCATGGCAAAAACACTACCGATCGCGCGGGTCGAAATTTTCATTGGGTCTGTCCGAAAAGTGCTGCGTGGGTCGATACGCTGGATTTAATACGAAGATTGTTACCGTTGCGCATCGCTGCCGGCCGCGGCGTAGTCCGATCGGACCAAGGATGCGGCGCAAGCGCTCCTGACCGGCGATTACCTAGAAGCTGTAACCCAGGCTGGCTTCGACGCGCTTGGTTCCCTTGGGCGTGATATAGCCGTTGATGGCGCGACCACCGTTGCGCAGGGCGTCCGCAAGATCGAAAGCAAAGTGCGCGCCGCGCCAACCTTGGCCGTGCACGCCCAACCCCGCCGACGCAATGGTTATCAGGGAAATCTGCGGTCCGGCCGGATCCACCAGCCGTACCTGGGCGCCATCGGCAAACGAGCACAAGTACAGGCTGCGGTCGCTCGGACTGCCGGGGTGTCCCAAGGGAAAGTAGCGCGCCTCGATCGTCGCATGGGCGCCGCGGTCGCCGCTGATCTCGGATTCACGATAGCCGCGAACGCTGTCGGCGCCCCCCGTGATGTACTGCTCGTTGGGTATCAGGGCGTCGAAAGTCCACTGCCCGTCCAGGCGGGCGAACGCCCCCCAGTGGCGCGACAGCGTCCTGTCGATCGACGTGTCCAGCTTCCAGGCCACGAAGCTGGCGTTGCCCAGCACGCGCCGGCTCTGGAACTTTGCGTCGGAATTGCCGAGCAGCCCCCGCGGCGCCGTCAACAGGCCGAAGGACAGCTGTTCCGTCTGGCTGTCGTCTACCAGGGTGCCGCTGTAGTTGAGGGACAGCGGGTAATAGGAGATGGGCGGCAGCACGGTGAGATCGGCGGTCTGCGCGCTGATGTTGGTCTGCGCGAAATCCTTGCGGTCGATGCCCAGCGTTAGCGAGTGGAAGTAGCTCTCGCCTTCGCTGATGCCGCTGGCAACGGGCACGATCCAGCGCGCGCCGGCGATCTTGGCGTTGCCCAGGATGGTCGCGCTGCCCACCACGGCAATATTGCTGTTGGAGCGAATGCCGTAGAACGACAGGACATCGTCGCGGCCGCTCAAGCGCCACAGGTAGGTGGCATACAGCACATTGGATTCGCTGGGCTTTGCCGGCGAGACCTGGTAGTTGACCGCGAGACTGTGCTGGCGCTGCCAGAGATTGTCGAAGTGCAGCGAGGCGCTGGCGCGATCGGCCGTGGTGAACGGCGCGGCGTGATTGTCGTCTTCGATATCGCCATGCAGGGGCAGGGATTCCTTGGCCGACAGGTTGACGTCGACGGTGCCGGGCACGCGTCCGGGCGTCAGGATCGGCGCCACCTGGCGGTCGGTGGATTTGTTGATCTGCGCCAGTTGCTCCTGCATCTGGCCAAAATCGGGCACCGTCCCGGTGGTCAGCTGGTTCACTTCGGCGCGGATTTCCCCGGGCTCGAAATACCGCGCGCCGGTGACGCGCACCTGGCCCACCGTGCCCTCGAGCACGTGCAGATGAATCACGCCCCCCGTGATGCGCTGTTCCGGAATGTCGACGAAAACCGTCTGGAAGCCTGCCTTCTGGTAGGTTTCCTCCAGCGCCTTGCGCGCGCCTTCCACGTCCGCGAAGCGGCGCTTCTCCCCGAGAAAAGGTGTCACGGCACGCTCGATCTCGCGTGCACCCAGGGTGCTGTTGCCATCGATCTGGAACTCCAGGATGGCAAAGGTGGGGTCGGCCGTTGCAGGCGCCTTGCCCGATGCCGCGGGGGCCGCAGATTGCGCCCCGGGAGCGGCTTCGCCAGCGGGCGGCGCCGCACGGGCATGCGCGCCAAGACCCAGCACAACAACAGAACAGGCGACCGGTACGAGTGTCCGCCCGAGGAACCGTACGGCTCGCATCGATTGCTCCACGAATTTCCAGCAAAATCCGTGAGTCTCGGAGGCGATTCTTTCGCGGGCATGACACGCCAGGAACGCCTGCTTCGCCTGTCTTGCGCAAGCGAACGCACCACATACGCCCACATTGCACCTTCCTGGTGGCGCCGATTGCCACCCGACGAGCATTGGCGCTTTGTCAAGGGCCTGTTGTCAATTTGCCGAGGTCAAATTCCGGACACAAGCGGCGGGCAAGCTGGCGCGTTGGGCGCAATTTCGCCGCAGGGATCGAGGGCTGATGTCTATAACCAAGCGTATTTCCGTTCTGGTCGCCATTGCGGCGTTCATGCTGCCGCTCAGCGCAAATGCCTGGTGGAGCGGCGACTGGAAGTTCCGCAAGAAAATCCAGATCAATACCTCGCCTACCGGCGCCGACGTCAAGGAGTCGGTGGGTCCCGTCATGGTGGCGGTGCGCCTGCACTCCGGCAATTTCCTTTTCACCGATGCCCGTCCGGACGGCTCCGACCTGCGCTTCGTTGCCAATGACGACAAGACCCCGTTGAAATATTTCATCGAGCTCTTCGACGCCAGCAACCAGCTCGCCCTGGTATGGGTGCAATTGCCGCATGTGGCGCCGGCCTCGAGCGCCGAGTTCTTCTATATGTATTCCGGCAACGAAAAGGTTCCCGCAGCGGCCGACGCGAAGGGCACCTATGACCCCGCCCAGCTCCTGGCGCTCGAGTTCGCCGAGGCCCAGCCGCCGTTCAAGGACGGCAGTGCCTATGGCAGCGTGATCAGCGGTGATGGTGTCGCGCCCGATGCCACCGGGCTCTTCGATGGCGCCGCGCAGTTCTCGGGTTCGCCCCTCACCGTGGCCGCCGGTCCCACGGTGCGCGTCGCGCCGGGCGGCGGAATGACCTTTTCCGCCTGGGTGCGTCCCGCGGCTGCGCAAAATGCCCGCCTGCTCGAATGGGGCCCCTTGTCCATCGGGATCAGCGACGACCAGGTTGCCGCCCAGTTGGGCAGCACCTCGGTCACGGCCGGAAAATTGCCGGCAGGCGCCTGGTCCTACATTGCCGTCACGGTGTCGGATCACATGCTCGTCTACGTCAACGGGCAGCAGGTCGGTACCGTCCCTGCGCAGATGCCGGAGCTGGCCGGGCCCATCACGATTGGCAAGGGCTTTACCGGGGCCCTGGACTCCCTGGGCCTGGTCGGCGCCGCCCGCAGCGCCGCCTGGGTCCAGTTCATGGCAGTGCAGGGCGCCGACGGAAAGCTGCTTTCCTATGGCGATTCGGAGGCCGGTGAAGAGTCCGGCGGGACAAGCTACCTCAAGATCCTCTTCAGCAGCCTGACGGTCGATGCCAAGGTGGTGATCGCCATCCTGGGCGTGATGTTCGCCATCGCCGTTGGCGTCATGGTCAACCGGGCGGTCGTCCTGTCCAGGACCAGTTCGGGGAACGCGCAGTTCCTGCGGGGATTTTCCAGCCGCCCGCTCGAATTCCTCGATCCGGAATCGCGCATCGCCACCAGTTTCGACCATGGCACCTTGCCGCATTCCTCGCTTGCGCGCATGTACGAAACCGGCATCCGCGAACTGCGCCTGCGCCTGCAGACCCGAAAGGGCGCGCTGCCCGCCGAATCGGTGGCGGCCATCAAGGCGAGCATCGATGCCACCCTGGTGCGCGAGAACCAGCGGCTCAACCGACTCATGGTGCTGCTCACCATCGCCATTTCCGGCGGCCCGTTCCTCGGGCTGTTGGGAACCGTTGTCGGGGTGATGATCACCTTCGCCTCGATCGCGGCGGCCGGCGACGTAAACATCAATGCGATCGCGCCGGGCATCGCCGCCGCCTTGCTGGCCACCGTGGCCGGCCTGGGCGTCGCCATTCCCTCCTTGTTCGGCTACAACTACCTGATCACGCAGATCAAGGCGATCGCCGCCGACATGCAGGCCTTTTCCGACGAGTTCGTCTGCCGCATGGCCGAGACCCACAACCTGTAGGCATTTGCGCCGCCACCCCGACGAGACGATGCGATGCAGATCCAGGAAGACAAGGCCTACGACGACATCAACGTGACGCCCATGCTGGACCTGGCCTATGTTCTGCTGGTCATCTTCATCATCATGACCACCGCCTCGGTGCAGGGCATCAAGGTCAATCTGCCCAAGGCCAGCAACGCGCCCAGCCTGGCCAAGCCCCGCACCAAGGCCATCACCATCACCGAGGACGGCCGCATCTTCCTGGACGCCTACCCCGTGACAATGGCCGAGCTCGAGCAGCGCATGCGCGACCTCAAGGCCGCCGAACCCGAATTTCCCGTGGTGATCAAGGGCGACGCGCATGTGCAATACGAGAAGGTCATGGGCGTGCTCGACCTGATGGGCCGCCTGGATATCACCCAGCTGGGTCTGGTCACGCAGCGGATCGTCAATTGACGGGCTTGACGTGAACCCACTCCCATCCGGACGGCGCAATCCATGACCGCGGCGATCGATCCCGAGCTCTGGGGCGCGGCCGCGAAAAAGACCGCCGGCGCCGGCAAGGGCAGGGCCGGGCGCAGGCGCTGGCTCGTTCCGGTCCTGTCCCTGGCCGTTGCGGTGCCCCTGCTCGGCATGGCGGTTTCGGCGCTCTTCACGAAGGTCGATGCGCCCAAGCACAAGAGCGTCGTGCAAATCGCGCTGCTTGCCCCGCCGCCTCCGCCACCGCCCAAGCCCAAGGAAGAGCCGCCGCCCAAGCCCAAGGAAGAGGTGAAGATCGACCAGCCCAAGCCGACGCCCGATGAACCCAAGCCGATGCCGCAGGCGCCCCCACCGGGGCCCATCGGGGTGGACGCGCAGGGAACGGGCCCGGGCGATTCGTTTGGCCTGGCCGGGCGCCCGGGCGGCCGCGACATCATCGGATCCGGCGGCGGTGGCGGCGGGCTGAGCCTGGGACTTTTCGGCTCGAGCACGGCCCGGCACATCGCGCAGGAGCTGGCGCGCGACCCGCGGCTCAAGTCGGCCAGCTACAAGGTCGAGCTGCGCGTCTGGCTGAGCAAGGACGGCCGCTTCGAACGCGGCGAGATCGTCCACGGCTCGGGCGATGCGGAGATCGACCGTCTTATCCGCGAGGGGCTGCGCCAGGTGGGCGCGCTCCAGACCGCCGTTCCGCAGAACTTGCCTCAACCCTTGCGCATCCGCGTGACCTCCACGGACGCCTGACGGGCCGATTTCCCGATCCTCTCCTCGTTCTCATGAAAAAGAAATTACTCGCAGTTTGTGCGGCGCTCGCGTGCGTCACGGCCTACCCCCTGCCGGCGGCCGCCGACGACGGCGTGGATACGCTGCGCAACACGCTCATCAGCCTGATCCGCACCCTGGTCGACCAGGGCGTCATCAGCGCCATGAAGGCGCAGGACATGCTGCGCCAGGCGGGTCTGGATCCGGCCTTGCTCAGCACGCCGCAGGTTGCCCGGATCGTGCCGCCGCCGGCCGAGCCGCCCAAGCCCGTGGTGCGGGTGCCCTATGTTCCGGAGACCGTGAAGGACGAGATGCGCGAGGAACTGCGCCAGGAAATCGTCGCCCAGGCGCGCGAGGAGCACTGGGGCCAGCCCGGCGCCATGCCCGACTGGCTCTCGCGCTTCACGCTCTTCGGCGACATGCGCATCCGCTATCAGCGCGAGGAATACCCGGGCGACAACGCGGTGCCCCAGGCGGTGGATGCCTGGTACCAATTGCCTTTTGGCACGACCAAGGACACCGCGACTTCGCGCGAGCAGGAGGTCATCCGGGCCCGCGTGGGGGCCGAGGTGCAGATGGGAGACAACTTCAAGGCCCAGCTGCGCGTGGTCGGCGTCAATGGCGACACCCTGACCGCGAGCCCGGTCACGTACAACGTCGATGAAGCGTCCTACGGGCGGCCGTTCTCGGCGGGCATCGACCTGGCAAATATCCAGTGGCAGCCCACTTCCTACGCGCACCTAACCGTTGGACGCATGGTCAATCCCTATCTGGGCACGGACCTGCTGTTTGCCACCGACCTGAGTTTCGATGGCCTCGTCGCCAGCGTCGAGCCGCGCATCACCCAGGATTGGAGCGGATTCTTCACGGCCGGCTACCACCCGCTCACGTCCAACTGGGTGGGCCCGTACAACAGCGCACCCAACCAGCGGCTCACCGTGGCCCAGGCGGGCGCCAAGTGGAAGGGCATCGACGAGTCGAACCTGCAGGCGGCCCTGGCCTACTACGACTACGCAGGGCTCGAAGGGCAGCTCAATCCGGCGGCCATTCCCCAGAACACCCTCAACGCGGACTCCGCTCCGCCGTTCCGGATACTGGGCAACACGATGTTCAACATCAACTGGTACAGCGATCCCAACGGCACGCCCGTCTACGCCTACGCATCCAAGTTCCGGCTGGTGGATGCCTTTGCGCGTTTCGACCTCGCCCGTTTCGATCCCATGCGCCTGACCTTCACGGGCGAATGGGTTCGCAACATCGGCTTCAACGCCAGCGAGATCCGCAGCCGTATCCAGGGCGCGGTCGATGGCCTGCCGCAGGACAGCTCGGGCAAGACCGCGCTGGACAAGCCGCGGGTGACCGGCTACCGGGCGGGATTCACCTTCGGCAAGGCCGACCTGCGGCGCCTGGGAGACTGGCAGGTCTTCGGAGGCTATCGCTACCTCGAGCGCGACGCGGTCCCCGACGGTTTCACCTCGCTCGACTACCGGCTGGGCGGCACCGACCAGCGCGCCACCATCATCGGCGTGAACGCCGGCTTGTCGCAGCGCGTGGGCCTGCGCGTCTTCCTGACGAGCGCCAAGGCGATCGATGCCCCCATCAAGTACGGCATCGATACCTGGTTCATAGACCTCTACGGATCGTTCTGAGGCTCCCGATGAACAACCGCCACAAGTCTTGGCGCCCGGTGTTTGCCCGTCCGAGCTGCGGCGCCATTGCCGCCGTGCTGTTGGCCCTCGCCTCGGGCAGCGTCGTGGCGCAGGACGCCGACCGCGAACGGGCCCAGATGCTGCAGATGCAGCAGCAGCTGCGCAAGGTGCAGTCCGACAACGCGGCCCTGCAGCAGGAGCGATCCCAGTTGCAGGACAAGGCCAAGGAAGCCGAGCGCCTCAAGGGCGAGGCGGCAGCCGGATCCAAGGAAGTGGCGCACCTGCGCGCCCAGGTGGCGGCCCGTGACCATGAACTGGCCGAGGCGCGCGCCCAGAACGAGGAACTGCGCGGGCAGATGGGTACGCAGACCACGCAATGGAAAAAGGCCATCGACGACCGCGATACGGCCTACCAGTTCCTCGCGGCCGAGAAACGCAAGCTGGAGAACGCCATGGCCCTGCTCACCGTCCGCCTGAAGGCCCAGACCGACCGCAGCGACCTTTGCGAGGTCAAGCACGGGCAGGCGCTGCAGATGGACGATGAACTCATCGGCCGGTTGGAGACGAGCCGCCTGCACCTTTGCGACCCGTTTACCGGCCTTTGGCGCGTGCGCGAGGAGAACAACATCCAGGAATTGCGCCAGCGCCTCTACGATCTGCGCCTGGACGTGCCGGCGCCGCCGGTGGTCGCCAGCGATGCTCCGGCGCCGGCCGCGGCCACCTCGCCCGCGACTGCGGCCGCTTCAGCGCCCAACGCCGGGTCCTCACCGGCGGCGCCGCCGGCCGATGCCGCGCCACCGGGCGGCGCAGCGCCGCCGGCGCCTGCGGC